>Ga0207695_10009521_pt1 | contig 12012 bp, 10 predicted proteins | sample KBSC54metaG_FD_184354 | JGI IMG/M metagenome (GOLD analysis project Ga0207695, IMG submission 184354) | Corn rhizosphere microbial communities from Kellogg Biological Station, Michigan, USA - KBS C5-4 metaG (SPAdes) (version 2) | ecosystem: Host-associated > Plants > Roots > Rhizosphere > Soil...
ATGCCTAATTTAAGAACAATAAAAATTATTTCCATTCTTCTAATTGCTACAATGTCTTTCTTTGAATAATAATTTGAACGAATGAGTTACCTGAAACACTCAAAAAAAGAAGGAAAGAAATTTCAAAATCCAGTGCCCACCGGAATGATGAAGGGCGGCTTCTGGAGCCTGCTGTGGAAGTACATAACTGTAAAGGCTGAACGTGTACCCCGGAATCCACTCGGTCCCTTCAGGACAGAAACGTCTGTATATAATGCATTGCCATCAAGCGGTTTACGCATTACGCTAATAGGACACAGTAGCTTGCTAATAGAAATAGACGGGCGCAGACTGCTTACTGACCCTGTATGGGCCGAGCGTGTTTCTCCGGTTTCTTTTGCAGGGCCTAAACGTTTTTTTGCCGCGCCATTGGCTTTGCACGAGTTGCCACCACTGGATGCCGTTATACTTTCCCACGATCATTACGACCACCTGGACAAAGATGTAATGAAATATTTTGCGGATAAGCAGGTGCCGTTTTACTGTTCGCTGGGCGTAGGTGCGCACCTGGTAAAGTGGGGCATAGATGCAAGCAGAATAACTGCTATGGACTGGACAAATACTGTGACCATAGCAGGCGATATAAAAGTGACGGCAGTACCGGCGAGGCATTTCTCAGGCAGGAGTATGTTTAACAGGAACGAAACACTATGGAGTGCCTTTGTAATAACAGGGCCACAACATAATATATTCTTTGGTGCAGACTCCGGTATTTTTCCCGGCTTTAAAGATATAGGAGATAAATATGGACCTTTTGACCTCGCCATGCTGGAGATAGGAGCTTATGGCGAAGGATGGCCGGATATACATATGGGCCCTGCAAATGCAGCAGGCGCCTTCCTGATGCTGAATGCAAAACAGATGATGCCCATACACTGGGGCACGTTTAACCTGGCACTGCATGCCTGGCGTGAACCGATAGAAATACTGCTGGAACATGCCAGGGATAAGTCCATAAGCCTCTTTGTACCGGAACCGGGCAAGCCTACAGAAGTAACAGGCGAAGAACACATATCCGGCTGGTGGGAGAAGTATTAGTACATATTATGGTAATGTGCGTGGTATGCACATCTCCAAAGCTTTCTTAATTTAGCGCAAATTTTCAGATCACATGGGATTGAATAAGATAGTTGCCAATGCAGATGAAGCAATAAAAGATATTCCTTCGGGCGCTACGCTGATGCTTGGTGGCTTTGGGCTTTGCGGCATTCCGGAAAATTGTATTTCGGCCATAGTGCGCAAGGGCATAAATAACCTTACCTGCATATCTAACAACGCAGGTGTGGATGACTTTGGTATAGGGCTTATGTTGCAGAAAAAGCAGGTAAAGAAAATGATATCTTCTTATGTAGGAGAGAATGCGGAGTTTGAACGCCAATTGCTAAGCGGTGAGTTGGAAGTAGAACTGATACCACAGGGCACACTGGCTACACGTTGCATGGCGGCAGGCTACGGTATGCCGGCAGTATATACGCCTGCAGGTTATGGTACCGAAGTGGCTGAAGGTAAAGAAGTAAGAAACTTTAATGGCAAGAATTACTTGCTGGAATATGCATTCGACTCAGACTATGCGATAGTGAAAGCGTGGAAAGGCGATGCACAAGGCAACCTGGTATTTAAAGAAACGGCAAGGAACTTTAACCCTATGATGGCGATGGCTGGTAAAATAACTATAGCAGAAGTAGAAGAGCTTGTGCCACTGGGTGAGCTTGACCCTAACAATATTCATGTGCCGGGTATATATGTGCACAGGATATTTAAAGGAACAGATTATGAAAAGAGAATTGAGCAGCGGACTGTGAGAAAGAAATAATGTGATGGAATGCGGCAATGTGATGGAATGAGATTCCAAATGTGAATAATATTATTGATTGAAATTCGAAAAAACATGGCTTTAAATAAAGAACAAATAGCACAGCGCATAGCAAAGGAATTGAAGGACGGATATTATGTGAACCTCGGTATTGGTATTCCTACGCTTGTGGCCAATTATATTCCTGCGGGCGTAGAGGTTGTGTTGCAAAGCGAAAACGGACTACTGGGTATGGGCCCTTTCCCTTTTGAAGGAGAAGAAGACCCGGACCTGATAAACGCAGGCAAGCAAACTATAACTACACTACCAGGCTCTGCCTTCTTTGATAGCGCTATGAGCTTTGGTATGATACGTGCAGGAAAAGTGGATCTGACGGTGCTGGGCGCTATGGAAGTGTCTGACACAGGCGATATAGCCAACTGGAAGATACCGGGCAAAATGGTGAAAGGTATGGGTGGCGCTATGGACCTGGTGGCTGCTGCCAAAAATATTATTGTTGCGATGCAACACACTAATCCCAAAGGAGAAAGTAAGCTATTGCCAAAATGTACTTTACCACTAACAGGTGTGGGCTGTGTAAAAAAGATCGTTAGCGACCTGGGTGTGTTTGATGTGACCGCTGATGGCTTCCGTTGCCTGGAGTATGCACCGGGTGTAACAATAGAAGAAATAAAAGCTAAAACAGCAGGTAGGCTTAGTATTGCTGACGATGTGAAAGAAATGGTATTTTAAACAATGAGCGGTATTATCATATATCATAACGGCAGATGCAGCAAAAGCAGGGGCGCCCTGGAAATACTTCAGGAAAAAGGTGTGCCCTTTGAAGTGCGTTGGTATCTTACAGATCCGCTAAATCAAAAAGAATTAAAAGCCCTTCTGAAAAAGCTGGGAATGAAAGCCTCTGAGTTGGTGCGTAAAACGGAGACGCTCTATAAAGAACAGTATAAGGACCAGCAACTTAGCGAACAGGAATGGATAAAAATACTTGTAGAGAATCCGGTGCTGATAGAGCGACCTATAGTAGAAAAAGGCGATAAGGCCATAGTGGCACGCCCACCGGAGAAAGTGTTATCATTTTTATAAATGCGTGCTTAACCTGTGTATTTGTCCCTTCTTAAGGGAATGATTTGCTATCTTTAGTTTTCGCACATTAGCAAATGAAACGGTTACCTGTATATATATTGTGCTTGCTGCTTCTATGCAATAATGTGTATGCAGGCAATAAGAGTAAAAAAGAAACTAAAGGACCACCAAGGTCTGAAGCGCTGTTGGTAGGCGACCTGCTGAACTGCCTGATGTATGCAGATACTATTACCTACTCCGGCTACTTTCCTGATTTTGATACGCTTTGGAAGAAAGTAATTGAGTACAAGGCAATAGACGAAAAGACCTCTGAAGAAATCAATCACCTGAGGCAACACCCCGAAAAAATACAGCAGTTTGACCCTTATTTCAATCATGACATAAACAGGAGCTTTATGTATGTGGTGAACAAAGGAACCGACTCCGGCATACACTGGCATGATATAGTGCTGCTGCGCTACGAACTGAAAAAAATAAGACTTACGCGGGATATGGTGGGTTACGAGCTTATATCGCCTATCCGCTTTCGCGGCTTTGTCTTCGTGGAGGATATGCTGACGCGAAAAACATGGTGTTTCTCAGTAAATGAATTGCAGACATTTGATAACTATTGGTTTGGCGGACAGGTAATAAACATCTTCGAAGCCAATACAGTGGATGAGTACCTGGCAAAGGAATTTGCTGAGAAAAGAAGAAAAAAGCGATTGCAGGATATGGGCGTTACGGAGGAAGAGCTTGCAGCGACGGAAGCACAAAAAAAGAAAGAAGCGCAGACTAAAGTAATGAGCAATAATCCGCTGATGGTAAACATGGGCGACGATGAGGATGATAAGAAAGTGCGCAAAGAGGTAATGGACCGGAAATACTATGTAGGTACATTTGATAATGATATAAAAGTGAAGTTGTATGTGCGCTATATAAAAGGAAATTGCCCCGGAGGCATATGCTCCTGGGAGGCTATATATAAATTTGGCGACCAGGATGATTATATAAAACTTGATGTAGAGAAGAAGCCGGACAGCACCTGGGAGTTTACTGAAGACCCGCCCATTGGTGGTATGGACCTGAAACTGAAAGGTAAAACATATACGGGCACCTGGATGTCAAGCGATAATGAAACGGGTTATGATGTGCGTATGTCGCAGCTGGACGTGGCCCCGGCGCGTATAAAGGAGCTGGATGATATAATAGAAAAAGGAGATTTTGCCCATGGCATACCCGCTGAGAAAAAAGACGAAGATGGGCGAGGCCAGGATGAGGGCTATCAGAATTAGCTCCTATCAATACTCTTTATATCTATATATAAAGAGTATTTTATTTACTGAGAACTACTTCCTGTAACTTTATGCAGCAATACAAAATATTAGTAATAATTAATTTATGGATCAACCGACGATAAAGACACTTGGTGAATTAAAGAAGAGCGGCTACAAATCAAAAACCGTTAAAGAAGAAATAAGACAAAACCTCATAAAATCAATACAGAAGAAACACAATCCTTTTCCTGATATATTGGGTTACGAAGACTCTGTAATACCTGATGTAGAAAGAGCATTGTTGTCAAAACACAATATACTATTCCTGGGCTTGCGTGGACAGGCTAAGACACGCATGGCGCGTGAAATGGTAAACCTGCTGGACGAATGGATACCGGTAGTGGAAGGCAGTGAAATAAATGATGACCCGTTCAAACCAATATCGCTCTATGCGAGAGAACAAATAGCAGAATTGGGTGATGCAACACCAATAGGCTGGTGGCATAGGAACGATCGCTACGGCGAAAAGCTGGCTACGCCGGACGTATCTGTAGCTGATCTGATAGGTGATGTGGACCCTATAAAAGCGGCTAATATGCGCCTGAGCTTTGCAGATGAAAAAGTGATACACTACGGCATTATACCACGTTCGCACCGTGGCATATTTGTAATAAATGAATTACCCGATTTGCAGGCACGTATACAGGTTTCCTTATTCAATATTTTGCAGGAAGGCGATATACAGATACGCGGTTTTAAACTGCGCCTGCCGTTGGATATTATGTTTGTATTTACGGCTAACCCCGAAGACTATACAAACAGGGGTAGCATAGTAACGCCGCTTAAAGACCGTATAGAAAGCCAGATAGTAACCCACTACCCTAAAACGGTAGCAGTATCACGCGCCATAACTGCACAGGAAGCCCGTGTGCCGGAAGAACAACAGAAGCGTGTGGAGATGCCCGAGCTATGCCGCATGCTGATAGAAGAAATAGCTATGGAAGCCCGCAAGAGCGAATATGTGGACCAAAAGAGCGGTGTGTCTGCAAGGCTTACTATATCTGCATTTGAAAACCTGATGAGCACTGCCGAACGCCGTGCATTGCGCGAAGGTCACGAGAAAACAACGGTGCGTGTAGCAGATTTCATAGGGGTAATACCATCCATTACAGGGAAAATAGAGCTGGTGTATGAAGGCGAACAGGAAGGCCCGATGAATGTAGCATACCGCCTGATAGGGCAAGGGATAAGAACATTATTTACTCAATATTTTCCTGATCCCCAGTCGTTCAAGAAAAGTTCTCGCGAACCGCAGAACAGGAAAACAAAACCAGCCGCAAATCCTTACCAACCGGTAATAGATTGGTTTGGCAGGGGCAATGACCTGCTGTTGCTGCAAGACGCTACAGATGAAGGTTATCGGGAAAAACTATATCAGGTAGATGGGTTGTACGCTGCGGTAAAACAATTCTATCCTTCATCTGACGAAGCGGAAGTGGCGCTGCTGATGGAATTCCTGTTGCATGGCATTGCAGAGTTCTCGCTCATTAGCAAAAAAGGTGTGGAAGCCGGGGGCTTTGCGTTTGGCGATATACTAGGCAGCATGATGAACATGAGCCTTGGCAGCCTGGAAGATGAGGATGACGAAGACAATATGTAAAGAAACAATTATGATATAGGTTTATAAGGCAGGGTAAAATGAAATGCCGTGCCTTTCCCTATTTCACTCTCTACCCATATCTCTCCATTGTGCCGGGTAATGATTTCTTTGGCGATGAACAATCCCAATCCAAGGCCCGACACATGTGAGTCTTCATTGACACGGTAAAAGCGATCGAATATGCGGTTAAGATTTTCTTTCGGAATGCCTACACCTTTATCTTTCACAATTACATGCAGTGCTTTAAATTCTTTCAGCACACTTATCTCAATGTCCGTTTCGCTTTTTGAGTATTTAATGGCATTAGATACCAGGTTGTCCAGCACCTGCTCTATGCGGTGTTTATCGCCATATACAGTTACCGGGCCGGCAGACCTTAACTGTATATTGTAGGACTTATTCAATTGTTTGATATCATTAAGCACTTCGGAAGCGAAATCTGTAAATTCGAATTCGCACATATTATAAGACATCTTGCCGGCTTGTATGCGCGACACATCCAGGAGGTCTTTTATAAGCTGCTCCATACGGCCAATATACATGTAGGTCTTCTTGATAAAGATCTTGGCTCCTTCATATTCATCCGCACTGAGGGACTGATCTACTAATTGAGCATATGCCTTTACACTGGTTAGTGGTGTTTTCAATTCATGAGAGGCTACACCTATGAACTGGTCTTTTTGCTCGAGTAATTTCTTTTGCTCATTGATATCGGTAGCAGTTCCTATCCATAGCATTATTTCGCCCTTCTCATTGCGAATGCTTATTACACGTGCCAGCATCCAGATGTAGGTATCATCATGGCGTTTCCAGCGATATTCCAGTTCCATTGGCGCGCCATTGTCTTTCACCTGTACCCATTGGTCCATCACCTTCTTTCTGTCGTCCGGATGTATGAATGCATTAATACCTTCATCGAAATTGACGTCACCTACAAATTCATAAAATGCAATGTTACGGTATGATGTCTCGCCATCAGGTGTACTGGTCCAGGCTATAAGAGGAATAGAATCTAAAAGACGCTTAAACCTGTTGGCGCTTTCCTGCAGCTCCTGTGTGCGTTCGTCCACCATCATTTCCAGTTCGTCATTTATGCCTTTCAGTGCATTGGTTTTTTTGCGTAGTTCTGCTTCGGTTTCCTTCAGCTCTTCTGCCAGTTGTTTTAATTTCAGTTTTTCATGCGTCTGCGTAAAGGTTTCCCTGGTTATCATTGTGCTGAAATAACCACAAATAAAAATAAAGATGCAACGATACAGCGTTTCCGGAACATGTGTATAAAACTGGTTGGCCATCATGAGCAATGCTATATAGCAAAGCGTGTACAGGCCGGCAGTTAAGACTACTGTGCGGGTATTATAGCGAAAGGCTACCGCAATGATAGATACATAGTAGATGATGTAGTAGGGAGAACTCCAGCAACCGGTAACGGACAGCCATAACGTGGTAAAGATCACATCACCTGCATAGGTAAGTGCACTTACTATTTTTATTGTGTTTGCCTTAAAGGGCTTGAATATGAAAATATACAGACCATACAGGCAAATGATGCCTACCAGTACATTGGCCCATGTGCGAATGGTACCCGGCGTGTTTGTAAGAAAATATAGGGCTACGCTAATGATGATAACCACAAGACGGATATTACTTGCGTTCTTTTCCGCAGAAATTGTTTTTTCAAGTAATGCCTTGTGATGCATTTCTTCCTGCTCCTGAATATTAGATTCATTATTTGGGCTATCAAGCTGATTGGCCGCTTTACTCATTAATCCCTTCTGTTTTGTGATACTAAATATAATCAAAAGAAGTGTGCCATATTGCCTGCTTGCAATACTTTTGTGTTATTATGGAAGATTTTTCTGCCGAGGTATTTTATAAAACGGCACGTAGCGGCGGCAAGGGCGGACAGAATGTGAATAAGGTAGAGACAATGGTGGAAGCGCTATGGCCCTTCAGGCAATCTTATGCGCTAACGGAAGAAGAAAAAGCACGCATAGAAGATAAGCTTGCCAGCCGTATAAATAAAGATGGTTGCGTGGTAGTGCGCAGCAGCGAGACCAGATCTCAACTGGAGAATAAACAACTGGCGCTAAAGAAAATGCAGGAACTGGTAGCACAAAGCATAATAGTACCTAAAAAACGTAAACCTACGAGAATATCGAAAGCGGCTAAAGAAAAGCGCCTTGACAGCAAACGTAAAGAAGCTGAAAAGAAACAGATGCGACGTAAAGAATGGTAACTGCTTAGCGCGCATCGAAATCTATCACCACGCGTTCCGTCTTCGGGTGCGATTGGCAGGTAAGTACAAAACCCTTTTCTATCTCATCATGGTCCAGTGCATAATTCACTTCCATATCTACTTCACCGCTTACTACCAGCGCACGGCATGTACAGCATACACCGCCTTTACATGCGTAAGGAAGATCAGCGCCTTGTTTTAGCGCAGCATCAAGTATGCTGTCACCATTGTAGGCAAGCTCCATTTCGAAAGTGGTACCATCGAGCGTGATAGACACCTTGCTTTTAAATTCTCCTTTATCTTCAGCATGCGCTGATGCCCATTTCTGGTGCGATGCTTTGGGCTGATCGGGCGAGGTGAATAGCTCTATATGTACATTAGCGGCAGGCATGCCCAACTCTATAAGCTGATCGCGCACGGAAAGTATCATTTCTTCCGGTCCGCAAATAAAGGCCTCGTCCATGTCGCCGATATTGATAAGCGTGTCGCAAAATTCCCTGCACTTTTTAGCAGTAATACGGCCATTGAATAAGTCCACATCCATATGCTCGCGGCTAAGCACATGGAACACGCGTACCCGCTGCATATATTTATTTTTCAGCGCCTCTATAGCTTCGCGAAAGATAATGGTGTTGCGACTGCGGTTGCCATATACCAGGGTAAAGCTGCTATCGGGTTCATTCTCCAGCACGGTCTTCATAATGCTAATGACAGGGGTAATACCACTGCCGGCAACAAACGCGAGATATTCTTTATGCGTTGTATTTATCTTAGGGGTGAATTTGCCTAAAGGGGGCATTACATCCAGTACATCACCTGGTTTTAGTGTCTCGTTGGCAAAGGTGGAGAACTTTCCTTCTTCCACTTTCTTTATAGCAACACGCAATTCTTTTTCGTTAGGGCTTGCGCAGATGGAGTAAGAACGGCGTACTTCAGCATCTTTAACGTGTTTGCGAAAGGTAAGGTACTGACCCGGCGCAAACTTGAATGTTTCTACCAATTCCTGGGGTACTTCCAATGCTACAGATACACAATCAGCCGTTTCGGGCCTTACTTCTTTCACCCTCAGGGGGTAGAATCTTGGTGCTGACATAAATTGCTAACAGATTATACTAAAATCGCTTGCAAAGGTACAAAAAATAAGAAGAGGCTATAGGACGGGAATCATGTTTAGCCCAACATATTATCCAATTCTTCCTTGCGTATCATCATGAATACCTTTTTGCCATCGGGTGTATACTCCGGCTGCGAGCAGGCAAATAGCTCGTCTATCAGTGCCTGTTGCCCTTCAGGCTGCTGTATAGCGTGTTTGTTCCGAGAAAGGCGGCGTGCCATATTTATTAATAATCTGTCGGAGCGGCTTGCCAATGCATCAGATGATTCATGCTTTAACTGGTCCACTACTTCGTCCAGTACATTCTTTTCTTCACCTGCAGGTAATTCGGCAGGTACGCCCTGTACCGCAAATGTATTTGGCCCGAAAGGAGCAATATCAAAGCCTATACGTGCCAGGTCAGGCAACACCTCGTTAAGTAATAAAGCATCATTCGGTGGCAACTCGTAAGAGGAAGGAAATAATAGCTGTTGCGATGGCGTACTGCCATTGTTCCATTCTGCCAGTAGTCGCTCGTACCATATACGTTCCTGCGCACGGCGTATATGTATCAGCATCAGGCCGGATTTTACGGTGGTTACCATCATGGCTCCCTGCACCAGCAGCACATTGTTGGCCGACATTGCCCCATGCGTGCTTTCGTTATGCAGTGTGCCCTGCTGTGCAGAGGATATATTGCTTTGTGCATCTATGCCGGAAGGCATAGTAACATTCTGTGCAATTGAGTATAGATCTTTCCAGTGCTTCAGGCTGTCTTTACGCTCTACCACATGCGCCTGGTTTTTATTGCTGAAAGTATTGAAGAGATAACCTTTTTGCGTGTCTTCTTTTTGTGCATCTGTGGCGGGTAGCTGTACAGAAGGTAAATGTTGTATCTCGGGATTCAGTGTAAAATCTAATGAAGGGGCAATGTTGTAGCGAGCTAGCGCATGCTTCACAGCGGCGTTCAGATAGGCATACATCAGGCGGTCATCTTCAAACTTCACTTCCTGCTTGGTGGGGTGTACATTCACATCCACCCTTGCAGGGTCTATCTCCAGGAACAACACATAAAACGGGAATGCTTCCTTTTCTATCAGCCCTTCATAAGCCTGCACTACCGCATGATGCAGGTATGCATTGCGTATAAAACGATTATTAATAAAAAAGAACTGCATGCCGCGTGTGCGTGTTGCAGCTTCAGGCTTGCCTATAAAGCCATTTATATTCAGCACATCAGCCTGCTCTTCTACCGGCACCAGGTTCTTTTCGTAAGAGCTGCCAAGCAGCGCTATGATCCTTGTTTTCAGGTTACCGGCCTCCAGGTGGTATTGCTCCACATTATTATTCCAAAGTCGGAAGGCAATTTTAGGATAAGCTAATGCTATGCGTGTAAACTCATCCAGTATATGGCGAAATTCTGTTGTATTGCTTTTAAGGAAATGCCTGCGGGCCGGTACATTGTAAAACAGGTTCTTCACCATGATATTTGTACCCACAGGAGTAGCACATGCTTCCTGCAGTTTCACATCAGTGCCTTCTATTACTATACGGGAGCCCACTTCGCTGCCTGCCATGCAGGTTTTCATTTCTACCTGCGCTACCGCGGCTACGGAAGCAAGCGCTTCACCGCGAAAGCCCATTGTTTTTATAGTGAAGAGGTCATTAATATTGCGGATTTTTGAAGTAGCATGGCGTTCAAAACTCATGCGTGCATCGGTAGGGCTCATACCCTTGCCATTGTCTATTACTTGTAGCAGTTCCTTGCCGGCGTCTTTTATAACCAGTTGTATCTCAGTGGCACCGGCATCTATTGCATTTTCCAGTAATTCTTTTACCGCAGACGCAGGCCTTTGTATCACCTCTCCTGCGGCGATCTGGTTGGCTATATGATCTGATAATAATTGAATTACGTCGGGCACAGCTTAACTAAATTTTGGCAAAGGTAAGACATAGCTACTTCAGTTGCCGAGCGTCAAAAAAGGTTATTTTTGTTAAATGGCGATAAAAAGAAAATGTTTACCCATATTAATAATACTCTTTATGTTGATACCTGCCTTCACAAAGGCGCAGGTAAGAATTCAGGACAAGAGAACATGGGTAGACAGTATATATAATAAGCTTACTGAGGAAGAAAGGATTGGGCAGCTGTTTATGGTAGCTGCTTACTCCGGCGGCAAAAATTACAATGAAGATAAAGTAACCCAGTTGCTTACCAATCACCAGATAGGCGGGCTTATATTTATGCAGGGTGGTGCCGGTCGCCAGGCTAACCTGACCAACAAGTACCAGGATATGGCGCAGGTACCTTTACTCATAGGCATGGATGCAGAATGGGGCCTGGGTATGCGCCTGGATAGTATCAAGAATTTTCCGCGCCAGATGATGCTTGGCGCTACGCGCGATACCATGTGGGCCTACGAAATGGGTATGGCTATAGCTTACCAGTGCAAAAGATTGGGTGTGCATATAGATTTTGCACCCGATGTAGATGTAAATAATAATCCGCTGAACCCAGTTATCAATTTTCGTTCATTCGGTGAGGATAAAACTCGTGTTGCCAAAATGGGCATTGCCTATATGCATGCTTTGCAGGGCAATGGTATAATGGCTTGTGCCAAGCATTTCCCCGGTCATGGAGATACCAATGTAGATTCTCATAAAGACCTGCCGGTAATAAATAAATCACTTGCACAATTGGATACCTTAGAACTGTATCCCTTTCGCCAACTGATAAAAGCAGGTGTGAAAAGTATAATGATAGCGCACCTGAATGTGCCGACCCTGGATACAGGCGCACACATGGCCACTACGCTTTCTAAAAATACTGTA
>Ga0207695_10009526_pt1 | contig 12009 bp, 10 predicted proteins | sample KBSC54metaG_FD_184354 | JGI IMG/M metagenome (GOLD analysis project Ga0207695, IMG submission 184354) | Corn rhizosphere microbial communities from Kellogg Biological Station, Michigan, USA - KBS C5-4 metaG (SPAdes) (version 2) | ecosystem: Host-associated > Plants > Roots > Rhizosphere > Soil...
CTCGACGAGGCGCACGGGATCGATCGGCACGGCGGTGATCCGCACTCCGTAGTCGGCAAGCGCGTCGTCGACGGCCGACGCAATGGCCGAGGTCACGCAGATCGTGCCCACTTCGCCGACGCCTTTCACGCCAAGCGGATTGGTCGCACTCGGGCTCTCCATGAACAGGATCTCGAGCTGTGGAATCTCGGTCGACGTCGGCAGCAGGTAGTCGGCGAACGTCGTCGACAGCGGCTGTGCATTCTCGTCGTAACGCATGTATTCGAACAGCGCGTTGCCGATGCCGTGCACGATGCCGCCGTGCACCTGTCCCTCCACGATCAACGGGTTGATGAGCCGGCCGCTGTCGAGGATGGCGACGTAGCGCAGCAGCCGCACGCCGCCGGTGTCGACGTCCACTTCCACTTCGCATGCGTGGAACGCGTTGGCGTACGCCATCGCGTCGGGCTCCCAGTGCACGGTCGACTCGAGTCCCGCGCCGACACCCGGCGGAAGATCGTAGCCGGGAATGCCGCGCAAAAGCCGCGCAATCTTCGTGAGCGGCACCGACATTTCGGGGACGCCCCGAACCTGGACCCTGCCATCGTGCAACTCGAGATCCGCAGGCGCGACCTCGAGCATGCGCGATGCGACCTTGCGCGCTTTCTCCGCGACCTCGCGTGCGGCGATCAGTACCGACGATCCGGCGGTGACGGTCTGCCGGCTGGCGAAGCCGCCCACGCCCATCGAGATCGCCGCCGTGTCGCCGGCGACCACGTCGATGGATTCGAGCGGCGCATCGAGCGTATCCGCCGCAATCTGGGCGAGCGCGGTCGCGAGCCCCTGGCCCATGGCCATTGCGCCGGTGCTGACGGTGATGCGCCCCGAGGGCGCGATGGTGACGTTCGCCGATTCGAACGGTCCGCGCCCGGTACCCTTGACCCCATGCGCGAGTCCGATGCCGATGTGGCGTCCTTCGGTGCGTGCACGCTGCTTGCGCGCCGCGAATCCCGCGTAGTCGATCGCTTCCAGGACCATCGTCTGGCACGCGAGGTAGTCGCCGCTGTCGAGCGTGATCGCATGGCCCGCGCGGTTGCGTAGCGGCTTTACATACGGCATCTTCGCGGCCGGCACGAGGTTGCGCGCGCGTACCGTTGCCCGGTCGAGCCGAAGCTCATGCGCGACCCGGTCCAGCAGGCGTTCCATGACGAACGTGCCCTCGGGATAGCCGGCGCCGCGAACGGGAATCGTGAACACCTTGTTCGTCTGCGCGACGAACACGTCGAGGTGGTAATTCGGAACGACGTACGGTCCGGTTACCGCGGTCGCCGCGTTGTACGGACAATTGATCCCCTGCGGCGTGTACGCGCCCTGGTCGTGGATCATGCGACCGCGCACGCCGACAATGATGCCGTCGTCGTCGACGCCGATCTCGACGTCCCAGTGCTGATCGCGCTCCTGGATCGCGCTCACGAAATGCTCGGCACGGTCCTCCAGCCACTTCACGGGGCGCACATGCAGACGCGCCGCCGCCGCAACCGCAATTTCCTCGGGATAGACCAGGAACTTCGCACCGAAGCCGCCGCCGACGTCGGGCGCCTGCACGCGGATGCGCGGCTCGGGAATGCCGAGCATTTCGGCGAGCGTGAACTGCAGCTCGTGCGACATCTGCGTGGACGACCAGACGCGAAGCGTTCCGTCGTGCGCGTCGAAAGCGGCGACGGCGCCGCGCCCTTCGATCGGATGCGCCCCGCCCCGATGCTGGTGCAGCCGTTCGGCGAAGATGTGCGGGGCACCCGCGAATGCGCTCGCGCAGTCACCGTAGCCGACGCTGAACCGGCACAGCACGTTGTCCTGCGCCTCGCGGCGCACCTTCGGCGAGCCCGGGTCGAGCGCGTCGCGGCAATCGGCCAGCACCGGCAACGGGTCGTAGTCGACGATCACGGCGTTGGCGCCGTCCTCGGCGGTATAGCGCGACGTCGCGAGCACCATCGCGACGGCTTCGCCGACGTAACACACTTCCTCCGGCGTCAGCACGAACGGCGTGATGTTTTCCGGCAGTGCGCTCGTCGGGAAGCCGAGCGGCATCCGGAGCGCCGTCAATGCCGGCTGCAGCTCGCGCGCGGTCAGCACGGCGACGACGCCCGGGACTTCCATCGCGGGGGCGATCTCGATCCTGCGGATCAGCGCATGCGCGTGCGGGCTGCGGACGAATGCGGCGTGCAGCATGCCGGGCAGGTCGATGTCGCCGACGAAGCGTCCCGCACCGCGCAGCAGCGCCGGATCCTCGATGCGGCGTGCGCGGCGGCCAACGTGCCGGCTGGGATGCGATGTATCGGAGTCGGCGTGTCCTCCTCCCGAGAACGCTGCCATTCCCGCAGTCCGGTCGCTCATCGAGTGCTCCGCAGCGCGTCCACTGCAGCGAGTGCGGCCGTGACGATGTTCTGGTAGCCGGTGCAGCGACACAGGTGGCCCGACAGCGCGAGCCTGATCGCCGCCTCGTCCGCGTCGGGATCGTCACGGAGCAATTCGGTCAGCGTCATCAGGATGCCGGGCGTGCAGAAGCCGCACTGCAACCCGTGGCAGTCCCAGAACGCCTGCTGCAGCGGTTGCAATGTTTCGTTCGGTGAAAGACCTTCCACGGTGGTGATCCGGCAGCCCTCGCCCTGGGCGGCGAGCATCAGGCAGCTGCGCATCGTCCGGCCATCGACCAGCACCGTGCACGCGCCGCAGACGCCATGCTCGCACCCGAGGTGCGTCCCGGTGAGACCGAGCTGGTTGCGCAGGCAATCGGCCAGCGTCGTCCGCGATTCGACCGTCGTCTCGTGCTGCCGGCCGTTCACGTCGAGCGTGATCCGATGTGTGTCGGAAGGCATGTCACCGTTCATCGGATTCGTCGATCGGTCGGTTTGATCGCTGCGCCGGAAGATTCATCGCTTCACCTTCGCGAGCGCGCCCGCATACGCGCCCTTGATTGCCTTCGCGAGAAGCGCGACGGCGAGGCGTTGCCGATACCACGAGGGGAACGCCGGATCGTCGAGCGCATCGCAGTCGCGCGCGGCCTGGGCCGCGCGGTCGAAGGCCGCGGCGTCCGCTTGCCCGATCGCTGCGCGCTCGGCCTCGGCGACGCGAAACGGTGTCGCTGCGACGCCGCCCAGGGCAAACGACGCGCGCGCGATGCGCTGGTTGCCGTCGAGCTCGACCATCGCAGCGGCCGAAACGACGGCGAAATCGCCGTGCCGGCGCGCGAACTCGACGAAATGCGCACCGTGCGTGTCCGGCCAGGGGCGCACGCGAATCTGCGTCAGCATCTCGTCGGGAAGCAGCACGGTCGTCATCACGCCTTCGGCGAACGCGGACATCACGACGACCCGGCTTCCCCGCGTGCTTTGCACGAGAAGGCTTGCATCGAGCGCCATCATCACCGTCGGCATCTCCGCCGACGGATCGAGGTGGCACAGGCTCCCGCCGATCGTTCCGCGATTGCGTGTCTGCCGATGGCCGACGTGAAGGATCGCTTCCTGCATCAGCGGCACGCGCGCGGCGATCAACGGCGAATGCTCGACGTCGCGCTGCCGCGTCATCGCGCCGATGGCGATCTCGCCGCCTTCGTCACGGATGTACGCGAGCTCGCCGATGCGATTGAGGTCGATCAGGTTGTCGGGCGCCGCGAGACGCATGTTGAGCATCGGCATCAACGACTGTCCACCGGCGATCACGCGGCCGTTGTCGGTGCTGGCGAGCAGATCGAGCGCCTGCGCGAGTGTTGCCGGCCGGTGCAGCACGAACGGTGAGGGCTTCATGCGCTTCGCTTCAGATCCGCGAGAGGTCCAGCGTCGATGGCGCGAAAAGCGACGCCGGGTCGACGCGCTCGCGCGACAGGCCCTGCGCATGGTGATAACGGGTGAACGCGTCGAGCACGTGCCGGTTCGCCTCGTAGCCGTAGCTCCAGTAGTCATCGCCGAGGAGCGCCTTCGCCGCCTCGTAGCTCGCGACACCCCACGGCAGGCTCACGAACAGATGGCCGATCTGCCCGAGTTCCGCCATCGCGAGCTGGCGTGCGCGTTCGAATGCCTTGAACACGTTGACGGGCAGCCACGGATGCTGCTCGACGAGCGACTTGCGAATGCCGATCACGTGCATGATCGGAAAGATCCGGTGGCGCCGGAAATAGTCGGCCTCCGCCGCCGGATAATCCTCGAACAGTCGTCCGACATGCGGTGCCTTGCGCAGGTAGCAGGAGGGCGCGCGCGCGCCGATCACCGCGTCCAGTTCCCCGTGCTCGAGCATGCCGGACAGCGTCTTGTCGTCGGGGATCTGCTGCAGGTCGATTTCGCGGGGCAGCGCAAGCGGCGCGCGCTCGCCGCGACCCGCCTCCTCGATGCCGCCGCGTCGCCAATGCACGCTGGCGGGATCGAGCCCGTACTCGTCATGGAGGATGCCGCGAATCCACACGTTCGCCGTGATCTGGTATTCGGGCAGGCCGACGGTCTTGCCGGCGAGATCGGCCGGGCTCCCGATGCTGCGGTCGGTGCGGATATAGATCCCGGAATGCCTGAACAGGCGCGAGACGAACGCCGGAACGCCCACGTAACGGTTCTCGCCGCGCGACGTGGTCATCGTGTGACTTGAAAGCGAAAGCTCGGAAATGTCGAATTCGCCGAAGCGGAACGCGCGGTGGAACGCTTCCTCCGGTTCGATGGCGCTCGCGATGACTTCGCAGCCTTCGATGCGCACGCGTCCGTCGAAAATGGCGCGCGTGCGGTCGTAGTCGCAGCAACCGAGGCTGACCTGCAGTTCAGGCATGGCGGATGAACTCCAGCATTTCGAGACCGAGGCGGTCTTCGGTGGTGTTGATGTGGGCAATGAGCGATGTGTGGTTGTGGCCCTGCAGCCGCAGGATCGGCGGCGCCCGGCGCTTCCCGTCGGCAAGGCGCCAGGCGAGCTCGAGGCAGTAGACGTCGAGCAGCGGATTTTCGTACTCCGCGAAGGCGATCATCGTCGGGACGCTTCGTGCACCGGCATGCGAAACCGGTGAGCGGTCCTCGTACAGGTCCGCGTCGGTTCCGTAATACGTTTCGACCTTGCGCGCGTTCGGGTTCTGCGCCGAATTGTCGGCGCGCACGCGTCCGCTCAGCACGATCAGTCCGCTGACTTGCGGATGCTCGCCCGGCCAGAAGCGGGCATCGTATGCATACCCGGCCGCATGCGCGGCGCCCGCCGAATGGCCGATCAGGAAGACCCGCGAGGCGTCACCGCCGAAGCGCGCGATATTCGTGCGCACCCATGCGAGCGCAAGGGCCACGTCCTCGATGCCCGATGGATAGCGATGTTCGGGCGCGAGCCGATATTCGATGTTGACGCTGGTCACGCCATGGCGCGCGAAGAAGTACGACACGTTCGCGTACACCTCGCTGCTGCGGTTCCTGTCGCCGTTCACGAACGCCCCGCCGTGGACGAAGACGACGACCGGCCGCGCGCTGCCACCCGGCGTCGAATAGACATCGAGCCGCTGCCGCGCGTGTGCGCCATAGGCGATGTCGCGCGTGACGCTCACGCCGTGCTTCGGCGCACGCGCGAGCACCGGGTCGAAATGCTCGACCATCATCCGCACGTGCGCCGGAATGTCGCGCGACCACCGCGGACCGACGTCCGCCATGAGCTGGCGAAGGCCGGCAGGAATCTCGGCGTCGTTCCGAGACGCCATCAGCGGATTGGCCGGATGCCGATGAATTTGAGTTGCGACAGTTCCTCGATCGCATAGCGCACGCCTTCGCGGCCGAAGCCCGAGCGCTTCACGCCACCGAACGGATAGCTGTCCAATCGGAAGCGGCTCGCCTCGTTTATCCAGAGCGAGCCCACGTCGAACTCGTCGGCGAAGCGCAGCGCCGAATCGAGGCTTCGCGTGAAGACCGATCCCTGCAGTCCGAAGGGCGAATCGTTGGCGAGTCGCAACGCGTCGTCGTCGTCGCTGCAGCGCTGGACCACCGCGAGCGGCCCGAACGCCTCTTCGCGCCACAGCAGCGCATCGGGCGGCACGCCGGCAACGATTCCCGGGCTCACCAGGCACTTGTCGCGCCGTGCGTCGAGCAGGCACCGTGCGCCGCGCGCAATCGCATCGTCGAACATCCGCATGACGCGGTCGGCCGCCGCCATCGAGACCATCGGTCCGATGTCGGTGCGCGGGTCGTCCGGATCGCCGACGACGAGCGCGTTAGCCGCATCGCGAAATGCATTGACGAACGCGTCGTACACCGGAGCGGCGACGATGATCCGTTGCGCCGATACGCACTGCTGTCCGCTCGCCTCGAAGGCGGCCGAAGCGATCCGTTTCGCCGCATCGGCGACATCGGCGTCGGCGAGGACGATGTTGGCGGAGTTCGCGCCAAGCTCGGCGACGAATTTTTTCGCACCCGCCGCGCGCACCAGCGCGTCTCCCGCGGCCGTGCCGCCGGTGAACGTCACGGCGTCGACGTCGGCGTGGGCGGCGAGGGCGGCCGCCGGCGAACGATCGCCGGTGACCACGTTGAACAATCCGGGAGGAAGGCCGGCCTTCGTGAACAACGCGGCGACGGCGAGCGCCACGCGGGTGCCGGCGGGATGCGGCTTGACGACGACCGCGTTGCCGGCAATCAACGCAGGCGCCACTTTCTGGATCAGCAGGTTGATCGGTGCGTTGAACGGCGTGATCGCCGCGACGACGCCGTACGGCACGCGGCGCGTGAAACCCAGCCTCCCGGCGCCGTTGTCCACCGCGTCGAGCGGAATGGTTTCGCCGCGCATGGTACGCATCTCGGCGGCGCACGCGCGAAGGTAACTCGACACGCGGGTCACCTCGAAGCTGGCAAGCCGCCTCGGCTTGCCGATGTCCCGGATGATGAAGGCCGTGAGCTCCTCCGCGCTTGCATCGATCGCCGCACCGGCGTCGAGCAGCCAGCGCGAGCGTTGCGCGACGGTTGCCGATCGCTGCGCGCGGTACGCGGCGCGGGCGTCGGCGACGGCCTCGGCGACGATCGCGTCGGGCGAGTCATGAATTTCCGCGACCACCTCGAGATCGTGCGGCGCGCATTGCCGCACGCGGGGACCGTCGTGGTCGCGCGAGGCGCCGTGGATGAAGCTTTGCAATCGGGTAGGCACGGAGCGCCGAATATTGACCAATCAGTCAATGAATGTCAAGGCGCGGGCGCGCAGCGCGCGCGCAGGTCGAATCGTCAGCGCGACAGAAGCGACGGAAGCAGCGTGCTGAGCGGCGGCACGTACGTGATCAGCGCGAGCCCGATCAGCATCACCACCATGAACGGCAGCACCGAACGTGTCACGTCGCTGAAGCTCTGGTGCGTGATGGTCTTGGCCACCATCAGGTTGAGCCCCACCGGCGGCGTCACCATGCCGATCTCCATGTTGACGACGAACACGACGCCGAGGTGCACGGGATCGATGCCGACCTGCTGCGCGATCGGCAGCATCAGCGGCATGAAGATCACCACGGCGGACGCGCTTTCGACGAAGCAGCCGGCGACGAGCAGGATCGCATTGAACAGCAGCAGCACGATCCAGCGCTCGTGCGACAGCGACAGCATGGCGCCGGCGAGCCTCTGCGGGACCTGCTGGCCGGCGAGCAGCCACGAGAATGCCGATGCGCCGGCGATGACGAGCAGCAGTGTCGCCGTCGTGAGCCCGGTGTTGCGCAGGATCGGCAGCACGTCGCGCAGCCGCAGCTGGCCGTAGATATAGTAGCCGACGATGAAGGCATAGACGACCGAAACCGCGGCGGCCTCGGTCGCGGTGAAGATGCCGCCGTAAATGCCGCCGAGGATCACCACCGGAAGTCCGAGGCACCAGGCGGACTCCCGCAGCGCGCGCAGCACTTCCGCCGCACTCGGCACGGGATCGCGCGCGATCCCGGCGCGATGCGAGTGGATCGCGCAGTAGATCATCAGCAATCCACCGATCACGAGCCCCGGAATGACACCGGCAAGGAACAACGCGCCGATCGATGCGCCGGTGACCGCACCGTAGATGATGAACGTGATGCTCGGCGGAATGAGAATGCCCAGCGACCCGGCGACCGTGAAGAGGCCGGTGGCGAAGCGAAGGCTGTATCCCGCCTTGACGAGGCCCGGAATCATGATGCCGCCGACCGCGGCGACCGTCGCCGGGCTCGAACCGGAAATGCAGGCGAAAAACATGCAGGCGAGCACGCCGGACATCGCGAGGCCGCCAGGCAGGAAGCCGACCAGTGCGCGCGCGAGCGCGATGAGACGCTCCGAGAGACCGCCGACGCGCATCAACTCGGCCGACAGCAGGAAGAAGGGAATGGCCATCAGCGTGAAGCTGTCGATGCCGGCCCACATGCGTTGCGGCACGACTTCGAGCGGAACCTCGGTATTCAACCCGAGCGCCGCCATGACGGTTGCGCCGAGTGCCACGAAGATCGGCGTGCCGAGCGCGAGCACGCCGAACAACAGCAGGAAAGCGGCGCCGAGCATCGGCTACGGCTTCGCGGACGCCACCGGTGACCGGCCGCCGGGCGCGAGCAGCAGGAGGGCGCGAAACGCGAGCAGCACGCCGGCCAGCGGCATGACCAGGTAGACGATCCAGGTGGGCATCTGCAGCGCCGGTGTGAGCTGCCCGAGCGACTGCGTGCGAAACACGAGCCATCCAGAGTACCAGGCAAAGGCGCACCCGAACACGAACGTCACCAGCAGCCCGGCGATTGCGAACGCGCGCGCCAGCGCCGGCGGAGCGAGGATCAGAAGCGCGTCGACGACGAGGTGGCTATGCAGGCGCAGGCCGGCCGCCGCGCCGACGAACGTCGCCCAGACGGTCGCATAGATCGTGACCTCCTCGGACCAGTCGAGGCTGCTCGCGAAGACGAAACGCATCACGACCTGCGTGCAGGTGAGCACGGTCCCGATGGCGATTGCCGAAACCAGGAGCGCGTCCTCGAGGCGGGCAAGCGCGCGGTCGAGTGCGTCGATGGATGTAGCCACCGCGCGGGGCTACTTCTGCTTCGCCGTCACCTCGTAAACCCGATCCAGCAGCGCGCGCGTTTCCGGATTCGCAATGCGGCCATGCAGCTTGCGACTCTGCTCGATGAACTTCGCGCGGCCCTCGGGCGACAGCTCGACGACCTGCATCTTCGTTCGCATCTTCGCGAGCAGCTCGTCATTCACGCGCTTGCTCTCGGCGCGCTCCCAATCGCGCGCTTCGCGCGTTGCATCGAGCAGCGCCGTGCGCAGATCAGCCGGAAGCTTGTCGAACGCGGCCTTGTTCGCCATGACGACGAATCCGATGTAGCCGTGGTTGCTGAGCGTCAGGTATTTCTGCACTTCGTAGAACTTCATCGCGTCGATCGAGACCAGCGGGTTTTCCTCCGCGTCGGCGACGCCCTGTTGCAGCGCGTTGTACGTTTCGGAGAACGCGATAGGAACCGGATTGGCGCCCCAGTCCTTGTATTGCGCGATGAGCAGCGGGCTTTGCATCGTGCGCACCTTGACGCCGTGCAGGTCCTCGGGACCGCGGATCGGCCGCACCGAGCTCGTCATCTGCTTGAAGCCGCTCTCCCAGAATCCGAGCCCATGGAGCCCGCGCGCATCGAGCGCGTGCAGGATATCGTTGCCGACCGGTCCGTCGAGCACCGCATAGGCCGCCGCAGGCGACGGAAAGATGAACGGCAGGTCGAGCAACTGCACGGCGGGCACGAAATTCGTGAGCGGCGCCGTGGGCGTGAACGTCATCTGCACGACACCGATTTGCGTCTGCTCGACGAGCTGCTGCTCCTTGCCGAGCTGGCCGGCCGGGTACACCTCGATCTCGAAGCGCCCGCCCGTCTTCTGCCGGACGGCCTCGGCAAGCCGGTGCGCAGCCTTCGCCGCAGGTACCGCCTCCTGGTTCTCGTGCGCGAATTTCCATGTGATCTCGGCGGCAAGGGCATCGGCCGCGCCAGTGGCGAAGGCGAGCAGCGCCACGGCTGCGGCAAGCGTGCGAAACGACGTCATCGAGGGTCCCTGATGAATTTTTCGGAGTTCGCGAACGACGGCCGGGATCGACGGTCCGCGTCGCACCTTCCCAAGGATTGACCGGATGGTCAATGTTTGTCAAGGTTCGCCGCTACCATCTGGCCAAACGCCGATCGATCGTGGAAGATGAGGGCGATGAAGAACGATGACGTGATCCACCGCAGTGCAGCGGCGGCCGGCAGGCAGCGCCCGAAGGCCGTCCCGCGGACGAGCTCGAGCGGTACGCGCGCCGCGATCATGGCGGCAGCAGTGACCGAATTTGCCGACAAGGGCTACGACGGGGCCCGCGTCGACGACATCGCGCTCCACGGCGGCGTCAACAAAAACCTGATCTATCATCATTTCGGCAGCAAGGACGGATTGTTCGAGGCGGTGCTCGAGTACACGTACGAGGCGATTCGAAAACGGCAGAAGGACCTCGAGCTGCGTCACATGGATCCGGTGATCGGCATGCGCAAGCTGGTGATCTTCACCGGCAGGATCTGGGTGCAGCTTCCGCACTTCCAGCGGCTCCTGCACAGCGAGAACCTGCACGAGGGCCGGCACGTGCGACAGTCGTCGAAGATCCCGAAGATGTACGATCCGCTGCTCGAAACGATCCGCGACCTGCTGGATCGCGGCGTCGCGAGCGGCCAGTTCCGGCCGAACATCGATCCCGTCGACCTGTACATCTCGATCACGGCGCTGACTGCTCACTACATCGGCAACCGCTACACGTTCGAGGCCATCTTCGGGAAGCAGCTGATGACGCCGAAGCGCATCAGGCAGCGTTTCGACCACGCGGCCGAGATGATTCTCCGCTACGTCGAGGTTGCGCCCGGCTGAAGCCGGGCGCGCGCTTTACTTTGTCCGCTACGCTCGATCTGACTGCGTTCCTCGCGCACCACTCGATCGACGCGAAGCGCTTCGAGCATTTGCCGGTGATGACCGTCGAGGAATCGAAGCGGCTGGTGCCGGGGCTGCCCGGCACGAAGACGAAGAACCTGTTCCTGCGGGACAAGAAGGGCATGCGGCACATCCTCGTGAGCGTCCCGCACGATCTCGCCGTCGATCTCAACTCGCTTGGTCTCATGCTTGGCGCCGGACGCCTCGGGTTCGCGTCGCCGGAGCGCCTGCGCAAATACCTGGGGATTGCGCCGGGCTCGGTCAGCCTGCTCGCGCTCGTCAACGATTCCGCGCACGCGGTTGAATTCGTCCTCGACCGGCGTCTGTGGGAGGCCGATGCCGTGCAGGCGCATCCGCTGGTCAACACCGCAACGATGGTCATCCCGCATGGGCAACTCGAGCGCTTCCTCGCCGCAACCGGGCATGCTGCGCAGATCGTCGACGTGCCCGGACGGCGCGAATCCTAGGGACGCCATTCGGGGTTGACGAGGTGCCAGGCCAGATGGAGTGCGAAGCCGCTGAAAAGGATCACCCACAGCCACCAGAACAACCGGATGATCGCCGTCTCCGACGCATGCGCCGAGGGTGCATTGACGAGCATCGGGTAAGGATCGTCGGCAACGTTGCGGGCGCCGACGTATTGCGCGACCAGGGTCTCGTCACGGCGCGACAGCACGCCGAATTGCTGCTGGTACGTCGCGAAATGGTCGTCGGGGAAGCGCTGCTGCCACTCGCGCTCGATCAGCAGCAGCCGCGTATTGGCCGTATCGACGAACGCACGGCCGCGCCGGTCGAGCCGCATGAAATAGAATGAAATGAAGAGCGGCGGAATCGGCACCACGGCGAGCGTCGCGATCGTGACGAGCGAGAAGACCGCAGCGGCGTCCTTCGCGACCAGCCCGAACACCGCCAGGAACGCCGTCTGGATCGTGAGGAAATGTGCGAACCGCTGCTGCTTCAACGTCTCGTAGAACTTGAGCAGATCGAGGTTGGCTTTCCATTCCTCCAGCAATCGCGTATTGGTCCCGGCCATGCGCAGCCCTCCCTTACCGTGGCGCGTGATGATAGCGCCGATCACCGCCCAAGCCGGAGCCCTTTTCCCGGCGAACATCATGCGCACAAG
>Ga0207695_10009528_pt1 | contig 12008 bp, 13 predicted proteins | sample KBSC54metaG_FD_184354 | JGI IMG/M metagenome (GOLD analysis project Ga0207695, IMG submission 184354) | Corn rhizosphere microbial communities from Kellogg Biological Station, Michigan, USA - KBS C5-4 metaG (SPAdes) (version 2) | ecosystem: Host-associated > Plants > Roots > Rhizosphere > Soil...
GCCTTTAATTTATCTTCCTCGTATCGCCGTTCTCAGCTTTGGAGAGACATTAAAGAGCATATTACCCGGCTCGCAACACAAAAAAACATTTTGCCAATCCTGGTCATTGATGAAGCGCAAAGCCTCCCGCCGGTGTTTTTAAAGGACTTCCCGTCTTTCCTGAACTTTGTTTTTGATTCAAAGGACTACATGACCGTGTGGTTGGTTGGACACAATGAGCTCGCCAGGACGATTGATAAGCCGAACAATGCTGCTTTAGCGATTCGCATTCAGGCACGGTGTCATTTGCAGCCTATAAGCGACCGTGATGCCTTTAGGGAATTTTTAATGCATGGCCTGGCTCAGGCAGGTTGCAACACAACCATCCTATCAGACTCTGCGATAGAAACTTTACGGATGGCATCCAAAGGAAATCCTAGGCAAGTGCATCGGCTAATTGTTACCGCTCTGCAAATAGCTACCGACAAGAGGCAAAGTCATCTGCCTGATGATGTGGTTAAGGAGGCGATAGAAATACTGAAGCAAGGGTAAACTACAATGGCACGCCTGCTGTAAAAGCGGGCGTTTGTCTCATTTTAAATACATCGGGACGATTGTTGTAAATCAGAGTGAGGCGTTACAAATACTGATAGAAACCCGGCCTTATATTGTGTTTAAGATTTGAATGAGTAAATAATTCTAACTTATATGGGAAAGAGATGTGGATGAAAAATTTGATCAGCTTGATAATTTAGAACAAACCCAGACTTCTTTTCCTGCTTGGTATTTTGGTCAGCTGATTGACCAAAATACCAAAGCTGATTTTAGCAATAATTTGAGCTGTGACCTAACTGATGCGATCAACCTGAGCATCATGCCGGTACAAAGCGGTTTAGGCGTGGGCGGCGGATGGTATTATTCATGAATCAACAACCGCACTAATGGCTTCTTTCACTTTAGCCAGAGCCATATTTTCCATTATTTTAGTGCTTAGATGAGGCACATTAGGTAATTCATTGGAGACGACCACGGCATCCACAATAGCCGGCCCTTTAATAGCAAATGCTTGGCTAATCGCTGTCTCCAAATCTTCAGGTCTTTTAGCAGTGAATCCTTGACCGCCACAAGCACGCGCCAAAGCTGCAAAATCAGGATTAGGAAAATCAATGCCCTTATAAAATGCGGGTAAGCCGATACTTTCTGCTTCCAAGGTAATCAAGCCAAATGAACTATTATTATAAATAATAATCTTAATCGGTAATTGATGCTGTACAGCGGTCATGAACTCACTCATCAACATATTAAAACCGCCATCACCACAAAGTGCTATCACTTGTCGAGAACGATCTAGAGCTTGGATGCCATTGGCTTGTCCCAAAGCGGTGCCTACTGCACCATTATTGAAGGAGCCAATAATGCGTTGTGTTCCTTTTTGTCGAATCCAATTTCCTGACCACAGGGTATTAAGGCCAGTATCAAAAACAAAGATAGCGTCAGATTGAGCCAGATTACTCACTGTACGTGCCACAGCCTGGGGATGAATAAGATCTTTGCTGCGTTTAAGACTGGCTTGTTGATCCAGTTTTTTATCCCATTCATGGCGCTCAGCAGCCACCTGATCAAAGAATTTTTGGTCTTTATTTTCGCTGAGTTGTGAAAGCAAGAGCCTCAGCGTTGGACCCGCAGAACCCAAAACACCCAGTGTCGTGGGGGCTCTCCTTCCCAAGACCTCTGCTCTTTCATCGATCTGTATGATTTTAGCCTTGGTTGGTAAAAAATCTGAATAAGGATAATCACTGCCAATCATCATAAATAAATCGCAGTTCATAACAGCATGATATACCGGTTTGGTGCCGATCATTCCGATACCACCCATCCATCGCGGGTCATCAAAAGGCAAAATGTCCTTGCCTTTAACTGAATGGATTAAAGGTGCCTTGAGTTTGTCTGACAGTGCGCGAAGTTCAGCGGCTAAACCCTGACAACCCGCGCCGCAAAGAATCACTATTTTTTCAGCCTGATGGATTAACTCCAGCATTTGAGTAATATGATCAGCACTGGCTGTTATTTCTGTGCGTGGTCTTAGCGTTTTCAAACTCGAGGTTTGTGTTACCGCTTTGGCCCCAATCACATCCTGAGGCAGGGTGAGATGAGCAACGCCGCGGCCAGCATAGGCTGCAGCGATGGCTTGATGAAAGAGTCCTGGTGCTTGCTCTGCCGTTACTAGGGTTTCGGTATATAGTGAAACATCCCGAAATAACAGATCAGGATGGGTGGTTTGAAAAAAATCCATGCCATGTAATTTAAGCGGCATATCACCGGACAAGGCTAGAACGGGGGCATGCTCACGAGCAGCCTCATAAAGACCAGCCACCAAATGGGTGCTCCCGGGTCCGGTGGTGCCTGCACAAACCCCCAGTTTTCCAGTCAATTTGGCCTGACCTGCGGCTGCCAAGGCTGCTCCTTCCTCATGACGTACCCCTACCCATTCGATAGAGCTTCTTCTAACCGCATCAGCCAAGGGATTGAGAGAATCACCGATTAAAGCAAAAATTTGTTTTACATCAAGCGCTTCCAGGGTTTGAATCAATTGGTCTGCTACTGTTAATGACATGAGAATCTCCTGATTAGTTCTAATTATTCAGCCAGCCCCAGCTAGTTGCCTGCGGTTTTTGAACATTCTTATTGGCGTTATAAAGGTCTATGCCCGCTGTGTTTCCCTGGCTAGGCTCATTCCCCATATAAGGCTGAGGCTCATGCTTATCGGTAGTGACACAGGCGGTTAAAAAGGATAAAATCAACAAGGGTATTACTATCCGTAGCAACATATTGTATCCTTTTTGATCATTAAGATGATATCATTATACCGAATTTTTTAATCAGTTTTAAGACAGATGCTAGGTCTATTAAGAAATTCAATAAGACTATAGAGAACATAAATGAGCAGTGGGCAACAAGAAAAAAGTACCAGCAGTAATCACATCACTCGATGGCAAAAACTCGTTGATTTTTTTTCCGCCGCTGCAGAAGCCAGTAATGTGGGTATTGTTCTCCAAACGGCAGGTCAATGGGTCCCGGCTATTGCGGGTATCTTTGCCATTAACCCTCTCTCTTATTTAATACTCATACCCGAACGCTTGATATATTTTTTTAGAGCCTTAGCTGCCCTAACCAAGGTTGTTGGTCGAACATTTTTCAACATTAGATTCCGAGAAGAAAAAATTAAAAGTCATCCCTTACAAACTGTGGGTGACTTACTCTGTGTAGCCTGTTTTGCTTTGGCTGTGGCTTTCTTTGTCGGTGCCCTGGTTGCTCCTCCTCTCAATATTACCTTGGCTTGGCTAATGGGTTTAGCCGGGATGGGTTGTTCTTCTTACTTTAATTATCGTTGGCCGGAAAAACAGGCTAAATTAAGGTATGAGGATTTAGGAACTGATGAATCTTATCAGGAATATAAAAAATTGAGTGCTGCCAGACACTGGTATATGTGCGCGCTTGCAGGCGTATCTGTTCTCTTACTGTGTGGTTCGGCAGTTGCCATGGTATCACCCACCGCAGCCACTGTTTTAACGCTGATCTCAAATACGGCGAGCTTATTTTTAATCGGGGTAGCCGCCCTACGTTTTCGTCATTGGGTAACCGCCCAACAAGGAAATCCGAAAAAATCTATCTTACAAATTTCTACCGCTTCAGCTAATGAACAAATACAGCAAATACAGCAAATACGTTCAGCCCCGGCCTTAGATCAAACTCCTTTACCCCGCCCCAGGCTTGCGCATTCTGCTTCTGCGCCTGCTCTAGGAGCTTTGCTCATTCAAAAACCCAAGGATAGTTCATCTTCTCAGACAATTAAGCCAAGTCTGTTTGCTCAACCTTTTGTTCCAGAGGAAACACCAGAATTTGTACCATCCCGACCGGCTAGCCCTGCACCAGCAATGTAATACGCTTAGCTTTTTGCCAAACGGATTTTGTTCCGACTCAACAATTTTTTAATTTGTGGCATCATCTGTTCAGTAGCATCTTCACCCGCTTTCATCAAATAAGTGCGTCTAGAACCATCAAACATATCAATATCATCGGGTTGCGGACGAATAATCACATCTGCCTTGGTCGAGGTGTAATCATTAAGCTGCATCAACATGAAATCAAAGCTGCGTAGGAAGGTCTTGGCACCATTAGTTGGCAAGTCACCGGAGAGCCTATGATTAAGGCTAACGGCGATAATTACTTTGGGATGAAATTGTTGAGCAATATCTACTGCCACGGGATCGATAAAACCGCCATCGACATAGGTATTTCCATAGAGCCTGACGGGACGAAAAAAAGGTGGTGCGGCGCTAGAAGCATTGACAGCGGGTGCTATGGGTCCGCTACCAAAAACATGAATTTGCCCAGTACTCAGATTAGTGGCGATCACCACCAGAGGTTTTTTCAATTCTTCAAAATTAGAGGCTTTAAGATGATTGAATAAAAAATTTTGCAGGCCATTGCCACTAATGGGTCCTTCAGCCAAATCTCTTAGAGAAAAATCAATGACCTCTTGTCGGGAGACATTCAATAATAAATTTTGCAGATCTGCTGCAGAAGGGTGATCTGCATAGAGAGCACCAATAATGCTCCCTGCACTGGTACCCACGATAAGATCAATAGGAATATGATGTTTTTCCAGCGCTTTTAGCACACCGATATGAGCAAAGCCCCGAACACTGCCGCTACCTAGAACCAGAACGACTCGCGGATGTACCTTTTTGAGATAGTGGGTTGAAGGTTCAGCAGTAGGTGTCTTTATTGGTGCGGTTGTGGCTGCGCAACCTGTCAAGAATAATAGGCCTAAGCCAATGCCGAGCTTTTTGAAAAAGCGGGTCGATTTCATACGGTACTAGCCATGACTAATTTTTGATAATTTATGAATAAAGTGAACATTCTATCCTAGATATCTGCATAGGGGCCAGCATTTTAACTCAGACCTTCCTGGCCTGAAATAGGTAAAGGAAGATTACAGTCCACAAAATTTGTGGTAAATTAGCAAGGTTTCCTGGTGGCAGGTCATGGAGTCTGTTCATCTTTCGCTAGATCTCATCAGGGTATTTGTTCAATTTACAGAGGTGTGTATTTATGGCAGCACGTGAAAAAGGGACCGTTAAATGGTTCAACAACAGCAAAGGCTATGGCTTCATTCAACGTGATCAAGGCGGCGATGTGTTCGTTCACTTTCGCGCTATTACGGGTGAAGGATATCGTTCTTTAGAAGAAGGGCAGCGCGTCGAATTTGCAGTAACCAAGGGTCAGAAAGGTCTGCAAGCTGAAGATGTTTCTGTGGTGGAAGAATAACAATTCTTTCATAGACACTCGACATTAACTCCCTGGATAGCAACGTCTAGCGCCAATCTAGGGGGTTTTTCTGGTAGAGATAGCCTAGGGTGGAATCCCAAGTACATTCCACGGTCAGCGTTTTGACAAATGTCAAATGCTGTAACAGGGGCAGAGGCCTTAAGCTGAGTAGGCTATGAATCTGGGGATACTGATTAATGACCGCGCTTACTTTAGCCAAAGTACTTTGGCTAAAACAGGTAGAATTTATCAGCAAAATCGTCGCTCCTTGCAGCGAACTCTCCAGAAAATTTCCCAAAATTAATCTAATTTTTCTTTGGCCCTGGTAAAATTGCGGCCAATCTAAACGCAGGCGTTTTTCCAGTTCGAGACTCTGTTGGTGGAGTTCCGGGACAAATTCAATTCCGCAAGCTTCTTTTACGGGTGTATTTAAAAAGATTTGCAGCACAATTTTTCCTAGACCGCAGCCCAGGTCATAAAAAACATCGTCCTCCTGAAATGGAATTTCTGCAATAATTTGATTGATGCTGCCAGATAAAATTTCACCCTGAGTGGCAGATAAATTATTTTTTTTATAGCTTTCAGCTACTGTATAGGCATCTACCCGCCGGTAAAGTTGATGAAGATAGTCTTGGAACATTTCCCTTTACTCCAAAACAGTTTTATTCAATATTATACTGATGGACTTGAAGAATATAGCCTTTAAGCAACAATCATTTCAACGGCTGGTGCGAATGCGCCTGCTACAGCGCAATTTGTTCGTTTTGATGCTGCAATATGCCGGCCTGATGTTGACTACTCTGGCCTCTCCAGAGTCTCTAGTCTGGTTTGCGAGCGGTACAGCCACAGCCTTGGTTTTTCTCCGTGGTCTCGACATCCTACCGGGGATTTATCTAGGCAGTGCTCTGGCTTTTTATATAGTGGGACAGCCCTTATTTCTGGCTTTGGGTTGTGCAGCAATTTTGTCTCTGCAAGCAACACTATTGTTGAAGTGGAGTTATCGGCATGCAATTTTATCCTTGGTCTTTTTTAAGCGCAGTGAGCTATTGAAGTTTATTTTTTTCTGCGCCTTGTGTTGTGGAGGCGCAAGCACCCTCTTGATTGTGATCAGCTATCCCCTGCTTATCCCTTCTCAATCAGCAAGCTTGCTAGGATTAGAGTGGAGCTTAGCTAATTTTAATGGCACGCTGATATTGGCTTGCGCACTCTATACCTGGGATGCTTATTTCCCCGATACACCGCGATTAAAGCAACAGAATAAGTTTAAGTTGCTTGGCCTTTATGGTCTTTTTGTTTTTGCTGTTCTTGGCCTGCTTTATAGTTCCAATTCATATCTAATGCTAGGGTTGATGATAATCATTGAATTACTCATGATTTACCTCAGCTATTACTACGGCTGGTGTGGAGCCATCGCGGCGAGCTTTATGTTAGCCCTGTGCTTGGCTTTTGCGGCATTTTTCAAGGCCCCACTGCTGAATCTGTCGGAGCCCTATTTATTTCTTAAATTAGGCACTTTTCTAAGCCTTTGTTTTATGGCGGGGATGGTAATGGTCTTTCGTCCACAGAGGAAGCTTCAGGTTCTTTAGGATCTGAATTCTGAAAAAAGAAACGGCCGACATAACGAGTAATATCTGTAGGTATTTTTAGATTTAAATTGCGTGCCCTAAGATTGAAATAACCTGCTCCAGAAATAAATTCAGGAGCAATAGTGTGCAAATGAATAAATTCTTGCACATCTCTCAAACTCAAGATTTGATTTATTAAGTCTCCGAATGGGAGTAATGGGATAGGAGAAAGCTTGGCGACTTCTTGTTTCTTTTCCTCATTCTTATCTTCAGTAGATGCTTGTGATAATTGCGCCATTACTTGATCTGTATTGGCCTCTTCTACTATATTTTTGAATTCATCTATACTATAAGAAGAAAATGAGGATCCAATGAAACTTTTTATTTTTTGATCGAAGTCAGGCTGCTTAGTGAATTTTCCTGCAACAAAAGATTCGACGCAGGATATAAACACTCGGGTATAGAATTGCTCATTAATTTTTTTAGCATCTTTCAATGTACTTTTTAATAAAAATATCTGCATTTTTCTATAGTCTAGAAAATTCATTTCGGTATCCATAGAATATTTGATAAATGCAGAAACAAGTATTTCCTCACATTTTAGCATGCATGCAGTTTCAACAATACAAAAAATCTCGCTCTGAAATCTAGATGAAGTAGCTATGTCCATTGAAAACACTAAGAGATCTTTAAATTCTTTACGTGCTTTATTTTCTTCTCCTTCGCCAACAAATGATTTTTCTAAATCAATCAGTTGACGAGCCAAGCTGGGGTACTTTGATGTAACCAAGCAATCTGGGTATTCTTTAGCACTGTCTTTCCGTTCTCTTATTTTCATTGTTAAATTGCTTAAATCATGCTGAATGATAGCATTGTGTAATCTGTGTTTCATAGAAAAACCTCTTCGTTTTTTATGTTAATTCTAGGTTGTTAGCTTAGGCTAATAACGACGCAAGGTCATGGGCTTTTGATATCTATTATTCAGTTCATTGTCCTTCTCCTTGACCGGCACAGGTAAGGGTCGAGGAGTTAGATTTTTAAGAAAGGAAAGACGGTTGGCAGATAATGGTAGAGAAGGCTGCGGCCGCTTTTTCTTTTTCCATGCCAAAGGGTCGGCCTTTGTTGGCTGAGCAGGAGCAGGTGACGGAGCCTCAGGAACAGCATGGGGATCATAGGATAGATCACCAGCCATAATCATGCCAAAAGCGGACAAGAAATCAACCACACCCTCTACGAAACGGTCTGCAGGGCTGGGTTTTTTTTCATGATCCATTTGCTTATCCCGATACAAACGGGTCTTTTTACGAATATCGGTCAAAGATTGATTAGGATTCAATTCTTCTCGGCTTAATTCTAACTCTGGACGAGTGCCAAAGAAAAAACGGATGTTTTTTATAAAATGTTTAAATTTTTCAAATGGATAGCTGGCCTTAGATTTTGGCTTGGGAGTTTTGTCTGGCTTTAACTCTAATCGAATTTGCATATATTGTCTATTTTGTGAACGTTAAAAGCATTTTAGCATCAGGAAGCACTCGGAGCAAGTAAGCACCTTTTGTCTTAGTGAGGCCAAAGAATTATACACTCTCGAGTTGAATAATGCTAAGATGCTCCGCTTATTAATTTAACTGAAAGAAGGAGTTCTATATGCCCAGAGGCAGAGGACCACATGGTCCCAAGAAGTTCCGTAAAAAGAACAAAAAAAAGTAGCCCTATAGTCATTCCCGCCTAAGAGCGGGGATGATCCACTCACTACCCCAAATATCGCTGCTCAATATGCTGAATAAAATATCCCGTCTCTAAATCCTTGCCAGTGACTTGTTTAACAAGTTCTCCTGTCGGTAAAGAAGAAGCTAAACTATAAATATGCTTACCTAGCCACTGTACCAAGGTTTGGAAACGCCCCTGCCTCACCTCTTGTTCAAACTGGGGATGCTGTTGCTTAAAACTCGCAAAAAATTGGGCGGCCAGTAAGCGACCCAGGGTATAAGCAGGAAAATAGCCAAAAGCACCTGAGGGCCAATGCACATCTTGCATAACCCCATTTTTGTCATTGCCCCGAGTTGAAAGCCCTAGATATTTTTGCATAAACTCATCCCAATGATGAGGCAGATCTTTGATTTCGATTTCACCCTTGAATAACGCCTTTTCCAATTCATAACGTAGAATGATATGTAGGGGATAAGTCACTTCATCAGCATCAACACGAATATAGCTCGGCAAGACTCGGGTATTTAATTTAAATAAATTCTCTGCTGTAAAAGCATCTTGCTGGCCAAAGCTCGCTTGGATGAGAGGCAGTATATATTCAAAATAAGCCTGAGAACGACAAACCTGCATTTCAATGAGCAAGGATTGGCTTTCATGCATCGCCATGCTGTGTACCATGCCCACGGGCTGTGACATCCAAGCCACCGGCAAGCCTTGCTCATATAGAGCATGGCCTGTCTCATGACAAATGCCCATCAGTGAACTGGTAAATTCCTCTTCGGAATAGCGGGTAGTGATTCTGGTATCCTCTTTGATCCCATTACAAAAAGGATGATGGCTGGTATCTAAACGTCCATGATCAAAATCAAAACCCAAGGATTTCATAATTTGTAGACCGAGGGATTTTTGCTTTTCCACCGCAAAAGGTCCCTGCGGTTTTTTTACCGATTCCACTGCCTGTTTTTCTCTTATTTTATTAATTAAAGTTGGTAACTTCTGCTTTAATTCACTGAAAATAGCATCAATTTGGCCTTGAGTAAATCCTGGAGCATACTCATCTAGCAGGGCATCATAGGGGCCCAATTGTAAGATTTGAGACTGTCTTTGGGCTAGCTCTTTGATCAAAGCAAAAGTATTTTCAAAATAAGGAAGAAAATCCTGCCAATTATTTTGCTCACGATAACGACGCCAGGCTTGTTCCGAAATAAGTTTAGCCTTGGTCAACTTTTCGGCAAGTGTTGATGGAAAACAAGCAGCCAACTGATACTTTTTTTCCATCCATTGTAAATTAGCCCGATCCCAAGTGCTGAGATGCTGTTTTTCACTGCTAGCCTGATCTAGGCAGTTTTTAACTTTATTGCTAATTAACCTTTTTTGAATTAAGCCTTCCAAAGTAGCTACCGCATCAGCACGATAAGGCCCAGCGCCCTGAGGCATGACCACAGCCTCATCCCACATCAAAATTTTTTGTGCATATTGCAAATGAGCGAGTTTTTTAAACTGTTTTTTGATTCGTTGATAAGCTTGCATGTGCATTCCAATTCAATATAATGAAGAAAACTATTCTCTCACTTCAGTGTTTTTTTTCAAGAGCACGCAAATAATATGACTGATTATCTCATCATTGCCAATGGAGATTTTCTGGTAAAAGAAATGATTACCGAAGCCGCCTTGGGCAAGAAAATTATCGCCCTGGATGGGGCTGCCAATATTCTGATCTTGCTCGATATCTTGCCACAGATTATTCTGGGTGATTTTGATTCCATTAGTGAACCCACGGCAGCCTATTGGGGCATTAAAAATACTTTTGCCCAACTTGATTCGCAGATGACTATCTATCCGGGCAACCAGGGTTCATTAATTGTTGCTATCAAAGATCAAAACTACACTGATCTGGAAAAAGCTATTCATTATTGTGATCGTGAAAACGCTAGCAGCATTAGCATTGTCTGTGCTACTGGTGATAGGCTGGACCATCAAGAAAGTGTCAAAATGAGTTTAAAAACTTATTACCAGAAAAATAGGCCCATCATTTTATATACTGAACTTCAGTGTCTGTTCTTTGCTCGAGATGAGGTTTGCCAACTCAGTGGTATGCCGGGCGACAAATGTGGCTTTCTTGCCACAGCGGGAAGCAAAGTAAGCTCCACGGGTTTAGTCTATGAGTGCCAGGAACATCAACAAAGTTTTTGCAATGCCCTGGCTCAATCAACTGCCGAACTTCATATTCAAGGAGAAGCCTGGGTCTTTGCTCCGCCACGTCTGGCTTCGCAGCGTGACTATATGAAGAAGACTGAAATAGAGAGATTGGAACTGTTGCTGAGAGACAGAAAACAAAAATCCTTATAAGCTTTCAGTTAATTTCCTTAAGACCGTCTGAGGAGAAGAATAACCATAAAATCTTTTGACCTCTTTTTCATGGCCATTGAGAACAATCAGAGAAGGTATCTCTTTAATGTTATATCGCCCACCCGTATCCATATCTTTTTCAATGTCCACTTTGACGGGGATAAAATGATTATTAATCAGTTTAACTACACGAGGATCAGTAAAGGTTGAATTATCCATTTTTTGACACCAGTGGCACCAACTGATCTTGCCATAAATCAATATCAATTTATGTTCCTGCTGGGCTTGTTTAAAAATAGCTGTCGACCACGGTTGCCAATTAATGGCCGCTTCCGGTTCTGCGGCTTGGCTTAAGGTGAAAATTCCGGAAAAGACCATCAAAGCAAGAAAGTAAATCCATTTACGATACATGTTAAAATATCCTCTGCGCATTTCTAAATTGCTAGTATACGCTGTTGAGAAGATCTTGTCATTCTCATAAGGCCTCTTGTTGCAAATAAAGAGTATTTCCTCATATAGCTGAAATAATAATAGGCACTTTATACTGATCATAGAGCATATCCTGGGTCCGACCCACAGCAAAAGCTGGGATCACTACTGAACCCCGCCTCGCGCGACTGTCAGGCAAGAGAATATTGCACTGTTCTGCGAGAGGCTAGGGTTGAAATACCCTAGCCTACTCACTCAGTTGTTAAAATATTTTGACATGTTCTTTTATATCAGTATTTCTTAATAAGGTTGTTATACCGGACAGATATAGCATAGTTATATCTGTCCGGTATGGTAAGTAACCTAACTTAGGTTACAAGCCATTGATATTTATAATCTAAAGTCATTTCTGCTTAAATTAGCAGTATTGATCTATGCTCCCCTTTTAGCAGAAACTGCTGGAGAGCCTATAACCTTGATCATGACTGTGCTGACCTATACGATCGGTTCTCATTAGCTAATTCAGCATTATGTTGCAAACTCATATCAATAGGGCTTTGAGCAACATAAGCATGAATATTCTTATTGGGAATAATACCCTGCTGAAAAGTCAGTGACCAATAATGAAGGCCTACCTCATAACCCAGG
>Ga0207695_10009530_pt1 | contig 12008 bp, 13 predicted proteins | sample KBSC54metaG_FD_184354 | JGI IMG/M metagenome (GOLD analysis project Ga0207695, IMG submission 184354) | Corn rhizosphere microbial communities from Kellogg Biological Station, Michigan, USA - KBS C5-4 metaG (SPAdes) (version 2) | ecosystem: Host-associated > Plants > Roots > Rhizosphere > Soil...
CTCTCCTGCGACCGCGAGGCCGCCCGACGCGGCGTCTCGGCCCTGCTGAAGAGCGGAGCGGGCTCGGTCCGCAACGAGATCGAAACCCTGGCCCGCAAGACTTCCGTGGCGGTGTAGAACGGGTCCCGGAAGGTAGAGAGCGCGTTGGACGACAGCGACTTCGACATCCCCCCGCTGCAGGCCGGCGCCGACATCGGCCAGGCGCTGAGGGAGGCGCGCGAGCGCCAGAAGCTCAGCCTTGACGAGGTGGCCGACATCACCCGCGTGCGCCGCGCCTACCTGGCCGACCTGGAGGCCATGCGCCTGGACCGCCTGCCGTCCCGGCCGTTCACCATCGGCTACATCCGCGCCTACGCCGAGGCGCTGGGTCTCGACGGCGAGGCGGCCGTGGAGCGCTTCAAGTCCGACGAGCCGGACCTCAACGAGCCGCTGCGCGCGCCCGTCGGCGTGGGCGACGCGGGCGATCCCCGGGTGATGGCCATCGTCGCGGCGATGTTCGTGATCCTGTTGGCCATCGTCGTCTGGAACGTGGCCCAGCGGACGCTCACCGCCAACGCCCCGCCGCCGCCCACCGCCCCGCCCAAGGCCGCCGCCCTGGCGCTGGCCAACCAGACCGTGGGCCCGATCAAGCTCGGAGCGCCCCTGCCCGCGCCGGTGGAGTCCACCACGCCGCCGCCCTACGAGACCCCCGGCGCGCCGACCCTCAACCCCGACGGCACGGTCACCGCCCACACCAGCGCCGGCTCCAAGTCTGGCCTGACGCCGGAGACCCAGCCCGCGGTCGACCTCTCCACCCTGCCACCCAACTTCCAGCCCAACGGCAAGATCTATGGCGCGGCGCCCCCGCAGACCTCGGTGGTCACCCTGCAGGCGCTGAAATCCGCCTCGCTGATCGTCCGCGGCCAGGGGGGCGAGATCTACTTCGCCCGCCAGTTCGCCCAGGGCGAGGCCTTCCGGGTCCCGCAGATCGCCGGCCTCACCGCCGAGGTCTCCCAGCCCGGCGCCTTCCAGGTCTTCATCCACGGCCAGTCGAAGGGCGTCCTGCCCGCCGCCCAGGTGTCCCTGAACAAGCTGGCCGAACAGGGGCCCTAACAGATAGATGCTCCCCCTCAGGGGGAGCTGTCAGCGAAGACTGACTGAGGGGGTTGCAGCCCACAGACCTGGCCGCCTCGCGTGAAACCCCCTCCGTCTCGTCGCTACGCGCCGAGCCACCTCCCCCTGACCGGGCTCCGCCCTTGGGGAGGATCTGACAACAGCTTGGGGATTCTCGCCCGAGCGCCTATTTTCCGAGCCGTCATGAGCGCCAAAGACCACGTCCAGGACCACACCGCGCTTCGCCCCTGGCGCGCGATCCACCGGCGGCCGAGCCGCAAGATCCGCGTCGGCTCGGTGGAGGTGGGCGGCGACGCGCCGATCAGCGTGCAGTCGATGACCAACACGCTCACCGCCGACGCGGGGGCGACCATCGACCAGATCCGCCAGCTGGAGGAGGCCGGCGCCGACATCGTCCGCGTGTCCTGCCCGGACGAGGATTCCACCAAGGCGTTTCGGACCATCGCCAGGGCGGCCAAGGTCCCGCTCGTGGCCGACATCCACTTCCACTACCGGCGCGGCATCGAGGCCGCGGAAGCCGGCGCGGCGTGCCTGCGGATCAACCCCGGCAACATCGGCAGCCCCGACCGGGTGCGCGAGGTGATCGCCGCGGCCCGCGACCACGGCTGCTCCATGCGCATCGGGGTCAACGCCGGCTCGCTGGAGCGCGACCTGCTGGAGAAGTACGGCGAGCCCTGCCCCGACGCCATGCTGGAGAGCGCGCTTCGCCACGCCCGCATCCTGCAGGACCACGACTTCCACGAGTTCAAGATCAGCGTGAAGGCCTCGGACATCTTCATGACCGTGGCGGCCTACAACCTGCTGGCCGAGGCCATCGACTGCCCGCTGCACTTAGGGATAACCGAGGCCGGCGCGCTGCGCACCGGGACGGTGAAGTCCTCCATCGGCATCGGGAACCTGCTCTGGGCGGGCATCGGCGACACCATCCGCGTGAGCCTGGCCGCCGACCCGGTGGAGGAGATCAAGGTCGGCTTCGACATCCTGAAGTCGCTGGGGCTGCGCCACCGGGGCGTCAACATCATCGCCTGCCCGTCCTGCGCCCGGCAGGGGTTCAACGTGATCAAGACGGTGGAGGCCCTGGAAGAGCGGCTGGCGCACATCTCCCAGCCCATGAGCCTCTCGATCATCGGCTGCGTGGTGAACGGCCCCGGCGAGGCGCTGATGACCGACCTGGGCTTCACCGGCGGCGGCAAGGGCGCGGGCATGGTCTATGTGGCCGGGCGCCCCGACCACAAGATGGACAACGACGCCATGGTCGACCACATCGTCGAGCTGGTGGAAGCCCGCGCCGCGGAACTGGCGAAAGCGCCCCTGGCGGCGGAGTAGCCTCTACGAAAATGACGCCTGAGTCACTCTTGCGCGGCTTGGCCATACACGCTTAGGTGCCCTCGCCTTTTTTGGGAGAAACCTCATGGCGGCTGCGGACGGCAACTGGAAGATCACCATCAACACGCCGATGGGCGCGCAGGAGGTGACGGCTTCGATCACCACCAGCGGCGACACCTTCACCGGCAAGACCTCGGGCCGCATGGGCGACGCCGACATCAGCGGCAAGGTCAACGGCGACACCCTCACCTGGAGCGCCAACATCACCCAGCCGATGCCGATGACCCTGGAGTTCGAGGCCACCGTCAACGGCGACGCCATGACCGGCAATGTCAAGCTGGGCGCCTTCGGCAACGCGCCGCTCAGCGGCGTCCGCGCCTGACCCTCGGCGCTGCGGCGCACGGAAAAGGCCCCCGCCGGCGACGGCGGGGGCCTTTGTCGTTTGCGGGATCGCCAACCTTAGCCCCCTCCCCCTTGCGGGGAGGGGTTGGGGTGGGGTGGAAGCTGTGAGATGGCCGCTTCGGCCCACAAGCGCCGCGCTGACACCCCCACACCCTACCCTCTCCCCGCAAGGGGGAGAGGTGCGCCCCGTGTTCAACGTCGTTGAGGACGGAACCGTGCTACCGCGCCGGCGCTGCCGGCTCGGCGGCGAGGCTGGAGGCGGCGCTGGCGACGGCCTGGGTGCGGAGCGCCCGGTTGCTGCGTTGGGTCAGGACGATGAAGACGATGATCGCCACCAGGGCCAGCAGCCCCAGGACGATGAGGGCGCCGCCGACGCTGAACCCGCCCCCGCCCGGGCGGGCCGGGGTCGCGCTCACACGGTCTTCGGTCATGCGGAATTCTCCAAGGGTCCCGAGCACTTAACGTCCGCGTCCACCCGGCGTTCCGGCTACCTCCGCCTTGGTGGGACCACGCCCTCGAACAGCTCGAAGCTCTTCCAGGCGGGCTCCACCGGCGCTTTCTCGGCATCCGGCAGATAGATCGACGGCGCCGCCATCTGCAGGTTCGGCACATAGCGCGGGCAGTTGGGGAAGATATCCGCCGGCGTCACCTTGACCAGCAGCTGGGCGCCGGGGATCGCGGCCATGGCCGGATCATCCTCCACCACCTGCGCCGTCCCGTTCACCCGCAGGCGCCTGGGCGCCTCGCCCATGGCGATGAACAGGAGGCCGACGTGGGGGTTGGCCCGGAGGTTCCCCAGGCTCTTGAACATGCCGTTGCCGTCATAGTCGGGGAACACCAGCAGGTCCGGGGCCGCCACGCGGACGAACCCCGGCGGCCCGCCCTTGAACGAGCAGTCCGGGCGGCCTTGCGCGTCCGCCGTGGCCAGGAAGAAGAACCCCAGGGAAGCGATGAACCTGCCGTCGTCCGCGGTGAAGCGGTCGCGCCGGAGCTTCTCGTCCAGCCGGTCGGCGAGCGCGCGGCTGCCGAAGGCGTCTTGCAGCGCGCGGTTGCCCTCATGGTACATGGGAGCCCTCCCCTGCCGCCCGCGCCGGTTTGGCAAGCCGCCGCCGGGACGTTAGAGGAAGCTCCCCTTCTCTCCAGGCGTCCACTGATTTGCGACTTCCCCAGGCCAGGCTTGACCAGGTGCTCGACCGCTTCCGCGAGATCGAGGCGCGCATGGGCGCGGCTGTCGACGGCCAGGAGATCGTGCGCCTGGGCAAGGAGCACGCCGAGCTGAAGCCGGTGGTGGACGCGGTGAACGCCCTGCAGCGGGCGCGCGACGAGGCCCCGGAGCTGGAGGAGATGGCGGCCGGCGGCGACCCGGAGATGGCCGCCATGGCCCGCGAGGAGCTGGAGGCGCTGAAGGAAAAGCTGCCGGCCCTGGAGCATGAGGTGGCGCTGCTGCTGGCGCCCAAGGACAAGGACGAGAACGCTTCCGCCATCCTGGAGGTGCGCGCCGGCACCGGGGGCGACGAGGCCGCCCTCTTCGCCGGCGACCTCTTCCGGATGTACCAGCGCTACGCCGCCGAGCATGGCTGGCGGGTGGAGGTGGACAGCCTCTCGGAGGGCGACGCCGGCGGCTTCAAGGAGATCATCGCCTCGGTCACCGGCGACGGCGTCTTCGGCCGGCTGAAGTTCGAGAGCGGCGTCCACCGGGTGCAGCGGGTGCCGGCCACGGAGGCGCAAGGCCGCATCCACACCTCCGCCGCCACCGTCGCGGTCCTGCCCGAGCCCGAGGACGTGGAGATCGACATCAAGGACGCCGACATCCGCATCGACACCTACCGCTCCTCCGGCGCCGGCGGCCAGCACGTGAACAAGACCGACAGCGCCGTGCGCATCACCCACCTGCCCACCGGCATCGTGGTCACCAGTTCGGAGAAGTCGCAGCACCAGAACCGGGCGCGGGCCATGAAGGCGCTGAAGGTCAAGCTCTACGACCAGCAGCGCGAGGCCCTCGACGCCGCCCGTTCGGACGCCCGCAAGAGCCAGGTGGGCTCCGGCGACCGCTCGGAGCGCATCCGCACCTACAACTTCCCGCAAGGCCGCGTGACCGACCACCGCATCAACCTGACGCTCTACAACCTGCCCAAGGTCATGGAGGGCGAGGCCCTCGACGAGGTGATCAACCCGCTGATCGCCGAGGACCAGGCCGCCCGGCTCTCGGCGCTGGAGGACGATCTGGGTTAGGCTACCCCGCTCATCCCGGCGAAGGCCGGGACCCAGATCCGATGGTTGGGATGCGGGTTGGAGTCAGCCGGCGGCCTGGAGCCCACATCTGAGCCATTCCATCTGGGTCCCGGCCTTCGCCGGGATGCGCGGATTCACACCCTACGTCCCGTCCGGCGGCGGGGCGGCGCGCTGGGCCGAGTTGTGGTCGGTCTCGCGTTCGATCTCGGAGTTCAGCTCGGCGCCCAGGAGGACGACGATCATCGACAGCCACATCCAGGTCATGAAGCCCACGACGGCGCCCAGCGAGCCGTAGGTCTTGTCGTAGCTCCCGAACCGCCCGACGTAGGCGGAGAAGGCCAGGGACATGCCCATCCAGGCGACCGAGGCCACCACGCTGCCCGGCGTGATCCAGCGCCAGCGCGCCCGGTCGCGCGAGGGGGCGTAGCGGTAGACCACCGCCAGCCCCAAGGCGGTCACCACCAGCATGACAGGCCAGCGCAGCAGGCTGGCGCTCTCCAGGGTCTCCAGGCCGAACCAGGCGAGCACCTGCGGCACGGCCACCACCACGCCCATGGCGGCGATGGAGAACAGGATCGCCCCGGTGGTGAAGGCCAGCGACACCAGGTTGAGCTTGATGAAGTTCCGCCGCTCGCGCAGCTCGTAGGCGACGTTCAAGCCGGCGATCAGCCCCTTCATGCCGGCGTTGGAGCTCCAAACGGACAACAGCAGGCTCACCACGAAGGTCAGGCCTAGGCTGGCGTGCGGGGTCGCCGCCAGCCGGGTGATCTGCTCGCTGATCACCGTCACGCCGCCTTCCGGCAGGACCCCCTGCAGCCCGGCGATCTGGCGCTGGGCGCCGGCGATGTCGCCCACCAGGCCGTAGAGCGAGACGAAGAGCCCCAGCGCGGGGAACAGCGCCAGCAGCATGAAGAAGGTCGAGCCGGCGGCCACCGCCGGGATGCGGTCCTCGCTGAATTCCTTGAAGGTCCGCTTGGCGACCGCCATCCAGCCATGACCCTCGACCTCGGCCGCGGCGGCCGCCTTGCGGCGGTCGGCGAGCCTGCGGCTGACCCGGGTATCGACGACGACCGTGGCCAGGCCCACGAGCATGCCGACGCCAAACGCGCTCAGGCGTCCGAAGCCGCCCCTCCCGACGGCCTTGCCGGCGCGCCGCGGGCGGACAGGCGCCGGAGAGCTGTGGCTGGCGGTCATGGTCGCCCCGGGTTGTGACTAACCTTGGCGGCGGAAGCCGCAGCCAGGCGTCTGGTTCCCGTCAGGCCCGGAACGCGGGCCCCCGCCGCGGCGGCCCGGCTTGCGGTCGCGTCCCGCTTGCCGCAAACCGGGGCCATGAGCGGTCACGTCGCGGGCATCTTTCGCCATCCGGTGAAGGGCTTCACGCCCGAGGCGCTGCAGGCCGTGGCCCTCGCGCCGGACGAAGGCTTCCCGAACGACCGCATCTGGGCGGTGGAGGACGGCCCGTGCGGCTTCGACCCCGCCGCGCCGGCGTTCGTGCCGAAGCAGAAGTTCGCCGTGCTGGCCCACATGGCCCGGGTGGCGGCCGTCCGCACCCGCTACGACGAGGCGAGCGGCGTGCTTTCCGCGCAGGCGCCGGGCGGCCGCGCCTTTTCCGGCCGGCTGGCCGAGCCGGCGGGCCGCGAGGCCTTCGCGGCCTTCCTGACCGAGGTGCTGGGGGAGGACGCGCGCGGCCCCTTTCGCGTCGTGGCGGCGCCCGGCGAGCACCGCTTCACCGACAATCCGCGCGGCCAGGTCTCGATCGTCAATCTGGCCAGCCTGCGCGACCTCGGTCGGCGGATGGGGGTCGAGCTCGATCCCTTGCGCTTCCGCGCCAACCTCTACGTGGAGGGCTGGCCGGCCTGGGCGGAGAACGGCTGGACCGGCAAGGCGCTGATGCTGGGCTGGGCGCGGGCCGGCGTCTTCAAGCCCATCGTGCGCTGCGCGGCGACCCACGTGGACCCGGCCACCGCCGAGCGCGACCTGGATGTCATCAAGGCGCTGTTCGACAACTTCGGCCACATGCACTGCGGGGTCTATGTGCGGGTGACCTCGGCAGGGTCGGTCGGCCTGGGCGACGCCGCCACCGCCCCCAGCGTCGAGGCCGCGCCCGAGCCGGCGTAGTCGTCAGCTCCGCTTCCAGAAGTCGTCCATGGCCGCCTGCACCTGGCCGCCGTCGTCGGGGCGGTCGCGCCAGAGGGTGGAGTGCTCGTCGTGGGCCAGCCGCTCGTAGGTGTAGTAGTAGAGCGCCAGCGAGCGCCGCACCCTGTCCGGCGGCGCGGTCATCGGTTCCGGATGGCCGTGGAACGAGATGTCGCTGGTGGAGAACAGCACCAGCCGGTTGAAGCTGGGCGCGATCTTCGCCGCGCAGGCGTCCATGGCCGCGTTCCACAGCTCCAGGTCGCCGCCCCAGGCCGCCTCCCAGCCCTCGTTGAGGTAGAGCAGCAGGTTGACCCGCCGGTAGAGCTGGGTGGTCGGGTGGATGTTGAAGTCGGCGTGGATGGCGAGCTTGCCGCCGGCCAGGATCTGGTGGAACCCCGCGCCCCACATGTAGGGGTCGGGCACCAGGCCCGCGATGCCGGTAAGGGTGCTGAGGAATTCCAGGAACGGCTTGCCGTTGAAGAAGGCGATGAGGCGGGTGCTTTCGGGGCCCAGCGCCGCCACGTCGCGCCAGGCGAACTTGCGCTCCTGCAGGTGCTTCACGTCGGCGGAGAACAGCGAATTCGGCGCCAGGGGCGACGGGATCTCCGCCGTCACCCGGCGCAGCAGGCCGGGGTCCAGCAGGCCGTCCAGGACGATGTGCGGAAAGGGCTGCGCGGCGCGATAGGCCTCTCCCCAGGCCGGCGCCTCGTGACCGAAGTCGGCGCCGTTCGCCATCACCGAGAAGTAGTCTGGCGGGGCGGGCGCGGGGCGTTGTATCTCTGCGCCGCGAGGCCGCCAATTCTTCAGGATAGACATCAGTTCGTCGCCTTCGGCCCGCCCGCGCGGACGGACCATAGTCGCGCCCTCCAAAGCCTGTCCACATCGCCCGCGGAGCGCCCTTGACCCTCAATCTCGTCCAGGCCTGGCAGGGCGCGCGCAGGCGGCTGGAGGCGGCGGGCCTGGCCGGCCCGGTGATCGACGCGCGCCTGCTGGTGGAGGCCGCCGCCGACGCCACCCGCGCCGACATCGTCACCGACCCGCACCGGCCGCTGACGGCGGAGCAGGAGGCCACCCTGGAGGGCTACCTCGCCCGGCGCGAGCACCGCGAGCCGGTGAGCCACATCCTGGGCCGCAAGGGCTTCTGGAAGATCATGCTGGGGGTCACGCCGGACGTGCTGACGCCCAGGCCCGACACCGAGACGGTGGTGGAATGGGTGCTGCGCGACTTCCCGGAGCAGGCCGCCTGGTCGGTGCTGGACCTGGGCGTGGGCTCCGGCGCCATCCTGCTCGCGATCCTGGCCGAGCGGCCCGCCGCCAGGGGCCTGGGCGTCGACGTCTCCGAGGAGGCGCTGGCGGTCGCCCGCGACAATGCCGCCCATCTGGGCCTGGCCGGCCGCATGGCGCTGCTGCGCGGCGACTGGACCGAGGGCCTGGCGGAGGCGAGCTTCGACCTGGTGGTCTCCAACCCCCCCTATGTCGCCAGCGCGGTCATCGAGACCCTGGAGCCGGAGGTGCGCGACCACGAGCCCCGCGTGGCGCTGGAGGGCGGCCCCGACGGGTTGACGCACTACCGGCGCCTGGCGCCGGAGATCCTGCGGGTCCTGAAGCCCGGCGGCCGCTTCGCCGTGGAGATCGGCTACGACCAGAAGGAGGCCGTCGAGGCCCTGTTCCGCGAGGCCGGCGCGGCCGGCGTCCAGACCCTGCGCGACCTGGGCGACCGGGACAGGGTTGTCGCAGGCGCGAAAAACCCCTTGGAAACCTGAGCCCGACTCGCTACTTAAGAAGCGTCTCCACCCAATTCGTCGGCTTCAGGTAGAGGCGTCCCGCGAAAGGACGCACGCCGGACCCGAAGGGCGCGACGGCTTCCAAGGCCTCTCGCTTTCAAGAGCTCCGGGCGGTGACGGGGAACACTCAAAGTCTTCGACATTCGAACCCGCGCCACGCGCCCGATCCCGCTGAAGACCAGCTTAGGCCGACCTTAACCGGGCCGGGCCGCAGGGAAACCAAGACGGTTATCAAATAATGAGAGATTTCAAGGGTATGAAACGTCAGCGCGGTCGCAATCGCGGCGGCGGCGGCGGAAGTGGCGGCGGCGGCGGCAAGTCGCAGGCGCAAAACGCCAACCGGGCCTTCGATTCCAACGGCCCCGAAGGCTCCAAGGTGCGCGGCAACGCCCAGCACGTCTTCGAGAAGTACCAGCAGCTGGCGCGCGACGCCTCCTCCGCCGGCGACCGGGTGCTCGCCGAGAACTATCTGCAGCACGCCGAGCACTATTTCCGCCTGCTCCGGGCCATGCAGCCCACCCGTCCGGCCAGCGAGATCCTCGGCCGCGACCACTTCTCCTCCGGCTTCGACATCGATTTCGAGGACGAGAACGCCCAGGCCCAGGCCGAGGCCGCCGACGCCGCCTCCGCCGAGGCCGGCGACACGCCCGAGACCTGGCAGGCCCGGGAGAACGGCGGCGGCGGCGAGCGCCCCAGAGACAACCAGCAGCGAGATGGCCAGCAGCCGCAGCGCGACGGCCAGCGCGACGAGCGCCCGCGCTACGAGAACCGCGACCGCAACGACAACAACGGCCAGGGCGGCCGCCGCGACCGCCCGTGGCGCGACGACCGGCCCAGAGACGGACAGCGCGACGGACAGCGCGATGGGCAGCGCGATGGGCAGCGCGACGACCGCCCTCGTGACGAGCGCCCGCGGGACGAGCGGCCGCGGGATGATCGGCCCCGCGAGGATCGTCAACGCGACGACCGGCCCCGCTACGAGGATCGCCTCCGCGAAGACCGTCAGCGCGACGACCGGCCCCGCGACGATCGCCCCCGCTTCGAGCGCAACCGCGACGACCGCCCGGAGCGCGAAGCCCCGCGCGACCCGCTGGCGGTGGTCGAGCCGCAGGCCCAGGCCCCGTTCGCCGCGCCTGCGCCCGAACGCAAATCCCGGGTCCTGCGCGACAGCGAGGGCGGCGAAAGCCACGCCCCGGCCTTCCTGCAGGCGCCCGCGCCCCGCGCCGAGGCCGACGAGGCCCCCAAGCCCCGCCGCCGCCGCGCGCCCCGCGCCGACGGCCCCGCCGGCGAGACCGAGGACGCCTAAGGCGTTGCGGCCCGCCGCCGAGCGGCGTTAGCTGGCGCCATGCACGCGCCCGATTGCCAGCACGAGGACGGCGCCCATCCGGGCCTGAAGGGCCACGCGCTTCGCCATGCGCTGAAGGCGGCGGAAGGCCGTTGTACGGCCACCCAGGAGCGGCTGACGGAGCCGCGCCGCCGGGTGCTGGAGCTCTTGCTGCAGGGCGACGGGCCCATGAAGGCCTATGACCTGATCGCGGCCTTTGGCGCGGCGGGCGCGCCGGCCAAGCCGCCCACCGTCTACCGGGCGTTGGAATTCCTTGAGCGCCTGGGCTTCGCCCACCGCATCGAGAGCCTGAACGCCTACGTCCCCTGCCGGCTCGAGGGCGAGGCGCCGACCGACGCGCGCACTGACCGGGGCCATGCCGCGGCCTTCCTGATCTGCGACTGCTGCGGCGCGGCGGAGGAGTTCGAGCCGGACTTCGCGCCGGGCCGCGCGGCGGCGGCCGCCAAGGGCTACGCCGTGAGCTCGGTCACCTTCGAGGCCCGCGGCCTGTGCCCGGCGTGCCAAAGCCGGTGAAGCGGCGCGCTTGAGGCGGCAGATCTATCTCGACTGCGACGGGGTGCTGGCGGACTTCGACAAGGGGGCCGAGGCGATCCTCGGCGCACCGCCGCGGGTCTTCGAGAAGCGCCATGGCGCCGGCCAGTTCTGGAAGCGGCTGGCGAACGCGCCGGGCTTCTTCGAGCATCTCGATCCGCTGCCCGACGCCTTCGAGCTCTACGACGCGGTGAAGGCCAAGGGCCCGATCATCCTCACCGGCCTGCCGCACGGCCGATGGGCCGAACCGCAGAAGCGCCGGTGGGCCGAGCGCCATTTCCCCGGCGTGCCGGTGATAACCACCTCCGCGGCCCTGAAGCGGGAGCACTGCCACCCCGGCGACGTGCTGGTGGACGACCGCACCCAGCACCGCCACCTGTGGATCGAGGCCGGCGGCGTCTTCGTCCACCACACCAGCGCGAGCGCCTCGATCGCGGCCCTGCGGGCGGCGGGGTATATCTGACCTTCGCTCCTCCCCTGCGCAGCGGGGGAGGTGGATCGCGCGAAGACGCGAGACGGAGGGGGCGCGAGGACGGCCCGCTCCGAAACGTTCAGAGCCCGGTCGCCCACGCGCCCCCTCCGTCACCTTCGGTGACACCTCCCCCGAAGTCTCCGCTTCGGGGGAGGAGCTAGGGTTGCCCTACCAGAAGATCCCGCGCACCACCTGGACGATGCGGCCGGTGTACTGGTCGACCATGATGGCGTCGCCGCCCACCCGGACCCACTCGTAGCCCGGAGGCGGATAGGGCAGGTCGTAGTCGAGGAAGTCGTCCAGCCAGTAGTCGCGGGCGAACCAGCCGCGGGGCAGGAAGTCGCCGAAGCCCCAGGAGCGGACATAGAAGCCGTAGGGCTGCCGATAGGCGCCGATGCGGTACCGGTTGTGGCTCCAGAACACCGGCGGGTAGCGGCCGGCCTGCCAGTGCTCGCCGCGGCCGGCCCAGCGGCCGTCCCAGCTGCCGTCGTGGCCCGGCGCGCCGCGCCCATCCCAGCGGCCGTCGCGGGCGCCCTCGCGCCCCTCGAAGCGGCCGTCACGGGCCTGGCTGCGGCCTTCGAAGCGGCCGTCACGCCCGCTACGGGGCTCGACGCCGACGCCGCCGGGGCGCCCGTCGCGGCGGCCATCCCAGCCGCGGTCGGCGGCC
>Ga0207695_10009537_pt1 | contig 12002 bp, 10 predicted proteins | sample KBSC54metaG_FD_184354 | JGI IMG/M metagenome (GOLD analysis project Ga0207695, IMG submission 184354) | Corn rhizosphere microbial communities from Kellogg Biological Station, Michigan, USA - KBS C5-4 metaG (SPAdes) (version 2) | ecosystem: Host-associated > Plants > Roots > Rhizosphere > Soil...
GTAAAGGGCTTTGAGTAAAATTTCCGGTATACCGGAAATTTTGCCCGGCGGAAATTCCGGAATTGAATATGCCATTAAGGGTTACAGGTTTGTCAAAGAACTTAGTGACCGCCTTGCGGGCGAACGCATATTGCAATATAGCATCGTTAACATGGCGAGTCCAAAAAAAGATATGCACATTATTAATTGAAAAGTAAAAAATTAAAAAGTAAAAATGGCGATGTGTTGTTGCTTTGATTGTTTGTATGGGAGTGTGTGATCGATTAAACATATTAGCAATCAATTCACTTTTTCGCAAGTAACTTTACAGGGATTGAAGAAGGTAGCTGCCATATTTTTATTGCTTTTGTTTGCTGCGACTGCGGATGCACAGGAACTGTTTCAACAAACGGAGCCTGCAAGCAATGTGCCCAAAAATACGCTGGGCATACGTGCCTTTGGGGAGAGCTATAATGAGGTTGGCAAACTGCGCAATATTTTTGCCTTGCGTACCATGTATGGGCTGACACCAAAGCTAACCGTAATGCTGACGGCCAACGTGTCGAACCACCATAATAAGGACCTGCCGCCTGATTTTCCTGTACACAATACGCCGCAAATAGGCATATATCATCCCTATTTATTTAATGGAGTGGACGCTTATGCCAAGTACCGTTTCCTGACGATAGACGGGGAGCATAGCCACTTCAGGATGGCGGTATACGGTGAATACTCTTACCTGAATGTGGCCCATGATGAAGCGGAACCAACACTAATGGATGACACACGTGGCTATGGCGGCGGATTGATAGCGACCTACCTGAAAAATCACCTTGCCGTTTCCTTTACCGGGGGCTTTGTAGTACCTACAGACTATAAAGGAGATGTGGCAGATGCAATAGCCGGATTGCCCACTGTGCCTGCGGTGGTAAAATATGGCAAAGGGGCTGTGTATGATCTTTCTTTCGGGTACCTGCTATTTCCGCATGAGTATAAAAGCTATGAGCAAACTAACTGGTCGCTATACCTGGAACTGATGGGCAAAAGCTATGGCGAGGCACAAGTATTTTTTGGCAATATCGGTTCCAACCTGCCTATGTACGAAGTGTCGGTAAAAAATACGCCGGTGCTGCATGGCTATAACTACCTGGAGGCCTGGCCGGGGGTGCAATGCATTATAAAGTCGAACCTGCGGGTAGATTTTTCGATGGGATTTCCGCTTATTAATAAATCGTATGTTCACTATTACCCGATATATATGCTGGGGCTGCAGCGCTACTTTTATTTCAACAAGAAGCATAGCCGCAGATAAAAGTATAATATTTATAATATAAGGTGTTTTTTATCAGGCATTTTGTAATATAATTATACTATTTACTCACATTTTATCAAATTAATTCCTATCTTTGCACCCTGAAAAAGTGTGTTTATTATAAATAATTGATGCCAAATGTCTCATTTAACTGCTGAAAAAAAAGCTAATATCTTTAAAACCTTCGGGGCAAAAGAAAACAATACAGGATCTATAGAAGGTCAGATCGCTATGCTTACAGAGCGTATCAACCATATATCAGGACACCTGAAACAAAACAAAAAAGACTTCTCTACCAACCGCGGCTTGATGCAGATGGTAGGCCGCCGCAAGCGCCTCCTGCAATACCTGAGCCATACTAATCTCGAGTCTTATCGCGGTCTGATTGAAAAACTTGGTATCCGCAAATAAGCGCTACCCACACAGCTATTCCCAACTAATACGGTTGGGAATAGTTTTTTATGAACATATATAAATATTAAATTATGGCTGCCAATCCCATCTCTGTTTCCTATAAGTTAGGTGACGGACGTGAAATAAGCATTGAAACGGGCAAACTGGCCCGCCAGGCTGACGGCGCTGCAGTAGTACGTATGGGCAACTGTATGATACTGGCTACTGTGGTTGCAAACTCTGAACCAAAGCCCGGACAATCTTTTTTCCCGCTGACTGTTGATTATCAAGAAAAATTTGCTTCTGCCGGTCGTATACCAGGCTCGTTCTTCAAACGTGAAGGCCGCCTGAGCGACTATGAAATACTAATATCCCGTCTTATAGACCGCGCATTGCGCCCTCTATTCCCGGACGATTACCTTTGCGAAGTACAGGTTATTGTTACCCTAATATCATCTGACCCTGAAGTAATGCCTGATGCGCTGGCTTGTCTTGCTGCATCTGCCGCGTTAGCAGTGTCTGATGTACCTATACAGGAAATTATATCTGAAGTGCGCGTAGCACGCATAGGCGGCGAATATGTTATCAATCCAAACCGCAGTCAACTAAAAGATGCGGATATGGACTTTATAATAGCCGCTACAGATAAGAATATAATGATGGTGGAAGGTGAAGCGAAAGAATGTAACGAAGCCGACCTCATCAGGACTATAGAATTGGGCCATGATGCAGTGCGCACGCAAGTGAAACTGCAGGAAGAACTGCGCAGTAAAGTGGGCGTTACCGCTAAACGCGAATACCCTAAACCATATACTAATCCTGAACTGGATGCAAGAATTGCCACTTATGCTTCTGAAAGGATAGCTACAGTAGCAAAATCTGCACTGGGCAAGCACGAGCGCGGCGACGCCTTTAAGCTGATAAAGGATGAATTTATTGCAAGCCTGGCTGAAGGTGAACTGACACCTGAAGATACTGCGCTGATAGGCATGTATTTCCATGATCTTGAAAAGAAGATCATTCGTGAGATGATGCTGAATGACCGTACCCGTCTTGATGGCCGCAGGCTGGATGAAGTGCGCCCGCTGAGCATGGAAGTAGATTATCTTCCTTCTCCGCACGGTTCTGCTCTCTTTACACGCGGTGAAACACAATCGCTGACAACAGTGACACTGGGCAGCAGCGAAGATGAACTACTGCTGGAAAGTGCTGCAACATCAAACTACTCAAAGTTTATACTACACTATAACTTCCCTGCATTTTCTACAGGTGAAGTAAAGCCTATGCGTGGCCCCGGTCGTCGCGAGGTAGGACATGGTAACCTGGCAAAACGCTCACTGGAGCAAATGATGCCCGGTGCTGAATACCCGTACACTGTGCGCGTGGTATCAGATATCCTTGAATCAAACGGTTCTTCTTCAATGGCTACCGTGTGTGCCGGTTCACTGGCATTAATGGATGCAGGTGTGCCTTTGCCTAAGCATGTAGGCGGTGTGGCTATGGGCCTTATCAGCGGTGAGAATGGCAAATTTGCCGTGCTTACCGATATACTTGGCGATGAAGATCACCTGGGTGATATGGACTTTAAAGTAACAGGTACCCGTGATGGTATCTGCGGTATACAGATGGATATAAAGGTAGATGGCCTAAGCATGGAAGTAATGAGCCAGGCACTGGAACAGGCACGCCACGGCCGCCTGCATATACTGGATGCAATGTACCAGTGTGTAGACACTTACCGTGCAGAACTGAAACCACATGCACCGCGTATAGAACAAATAATTATAGACCGCGAATTCATCGGCGCTGTAATAGGCCCGGGTGGTAAGATAATACAGGAAATACAGCGTGAAACAGGTGCTACTATAAACATAGAAGAGGTTGACGATAAGGGAGTGGTGAAAGTATTCTCTTCTAATAAAGAGAGCATTGACAAGGCACTGGCCTGGATAAGAGGCATAGTAGCTATACCTGAAATTGGCGCTACCTATGAAGGTACCGTGAAGAGCATTATGCCATTCGGCGCATTTATAGAATTTATGCCTGGCAAACAAGGCTTGCTGCATATATCTGAAGTGAGCTGGAAGCGTCTTGACTCACTGGAAGGTGTAATGAAGGAAGGCGACAAAGTAAAAATAAAGCTGGTAGGTACAGACCCTAAAACGGGTAAGCTGCGCCTGAGCCGCAAAGTACTGATGCCGAAACCTGAAGGTTATGTAGAACCTGAAAAACGTGAAGGTGGTGACAGAGGTGATCGTGGTGAACGCAGAGGTGGTGACCGTGGCGACCGCAGGAACAGCGGCGGCAACAGGGACCGCGGAGATCGCAATGACCGTGGTGAACGCAGAAACGATCGCCCTCAGCACAACGACGAACAAAGACAAGCAACAAGCGAACAACAGCCTGCTGCTCCTCAGCAAGGTAATAATACTAATGATGATGCGGACCTGGCTTTATAAGTTAGTCTGAAATATTCTTAAAAATAATCCCCGACCAATAGTCGGGGATTATTTTTTGTATAAAAGAGCGTCTTGCTTTAACTATACATTGCTTGCCTATCTTTTATCATAAAAGACAACAAGGAAATAACTACTTAAAGCTCATCAGGTATTGGAACTATAATATAGGAATTGATATCCTTGCTGTTGAGCAGGGCGTCAATTCTTTCAGAATTTATATATTCTGTATGGGGAGTATCAGCGTGATCCACGGCCTTTAATATTTGCAATTTCTTATCATCAGCGAGCCATGAAAATTCTCCCTCTATCTGGTACTTGATTTCAATATGCTTGTAGCCTCGCTGGATGAGACGCTGTCTTATTTCCGTATTAAATGGAAGCAACTTCATAAAAATGAGATTTACTTAAACAATGTATTAACGCCATGCTGTATAAACTACCGAAGGCGTTTAAGTGAACCTCATTTAGGATTAGCTCTGTTAGTTATTTAGAGAAGAATAATTAGTCCTTAATAAACAATAAAAGAAATGAGCTTAACTTTTAGCCGAACAATTTCAGATGTTCAATATTAATTGAAGTTAATAAAATAATTAGAACTTTCAAATTAAATATTGATAAAATCCTATACTACAATAACAAATACGAGCATACAACAGTGAAGAAATCAGCACAATTATATAATACTTATTAACTTAGAAATTGAATTATGAATAATAAATTGCAGGTTATTTTATTGTTTCTTTTTATTTGGCCATGTGCTGTTTTTAGCCAAAGCTATACGGTAAAGGAAATAAAAGAAAAATCGAGCAAGGCACTTAAAAGCCTGACGGGTAAAGATATCTCTGCTGCCTGTGTTTACGATAGCAATTCTTACTACAGCTACATTACGAATGCAAATGACACAAGCTGGGGCATACTGGCACAGGATAAGCGAACAAAGGGAAAGCTGCTGAACGTATATACGCGATACTTCCTGCACTATACCTATCCTAAATGCGCTGTTTACAATACAATTAATTGCAGTATAATACTGGAGTTTGATAAAGCGATGTCGTTAAGCGCAATGCCCGATCTGTCTTGCATACCGTACTTCATGCTGAAAAATGAAGATTGCCATTTACTAAGCAAGGCAGAAGCTATAAAGATTGCAAAGGATAAATACTTCGTACCGAGTGACAGAGAACCCAATGCGCACTTCTGGTACGAGCCTAAAGCAAAACAATTTTCATGGAGCATAGATGGCGCCTATCTTAAAGACACGACAAAAAAGAATGAATACAGCACACAGATAGTGACGCTGGATGCAGAAACAGGCGCAGTAATATCGCAGGCAAAGTTTTAGCGTGGTGCTTAGCAGGCTATCTTGACCTAATGTATTGATAAGACTATATTTGAACAATAAATAACCAAAACCTGCAGCAATAAATGAAAAAACTCTGTGTCATCTTACTATTATTGCAGCCTACATTAATATTTGCACAACAGTATACACGGCAGGAAGTGAGAGAAGCAGCAGACAGCATTTTGCATAACTACCTGGGAGATGCCCTTTTTGATGCCTGCAAATACACTAAAAAAGGATATTACACCTATACTGATGCCACTACGGAAATACACTATGCTATGCTTGGCAAAAGCAGAGTAACCAAGGGAATATTAGTGAATGTATTTATGAGCTATAAGATGGATTATGATTATCCCCGCTGTGCCGGATATAGCAAGATAAAGGGTACCATAAACCTGGAGCTGAATAATAACCTGCAATCGACAGGCAAACCTAACCTGAGCTTTATACCTGATTTTGTATTTAGCGGCGAAGATTGCCGTTTACTTACTAGAGACCAGGTGCTGAACCTGGCAATAGAAAAAGGCTTTAAAGAAAGTAAAAAAGCACCGAAGATGAACATCACGTATGACCAACATATAAAACAGTTTATGTGGACGCTTAGTAACCGTGTGCATAAGGACTCTACCCTGCAGAAAAAATACGTGGTGCAAACGATGGTAATAAACGCAGGGACAAAAAAAGTAGTAACACATACGAAAGCACCGAAGGAACCAAAGCCACAACACTAAGCAAATTCATCATAATAAAGGGGCCAAACAGCTTGATACTGTTTGGCCCCTTTATTAAATGAAAACACAATAGAGGTTTAGTGCTGAATTGAAATTTTCTGTGTGTAGTTAACATTACCTGAAGTGATGTTCATGAAATATAAACCTGCACTGAGGTTTGTAAGGTTAACTTCACTGCGTTCTACACCATCAATGTTCAGCTGTGTGTTGTACACTGTCTGGCCTGCTATGTTTGTAACATTTACGTTAGCTGTTTTAGCGGCAGAAGCATCCCATTGTATTGTTAATTTACCAGTTGTAGGGTTAGGATATACAGTTACACTCTGTGAACCTGCTGCAACAGTTGCTACTGCTGTAGTACCAGGTTTGATAGAAGTTGAATTCTGTGTGAAGTTGATACCGTTTACGTGCGGGTTAGCAGATGTAACATTTATGCTACCCCATGCTGTAGTCCTATAGCCCATATCTTCAGGATAGATGCTATAAGTACCGTAAGGGATATTGCTTATCTTATAGTTACCGCTTGCATCGGTATATGTGCTTGCTACAATATTATTTTTCACATCGCGCAGCATTACTAAAAGACCTTTTACAGGTGCACCAACAGGGCCACCACCAGTTGTTTTGCCAGCGCCATACAGCACGTTACCTGCTATGAAGCCAGGGCCGCTGATAACTGCACCATGCAACATCCAAATATTAACACCTGAAGTAGCAGTAGTGCCATGAGCTACAATTGAAGCTCCACTCCAATAGGCACTAGAATCAGCATAGGTAGGTATGTAGCCTGAACCTGATGTTGGGCCATTGGTTATATGTGCCTTCACAAGGTATGAACCAGGCAGCACGTGGGGGAATGAATAAGAAGTAAAATACCAGGGAGCAATAATTGTCTGAGAGTCAACGGCACTTATTATGTGCGTAGCAGAGTCATAAGTAATGAGCCATACTTTATAGTTTGCAGTGTCGAATGGCGTTGTAAGGCTGTCTCTTATTAAATAGCCTGATATACCTGCCCCACTGCCTATAACAACTGTGAGGAACGAACTATCCACACAGGTGCCACTGGAAACAGATATGAGTGTTACATTGTAAGTACCCGCTGCAGCATAAGTGTGTGTAACAGGAGAGCCAGTACCTGCCATCGTACCATCTCCGAAGATCCAGGTATAAGACATGCCTGAAGTGCCTGCCGGTGTGGTAGCAGTAAAGGTAGCTGATGCGCCACTGATACTGGTAGCAACGGTAGTGGCGCATGGCCAGTAGCTGATGGTAATTGTATCTCTTACAGAATCGGTACAATATGTACTAGTGAGGGAATCATAAACATAAATTGTCATTTCGATATTGTATGTGCCCGGAGCAGCATACGCATGTGATGTTGATGATGTGGCCGTGGAAAAAGTGCCTGAGGAGCCATCCCCAAAATAAATCCATGATGAACCACTGATACTTGAGCCAGAACCGTAGCTGGAAGTATTGTAAAAATTAACGTTCAGGGCACTGCTGGCCGTAGGGCTCTGGTACCAACCAAAGCTGGCTGAACACGCGAATACTGATTGCACCAGCAGCAGGGCGATCAGGGTTGTAAAGATTCTCTTCATGATTTACGTTTTTTTAGGTTGTATTATTTGGTTTAATAATTGCCTTTGTACGGGCTCTGTAAAAAAGACGCAAGACAAATGAATAAGGTTAAAAAAAACGTCCTTTTCCTGAAAAGTTTTTATAGAAAATGAAAGAGGCTGCTTATGCAAGCAGCCTTTTGATTATATGTCTATTCTAAAGTGGTGTAAACTAATGTGATATGAAATTTACGTTTTGCTAAAGACCACCATTATAGGGGACTTTCTTTCTAGTAATATTGAGGAACTGATAACCAACAGATAAACGGAAATATGGCTGAGCGTAAATACTCTTTATATTCTTGTCTGAAATATTGCTGTAGCCAGATAATGATTGTGTCATTAAAAATTCCAGTGTAAACTTATTAGCTATCGAATAGTCGAGGCCCAACATATAACCAATACGCACTGTACTTTGGGCAGTAGTAGCTGATGATACATAAGAGGAGTACGGTGTACCAGGATGCGTATATTTCACTGAATTGAGATAAGCATTCACTTCGTAGCCATGCAATATGCCGCTGCTATCCACAGCTGTTCTAAGATGTATGGTATTTGTGTTATCTCCTAATACGAATAGATTGCTTATGTCAATATTTACACCACCTAACAGTGAAAATGAGCTTGAAAGCTTATACTTCAGCATTATTGGCAATTCAAAACCAATGTAAGAAGTAGTTGTATTTTTGGTCTTTACGATAATAGAATCGTAAGAGCCATAATAATGATATTTGTACAAGCTATCTTTCGCTATCGTATCTATTTGCGCTATTTGTGTTCCTGTATTGTTATAATACGATTTAGATCCGTAATCAATATTATTTTTTAGCTGGGTATATTTTATTGCAGGCTGGAACAGGATCCCAAATTTATCGGATAAGGCTACCTGTACATAAACCGCACCTACGAACTTGCTTGTAGTATAAGTGCCAAACCCCTGTTCGTAACCAAGCTTTACACCGCCCTGGAAACTAAAAGCATTAGCAGTTTCCTTTACTATATCATTGCTGCCACTACCTGCCGGGCTGTTCTTCGTACTACTATCTATATTATTTGCGGTAGCACTTTCCTTAGCTGCTACATCCGGCTTAGTTGTTTCTGCGTTTTGCTTTAGGGAGCTGGTTGTGTTTTCTTTTGCTACTGCAGGTTTACTTGCAGGTGTTATTTCCGCTATTTTCTCAGTATGATCTGCCGGCTCTGTCTTCTTTTTATCGGCAGCAATATTTTTATTGGCTTTTGAAACAGCCGGCTTTGCTGCAGGTATGTTTTGCTTTGCAACATTAGTATTTGAAGGAGCAGATTGCTTAGCTACTTTTTTTATTTTTTCTTTTTTATCAGGAACAGGTGCATCAGCATTATTTCTTGTATTGTCTTTTGGAGTAGTTGTTTTGGCCAGATCGGTATGCTGGTTGCTTTTCTTTTCATTAGTTACTGCAGCGGGCAGAATCGGTGTTGCGTTATTATTGCCTTTTGCTTTTTTCTTTGCTAAGGCTGACTCTTCCTTTACATGTTTTGCTGCACTTACTTTAGGGCTCGCATTTTCGGGGAATACTGATTCACTATTAGTTTTTGCAGTTGCTACTACTTCTTCTTTGTGCTTTGAAGCTTTGTTGTTTTGCTTTTTATGCTCAGGCGCAGAAGCTTTTGCTGTGGTTGTATTTGCGTTAGTGTTACTTTCAACTTCAGCCGCCTGCTTAGTAGATTTATTTGTGGTTGAGCTTTGGTCAACTGTGTTATTGTCTTTATTATTTACTGCTGTAGCGGAGTTGTTAGTGGTTAAGGTGCTTTTCTGCGATGGCTTATTATTTCGTTTTGCTGTCCTGTTTGCAGTATGTGCTTTCCTGGTAGCATGCTTTACGGCAATAGCGGTTTCATTATTTCGTTGAGTATTACTATTTACCTGGGCCGGAGCGTTTGATGTGCTATTATTATCTGCCTGTGCTTTGTTAGTTAGTCCTGCCGTATTGTTATGTGTGCTTTGTGTATTATCTATCTTTACAGTAGCAGGAGCATTTTCTTTATCAGAACTTTTTATTGTGTTATTTGCCAGTGCTATCTTGTCTGTACTTGCAGGTTTTGATGATTGTTTATAAATGAAGAACGCCGCGGCTATTAATAACAATATAACTATGGAATAACCCATAAAGCCGCGGGAGCCACCAGTTTTTTTATTGCCCGGTGCCTTTGTCGCATCTATTTTATCCAGATTGCCTTCTATCCTATCCCACATGCCACTCCGGGGCGCTTCCTGATAGTCATTCAGTTGCTGCCGAAACAGATCGTCCATATTTTTTTTCTGTTCTTCCATTTATTTATTTCATCAAATAAATTTTCTCTTTAATTTTTTTTCTTGCATCGTTTAAATACCATTTGCTATATCCTTCGCTTATACCAAGCTGTTCTGCTATTTCCTTATGTGTATAGTCCTCGAACACGAAAAGGTTAAAAACCATTCGCTGCGATTCTGAGAGTGTATGTATAATCTGTAATAGTTCTTTGTAATAAAGTTTGCTGGCTGCATCATCTTCAATGGATGGGTCTATTGTTTCGAAATCAGAACTTATTACTTTTTGATGTTTTACATTTTTCCTATAATGATCGATAGTACAGTTTATGGTTATTCTTCTCATCCAACCTTCAAAAGAACCGTTGAAAGAGTACTGGTTTAATTTTGTGAAGATGAGGATGAATGCATCGTTCAATATTTCTTCCGAAATCTCCATACTGTTTTCATATCTTCTTATTACGCCAAATACCATATTTGCATATTTGTCATACAAAGCCCTTTGTGACTTCCTATCTCCAGCAATACATCCCTGTATCAACCTAAGCTGTTCATCTTCCAGGTTGACCTCATTCTGTGGATTATATATATGCTCGTTGCTCGTCAATTTATTTCTTACGTAGGAACAAGGCCGTGTCCGTTATTTATTAAGACGTAACAATGAAACAGGCCGTTAAAGAATTTTGCTTGTAATATACCAGATATTGGCATGTAGTCCGTGAGCTGTGATGCCTACCGAGGGGTGTTACTAATCTGCGAGCAATTTAGTAGTGTACCTTACTGCATTTCTATCGGTAAGTTGCAGGAAATACATGCCATTGTTAAGGCCAGCTTTATTTAAAAGCACTTTCCTGTCATTTATAGCTTGCTGAAGCACTATATGCCCGGAAATATCATACAGTACCATCGTGCAGGGCAGCGCTATATTATCATCTAATAGCAGTGTGGCAGAAGTCTTTATGGGTTCCGGATATATATGCAGTCCCGTGCCTTTATTTATTATGTCTACGTTACTAGGCGGATTAAAGACGAAGTAATCAACATAAGTAGTAGCAGAATCATTGGACGCACCTGAGGGAGGGAGTGCGGCAACCCAAACAAAGCGACAATTTACTGAAGGAGTAACGGTAGCTGTAACTTTTCGCCACACCGTGTCAACCGGTGCGATGACAAACACCGCAGCGCTCGTATCAATGGTTGTATCATTGACAGCATAACCATATTCCAGGTTAGCACCGGTACCTACTAATGGCGAAGGGCCTTTATAATAAAAGGAAAATACATAGCTTTTGCCGGCGGCCATATCTGCGTTTAGCTCCAGCAACAGTTGGTTGCCATGATATAATTTAGGGCTATAATGCAAGCCAATATAGTGGGAGCCATCCTTTGCAAAGCCTATACCGCAGGTATTATCCGCCAGGTACATTTTCTGGGGGCCCGTAGTAGTCATAAATACATTACCGATAGTGTTAATGCCCCAATAGGCATTGTCCTGACAAGAAGTAACTGAAGCGCCAGTAACGGGCTCCAGGCTACCATTATAAAAAGTTTGGGCAAATAGCGAACTACTATATAAAGAACAAGTTAATATGATAAAATGGCGAAGCGTTTTCATTTGACAAGATTTTAAACATTATTGAAGATTTGCCGCATTAATAAAATTATACAAATAGCTTTAAGACACAAGGTTTTGTTTTGGGTAATCAATTCAAAACCTGATGTAGGGGATTAGGGGCTGAGCCGCTAATAGGTAAAGACGTAAAATTTATTAGGAGCGTTAAAAAAAATCACAACTTTTTTTAACAGGCATAAAAAAATCACCCCGCATGAGCGGGGTGATTCAAATAAAGAATATTAAAAGACTTATTTGATAATTT
>Ga0207695_10009538_pt1 | contig 12002 bp, 8 predicted proteins | sample KBSC54metaG_FD_184354 | JGI IMG/M metagenome (GOLD analysis project Ga0207695, IMG submission 184354) | Corn rhizosphere microbial communities from Kellogg Biological Station, Michigan, USA - KBS C5-4 metaG (SPAdes) (version 2) | ecosystem: Host-associated > Plants > Roots > Rhizosphere > Soil...
CAGACGGCAACATGCGCGAGCTCGCGACCATCTGCGTCGACTCGTCCGAGTTCGTTGTGAGCAAATTGAAGGATCGCGGGACGCATCAGGCGTTCGGCGTCGTGACCAACGCACAGGATTTCATGCACATCTTGCGATTGTACGTCGAACGCGAGCTCGAGGCGCGGTCGGTCGCCGGCCGCGGTAACGCTCAACCCGCCGCGCGATGATGCTGCTGACGGAAACGCGCGAGCGATTCCTGCTCGCGATCGCGGCGCAGGTACCGGTCGATCGGATTGCCGAGATTCATTTCTTTCAGCCGATCAAGCAAGGCGGCGTCGAGAGTGGCGTCGCCGTCGTCGCGGCGTGGCCGGCGTCGAAAGGCGAAGCGACAGCCAGTGCAGATCCGCTGGACGATGCTGCGACCCCCGAGGAGAGCGCCATCGAGGTGCCCGTGGATGAGGATGTGCCGGCCGAGCGCGAAGCTCGACCCGTCGTCTACACCGCGCGTTATCGTCTGACGCTCAAAGGTCCGGATCGCGGCAAGTGGGAAGCGAGCGTCGTCGCCGAAGCCGACGCGCCGCTCATCACTGTCGACGCGGTCGTGCGCGGCGTGCAACGCCGTTCTGGCGATGCGGACGGTGCAACGCGCATGGAAGGCGACGACGTGCGCGCGATCCTCGCGGCGAAAACGGCCTGATACCGGCGATCGGACACCTCTTACGGGGATCGTCCGCGCTGCTTTTCAATCGACTCGGCGCGATCGAGGAACAGTCTCGCCTCCTGAAGATCGGGTTTGATTTCCAGCGCTCGATGAAACGCGTCGATTGCGTCGTGCATCCTTCCTTGCTTCGCGAGCGCCACGCCAAGGTTGAGATTCGCGTCGGCGTTGCGCGGCTGAATGCGTAGCGCGGCTCGATAGTGCGGCACGGCATCATCGACTCGATTGAGGCGCACGAGCGCGTTGCCCCAGTTCGTTTGGGCATCGGCGTTGGTCGAGTCGCTTGACACGGCTTTCGCGTAATGATCCAGTGCGGCATCGAGTTGTCCCACCGCCGCGAGCGCGACCGCGAGGTTGGACTCGGCGTCGCTGAACCCGGGGTGAATCGCCAGCGCCTTCTGGTAGTCGGCGATCGCCTCGGGCCAGCGCCCGAGCTGCGCGAGCGCGATGCCAGCGTTGTTGTAGCCGTCAGGGTAAAGCGTATCGATACGCGAGGCGCGCTCGAAGTGCGGCACCGAGGCAGCGAGCTGTCCGTCAGCGTAGAGTGCGCGGCCGAGTGCCGCGTGCGCTGTCGACGACGAATCCGTCATCGCGACGGTGTACGTCCAAAATTCTCGAGAGTCATGCCAGATGCCGGTCTGATTCCAGCTCAGCGTTGCAAGTGCCGCGATTATCAGAGCGGCGACAGCGGATCGTACTAGAAATGACGACTGCTCTCGCGCTAGCAGTATTCCGCCCAGAACGATTGATAGTGCCGTCGAAGCGTGGTACGTGTAGCGGTCGGCGGCGATCACGTTGCCGTTTTGCACCGCGCCAAGCATGGGAAGCATGATGACCAAGAACGCGACCATTCCCGTCGCAACGCCTGGCCAACGACGACGCGCTTTCCACGCTGCGGCAACGTAGAGCGCGGTGACGACATAGCCAGCAATGAAGCGTGGCGCGATTGGGTCGATGTGCTCGGGCAACGGATAGAGTGGCGAGAGATGCACGGGCGCGATCGTCTTCCAGAGATAGAACGCGAATCCATAGGCGGAGACGGCGAGCTTTCCTGGAAGGCTGAGCTGATAGTTGGCGTGCAGCGCGATAACGGACACGACGGCCGCGGTGACCGCGAGCGCGACGAACGGCGTGAGCTCGAGCGCGACGCGACGAACGTCACCCCTGCTCGGGCCAACGCGACGGAGCGGATAGACATCGAGCAGCAGAAGCGCAACAGGGAGACTCATCGCCGTGGCCTTCGACAGCAGCGCACACGCGCACGCGACGACCGACGCCCAGTACCAACGTCGATTTGCGCGGGCCTCGTCGAGCGAGCGCAGATACAACATCACCGTGAGTAGGTACAAGAAGCACGAAAGCACGTCTCGCCGCTCCGTAATCCACGCGACCGACTCGACGCGCAGCGGATGCGTCGCGAACACGAGCGCCGCGAACGCGGCCGCAAGTGTCGTCGCCCGAGGCTGACGCCGCGATTGCTCCGGCAGCGCGAGCGCAAGCAACCGCCGAGCGAGGAAATACAGAAGTACTGCGCTTGCGGCGTGAATCAAGACGTTCGTGGCGTGATACCCGCGAGCGTCCATTCCCCACAGCGAATAGTCGAGCCCCAACGTCATCCATGTGAGCGGGGTGTAGTGACCCATGAGAAACGTCGTCCACATCCAGTGGAGCTGCTGGGCCCCGAGCCCGCGATAGGCGTCGTTCGTCAGGAAATTGATGTCGTCGTCCCACGTCACGAATCCGGCAGACAGCGCGGGAGCAAACGTGACGATCGCCATCGCGGCGATGGCCAGCGGAATCGTCAGCCGTTCGAGTAACGAATCTGGCGCTGGAGGGGACGTGATGTGCACACTCGAATGTACAGCTTATACGCGGATGCGATCACGGGCTCCGCAAGAACACCGATATCCCGCCGGCTTTGGCGTAGCTGCCACTGAGCGTGTCGCCACGCAGCTCGCCGGTGAAGACGTCGACCGTGTCGCCCGACAACTGGTTGGCGAGCAGCGCCAGCGTGATCGTCGTCCCGAATTGCTGGCCGAGAATTCCGTCGCCGCGAGGATTTGCCCCGGCGGTGATGTATCGACCGCTGAGCGCCGACGGGAGATCTTCCCTGGTTGCGTTCGACTCGATGTACAACGTGAGCTGGCTCGCGACTGGACCGGCACCACCGGTGGCCGATGCAAGGCGGAAGCGACCTTCGATCGGCTCCGTCTGATTGGCGGTGACGGTCAACGTCCCACTGTTCAGGGTGACGAGCGCACCGAACAGGCCGAGTCCTCCGTTCACGCGGCTGATGATGCCAGCACCCGTGAAGGGATCGTTGTTCGTGCGATAGTAATCGTAGAAGTTGGAATCGACCGCCGCGACGAGCATGTCCTGGCGAAAGCCCGGAATGAACACGCGCTGCAGGTCCCCGGCAAAGAGGTTGCGTACGTCGCCGGTCATGCGAAACCGCGTGCTGTCGGTGAACAGAAAGAACGGACCGAACGGGCTCTCGACACGGACAGCGTACGTACGCGCCTGCGGCACGCGAGTCCATTGCGCGAACAGCGTGTCGCGGTCGCGATTGAACGTTCGCGTGAAGCCGCCCGACGACGTGACCTCGGGCGCCGGAATGCGCGCGAACGCCGTCACGTCCTCGCCTTCGAGCGTGCGAACGTGCAACTGATAGCGCATGCCCAGTCGCAACGAGCCCGCACCGAGCGGAATTCGATAGACGCCGCCGCCGCGGCCGGTGGTGTTCAGCGTCTTGTCTTCGACGCCGCGCGTCGCTTTCCCCGTCGAGTCGATGATCTCGACGAGCGCACCGCTCTCCGGGACACCGCCGCCCGTGACGATCGGATCCGTCGCATCGAATGACGTGTCTGGAATCGTGATGGAGCCCGACAGCGTGCGCTCGACGAGCACCACTTGGTTCGATGCCTGAGGGTTGAGCACGGCATGAACGACGATCACCGGCGACGTTTTGGGGACGGTGACTTCGCCGATCTTGCACGCGGTGGCAATCGCCGCGAGCAGCAACACCGACGCCCCGCGGGACTTCCGACTAGAAGCGAATCGTGACACCGGCCGACGGGAGCAAAGGGAATTGCGAGATGGCCTGACGGGTCGGCGGGCTCTTCGAGTAGTCGAAGACGTACAGGAAGACATTCTTCGCGTTGTACGCATTCACGAGACTGAGATAGGGCGAGATCGTCGTGCCTCGCACGCGATAGTTCCGTGTGACATCGACGTCGAGACGCTGCGTGGCCGGCAGTCGCGCCCCGTTGCGCGGTCCGCCGACGAACTCGAGCTGCGTTCCTCCGCCCCGTGTGCCAAACGCGTTGAGCCCTGGGTCGTACACTCGCCGCACGATCTCGCCGACGATGTCGGTGTAAGGCGTCCCCGTCGCGTAGCCGAGGCGCAGGCCGAGCAGATACTTCTTGAGCCGCCAGCTTCCGACGATGTTGACGTCGTGCCGGCGATCGTGACCGGGGAAATAGTGCAGGCCGTCTCGCTTTCGAGTTGCCACCGCATACGTGTACGAGATCCAACCGCTGAACGGCCCGCTCTCGAATTGACGCAGTAGCACATCGGCGCCATAGGAGTCGCCGTCGACGGGAAAGAACTCGTCGCCGCGCACGCTTGGATCATCCTGCGGATTGGCCTCGAGCAATCGCCCGTAGCGCTTGTAAAATCCCTCGATGCGAATGTACCGCGTTGGATTCAGCCATCGCTCCGTACCGAGGATGTAGTGCCATGCGCTCGATACCGGCGTCGTCGCGTCGCTCGCCACCCAGAAGTCGAACAAGCGAACTGGAATGTCCTCGCGATCGAGCGAATGCGTCCACTGCGAGAAGCGACCCATGGCGGCCGTCAGAGCGAAATCGCGATTGACGAAATACTTCGCCGACAGCCGCGGCGATACGGCCGACCATGCGCGCCCGGTCATCCCCTCGGCGCGAACGCCAGTTTCGACAAGCCACGATGGCGACGCGCGCCACAGATCGTCGAAAAAAAGCGCGGCCGACGTCGGCGCTTGGCGGAGATTGTACAGTTGCACGTCCGTCTGTGTCGACGAGACGTTGTAGCGAAACTGATACGACGCGACATCGTACCCAAACGACCGGTCTTGTCCTGGTGTGCGCGCCGTGAGCACGCCCGACAGCCGCCGGTCCGCAACGGTGTTGTGCAACGACAGCGAACCGGCGCCGAGATCCAACCCGGTCGAAAACGCCGAGAGCGACGCTCGCTGCTCGAGCGTCGTGCTGTCACCGAGAATCCAGCGAGTGACTGCGGTACGCTTGCGCGGCGCAAACGTCTTGGACAACGTCGCGCCGACCACGCTGTTGCCCCAGCCGAACGCGAACGTTCCGCCACTCGGGTTCGCGTTCGTCGAATCACCAAAGTTCGCGATGTTCGCGTCGAGGGCATCCCGACCATTGTACGCGGTGATCGCGAGTGTCGTGGTCGGTGTGAACGCGTATGCGAGATGCGCTTGCTCGTCGCGAAAGTGGTAGGGAAGCTCCTGTGTGCTGATCAAGCTCACGAACTTGTCGGCGTACGTTCGTCGTCCGGCAAGCATCCAACTTCCTTTTCCGTGCGCGAAGGCCCCGCCGAGCTCACCTGTCGATGCGAGCACGGATACCTCCGCGGTCCCGTGCACACCGCTTCGCACCTCTTCTGCCGAGTGTACGTCGAGCACACTTGACAGCCGACCGCCGTAGCGAGCGGGGAACCCGCCCGTCATCAGCGTCACGTCACGCACCGTCGGATCGATGAACGTGCTGAACAGCCCGCCCAAGTGAAACGGATTGTAAATCGGGTAGCCGTCAATGAGGATGAGATTCTGATCGGACTCACCGCCGCGCACATTCAGTCCGGTCGAGAAATCATTGCGTGCTTCGACGCCGGGAAGCAGCTGCACGACACGAATGATGTCGGGCTCGCCGAACTTCGGCACACCTTCGGTCGCACGCGCGGTGATCTGCACCGTCCCGACGCTCGGCCGGGATTCATAGACGTCGCGCTCGACGGGCCGCGCTCGAGTCTGCACCGCGCCGAGCACGGTGGCTTCGGGCTCGAGACGCAGCTCGACGCGCGTCGTGTCTCCGGCGCGAACACTCACCGTGCGCTCGAGCGTCTTATAGCCGAGCAGGCGTGCGCGAAGCGTTGCCTCGCCGGCGGGAACGCTCGGAATGATGAAGTGTCCTCCCGCATCGGCGATTGCGCCGCTCGATGTGCCTACGAGTGCGACACCGGCGCTTGCGCGCGGCTCGGATGTCGTGGCGTCGACCACGCGTCCGGCGATGACGCCGCTGCTGTCGCGACGAATCGGTTGCTGCGCGCGCAATGCAGGCGCAATCGCGAGCAACAAGGCGAGCGCGCTCGTGACGTAGCGCATCATTACCGCGGAGTGGATGTCGCGCGCGTCCTCGATGCGCGCCTTGTCGAGATTCAAATGCGCCGGCCCGATCAAGAACGGATGGAGTTGGTTTCCACCTGCCGCACCGTGGGCACCGATCTGGTCATCGAACGACACGATCTCGTATCCATCGTACGCTCCGAAAATCGTGACGTCGCCCGTATTGCGTTGTGAGACGAGATGCTCGACCGCGCGCACGACCAGCTCGCCGGTCTGGTAGTTCTCGAGCGGGTTCCGTCCGTCGATCACTTCGAGATGTCCGTCGACGATGATCGCGCGCCCGATGGTACTCTCCAGGTGTACCGAAGGGCCGCTGCGAGTTCCCAGCAGGCCGACCCCGGGATGATTGAGCAGCTCGAGGTAGAGATTCGCGCGTCGCGGATCGCGCGCGATGTCCGCCAATTCGAGCGGATTGGGATCGTCGGCGAAGTAGAGCAGGGCGAGGTCCGAGCTGTACGTGACGACGACGTCGTGATCCTCCTCGACGCGATACTTCTCGGGGAGAATCAGCTCTCGCAAGCCGTACTTGCTGCGCAGCCAATCGCGCAACGCGCCAAGCCCTCGACGAAACGTGCGTTGCGACGGCGGCGAGATCTGCGCAACCGCCTCGACGACCTGCGGCCCGACGTCGGCGTACTCCGACGTGTCGGAAAAGCTCTCCTGTATACGGAGCGCTTGACCCCCGCGCAGAGCCGCGTCGCCCTCGAGAATTCGCTCGACGGTTTTGCCGAGCGTCTCGCCGTACAACACGCGGTAGGACGCCGACGGCGTCATGCCGTGATCGGAGAGAATCACGATGTCGTACTCGCGACCGCCGACGCTGTCGACCATGCGGCGAATCTCGCGAATGCGCGCGTCGGTGCGACGAAGGTCGCGCAACGCCTGGAAGCTCGACGGTCCGAAGTGGTGGCCGAGCTCATCGTATTGCATGAAGGTGCTGTAGATGATCGGCACGCCCAGATAGACGTCCAGCAGAATGGCCATCGTTTGCAGCTCGCGGACGACGACGTTGCTCAGCACGCGCACGAAGGGGAACAGACCTTCGCTGTGCGTGCGTTTGCGCGCCAATTCGCCGACGCCGCGCTCGTATTCTTCGCGCAGCCACTCGAGCACCGCTTGGACACCCATGCGCAGAATGCGGATCGGATGGAGCAGAATGAGCAACGCCATCCGCCATCCGCCGAGGCGCTGAAAGACAGAGAGCCGCTCGCGCGTCGCGACGGTGAATGCGACGGTCTGCGCGTCGCCGTCGAGCAGGTTCACATAGCTGGAGCCGCCGGCGAGCGCCCCGGGCGCGTGAATGCGATCGCGGATATACTGCACGCCCGCCGGCGTGTTGCACGTGATGACGCGTCGCTCGGTCTTGTCGTAGAACCTGAACGCGGGAATCCCTTCGTTCTCGCCGTGGAAGATCCCCGCTTGGCAGTACGGCGTCGCCGATGGCAGTCCACAAAACCAGCGACGCAGCGTGTATCCTTCTTCGCGCACCATTTGCGAGATGGTGGGGCAGTACCCCAGCTCGATCGCGCGTCGAAGCTCGACGTAGGCCAGCGCGTCGATCTGCAGCATGATGAGGCCACGGCGTCCGTCCTCGGGTCGACGCTCGCGGCGGAACACGCGATATTTGAGCGCGAAGTACCACCGAAGAAACCGCGACGCGCTGCGCGGAGGAGAAGGAGGACTATTGGCGGGCAACGTTGGCGTCGCGATCGCGTTCGGCGCGGGACTGGCCAGCTTTCTGTCTCCGTGTGTGCTTCCGCTCATCCCGAGCTACATCACCTTCATAACAGGGATGACGCTCGACGACGTCCAGCGCGCGCGACGAACTGCCTTGATCCACGCGTTGCTCTTCGTGCTCGGCTTCTCGCTCATCTTCCTTGCGCTCGGCGCATCGGCCACGTTGCTGGGTCGATTGCTCGTGACGTATCGGGCATGGATCAGCCGCGTGGGCGGCGTGCTCGTGTTGGTCTTCGGGCTTTACCTACTCGGCGTCTTCAAGGTAGGCATTTTCTCGCGTGAGCGCCGATTTCATGTCACCGATAAGCCATTGGGTTACCTCGGGACGGTGGTCGTCGGCATCGCATTCGGCGCCGGCTGGACGCCCTGCATTGGGCCGATTCTGGGCAGCATTCTGACCTACGCGGCGACGCAGCAGCAAGTGTCGCGCGGGTTGGTGTTGCTCGGCGCCTATTCGCTGGGGCTGGCGGTGCCATTCGTCATCGCGGCTGTGGCGGTCGAATCGTTTCTCACGGCGTTCGGCGCGATTCGCCGGCACATGATCTGGGTGACTCGAGTCTCAGGCGCCGTGTTGGTCGTCGTGGCGGTCCTGATGATCACGGATTATCTGACCGTGCTCACGGGAGTGCTTCAGGGCTGGACTCCAGCTGGCTTGAGGAATCTTCTCTAGCCGAGCCACGTCGCGACTTTCGACACCAGCTCTCGTGCGGGCACCGGTTTCACGAGCACGTCGACGCAACCGGCGGAAATGCATCGCGCGCGCGTGTCCGGATCATCGTGCCCGGTGAGCGCGACAACGTTGCTCCACCGCAGCGCGCGCAAAGGCTCGACCAGGGCGAGACCGTCGCCGTCGGGCAGCGTCAGATCGAGCAACACGAGCGACCGCGGTTCAGCCGGCGACAACGCGAGAGCCTCGGCGACGGAAGCGGCGACCGACACGCGGTGACCCGCACTCTCCAGGAGCACACTCAGCGCGCTCGTCACGAGCTCGCTGTCCTCGACGACGAGGACGTGGCCTTGCACCGCGGCGAGTGACGACGTCAGTCGGTTTGCTCGAAGGGGACCATGAAGTAGAAGCGGCTGCCGGAGCCTAGCTCGCTCTCGACCCAAATCCGGCCGCCGTGCAGCTCGACGAGTTTACGCGCGATCGTCAGACCGAGCCCGGTGCCGTGGTGGGGGCGCGACGGCGTCGCGTCGACCTGCGCGAACTCACGGAAGATCAAATCGTGATGCTCCGCCGCGATGCCGACGCCTGTGTCGCCGACCTCCACGAGGAGCGATGTGATCTGTTCAGACTTCTCCAATGAGGCGCGCGAGGCGCGCACCCACACGCGTCCGCCGGTCGGCGTAAACTCGATCGCATTGCCGAGCAGGTTGGCGAGCACGTGCGCGATCTTTTCGCGATCGGCCATGACTGGCGGCAAGTCCGGCTCGGCGTCGATGACGAGCGTCAACCGTTTCTTCTTGACGAGCGGCGCGTTGAGTGTGCTGATCTGATCGAGCACCTCGCGGATCCCGAAGCGTGTGGGAACGAGCGTGAGCTGGTTCGCCGCGCCCCGCGCATAGGTGAGGATTTCGCCAACCTGATTGAGCAGCTGCCGTCCGCCGTTGATGATGCCGCGCACGCTTTCCATCTGGCGTGGTGACAGGTCGCCCAGGATGCCGTCGCGCAAAATCTCACCATGCGTGATCACCGCGGTGAGCGGCGTGCGCAGGTCGTGCGAGATGTTGGCCAGGAACTGCGTCTTGAGCGCGTCACGCGCGCGGAGCTCGGCGATCTCGACGATCGCTTCCTTGAGCTGCGCCTCGAGGGTGGCAACGCGTGCCTCGGGCGTTGTCGTCCCGGTCATCGGCAGCGGCCTGGTGATGCTCTCAACCCGACTCATGCGTTGATAGTATCCTCGGTTGTTGATTCTGCCAATTGGCCGTCGCTCTCGCCATCGGCCTCGATCGATTCCTCGAGCTGCTGTCGGTTCAGCAACGCCCAGTAGCGACCACCCGCCGCCAACAACTCCGTGTGACGCCCCTGCTCGACGATGCGGCCTTGCTCCAGCACGATGATCCAGGTCGCATCCCGAATCGCACTGACGCGGTGTGACGCGATGAGGGCCGTGCGTTTCGTCAACGCGTCTCGAAGCGACCGCAAGATCTCCGCCTCGGTATGCGTATCGACCGCCGACAAAGCATCGTCCAACAACACGATCGTTGGACGCCGAGCCAGCGCGCGTGCTAAGGCTGCGCGCTGTTTCTGACCACCCGACAGATTGATTCCGCGCTCGCCGAGGACCGTGTCGTACCCGCCAGGAAACTGTTCGATCGTCTGATCGAGCTGCGCGATCTCAGCCGCCCAAGACGCGGCGGTTTCGTCGCTAGTGCCGTACACCAGATTGCTGCCAATGGTGTCACTAAACAAAAAACTTTCTTGCGGAACGTATCCGATCTCGCGACGAAGGGTTTCGACGGACAGGTCGCGAATCGGAATGCCGTCGATCAAGATCTCGCCTTCCTGCGGGTCGAACAAGCGCGGTACCAAGTCCATTAACGCGCTCTTGCCGCTTCCCGTTGCGCCGACGACACCGATCGTCGCACCAGCAGGCGCGACAAAGCTGATGTGACGCAGCACCCACCGCGTTGGTGATCCTGGTTCGCCTGGATAATGGAACCCAACGTTTCGGAACTCGACCGAGCGCCCGCCTGATGCAGCGGGCAACGCCCGCGGATGCTCGGGATCCTTCAGCACCGGCTCGACATCGAGGATGTCCAGCAAGCGCGTCATCGACGCCGCACCGCGCTGGAACAAGTTGATCACCCACCCCAGCGCAATCAGCGGCCACGTGAGCATTCCTAGATACATGCCGAACGCCACGAAGCTGCCGATGCTGATCGTGTTGTCGAGCACCAACATTCCGCCGACGCCGACCACCGCGACCATCCCGAGCCCCGCGAAGATCGAGAAGCCGGGCTGCATGAGCCCATAGAGCTGCGCCAAGCGCATGTTCTTCTCGAGGTATTGCTCGTTCAACGTCGCGAATCGTGCCCGCTCGGCGTCTTCCTGACGAAAGGCGCGCACGATACGGACCCCGGCCAAGTTTTCCTGAGCGAGCGTCGTGAGATCGCTGAAATGCGCCTGAACAGACTCGAACCGCGCATGGATCCGCCGACCGAACATGATGCCGAGCACCGGAAGCAATGCCATTGGCAAAGCGGCAATCAGCGTGAGTCGCGGCGAAATCTGTATCATGAACCACAGCGCGAACGTGCCGCCCGCGATAGTATTCGTGAGGTACATGATGGCCGGACCAACGGCAGTGCGGACCGCGCTCAAGTCGTTCGTGAGGCGCGCCATCAGGTCGCCTGTCCGTGTTCGCGAGTAGTACGTGGCGTCGGCCGTTTCCAACTTTCGAAATAGGTCGTTTCGCAGATCGTACTCGATCCAACGGCTCACGCCGTTGAGGAGCTCACGCATCCAATAACGACCGAATCCGCCAACGAGGGACACGCCGATCAGTGCCGCCGCCAGCAGCCAAATCGTCTTCAACGGGGCGCCAGCGCGGATGCCATCCAAAGCTCGACGAAGGAACCACGGTCCCACGCTCGAGAACGCCGCGGACCCGACGACGAAGAACAACCCCCATGCAACAGAACCGCGGTATGGGCGGTAGTACGGTAGGAGACGTCGAAGGGAGCTCATGGTTGGCATGTGCCTTGCCGCTACTCTCTCGTCTATTCCAGGAGGAACACGATGACGAAATATACGCGCGGCTCAGCAGCGATTTTGCTCGTTGCGTCCGCTGTGCTCGGAGCTTGTAGCTCCGGCGATAAAAAGGGCCCAGACAGTGCCGCGCTCGGCGCAGACTCGGCATTGAATCGCGATCTCGCATTGGCGAATCACGACACGACCGTTCAGCCGCAGCTCAAGGACGTACCATCGAATACACCGGCCGCTCCCGCACCGACGACAACTCGTCCACAAGCCAAGGCACCAGCGCGCACTACGCCACGGACCACTCCGCGTACGCCGGCTCCGCGTCCCGCGACTCCGCCCGAACCAGCAACGAAGACCACGCCAAGCGGCAACACCGTCACAACGAACCCGAGTAGCGGAACCAATCCGGGCGCAACTGGAGGCGGTGTGGTCGGAACGATTCCGGCTGGAGCGAC
>Ga0207695_10009539_pt1 | contig 12002 bp, 11 predicted proteins | sample KBSC54metaG_FD_184354 | JGI IMG/M metagenome (GOLD analysis project Ga0207695, IMG submission 184354) | Corn rhizosphere microbial communities from Kellogg Biological Station, Michigan, USA - KBS C5-4 metaG (SPAdes) (version 2) | ecosystem: Host-associated > Plants > Roots > Rhizosphere > Soil...
CGCTGGCCGACGTGCGGGTGGATCCGGTGCAGGTCGAGCAGGCGCTCGTCGAGATCCTGTCCAACGCGCTGGACGCGATGCCGAACGGCGGCGTGCTGCGCCTGGACGCACGCGCCGAGCACACGGGCACTGCGTTAGGCAGCGTGTCCATCGAGATCACCGACACCGGTGTGGGGATTCCGGAGCACGTGCTGCCATCGGTGTGCGAACCGTTTTTCACCACGCGCCAGGGCGGCACGGGGCTCGGCCTGGCGACCGCCAAACGATACGTGGAGCAGAATGGCGGGCAGCTCGAAATCGAGAGCGGCGCAGGCCGTCCTGGCGGCGGCACCACCGTGCGGCTGCGTTTTCCCGCGGCGGGCGTGTACGCGCCTAACGGAGTGCCCATCGCGGCGCCCACGCCGGAGCAGGTCTCGTGAGCGGTCCCAGCGTGCTGGTGGTGGACGACGAGCGCACGCTCGCGCGCTCGATCAAGGCGTATCTGTCGGAGAGCGGCTACGACGCCGAGGTCGCCGCCGACGCCGAGCACGCGTTGGAGCTGCTGCCCACGGTGCGACCGGATGTCGTGTTCGCCGACCTCCGCCTGCCCGGCATGAGCGGCATCACGCTGATGCAGCGCATCCACGAATTCGACAAAGCGATCCCCGTCATCATCATGACGGCGTTCGGCACGATCGAAGGCGCGGTCGAAGCCGTCAAGTTAGGCGCGTTCGACTACCTCAAGAAGCCGGTCGATCTCGAGGAGTTGAAGCTGCTCGCCGACCGCGCCCGCGAAACCTCGCTGCTCAAGCACGAGCTCTCGTACCATCGCAAACGCGCCGCCGCCGACCTGCACTTCGCCCAACTGGTTGGCGAGTCGGCGCCCATGCGCGCGGTGCTCGACCGCGCGCGGCAGGTCGCGGCGCTCGAGGACACGCCGCCCGTGCTCATCACAGGCGAAACGGGAACGGGAAAGGGCCTGCTCGCGCGCACCATCCACGCGTCGGGCCGGCTGGCCGGCAAACCATTCATCGAGCTCACGTGCACGGCGCTGCCCGCGAACCTCATCGAAGCAGAGTTGTTCGGCTACGAGCGCGGGGCGTTCACGGACGCCAAGGAGTCCAAGATCGGCTTGTTCGAGGCCGCGGAAGGCGGCTCGCTGTTCCTCGATGAAGTGGGCGACGTCGAGATGTCACTGCAGGGCAAGTTGCTGCGCGCTGTCGAGGAAGGCGTCGTAAGGCGGGTGGGCGGGCTGCGCGATCGCAAGGTGAACGTGCACATCATTGCGGCAACGAACCGCGATCTCGAGCGCGATACGCAGACGGGCGCGTTCCGGAAAGATCTGTTCTTTCGGCTCGCGGTGATCGTGCTGCACATGCCGCCGCTGCGCGAACGAGGCCAGGACGTGCTGCTCCTCGCGGATCGATTTCTCGCGCGGTTCACCGCCAAATACGGGAAAGAGGTGCGCCGCATCGATCCCGAGGCGTGTGAGGCCCTGCTCGCGTATCCGTGGCCGGGGAACGTACGTGAATTGAGTCACGTCATCGAGCGAGCCGTGCTCTGGAATGAGAGCAGCACGTTGCAGGCAAGCCACCTCTCGCTCATGAACCCGGTGCAAGCGCCACGCGGCGCTCGTGCCGAGACGGGCGACAATGGCGGAGCGGCGGCCGATCGCGACATGCCGTCGCTACCCCCTGATGGTGTCGAGCTGTCGCAGTGGGAACGTTCGCTGATCGAACAGGCCCTGCGCGAATCCGGCGGCAATCAGACGAAAGCCGCCCAGCGACTCGGCATCAGCCGCGACACGTTGCGCTACCGTCTCAAGAAATTCGGCTTGTGAGTACTGGGTGAAATCACCCAAACTTGGGTGAAATCGCGCCTCGGCGCGCAGGGACCAGAGCAGCGCGGAATCGGGCTCTGCTATGCAAGGCGTGATGCGGCATTGTCTTAGTGGTTCATGGAACCGCGGCACGACCGGTGCTCTACCATCAAACCGTCAATTGACAAAAACGCGTAACCGCGGGAGAGGTACAATGTCCTGGACCAAGCCGGAATTCGAAGTTGTCGAAGTGACGATGGAAGTTACCGCCTACGTGGCTCGTCGCTAAACGACTGAGGTGATGCAGGCAGAGGGCTCGCCGTGGCGGGCCCTTTTTGCTTGTATTCGGTATGCAATCCAACGAACGACCACCCACGACGCTGCTTGCGGAGCTGACCCACCGCTGCCCGTTGCACTGTCCCTACTGCTCCAACCCGCTCGATCTCGTGCTGTCCAAGGCCGAGCTCGACACGGAGGAGTGGAAGCGGGTGATCACCGAGGCGCGGCAGTTGGGTGTGTTGCAGCTCGGCCTCTCGGGCGGGGAGCCGCTGGTACGCCGGGATCTCGAGGAGATCGTGGCGCACGCACACCGCGAGGGGCTCTACAGCACGCTCGTGACGTCTGCGTTAGGCATGACGCGCGAGCGCCTGGACCGGCTGGTGGACGCCGGCCTCGAGCACGTCCAGATCTCGTTCCAGGATTCGGAGCAGGAGAGCGCCGAGCGCATTGCCGGCACGCGCAGCTGGGACGCGAAGCACCGCGCCGCGGCATGGGTCAAGGCCCGCGACGTCGCGTTCTCGGTGAACGTCGTGCTCCACCGCGCGAACCTGGACCGGCTCGAGCAGATCATCGACATGGCCGGCGCGTTAGGCGCGGACCGCGTCGAGCTCGCCAACACCCAGTACTACGGATGGGCGGTGCCCAACCGTGACGCGCTCATGCCCACCCGCGCGCAGGTCGATCGGAGCGCCGAAATAGCCGATCGCAAGGCAGCCGAGTACAAGGGCAGGATGCAGATCATCTACGTACTGCCCGACTATTACAGCGAGTTCCCGAAGCCGTGCTACGGCGGGTGGGGTTCGCTGTACATCATGGTAGCGCCCAACGGCAACGTGCTCCCGTGCCATGCGGCCTCGCAGATCACGTCGCTCACGTTCGACAACGTGCGCGACCGCAGCTTGGCGTGGATCTGGGAAAACTCGAGCGCCTTCCGCGCCTACCGCGGCGACGAATGGATGCGCGAGCCATGCCGCAGCTGTGCTCGGCGGCACCTCGATTTCGGTGGCTGCCGGTGCCAGGCGTTCGCGCTCACCGGTGACGCGCGCAATACGGATCCGGTGTGCACGCTTTCGCCTAACCGGCCGATGATCGATGCGCTGCTCGACCGCGCCGACGCGCCGGACGACCCGTACGTCTACCGCAAGATGCCGGGCGCCCAGGATCGCGTGCTCGAGCCGGCGCCGTGAGAGACGAAAAGAGAGTGGTTGCGCGGCCCATCGAGGAGTTTGTGCCTACTTTGTAGGCAACAACTCCGTGATGGACCGGCGAATACGCTTGCCGCCGTCAGCGGCTCGCGCGAACCCAGCGCAGCAATTCTCGCGGCGATGGACGCTTGCCATACATGAGCAACCCCGTGCGATAGATCCGCGCCGCCACCCACACCGCCAGCCAGCAGCCCCCGACCAACAGCGCGAGCGAGAGCGCCACCTTCCACGCCGGGATCGGTACGAGGCTCAATCTGAGCGGCATGATGATCGGCGATGAAAACGGTATGTACGACAGCGCCTCGGAGAGCGCGCTCTCGGGCGTAAAGCTCACCGGCTGGATGAACAGCGCCGTGATCACGAGTAGCAGTGTCACCGGCATCTGCACCTGCTGCGCGTCCTGTTCGCTACTCGTCATGGAGCCGATCGCCGCGAAGAGGGACGAGTAGACGATATAGCCGAGGATGAAGTAGACGATGAGGAGCGCTGCCATCCCGGGCGCGACGTGCGGCAACGCGAAGCTGCCCGCATCCACATGGAGTCGCGCCAGCAGTGGCGCGCGATGCCGGATGAGATACACCGTCGCGAGCCCTGAAATGAGCAGTTGCGCGCCGGCGACGCCCCCGATGCCCAGGATCTTTCCGAATAGCAGCATGTCGGGACTCACGCTCGACACGACGGTCTCCGCGACGCGCGTCTGCTTCTCTTCCATCACGCCGCGCATCACGATCTGGCCGTAGAAGAAAATCGTGATGTAGAGCAGGAACGCCACGATGAACGCGACGACGCTGCCGATCTCGCCTGACCCGCCGCGTCCGCGCGCCGTTAGACGCTCGGTGGAGAGCTGCAGGTCGAGGGCGGTGAGCGCGTCGACCTGACGCGGGTCCATGCCCGCCGAGCGGAGCCTCGTGGCGATCAGCTCGTCGTGCACCAGGCGCTGCAGCCGTGACATGTCGATCGTGGAGGTCGCGTTCGAGCCCGCGTAGCGTACATCGGGTTTGGGCCACAGGATCGGACCGACCACGAGGTAGCCTTTGCGTCGTCCATCGATCACGTCGCGCGTGGCTGTCGACTCGGCGACTGCGATGGCCGTCGGCACGACGTTCACGTACTCGGCCGCCGTGTCGCCGGTCGCGCCGCCGTCGAGGCGCGCCGCCAGGCCGGCGCCGAAGCCGCTACCGGACGCGTCGATGATCGTGATGCGCGCCATGTCCGGCGACGGCGCCGCGCGCGACGAAAAGAAGATCGGAATGAAGATGGACAGGCCGAGCAGCCCGGGCACGAGAATCGTGCTCACGATGAACCACCGCGAGCGGACGCGCTCCATGAATTCGCGTTGGGCGACGATCCAGAGTTTACGCATGGACGGCCTCCATCGCGTCTCCGTTAGGCGAAAGCGCCGACACGCGATCGACGAACACGCGGTGCAGCGACGGTTGCACGAGCTCGAACCGCTGCACGACGGCGCCGGCGTCGATCAGCGCGCGCAACAGCCGCTGTGGATCGGCGGCCGGAGCCAGGTCGAGCTCGATCACCTGGTTCGAATCGTCGATGCGCGTCACGAGCGTGCGGTCTTGCAGGACGCGCGAAATGCCGTTATGCGCGCCGCCTTCCAGCGCGAGCGCGACCTGTTGCACGCCGTGCGCCCGGCGGACGTCGGCCAGCGTGCCGTCCACGAGCTTCGTGCCCTGCGCGATGATGCACACCGCATCGCACAAGCGCTCCGCGCTCTCCATGAGATGCGTACTGAAGACCACGGTCTTGCCGGCTCGCTTGAGCTCGATGATGATGTCCTTGAGGGCTTGCGCGTTGATCGGATCGAGGGCGCTGAACGGCTCGTCGAGAATCATGACGTCGGGATCGTGCACGAGGGCGCCGATGAACTGCACCTTCTGCTGCATGCCGCGCGACAGCTCTTCGACGCGCGCGTCGCCCCAGTCGCGTTCGGCCGTGACCAGTTGCAGGCGTTCGAGCCACCCATCGATGCGGCGCGCGGCTAACGCCGCCGGCACGCCCTTGAGCTGCGCGAGGAACAGGAGCACGCGCCGCACCGTCATGCGGCGATAGAGGCCGCGTTCTTCGGGCAGATAGCCGACGCGATCGACGACACCGGTCTGTCCGTTAGGCATGCCCATGATCTGGATCGTGCCGGTGTCGGGCTCGAGGACGTCGAGGATCATGCGGATGGTGGTCGTCTTCCCGGCGCCGTTCGGACCCAGGAGGCCATAGACCGTCCCGGTCGGGATCACGAGGGACAGGTCGCGTACCGCGACGTGATTGGCGAACCGTTTCGAGATGTGGTCGATGCGGACGGCAGCAGTCATGATGCATCCAGCGAGGCGGGAAGGTGGAGTCCTCCAACTATACGGATGCCGCGCTCCGAGGTTCCAGCCCCGGATGGTCTTGCCGGCATGCCCGCGGCGCAACAGGTTGGCTGTTACCCGCTGGTAACAACGGTCCTGTCACCCACCACCGGAGGACCATGCTACGCTCTCGCGTTCGCCGCGCCGCGATCGCCGCGGCGTCCGTGTGCGGCCTTGGCCCCGCCGCCGCGGCTCAGTATCCCCTCGTGCCGACGCCGGTTCTTTCGTTAGGCTCCCTATCGTCGAGCATCAAGCTGGGCGGATACGTCTCGGTACGCGATACCAAGCACGGCGACTCGACCAGCTTTTCCGTCAATCGCGCGCGCCTCACCGCCATGATCGCGCCGCTCCCGTACATGGCCGTGCGCGTGCAGGCCGATTTCTCGGGCAACCAGAGTGAAACGGTCTCCGACAACACCGTGCACGGGTTCGAGCTGACCGATGCATACGTCGAGCTGGCGCAACCCGCGGCTGATTCGCTCAAATGGGCACAGTGGCATCCGGCGCTCATCGTTGGGCAATTCAAGCAGCCGTTCAGTCTCGAATATCTGACGTCGTTCGGGTATCTCCGCACGGCGAACCGCGCCGCGGCGATCGACGCGCTGACGCCGAAGCGGGACATCGGCGCGATGGTCCAGCTGCAGTGGTCGCGTTTCGTCACAGCCGATGCGTCGGTGACCAACGGCCAGGGCGCCAACGCGCTGTCGAATCCGAACGGCCTCGAGCTGCTCATCGGCCGCGTCACCGTCACGCCGCTTCCATGGCTCGCGCTGGCCGCGAAGCTCGGCGACGAAGGTACGGATCACATCAAGGGCTACGACGGCCGCATCGAGTGGCGCGATCTGCTCATCGAAGGTGAGGGCATCCATCGGTCGCGGCCGCTCTCCGGCGAGCACCAGGACGCCGGTGGCGGCTACGTGTTGGGCGCTTACAAGGTACTGCCGTGGCTGCAACCGGTGTTCAAGCGGGAATGGTTCAGCGATACGCGGCAGCTGGATGGCACGAACACGAATACGCAGCAGAACTGGTCGACGTTCGGGGTGAACGTCATCACGTCCAAGGAGAACCTGCGGTTCTTGGTGGATTGGGTCGTGAAGTCGCAACGCCCAACGACAACGCAAAATGAAGTCGATTTCCAGCTCGTCGCCAACTTCTGAGCGCGGCGTGCACCCCTGCCGCAACAGCATTCGCTGGCGTGGTGGGGCGCGGGCCCGCGCGGTGCTCATCGTCGTCCGCGATGGCGATAAGATCATCGGGCCGCGGTTCATCGAGATGCTGGAGGAGATCGATGCCCGCGGCTCGATCCGGGCCGCGGCCGCATCGCTCGGCATCGGCTATCGGCACGCGCTCGCCTGGATCCGGAGAGCCGAGATGCTCGTGGGGCAGGCGCTGGTGGAGCGGCACGCCGGCGGTCCGGCCGGCGGCGGCGCCCGCCTAACGGGGAAAGCGCACCGGGTGACGCGCGCCTACCGACGGGTCAATTCATCGATCTACCGGCTCGTCGAACGCGCCGAGCGCGAGATTCTCGACACGTGATTGGCCCGATCAGGACGAGCCGATCGATCCTGCGCATGCGATTTGTCGCTTCGACGGCGCTCGCGATCGTGGCATCGTGCGGCGGCCCACGACCGGAGGGGCAGGGCGCCGGCGCCAGGAACATCGTGGTGTACACCGCGGCGAGCGTAGCCATCCCCCTTCGGGCCGCGCTCGATACGTTTGCGGCGCACGAGCAGGTGACGGTACAGCAGGAGAACGGCGGCAGTCTCGACATCGCGCGCAAACTCACCGAGCTCCATCAAATTCCGGACGTCGTTGTGCTCGCCGATTACGATGTGTTCCCGAAGCTGCTTATGCCGGAGCAGACCACGTGGTACGCGGATTTCGCACGCAACCGTATGGTGCTCGCGTTCACCGACAAATCGAAGTTCGCGTCGGAGGTGGACAGCGCGAACTGGCCGAAGATTTTGGAGCGGCCCGGCGTACAGTTGGGCCGTGCGAATCCGGATCTCGATCCGAACGGTTACCGGACGCTGCTCACGTTGCAACTCGCGGAGCGGTACTATGAGCAGCCCGGACTGTACGACAGATTGATGAAGTTGTCGCCCGCGAGAAACGTGCGGCCCAAAGAGGCGGACTTGGTGGGCCTGCTGCAGGCGGGCGAATTCGACTACATCTGGTCGTACGAGTCGCTCGCGCAGGCCACAAAGCTCCGGTATATCACGCTGCCCGCCGCCATTGACCTCGGCACATCCGCCGACAGCGCCGTCTATGCCAAGGCGACTGTGAAGGTGGCCGGGAAGACGCCCAACGATACGCTCACGATCAGCGGGCAGCCGATCGTCTACGCGCTGTCGATTCCGAAGGCCGCGCCGCATCCAGCCGCGGCCGAACGATTTGTGGCGTTTCTGCTCTCGCCGGACGGGAGGCGTTTGATGCACGCGCACAACCTCGACGCGTTAGGCGCGCCGATCATCATCGGGAACGGCGAGCCCGCGGCGGTGCGGGCTGCGGCGTCGGCGCAGTGACGAGAGCGGGCGCTGGAGCGCACGCGGCTCGTCACTCCACGGCGGCGCATCGGACGGCGAGCGTCGTCGCCGCGCTGCTTGGATCGCTCTGTTTGTTGTTTCTGGTGGCGCCGATTGGGCGGCTGGTGGCGGGCGGCGGGAAGTCCGGCGTGGGAGAGTTGTTCACCGACGCCGAGTTGCGACGCTCGCTGTGGTTGACGGCGGTCACCGCAACGCTTGCCATGACCGCCGGTGCGTTAGGCGGGACGCCGTTGGCGTACGTATTGGCGCGGCGGCGCTTTCGCGGGAAGGCGGTCGTCGCGGCCGTGCTCGATCTGCCGCTGCTCATTCCGCACCCGGTGGCGGGCATCGCGCTGCTGCTCATCTTGGGGCGCGAGAGCGCGGTCGGACGGATGTTGCTGCACGCCGGCATTCGGGTGGCCGGGTCGCCGATCGGGATCATCTGCGCGATGATGTTCGTCTCGGCGCCCCTGTACATCAGTGCCGCGCGCGAGGCGTTCGCGCGGGTGGACCCGCGATACGAGTCCGTGGCGCGCACGTTGGGCGATCCGGCATGGCGCGCGTTCCGGCGCGTGACGTTACCGCTCTCGGCGCGCGGCCTGATTGCCGCCGCGGTGGTCATGTGGGCGCGCGCCGTCAGCGAGTTCGGCGCGATCGTCATCCTCACGTACAATCCGAAAGTCGCGAGCGTCTTGAGCTACGACCGGTTCACGAGCTTTGGCCTAACGGAAGCCCTGCCGGTGGCCGCCATACTCTCGATCCTCGCGCTGATCCCGCTCGTGGCGCTGCGCGCGCTGCGGCCGGATCGTGGCGCGGGAATGGACGCGTGATCCAGGTTGCGGCGCTCGACGCGCGGGTCGGCACGTTCCGGCTGCGCGACATCACGTTCGCGGTGCCCGCGGGACAGTACGGCGTGGTGATCGGGCCGGCCGGCTCCGGCAAGACCACCCTGCTCGAGACGATCGCCGGCATCATCGCGCCGCAGGCCGGGACGGTGATGCTCGATGGCCGCGACGTGACCCGCGAGCCGCCCGAGCGACGCCGGTTAGGCATCGTGTATCAGCACGGCTATCTCTTCCCGCATCTGACCGTCGCCGACAACGTCGCGTACGGCGCCGACGATCGCGCGTTCGCCGAGGCGATTGCCGCGCGCGTCGGCGCGAGCGCATTCTACGATCGGCCGGTGCGCGCGCTGAGCGGCGGCGAGCGACAACTCGTGGCGCTCGCCAGAGCGTTCGCGGTGAGACCATCGGTGTTGTTGCTGGACGAGCCGTTCAGCGCCTTGGACCCGCGCTCACGTACGCAGGCGCGCCGCACGGTGCGCGCCTTGCACCGGGAGCTCGGCGTCACCGTGCTGCAGGTCACCCACGATTTTACCGAGGCCGGCCTGTTGGGCGACGTCGCAATCCTGTTGGACAACGGACAGGTGCTCCAGGCAGGGCCGCCCGACGATCTCTTTCGCCGACCGACGACGCCCTACGTCGCCGAATTCCTCGGCGCGGAAAATGTGTTCGCGGGAACGGTGCGCGCGTTCGCCCCATCAGCCGCCGACGCCGATTTCTCCGGTGCCGACGAACTGCTCGCGCGCGGACATCGCCCACTCGAGTTTCGATCAGGGCCGCTCATCATCTACGCAGTGGGGGATGCAGCCGAGGGTAGTTCGCACGCGGTGATTCGCGCGGAGGAGATCACGCTGTCGCGGGAAATGAATCCGACGTCGGCGCGCAATCAATTCGCCGGCACGATCGACGAGATAAGCACGGTCGGCTCGTTCACACGGGTGTCGGTCGATGTGGGCGGTGTGTCCCTCGTGGCCGCGCTCACGACCCGGTCGGTTCAGGAGCTTGCACTGGCGCCCGGGGCTCGCGTGTACGCTTCCTTCAAAGCGATGGCCGTGCACTTGTGCTAGGGGCGCATCGCGCCCATACAGAATCGTACACGCCCAAAGGCACGGCCATGCCGACTCCGTTCGAGAGTGCCCAGCTCAACCTGCAGCTGTTCGACCTCCGTCGCGAACCGATCCTGCGGGAGGCGCGCATGTGGTTCATCCGTGATTTCAATCCGGAGACGTTCGACGAGCTGATGGCGGTCGTGCTCGGCGATCGCAACGCATCGTTCCGCATGGTACTCGGCTATTGGGACATGGCTGCCTCGCTCGTCACCGGAGGCGCGATCGACCAGGATGCTTTTCTTGCCGCCCACACCGAGGTGTTCGCGACGTTCAGCAAGGTCGAGCCGTTTCTCGCCGAGTTGCGTGCGACGAGCGACGAGCCCGACTTCTGCAAGCATCTCGAGGCGGTCGTGATGTCGATGCCGGGCGTGGAGGTTCTGCTTGCTCGACGGCGGAATGCGTGGCTCGCCGCGGCCAAAGCTCGGCGGACCGAGCCGTCGCCGGATGTCCAGCGTGCCTAACTGGTCGGAAGCCGGGCGCGGCGTCCTTGTCGTCGCTGCTCGCTCAATGGTATGTATTCTGTTCCCGATGCTCTACGGAGTACCCATGCGTTCTCGGCTCAAAGCCATCGCAACGGTCGCGGGCGCTCTCGCCGCGGTCGTGCTGTGCGCTTCGCTTCCGTTCGCCGCGCGTGTTTCGGTTCCGCCCCGCGCCACGCCAGTGGCCGAGGCATTCGACGTGGGGATGATGCACGTCGAACGCTTCGGGACGCGTGGGCGACCATCCGTGATCTTTGTTCCGGCGCTTTTCTGCGGCTCGTGGCAGTGGAACCGCGAGATCGATTCGCTGGCGAGCCGCTACGACGTGTACGCGGTGACGCTGCCCGGATTCGATGGGCGTCCGTTTGCCGCGGCCGGCGACACGACGCCGTCTGACCTCATGCAGCACGCGGCCGACGATCTCTCGCGGTTGATCCGCGAGCGCCGCCTCTCGCACCCGATTGTCGTTGGGCACAGCCTTGGCGGAACGCTCGCCGTGTTATTCGGCGCGACACACGCCGACCAACCGGGCGCGATCATCGCGGTCGAGGGAGGGTATCCGGTGGCGTCAACGGCCGCCGAACGCGCCACGCGCGTCGAGGCGAGCGCTGCTCCATACGACAGCGCAACGCCATCGACTCTGGCCGGCGTGCTCCGCGCACGGATGCTGCGCTACGTGATCACGAGTCCAACGGACGTCGACTCGGTGGCGAAGTATGCGTCGCGCAGCGATCCGGCCGCCATCGCGGCGTGGCTGCGTGCCGCGTTGTCACTCGATCTCACGCCCAAGCTGCCGGCGATCACGGCGCCGCTACTCGAAATCGTGCCGTTCGATTCGACCATCGATCCGTATCAGGGATTCGCCAGCCGCGCGGCGAAAGCCGAGGCGTATACCGCGTGGCTATCGCATGCGCCGCACGGATCGCTGCGTATGGTCGCCCCATCGCGCCACTTCGTGATGTTCGACCAACCGGCGCAGTTCGACGACCTGCTCTTGTCCGCCATCCGGCAGCGCACGGCGCAGCTGGCGCCTAACAGTTAGGCGCACGGGATGCCGCACCGGTCCACCGTGAAGGTACGATCGGACTTCGATGCGCGCGGCGTATTGCGCCGCCATAGCGATCTCGCGACGGTACTCCGGCGATGCCCGACGACCCTCCGCAACTCGATCCGTTAGTCGGCGCGTACTATGAGCGCGCACCGGAGGAGTCGCGCCTCGAGATCGGTGCCTTCCGTCTCGAGGAAGCGCGAACGCGAGAGCTGATCGGCCGGCACGCGCCGCCGCCGTCGGCGCGCGTGCTCGATGTCGGCGGTGCCGCGGGCGCGTATGCGTTCTGGCTCGCGGAGCAGGGCTACGAGGTTCGGTTGATCGATGCCGCGCCTCGGCTCGTCGCAATCGCAC
>Ga0207695_10009542_pt1 | contig 12000 bp, 10 predicted proteins | sample KBSC54metaG_FD_184354 | JGI IMG/M metagenome (GOLD analysis project Ga0207695, IMG submission 184354) | Corn rhizosphere microbial communities from Kellogg Biological Station, Michigan, USA - KBS C5-4 metaG (SPAdes) (version 2) | ecosystem: Host-associated > Plants > Roots > Rhizosphere > Soil...
CATCCATCCGAACCGCGCGTTCGCGAACCTCAGGTGAAAACTTGTTCGTCGTCTTGCTCGTCATCGTAGCTCCTTCTCACAAGTAGGAGCCTCCGGAAAACCCGGGACGCTTCAGAGCTCCAGTTCGGCCTATCGCGACGCCGCGCTCGCCGCGCTCGCGCTGAAGCAATGGTCGGAGGCTGCCCAGCTGTTCGCGAATGCCTCGGCGCGCGTGAGCATAACCGAGCAGGAAACCTTCTATTGGGGGCTCAAGGCAGACGAGGCCTTCGCCCACTTTCTCGCCGGCGAGCGCGCGCGAGCTGCTGGCCTCTTCCAGGACGTGGTCGCGGCGATCGAGCCGCTCGAACCGATCATCAACACCGAGCCGGTCCGCTCCTTCCACCGTCGCGTCATGGCGGTCGTCACCGTCGCCAATCAGGTCCGTGACGGGCACGCCGCTGAAACGGAGATCGGGCTGGCATCCGGTCTCTGCAGCGACCTCACTGTGATGCGCGACGAGCGTGAGCAGCCGGGCTTCGATTTTCTTGTGCTCAATCTGGTCATGCTCGGCTTGGATCACCCCGCGAATGTCGATCTCGAACATTGGGCTGAGCGGGTGCGCCGGTCACGGCTCCTGATGGTGCGCGCGGCCGCTGCTGAGCCACTGTTTCGCTTGGCGAAGCTTACGGGGAAGTTCGAGCATGTCATCGCCGACGGTGTCCGGCAGCTTGACGCGCTCACAGTGCGGGCCGCGATCGAACGAGGAGATCGGGCTGCGGCTTTTCAGGAGACGGCCGAAGAAGTACCGACCTGGGCTACCGGAGCCGAGTTGTTTATCACATTTCGCATCGTCGCAAGTTGCTTCGAGGCGGCGGCGCGAGGCGAGGCGGTACATTTGCCGATCGAGCAGTGGCGGCGGGACATCCCGGAACGCGCAGCTGTGGCAAGCATTTGCGAGGCCGTGGACGACGCCGAGAAATGGCTTGTTCGGCCGGTCGGCGATCCTTGGGAGGCGATCCGCGGTCACGCAATCGGTGTGTCGGAGCGCTGCTTCGCAGCGCTGTCGACGTCAATGGACGAGCGTTGCCCACCCGAACGTTTGCTGATTGCCCATGCGATCTGGCTTCTGGCCTTCGATCAGAAACTGCTTCGCGACGAAACCGGGCCTCCGGTGAGCCGGCTTGTCGCTGCGCAATGGCTGGGCGCCTGTGATCGCCCAATCCTGCTGAATTCTCCAAGAATTACTGTTCCCGCGATCCGCGAAGCGATCGCATCTCGTGACGCTGGCTGGCACAAGGTTCATCGGATCTTGAGCGCGGCCCTCCGCGCTGTCTCCCTGCCGTCCAATCATTGGGTATCGGTAGCGATTCGCGCTTGGGCGACCGCCGACTCAGCAAATTAGCCATTTTGCAAAAATCCGATCTCGGACTGCTCGTCGGTTCTTGTGACGCGGCTCGCTCTCGCAGAAAGCGGCGATAAGACAGCCGCGGACCCTATCGCGAGCGGTCGCGGGCGTGCGACCGACTCGATTGCTATCCTTCGTTCGGAGATGCCTTACCTCTGCTACCCTCTCGGAGCGCGATGGATAAGGATCCAGAGGAGTTGCTGACCTTGGTCGCAACGGTGGCGAAGCCAGCCACCGCTAGTGGGCACAAGAGGGATCGCGGTCAGATCATTATCGACTTTTTCGACCTTAACGGTCGAGATTTGCTCCATAGGCAGCGCGCGCAGATGAGCAGCCTAATGGGGGGCCGCTAGCCGCGATCCGCGCAGGAAGTCCGTCACAAACGGATCGACTCATCGTCTATCGGATCGACGACAGCTCAATGCGATTACCTGCCCGACAGCGGTCAGTCGCCTAGTGGCCAGCTCAAGACGGTGCAACCAGTCGAGGTCAGAGCCTTTCATTCAGGAGCAGGTGCTCAGCAGCCAGCGCCGCGTAAGCCTGAACGTGCGATGCCAAGACCCGGATCAATCTGGACCTCCCGTACGGCGTCGAGAACCACGATTATCTTGGCATTGCCCGCGATATTGCTCAGGATGGATCGATGGAATCGTGAGAGGGGCTGGTTCGTGGGAGTCCGAGGCGACCATTTGGCGGGGCCGCAGATGGCGGGGCTTCTGCTACAACTTGAACGGGCACTCTTTCACCTCAGCAGTGCGGGGCACGACGAGTCCGTAGGCGTCGAGGTCGTCGATGACGTGTCCCGGCACCGGGGCGAAGTGATCGTCGCGCAGGAGCAGGACAAGAATTCGGTGAGGCGGGGAGCCCGGATCCTCAGTGATCGCGGCTCGGACCTCTGGAGAACGCTTCAGATCTGGATCACCGGTTACCGCGAACGCTCAGGCTTCTGCGGGCGCTATTTCCTGACCACGAATGTGAAGGCGAACGGGGGGGTCGTCGATCTCCTCAGGCGCGGCGTCGATGCAGAGTCGGTTACGGAGGCCACGGCAGCGTTGCGCAGGGCAGGGATGGGGAGACGCCCCCGCGCCAAGGATGGCGGCCCCACGAAGATCCAGGGGATGGCGGACGACGTCCTCGCCGAGACGGACGAGGTGCTCGGCCAGCTTCTGAGCCGCATCGAGCTGGTCGAAGACTACGATGTGCAGGAAGCTCGGAACGAGATCGCGAACGGTTTCGGGATCGATCCGACGGCCGACCGGGACCAGGTGCTGGACGCGCTGGTGGGGTGGTTCCACTCCGTTCTCCAAAGTGCCTGGAGCAAGGGGATTCCTGCGATCGTCTCGCGGAAGGCGTGCCTGACGCAATGTCGGAAGATCGAACGATCGCTGGCGCGCAGCCGGCTCCTCCCCCGTCCGGCATCCGATCTTGACGTCGCGCCCGGCGACGTCGCGCGGACGCGCGGACGCCCCTTCGTCGACCACCTCGGGCGGATCGAGGCCGACGACGATGAGGTGCTGGAGGCGATCGAGCACTTCGTCCGCTTCAACGTGGAGAAGGACAGGCTCGCCCGCGACGGCGAGATTCCCGTACGCGAATGGGCCGACCGCGGGAATAGGCTCAAGCAGCGTTGGCTCCAGGAGAGACGGCGCGTGAAGGTGGAGCATGGCGGCAGGACGAGGGTGGAGCGGGGCAAGCTCATCCTGGCGGCCACGACCTACAACCACCACGAGGTGCTGTTCGGACAGCCCTGCAACGAACTATACATGACGTCCGGCCACTATCATCGTCTTGCGGACGACGACCTCGTCTGGTGGGATCCCGACTTTCAGGGCACGCGGGATGCGTGAGGATCACGAGGAGATCATCCTCCGGAACCCCGCGTTCGGCGCCGCCGCGTTCTGGCATCTCGCCCGCAGCTTCTCAGATCAGGCTGAGGGAAGAACGCCGATGCTTGCCCATTTCGTGCTGGCCGAAGGCATGCTGTTCCACGACCGGACCGTCCAGAAGATCAGGAGCATGAACCTGGACAGTGGATTGCTGAAGGCGGTCTCGGAGCTTCCCGATATTGTCGCTGGGCTCCAAGGACGGGTCGAGGACGCCATGGCGGAGGCGTTGCGAGCGCTGCAGGTCGGGACCGCTACCGGCCTTCTCACCCGCGAGCACGCCGGCGGGCTCCCGACGTTCAGAGCGGTCGGCAACGACCTTCCCAAGCAGATCCGGCGTGCTGACGGGCGCCTCGACGAAACATTCGGTGCGGCGAAGCGCCTTGGCGCCTGGTTCGCCAAGGAGAGCGCGCCGACGCTACTCAACCGACTGGGAGTGCGACTGTAGATGAAGCTGTTCATTCGCGAGATCATCATCTGGCCCGAGGACATACGGCACGAGCCGCGTGTCATAGGCCTCGATCCGGACCGGATCAGCGTCGTCAGCGGCTGGAGCGGTACGGGCAAGTCGTCGATCGCCGCGATCATCGACTATGTGCTCGGAGCCGGATCGAGCTTCATTCCCGTCGGACTGATCCGGGACTACGCGTCCTGGTTCGGCCTCACGCTGGATACCGAGGTGGGACCCATGCGCCTGGCCCGTGCGAAGCCGGAGGCCAGGGAGGTGTCGGACGCATACTGGTTGCAGCAGGGCGAGGATTGCTCCACCCCCCTTCCGACCCGGCCGGGTCGGAACGCGCGGACCGACCGCATCAAGCAACTCTTCGACGATCTCTCCCAGCTGTCGAACCTGAGCACCGATCCGGAGATGCGCGGCTACAATGCTCGGGCGAGCTTCCGCGACATGGCGGCCTTCAACTTCCTTCCGCAGCACATCGTCGCGAACCCCTACACGATGTTCTTTAAGGCAGACACGTCGGAGCATCGGGAGAAGCTGCGGAACGTGCTTCCCCTCGCATTGGGCGTGGTGACCAACGAGGATCTGGTCAGGTCCCATACGCGCAAGCTCCTGCGGGACGAACTGCGCAGGGCGGAGTCCGATCTGAAGCTGCGGCGCGAGGCTCTCGATCGCTGGCGGGCCAACGCGACGGGCGCCTTCCTCCGCGCGCAGGAACTGGGCCTTTTGCCGCTCGGACCTCTTCCAGATGATCTGCAGGAGGTGATCGGCCTGCTTCGTCGGGTGGTCGGGGCGGCGGGGGCGTCGGCTGCCTCGCCCGGCCGGGTATCGGCCGCCGTTAGAAACCTGGAAGAGCTCCGCAAGCGCGAGCATGAGCTTGACCGGGCGATCGCGGACCGTCGCCGAAGGCTGAGACGCTTGCGCAGCCTACGCAGCTCCGTGTCCGACTATGACGCTGTTCTGGCAGATCAGAAGGATCGGGTGCGCGGTGTCGGCTGGTTGCGCGACGCCATCGTAAACGACGAATGCGTGCTGTGCGGCAACAGCTCCGAAACGGCGCAGCAGGCGCTGGACGAACTCGCGCGTCCGATGGCCGAACTCGAGGAGCTCACGGCGGGCACGAGTTCGACCGCGCCCATGGTAGACCGCGAGATCGTCGAGATCGAGCGCGAGCTTCTCAGCAGCGAGCAGCAGCTCCTCGATGTCCGCCGGACGCGCGCCGGAGCGGAGCAGACTGTCGATCGCGAGCAGGGGCGCACGCAGAGCCTCGAAAGCGTCTATCGCTTCATCGGTAGCACGGAACAGGCCTTGCTCATGTTGGGCGAGGTCGAGGGCGAGGGCGGTCTGCTCGCCAAGGTGAAGGAGCTTCAGGCCAAGATGGCCGAGCTCGATCGGGCCTCTGATTCGGAGATGCGCCAGGCCCGCGAACGGGAGATTGGCGCGCGCATATCCCGAGGCGTCTCCCGTTTCATCGAAGTCCTGGGCATTGAGGGCGCGCAGGGCCAGCCGGCGCTGGACTACCGTGAGCTCAATCTGCGGTTCCAACGCGAGGGGGCGAGTAAGCCCGATTTCCTATGGGAGATCGGGAGCGGGGAGAATTGGATGGCGTATCATCTGGCCACGATGTTCTCCCTCCACGCAGTGTTCCTGCGCCGGGGCGTCGGAAATCCCGTGCCGTCTTTCCTCGTCATCGATCAGCCGAGCCAGGTCTATTTCCCGAGCGACACGTACGAGGAGTTCGTCGGAGCCGAAGGGACGGTCGGCGAGGGTAGACGACGCGATGACCTCGAGCGGACCCGTCAGATTTTCAAGGCCATCGCGCACGTGCATGCGGCACTCGAGCCCAAGCTGCAGATCATCATCCTCGACCATGCCGATCGCAACGCCTGGGGAGATGAGGGAAGTTACGTGTCGGTGGGGAATTGGAGGGCGGCAGAAGACTGGCTGATCCCCAAGCATTGGTATTCACAGGAAGGCTAATTCGCCCCGACCTAGTCCGACGATCACACCGGCTGGTTGTCTCGAGAAGTGCCGCACAGCGCAAGCTCAGCCTCGATTGACGAGCCCGGTCGCGCAACGCCGTCGCTTGGCTCAGGCTGGAAACAGACGCGATCGGCAGAGCGCGACGAGCTCATCGACCAGCGGTGTCTGCGGCGGCAGGCTGTCGAGGACGTTCGCGAGGTCGTCCTTCGCCAGCTTCAGGCGCCCCGTTGCGAGGGCGACTAGGAACTCGGCCGCCGCCTCGCCTCGGGACGTCGTGGCGCTCTCCAGGATGCGACGCAGCACCCGTGCCGCTTCCGCGCTCGTCTGCGCGTTGTCCGTGTAGTCGAGTTCGGACGGCCTAGCGGCGCGCAGCAGGCTCGCCTGGATCACTGCGTCGTTGAACCTGCCAAAGTTTTCGGGGCTGAGCAGCGTGCGGTAGAACCATTCCGTCCTCAGCGTCTGCCTGTCGAGTCGGCCCTCGCCGGTTCTGAGACCCTGCAGGATAGCGGCGATTGTGAAGAACACGTCCGCCTGCGTGTTCGGCTTATCGGGCAAGCCTTCTGGCCAGAACGCGAAGCCGCGCTGAATCTTGAGTGGATCGCCCAGCGCATTGGTCAGAAACAACTCTTGTTCCAATCCGACCGAGGTTTGCCGAAGGCGCTCGCGGCGCTGCTCGAGCTCCGCCGAGATCGACACACCCCGGTTAGCCGTCTCGTCGAGCACGGCGAGCTCCCGCTCCCACGGGTTCGGCGCAGCCAGGCCGGGCAGGATGATCTGATCGACGATGACCAGCGGGTGCCCGGCGGCGTTATGGGTCAGCGCGAGGTTGCGCGTGAGGGTTTGCGTGCGCTCGGTGCTCTCGGTCGCGACGAGCCCCGCGAAGTAGAGAAGTGGCGCCTCGGGGCACGACCTAAGCATCCGGCTGAGGTCCAGCAGCTGACGTCCGCTTCCGACGACTGCGGACACGACGAGTATCGGGTCGGTGAATGCGTCCTCCACCGCCGCGCGGGCTTCCTCGAACTCCTCGCGCGTGAGGATCGGGGCGGCGCTGCCCGCGGCATCAAGCACCCGCTTGGCGAAAGGCGCGGACTCGGCATTCGCCAGAATGCAGTGCCCGAGCTTGGCCGGGATGCTCGCGGCTGCGAGGTATGCGAGTCGCTTCTCCGCGCTTATCGACGTCGCGACCTTCTCCGCGTCGATCGCAAACTGGCGAGTCGGCCGTCCAGCGTTGATCTGGAAGGTGCCGGTGCCGGCGTGCCGCGCCATCGTAGCCGAGAGTGCCGCATGCTCCTTCGTCCGCTTGATGACGAGTGGCTCGGGTTGAGGACCGGCGATGTCGAACTGATCGCCCTGGATCGGGATGGCGATCGATCCGTTGGCGCACATCGAGCAGGGCGCATCGCTGTCAGCCTCCACCGTTCTGGTGAAGCCGCCTGGGTTGTTCTGCCGGTCGAATGCCAAGTCGACCGCGGCGACCAGACTCTCGGGCTTTTCGCCGAGGAATAGCACGTGCACGATCCTGCGGCTGTCGAAGCCTCTTTGGACCAACCGCTTCGCGAGCTTACCGCTCGATGATGCGGATACGAGCGCGACCGCGCCGCCGGTGCGGAAGTGCGCGTAGGTGTCGACGCCGTCGTAGGATCTGAAGCTGTCGACCAGCATGGGCGGCAACGCATCCTCGGATGCGCGCAGGTCGTTGATCGCCGCGACGAGCGCGAAGAGCGATGGCGTGTCGACGTACACGATCGAAGTGTCCTCGGGTATGTGCCGCAAAGAGCACAGCGCGACGAACGTGATCTCCGACTGCCGCACGAGGATGTTGGACAGGCGGATGAAGCGGTCGGTATGCCGACCCGATGGGTTGCGGAAGTGGTATGCGCTCGTGGACTCCACGAAGCCTTTGTGGTCGCGGAAGATCGCCGTCGCACCGCGTCTGAGTAGGTCGGTCAGGGCCACGTCCGACACCTGCTCCCCGTCGTCGAGCGGCATACGCCGGAACTCGTCGCCGTTGCCACCGAACGAGATGAGGGTGACCGGCGTTCGCTTCAGCAGTCGTTCCTGGAGCCGACGGAAGGGGCCGGGCGCGGAGAAGGAGCGCACGATCTCGCTCGCAACGCTTTCGCGGCAGAGGATGACCAGCTCATCCGGGACGAGACGCGCGTCGATTTCCTTCTCGAGCTCGCCCACCATCGCGCCGACGTCGAGCTCGCGTGGACCAACGAACGCGACAAGAGTGTCGCGCGTCGCCGTCCCGACCGTGCGGTCGAACCTGTGGACGAAGAGGTACCTCAAGGCTCGACGACGAGAGGAAGCAGGATCGTGAGGAGGGTGCCGGACGCGCGTGGAAAGACCTCGCGCTCGGACGGCCAAGCGACGAGCTCGGGGAGCGTGCCGTAGGACGTGCCTCGTTCCAGGCTGAGGTCGGCGTAGAGCGACTGGCGGCCCGTGCGCAGACGCATGAAGCCGCCGTGTTCCCGGAGGATGTCGACGACGTTCGGCAGCCCGAGACCCGAGCGCGAAGTCGTCTTGCCCGTGGCGTGCTTCTGGAAGCAGCGGCGGACCGCGTCGGCTTCCTCCATCGGCGACAACTCGGCCAAGGGCCGCTTGGTGATCGCGGCGGCGAAGCCGGGGCCGCTGTCGACCACCGATATCTCGATCAGCTGGAGGTCCTTGTTGGTCGCCCGCGGCGGCCGAAGTCGCGCGCAGTATGCCGCCAGTGGGGGCGACGTGCCGACGAACTCGGCGAGCTTGGTCTGAGGGATTGCGTGCCGCCTGGCCTGCACGCCGCGGATTGAACGACCGAGCCGGTTGCCCCGCTCGTCGACACGGGCATGGTCCTCGGTGTTGCGGAACAGCTCGTACAGGGCCCCGCCGACCGCGTCGGTGAACGATGGCGGGATGGAGGACGACAGCTCCCTTGGAACTATGGTCCGGTCGATCTGACGCGCGATCTCGATGAAGGCGCTCGTCCCCTTCAGCGACGGCTGCCCCTCGAGATCGAGGTCGTACAGCAGGCGGGGCGCCGCGCGGTCGAGATGATCGACGCACAGAACCTCGTATTGCGGCCCGCGCGATGCCTCGCGCGGCCGCTCGCTCTGAAGCACATCGAGGCGCGCCAGCGCGTGCGTCCGCAGCGCCTCCGAGATGACTGCGCCGTTGACCGCGCTCGCCCGGTCGCACAGAAGAGCCGCGGCGATGCCAAAGAACTGTCGGGTCAGAGTCGTCATCTGCCCATCGGGGTCTTCGGCGTTCGGCACGTACGTCTGGAGCGCGGGGTGGCGAATCATTTGCGCCCAGGTAATTAGCGCCTGGACCACCGCAGCCTCACCACCTGCATGGTGGTGGTGGCCCTTCGTGGGAAGTTTCGCGGGTCCACGGGGGGCGTCGCCCTCCAGTCCGGAAAGCATAGCTTCCGCCGCCGAGACGGTCATGGCCTTTGTCACAAGCATTTCTCATCACGATAACGACAGCGCTCCCCGCTGTCGAAGCCCATGTTGCTGCTCTTCAACACGCGCCCACCGTCTGCCGCCACCGCAGCCGCGCCAACCTCACCGCTGCGCACTACATCACCGCAACGCACCACTGCCGCGCGAGCGGCTTCGTGCATTGGGTCACCTTGCCAGCGGCGGCCATCATCGACGGCTCTCGCACGACGGCTTTCAGTCTGACCGTGAATGACCGCTGTGCCATATCGCCATCCCGAAAGCGGTCAGCCTCCAAACGTGAAGGGTTTCGGACGCCGAAGGGCGTACGAAAGTCCTGGATGTACGAACCCGCGGGCTCCGGGCGGTGACCTATGGGGATTTAGGCTTTGGGCAGCTCTGGGCGCTGGTCGGTAGGACTGGGAAGCGGGCAGATCGTAAAGTGGACGTCTGCTTTTCGGCAGGTTGCTGGCGCTGCTGAAATGCGGACGGTCCGAGTTCGGCGATACGATGTCTGCTTTTGCGGGCCCGGCGTCTGCTTTGCAGTTGCGTAAAAGCGGACTCTGCGGTTCCCCGAAGCGGACGTGCTGCGGGGTCGATCAGAGGTGGGCCGTGCCGGATCACGACGCGTGTCGTCCGGGAGAAGCAGCAGAAGCTGGCGGCGCGCGCGGCTGATAGCGGCGCTCGAGGATCTCGATCATGACCATGGAGCCTCCGCAGCATGGGCATGGCGGCGGGGCGTCAGCCGGCTCGGGAGCGACATCGGCGACGGCGGGCGGCGCAACGTCCAACAGCCGACGGATCTGAGCAAGATTATCTCGACGGGTGCCGCTGGCGAGCAGGCCGTAGTGGCGGATGCGGTGAAAGCCCTTGGGCAGATTGTGCAGCAGGAAGCGACGAATGAACTCGTCGGCAGAGAGCGTCATCACCTGCTGTCGATCGTTGCCGTTCCGGCGATAGTCCTTGAAGCGGAAGGTGACGCCGTCATCGTTGAAACGGATGAGCCGACTGTTCGAGATGGCGACCCGATGGGTGTAGCGCGACAGATAGGCGAGAACGGCCTCGGGCCCGGCGAACGGCGGCTTGGCGTAGACCACCCAGCGCTTCTTGCGGACCGGCGACAGGTGGCGCAGCAACGCACGGCGCTCGGCGAGATGAGCCATGCTGCCATGGAAACCGAGCTGACCGCCATCGTAGAGGGCTAGCAGTCGGGTCAGGAACAGACGACGGAACAGCGCGCCGAGAACGCGAACTGGGAGCAGGAAGGCGGGACGCGCGGAGACCCAGCGCTCGCCATCGAGCGAAAGACCGCCGCCTGGTACGATCATGTGGATGTGCGGATGGTGGGTGAGCGCGGATCCCCATGTGTGAAGCACGGCGGTGATGCCGATCCGCGCGCCGAGATGCCTGGGGTCAGCGGCGATGATCTGCATCGTCTCGGACGCCGTGCGGAACAGCAGGTCGTAGACGACCGCCTTGTTGTGGAGGGCGATCACGCCAATCTCGGCAGGCAGCGTGAAGACCACATGGAAATAGCCGACCGGCAAGAGGTCAGCCTCGCGCTCGGCGAGCCAGGTGCGCGCGGCCGCGCCCTGGCACTTGGGACAGTGCCGGTTACGACAGCTGTTATAGGCGACACGCCAATGGCCGCAGTCGGTGCAGGCCTCGACGTGACCGCCCAGCGCAGCCGTGCGGCAATGCTCGATCGCCGACATGATCTTGAGCTGGTGAAGGCTCAGATGTCCGGCATGCGTGGCCCGATATGCAGGGCCTGCCGCCTGGAAAATGTCGGCGACCTCAAGGGAGGTCCGCACCGTCAGCCGCCTGGCGGTGCCCCTTCGACCGAGAACAGCGCCAGCTTGTCGAGCGGGCTTGTCACCGCACGCACGGTCTTGGTCGCGACCTGCGTGTAGAAGGCGGTCGTATCGAGCTTGGCATGACCAAGCAGCGCCTGAATGACGCGGATATCGACGCCGTCCTCGAGCAGATGCGTCGCGAAACTGTGCCGTAGCGTGTGCATGCCGACGCGCTTGGACAGGTCTGCGGCTCTGGCTGCCTCGACAACGACGCGATGGAGTTGGCGCGTACTGAGCGGGACGTGCGCGTTCATGCCGGGAAAGAGCCAACCGTCGGCATGCATCACGCCTTGCTGCCGCCCGGCGCGCCACCACTCCCGGAGCAGGATGAGCAGGCCTTCAGGCAACATGGCATTGCGATAGCGGCCGCCCTTGCCGCGCTCGATGCGGAGCAACATGCGCTTGCTGTCGATGTCGCTGATCTTGAGCTTCGACACCTCGGCCGAACGCAGCCCGGCCCCATATGCGACCGACAATGCCGCCTGATGCTTGAGAGATGTCGTGGCCTCGAGCAGCCGCTTGACCTCCTCCATAGTGAGAACCGTCGGGATCTTGCGCTCGTATCTGGTGCGGACCAGCTTGCGGGACAGGTCGGGTCGGTCGAGCGTCTGCGTGAAGAAGAAGCGCAGCGCTGACACCATCATGTTCATCGTCGGCACGGGCATGCCGGCCTCCTGCTGCTCGATCTGGAAGGAGCGAACCTCCTCAGCCGTTGCAGTATGGGGAGACCGCCCCAGCCAGGTCGCAAACCGCTCAACGTCACGGATGTAATAATGCTGGGTTTCGCGCCCGAACCGACGCATCGCCATGTCATCGAGCAGTCGTTGCCGAAGTGGGCTGATCGCAAGAATAGGAAGGGTGGTCATCTCGAGGCTCCTTGGTTGAGGGAACCTCAATGGTCTGCTTCGACTCAGCCGCTCTCAACTCAGGCGCTACCCTGAACGTCGCGCCTCAACCTACCCGATAGCACCAATCCCGCGGAGCGGGTTCGTACACCGGCCAGACCAAGTCATTT
>Ga0207695_10009545_pt1 | contig 11997 bp, 12 predicted proteins | sample KBSC54metaG_FD_184354 | JGI IMG/M metagenome (GOLD analysis project Ga0207695, IMG submission 184354) | Corn rhizosphere microbial communities from Kellogg Biological Station, Michigan, USA - KBS C5-4 metaG (SPAdes) (version 2) | ecosystem: Host-associated > Plants > Roots > Rhizosphere > Soil...
CCTCGACCAGTCCTCGGTGGGGCCCGTGGCCGCGCTGCCCCACCTGGAAGAGCTGAACATCGGCCACGGCCTGGTGGCGCGGGCGGTGATGGTGGGCATGGAGCGCGCGGTGAGCGAGCTGCGCGCGGCCATCGCTGCCGGCGCGTCGAGCCGGGAAGGTTAGGCGGCCCCGTGATCGTCGGCCTGGGACTGGACGTCATCCCCATCTCGCGGATCGCCACCATGCTGGCGCGCTACGGGGCCCGCCTGGAGCAGCGTCTGTTCACCGACGACGAGCGCGCGTACTGCCGGGGCCGCGGCGTGCCGGCGCAGCACTTCGCCGTGCGCTTCGCCGCGAAGGAGGCGCTGCTGAAGGCGATCGGCGCGCCCCCGGGGCTCCGCTGGCACGAGATCGAGGTGCTGCCCGGCCCGGGCGGCGCGCCCGAGCTGCGGCTGACGGGCGCGGCCGCCGGCGCCGCCTCCGCGCGGGGCGCCGTGCGCCGGCACGTGTCGCTGACCCACGCCGGGGACGTGGCCGCCGCGGTGGTGGTGCTGGAGGGCGCCCCATGAATTTTCCGCCGGTGCTGTCCACGGCCCAGATGCGGCGCTTCGACGCCGACGCCGCCCGGACCACGGGCCTGCCCAGCCTGATCTTGATGGAGAACGCGGGCCGCGGCGTCGCCCAGGCGGTGTGGTCCCGCCGGCCGCCGCGGCCGGGGCGGCCCACCGTCGTCTGCGTCGCGTGCGGCGCCGGGAACAACGGTGGCGACGGCTTCGTGGTGGCGCGGCACCTGGCTGCCCTGGCTCCAGAGCCTGGCGCCTGCGAGGTGCGGGTGTTGCTGGCGGTCGAGCGCGCGAAGCTGTCCGGTGACGCCGCGGCGATGTTCCGCGCGCTGGAAGGGCTGTCCGGCGTGTCCGTTCACGAGCAGGCAAGCGCGGCGAAGGACGACTGGTCGCGCGCGCTGGCGGGGGCCGACGTGATCGTGGATGCATTGCTGGGGACGGGCCTGCGCGACGACGTGCGCGGGACCGTGGCCGCCGCCATCGCGGCCATCAACGACGCCGGCGCCTTCACCGTCGCGGTCGATCTTCCCTCCGGCATGGACGCCGACACCGGCCGGCCCCACGGCGCCGCCGTGCGCGCCGCGCTCACCGTCACGATGGGCGCGCGCAAGCTGGGCCTGGCCATCGAGCCGAGCGGGGGCTGTGGCGAGCTGGAGGTGGCGCAACTGGGCGTTCCAGTCGCCGTGCCGGACGGTACCGGTCCCGCGGCGTTCTGGGTCGACGAGCCGGGCGTGCGGGCGCTGCTGCCGGCGCGCGCCGGGACCGACTACAAGGGCGATGCCGGCCACCTGGTCCTGATCGCCGGTTCGCCGGGGAAGTCCGGCTCGGCCTGGCTGGCGGCGCGCGCAGCGCTGCGCGCAGGGGCCGGCCTGGTGACGATCGCGTCGACCGCGGCGGGGCAGGCCGCGCTGGACACGAAGGTGATCGAGGAGATGACGGCGCGCTACGCCGATGGTGACGACGCCGACGCCGGCAGCTTCGCGGCCATCGCGGCGCTGCTGCAGCGACCGCACGTGCGTGCCCTGGCGCTGGGGCCCGGGATCCCGACCGGACCGGGGATGCGGGCGCTGGTCGAGCGGCTGGTCAAGGAGGCGAAGGCCCCGCTGCTGATCGACGCCGACGGTCTGAACCTGCTCGGTGATCGGGGCGCGGCGATCCTGGCGGCCGCGGGCGCGCCACGCGTGGTGACGCCGCACCCGGGGGAGATGGCGCGGCTGGTGGGGCGGGGCACGGCCGAGGTGCAGCGGGCGCGCGTGGAGACCGCGCGGGCCTTCGCCGCCGCCAGCAAGGCCGTCGTGGTGCTGAAGGGACCGCGCACGCTGATCGCCGCCCCGGACGGGGCGCTGTTCATCAACCCGGCGGTCGAGCCGGCGCTGGGCACCGCCGGCAGCGGTGACGTGCTGACGGGCGTCGTCAGCGCGCTGCTGGCGCAAGGGCTAGCGCCGCTCGACGCCGCGATCGCGGGCGTCTTCCTGCATGGACGGGCCGGGGCGCTGGTGGGGCGGATGCACGGCGCCCCGGGCGCCATCGCCGGCGACCTGCCCGAAGCGGTGGCCAGCGCGCGCCTCACGCTGGAAGCGGGGCGCTGAGGCGGAACGCGGCGGGGGCTGCCGCGTTCGTCACGGGCGGTAGGCGATCAGTGACTGGCGGCGCAGGCCGTGGGCGGCTTGCTCGCCGGGGTCAGGGAGGTCGGCGCTGACCCAGAACACCTCGAACGAGCGCACCTTGCGCTCGGGTGGCCAGTCGGCGGTGCGGTTCACGATGTAGTCACGAAACCCGTCGCGATAGGCGCGGTGGCGTTCCCAGGGAAAGTAGTACGTGTACTCGGACCAGTCGTGGTCGTAGCGGCAGGGACCGCCGAGCGGCGAATCGAAGTCGGGCGGGTTCCCGGTCAGCGGGTCGACGTGACTGCCGTCGGCCAGCACGGCGTCCACGACGATCATGCCGTCGTTGCGCGGAACGTCCGGCGCGAACATCGACCACGTCTGGTAGACGCGCAGGTAATAAAGGACGTCCCCCATCCAGCCGGGCCGGTCTTTCAGGCGCTCACCCAGGACGGGCACGTTGTTGGCCAGCATCAGCTCGACGAACATCAGGCCGGCCAGGAGTATCGCGGCAAGCTCGCGCGCTTCCAGGGCCACCCACTGCCAGCGCGTCCTGGCGCGCGCGACGGGGGCGGGGGTCGAGACGCTCTCGTCCGCGATGGCGCGTGCCCGGCCGCGGGCCAGCAGGTAGGTCCAGAACGGCGCCAGGCCAGCCACCCCGCGTTCCACCACGGGGCGCTTCCGCAACTTCTGCGCGCCAAAGCTGCGCATCGAGCGAAATTTCGCCTCCAGGATCCGCCAGTCGTCGGCGTCCAGCAGCAGCAGCGAGAAGGTGAGCATCGCGTAGGCGAACGGCCCCAGCGACATCAGGCAGGCGATGCCCAGGTGAAAGCACCACATGCCCACGATCAGCAGCCGGCGCAGCGGCCGCTGCCACACCGGGCTCAAGGCCAGCAGAGGCGCGGACCATTCGAACACCAGTGTCCCGCGGGTCAACAGGGGGCTGAACCAGCCCGGCTCGTGCGCGCGCAGCACGCCCGCCAGCCAGGTGTTGCGGCTGTTCAGCCACAAAATGTAGTGGACGGCCGAGCCGTCCCGCCAGGTGCTGCCGCTCTTGTTGGCGGCGTTGAACCCATAGATGACCGCCAGTTGCAGCAGCACCGCCAGGCAGACGAAGGACACGTGCCGCGGCGGCGGCCCGTCCGCCGGCGCGGCGCCGCCATGCGCGAGCAGGCGCTGCCGGTGCATCCAGGCGTCGACAGAGAAGCGGGCGCCCAGCGGCAGAAACGCCGTCCAGACGGCGATGACGCTGCAGGCGAACGAGCCGCCGTCCTGCAGCAGCAGATTGCGGTTCTGGATCGAGATGAAGCAGATCAGCGCCAGGATCTGCATCACCCGGGTTCGCCACCCGATCGTGTACAGGGTGTAGACGACCAGGATGGCGGCGAACGCCACCGCCACCTCGCCCGGCCGCGAGAACGCGAACAGCAGGGACCACACCCGCGCCTGGATGGGGGCGAACAGCGCGAAGTGATTCGTCAGCACGCCGTCGTTGCTGAAGAACGTCGTCAGGTTCCCGCCCGTCGCGTGATCGATCAGGTTCGCCATCAGGCACGCCCCGAAGGCGATCCGGAACAGCCCCAGCGTCCGCAGGTCGATGGACAGCCACCGATCGCGAACGAACCCCCATACGCGCGCGCGCACGCCCCCGCCCAATGCACCCATCGTGCCTACATACCCCTCCGCCCGGCATGGGAGGAAGGCCCGGGCCCCGAAAACCGAACCGTCGTTAGACTCCGTTCCGGAGGGCCTGGGAACCCTCCCAGGGTTCCCATCTAGATGCCCATCAATCGCGTCGAGAGTCGCCGGGCTTTGCCCGGCGCCTCTCATCGCGGGAGGGTTTGGGAACCCTCCCAGGGTTCCCATCAGAACGACAGGATCGCGACAGGCCTGTCGGGGTTGTATGATTTATTCATGACACGCGAAACGATCGTCCAGATCTGGGAGTCCGAAGGAATGAAGCCCACGGGCCACACCATCGCGATCCGCGACGATCGGGAGGCGAGCTGCTTCATCGAGACGAAGGGCGAGCTGATGACCCTCAGCCGCGTGACCAAGCTCGAGCTGCGCGACAGCTTCATCTCCATCACCACCGCCAAGGACGAGCGCTTCGTCTTCGCCTACGAGGACGTGCTGGGGTTCAAGCTGGGCGGCGTCTCGGAGAAGCGAGACCGTCCCACCGCCGGCTTCGGCCGCTGACGGACGACCGCGACGGGCGCGCGAAGCGTGCCCGCCCCCTCGCGCCTGCTATCGGCCCATCGACATCGACCAGCTGGCGATCGTCTTCGAGCCGTTGAACTTGGGAAAGTTGAAGCTCTGCATGCGGCCCAGCATGCAGGCGGGCAGGGCGCCGGTGCGCTGGCCGTTCACCTTCACGGCGCTGACCTTGCCGTTGCCGCGCACCGCGAACTCCAGCGCGATGTTGGTCACGCCGGGCGAGTGCACGATGCACGGGATCAGCTTGCGGTAGTTGGCCATCATCGTGTTCTGGATCTGGTCGTCGTCCAGCGTCTGATCGCCCTCGTTCAACCCCTTGCCGACGTCGCCGAAGTTCGAGTCGTTGTTGAAGTCGTCGGCCGAGCCGCCGCTCAGGTTCCCGGCGCCCGGCGCGTGGTGACCGCCGCTGGGCGCGCGTCGGACGACGGCCTTGCTGACGTCAATCTTCACGCCCTTCAGGAAGTTGTCGATCTCCGCCTCTTCCTCGCGTGAGGCCAGGTGGCCGCCCGAGGTGTCGTGGCGCGTGAGCAGGAAGATGCCGACGCCGGCGGCCACCGCCAGCAGCACCAGCGTGACCACCACGCCGGTGAACAGGGACTTCTTCTTCTCGGACTTCTCGGAGCGTTGCTCGGCCTGCGCGCGGCGCGCCGCCTCGATGCGGCGGCCGGCGTGCTTCGCCATCACGCCCAGGCCAGGGATGTCCCGCACGCGGGTCTTGGCGCCCGTGTCGTTGTCGATGATCAGGTGGTCGGCCAGGATGTCGCCGCGCTCGATCTGCGCGCGCACCTGCACCATCGAGAAGGGACCGAAGTCCAGGTTGTCCTTGTGGATCAGCCACTTCTCGACATGGTCCTCGGGCCCGACGGGCAGCGGCGCCGGCGCCGCCTCGGCGGCGGCCGCCCGCTGGGTGGGGCGCGGCGCGGCCTGGGCGGGCGTCCCGGCCGGGGGGGCCGCCATGGCCGCCGTGTTCCGCCCGGTGGCCGACGCCGACGCCGGACGCGACGCCACCAGGTTCAGGCTCGCGGGCGAAGGCGCGCCGGCGGGCGCCGCTGCCGGGGGCCGGCCACTCTGCGCGGACGGGCGTGCCGATGGAGCCGAAGCTGGAGAACCGGCGGGGGAACTCGCCACGGGAGCGGGGGCCGGCGCCGTCGCGCCGCGCCCGCCGCCCGCGTACGTCTGCGTCGCCGAGGGCAGCGGCCCACCGGTCTGCTGCAGCGCTTCCTTGAACGCCGTCAGCGTGGGCCAGCGCTCCTCCGGCGTGCGCGAGAGCGCCCGCGCCAGCACCTGATCGACGCTGGCGGGGACCTCGGCCGCCACGCGGCTGGCCTGCTGGAAGGGGGTCCCGGGGGGCGAGCCGGTGATCAGCTCGTAGAAGATCACGCCCAGCGAGTAGACGTCTGCCGCGACCTTCGCCGGCGCACCGGGAGAGGCCAGCGTCTCGGGCGCCATGTAGACGGTGTCGGGCTGCCCGGCGGGCGCGCCGTGGCGGGCGAATCCCGCCACCGAGGCGGCCAGGCCCAGGCCGGACACCTTGACCCGTCCCGCGCGATTGACCCAGATGATGGCGGGGTTCAGGGCGCCGTGCCGGGCCACGCGGCTGGCGTAATCCAGCGCGTTCGCGACGTGAGCGACCAGGTTGCACGCGCCCTTCAATGAAACGCCCCGGCCCTCGGACCGCTTGGCATCGATGAAGTCGCGCAGCGTCTGCCCGTCGATCAGCTCGGCGGCCACGTAGACGACGTCACCGTCGATGCCGGCGGCCTCGACCTCGACCAGGTTCTTGTGCCGCAGCGCCTGCGTCTTCTCGACGTCGGCGACCAGCCGCTCGGGAGAGCCGGTGATGACCGAGAAGGGCACGATGCGGACGGCGTGCGCCGCGCCGGTGGTGCCGTCGATGGCCTGATAGACCTCGGTGCCGCCCTCGCGAGCCAGCAGCACCTCGAGCCGAAAGCGGCCCGCCACGACGGAGCCCGAGCGGTCCGGTCCGCCGCCGGGGTTGCCCGCGACGGCGTCCGTTGCCTGCTGCCTCATGGGCGGCCTACTTTCCCTCGACGACCGCGGGAAGCGCCTTGGCTTGTTCGATCCAGTCCTGGAACTGGGGTTCGGTCGGGGGCTTGTCGGTGATCTTCTTCGCCTTGTTGGCCGCGTCGGCGGCCGCCGTCAGGCCGGGCGCGTCCTTCTTGGCCAGCTCGGCGCTGGTCTTCACGCCGGCGGCCTCCAGCAGCAGCACCATCTCGGGGCCGATGCCCTTGATGCGCAGCAGCTCACAGCGGCGCGCGATGTTCGTGATGGTGGCCGCCGGCAACCCGGAAGCCTTGGCCAGCGCCTTCCGATCCTTCGGCGTGGCGGCCTTCAGCAGCATCTCCTCGGTCGTGGAGACGCCGCCCTTCTTCAGCTTCTCGGCGTCGCCCGCGCTGATCAGCGTGGGGACGTCGCCGATCGCGTAGTGGCTGGCCCGCGCGGCCCCTGGGGACAAAGTCAGCGTCAAACCCGTGATGAACGCGAAGATGAGGCCGTATCGCATGGGGTCTCCTCGGGGTTTCAGAGCGTCTTGAATCTTCTTACGAGTTCCCTCAGCCGCCGTGAACCACCCCCCTCACGGTACAGAAACCGCACGCCGGTCTGGTTCGGGCCAGCATGATAGACCACGCGGCCCGACAGGTCGAACGGCGCCTCAGAACCCGGCGGGGCCAGCTCCATCACCACATCGGTGCCCACCGGCGGCTGGATGGGTCCGGTCAGCAGGCCGCCGCTCACGCTGATCTCGCGCAGCTCGGCCTCGGTGGCGTCCAGTTGATTCGCCTCGCGGACCTTGACGGGCACGCCGATGGGGATGCGCGTGTGCTTGCGGCGCCGCGTCGGGGCGCGCGCGCCCCGCATCGTCTGGACGACGAAGTCGCGCTTCGGCGCCTCGTCGGCGTCGAACTCGACGGTAGCGCCCGCGCGGACCCGCATGCGGGGCAGGGCTGCGCGCCACGTCAGCACGGTGCCGCGAATCAGCACCTTGTTGGGCAGAGCGTCACAAGCAAATTCCACCACGACCGGTGTGCCGGGCTGAAGTTCGGTGGTCGTGGGACAGAACGCGCCTCCGTTGGGGAGATCGGGGAGGAGGTGCGCTTCGAACTCACGAAGGTTGCGACAACGAACGCGGAGAATGATCACCAGGTGGGCTCCGAGGCCCGGGAGAATACCCGACGTCACGGTTGCGCGGTAGGGGCGCGGAGCGCGGGACGGTCTTATCGGGGTCCGGAGCGGCCGTTCCGCGGGGCCACCGCGTGCTATTTTCCGCGTGCGTGGGAACGCTCGTGTACATCGGCGGACGCATCTGTCCGCCCGACGAAGCGAAGATCTCGGTCTTCGATCGCGGTTTCTTGTACGGCGACAGCGTGTACGAGACGGTGAGCACCATGTACGGGCGCCTGTTCGCGCTCGCCCAGCACCTGGATCGGCTCGAGCGGTCGGCGGCGCGGATCGGGCTGCGCGCGCCGGACCGCGCGACGATCGAGCGCGCCGTGGCCGAGACGGTGCGGGCGGCCGCGAACGCCGAATCGCGTGTCCGCATCATGTTGACCCGGGGCGTGGGGAAGCTGGATCTGGATCCGGCGTCCGCCGACGACACCCAGCTGATCGTGATGGTCATGCCGTTCCAGCCGTTGCCTGCCGCGCTGTACGAGGCGGGCGCGTCCGTGGCGATCGTCTCCGTGGTGCGGAACGACCCGCGCGCCATCGATCCGGCCATCAAATCCGGAAACTATCTGAACAACGTGCTGGCGCTGGGCGAGGCACGACGCCAGGGCGCGCACGAGGCGCTGCTGTGCGCCGCCGACGGCAGCGTGGCCGAGGGCGCGAGCAGCAACGTGTTCATGGTGAAGGACGGCGAGGTGCGCACGCCGGGACTGGACGTGGGCATCCTGGAGGGCATCACGCGCGCCCAGGTGCTGGCGCTCGCCCGCGCGAACGGCATCCCGGTTCGGGAGGCGCCCCTCCGCCCCGATGAGCTGCGCGCCGCGGACGAGGCGTTCATCACCAGCGCCACCCGCGCCGTTCTGCCGGTGACCCGCATCGACGGCGCCGCCGTCGGCATCGGCCGCCCCGGGCCCATCACCCGCCGCCTGATGCAGCTCCTCGACCAACTGGCGCGCGACGGGGTAGCCTGAACGGCATGAATCCCGCGCTCGCGTTCATGCCTAAGTTCTTCGTGATCACCGGCGTCATCCTGGTCATCTCGGGGCTGGGGACGTGGTTCGTCCGTACGCGCAAGGACGACGAGTCGGTGGCCGAGATGCTGGGCAGTCGCGCCACGCTGAAGATGATGATGTTCGTGACGGTCGGCGTGCTGGGCGTCCTGCTGGGCCTGGGCGTGATCCCGTTTCCGCACTTCCGCGCCGGCTGAGGGGCGCCGGGGCTCTCGCCGGCAGCGCCAGGCCCCGGGAGGCGCGGTCGAGCCGGCCTCCCGTTGCCTGCGACTTGGTGCGTCCGGGGCGGCTACTTCTTCTTGTGCTTGCCGCCGCCCTTGCCGCCTTTGCCACCCTTGGCCATGGCCAGCTTCGGCGAGATCATGACGTGGTCCTTGGGCAGGACGCCCAGCGCCTGCTTGTAGACCTCGTTGCTGTGGGCCTCCTGCTCCGCCTTGGCGCCCTTGTCATCGGTCTTGTGAAGCCCCAGCTTGGCGAAGATGATCGCCGAATAGCTGGCGATCGTCTCTTGCAACGTCGACAGCTTCGCGTCGTACTCCTGGCGGGTCACGGTGACCTTCAGCGCCGGCTGATCGTCCAGCACGCCGACGTAGGTGATCTGCTGCAGATCGGGCGCCTTCTGGAACATCGTGTTCATGAACTCCGAGAAGTACGTCATCGCCTCGTTGAAGGTCAGCGACTTTGCGTACTCGTCCTTGCCGGACTCGAGGTAAGGAAACTGAACCTCGACGGCCTTGGCGCCCTCGTCCAGCTTGTACGTGGGCTTGTGCTTGAAGTTGTCGTCGACCCGCACGACCTTCTTCTTCTCGTTCAGGTGGCAGGTGTCCTCCAGGTCCTCCTCCTCGCCCCGGTTGATGCTGTGCGCGAAGGCCCGCTCGACCTCCTCGGGCAGCTCCATCTTGATCGCGTTCTCACACTTCGGGCCCTGGTCGGCTTGCAGCTTCCAGACCTTCGCCACGGGCGCGGTCCCCGCCGCCGCCTCGGACTCGGTCGTGTAGAACTCGCCCGTGAAGTTCTTGGGCGGGAAGGTGCCGCGCTGCACGGCGTATCGATAGAGGAACTGCAGGGATGGATAGATGTCCGCGCGCTTCGTCTTCTGCTTCAGCACCACGCGAATGGTCACGTCCTGGGCGTCGCTGGACCCCTTGACCTCGTCCTTGACGACCTTGAAACCCGGCACGCCGGCGGGCACCTTGGGCTGATCGCAATCGGGCGGGCAGGACCGGGCCTGTTCGGCCTTTTCGGAATTGCATCCCACGGCCAGGGTGGATACGGCTGTCAGGAAAAGCGACAGGGCGACACGGCGAGAACGCATCAGGGCCTCCTGGAAACGACGTGGACGGGAACGGGCAGGTTGGACGAATGACAAGACCGGGCGAGACCAGGCAAGAACCAGGCGAGAATCGAGCAAGAAACCAAAATGGAACCGCGACCTACAACCGGCGGGGGCCGCCTTTCCAGCGGCGGTCGGGTACGTTACTGTATGTCTCGACGCTGTCCAAGCTGGGACCGCAAACAAGAATCTTGTCCGGCGACGAATCCATGAGGCCGATGCTCCCCACTCTCCGTCCGACCTTCCGTTCGATTCTGGCGTGTGTGGTGGGGATCGTGGTGGCGCTGGCCGCCGGCGCCGCGCACGCTCAACTGAGCGCCGAGCAGAAGCAGGAGATGCGCCAGCATTACGAGAAGGCGACCCGCGCCTACGACATCGAGAAGTACGGCGAGGCGGTCGACGAATACCAGAAGGCCTACGAGATCGGCGGCGATCCCGCGATGCTGTACAACATCGCCCAGGCCTACCGGCTGAACAAGCAGCTCCCGGACGCGCTGCACTTCTACCGCCGCTACTTGCAGCGGTCGCCGAACGCCCGCAACCGGGAGGACGTCGAGCGGAAGATCAATGACCTCGAGCAGTCGATCGAGGCGAAGCGCAAGGCCGACGAGGCAGCGGCCGCGGCAGCCAGGCTGCGCGCGCCGCCCCAGGCGACGCCCCCGCCGCGGCCGGCCGTGCTGCCCTCCCCGCGCATCGTGACCGTGCCGTCCCGCCCGGCGGAGGAGGGGAGCAATGGCCTGCGCGTCGCCGGCATCGTCGTCACGTCGGTCGGCGCCGCCGCGCTGATCACGTCGGGCATCACCGGTTATCTCGCCAGCAAGAAGGGGGACGACCTGACCAACGCCTCGAAGAACATGGGGACGTTCGACCCCAGCGTCGAGAGCTCGGGCAAGACGTTGAACACCGTGGCCATCGCCACCGTCATCGGCGGCGGCGTGATGGCCGTGGTCGGGACCGTGCTGATCCTGACGTCGGGCAAGGGGTCCTCCGAGGCGCCGGCTGCCAGGCCGGTCGCGCTGGCGCCCCTCGTCGGCGCTGGCTCGGTGGGCGCGTCGGCTGCCCTGACGTTCTAGGACGGGCCGGAAGCATCATGAGCCAGGCGGCGCGGTCAGGAACGAGCAGCATCGCGGCACTGGGCCTGGCGGTCTGCCTCGCGCTGGTGGCGGATTGCTACAAGCCCAGTGTGCAGTCGGGCGGCCTGGAGTGCGCCACCGCCCCGGCCAAGCTGTGCCCCGACGGCTTCACGTGCGTGGGCACCGTCTGCGTCAGTTCGTCTTCCGCGCCGGATGCGTCCGTCGGTTCGGGCGGCCACGGGGGAACCGCGAGCGGCGGCCGTGGCGGCAGCGGCGGGCTGGTCGCCACCGGCGGCCAGCCCGGCACGGGCGGGTTGACGGGAACGGGCGGCGTCGTGGGAACGGGCGGAACCTCGGGCGCACCGCGCGCCGTGGGTGAGTCCTGCACCATCACCAACCTGGGCACGCCCACGCAATCGGACAATTGCCAGACGGGCGCCGTGTGCGTCGAGGACTGCGCGCAGACCGTGTGCTTCCGCACCTGCGCCTCCGACGACGATTGTCCTGAGTCGTCGTGCACGCGCGCCACGTCGTCGGGGACCCGGATCTGTGAAGTCTCGTACACGGCCTGCGACCCGCACGCGCAAGCCGGGCAGCAGGGCTGTCAGGGCGCGACGTCATGCTACTTGCTGTCGTCGGCGCCGGCGCCCGCAGGTGGCGACCGTACCGTATGCGACTGCACGATGGGTGAGATGGGGCTGGGCGGGCCGTGCGTCGATTCGCGCGATTGCTTCCCGGGGCTGGTGTGTCCCATATCGACCGCTGCAGGGGGTGGCTTCTGTCGCCAGGCGTGTGACCCGTCGAGCCTTTTGCAGACGGGATGCCCGCTGGCCACCGCCTGTAACCGCTACGGCGGCAAATGGGGTTACTGCTACTAACGTGTCCATGCGTGATCCACTCTCCAGCCGCGGCGCCAGGCGCCTGATTCCAGTCGTCGCGGGGGTGCTGTGCGTTCTCGCCGCCGTCGGTTGCTACAACCCCCACGTGGAATCGGGGCGACTGACCTGCGCGACGACATCACCTCGCTGTCC
>Ga0207695_10009546_pt1 | contig 11997 bp, 9 predicted proteins | sample KBSC54metaG_FD_184354 | JGI IMG/M metagenome (GOLD analysis project Ga0207695, IMG submission 184354) | Corn rhizosphere microbial communities from Kellogg Biological Station, Michigan, USA - KBS C5-4 metaG (SPAdes) (version 2) | ecosystem: Host-associated > Plants > Roots > Rhizosphere > Soil...
TTGATCGCGAGCCGCACTTCGTTCGCCGAATCGGCGTAACGCAGCGCATCCTCGTAGCTGATGTGGCCGGCGTGGTACAGCTCGACCAGGTTCTGGTCGAAGGTGCACATGCCGAGGTTGGTGGACTGCTTCATCACGTCCTTGATCTTGTGGATTTCGCCCTTGCGGATGTAATCCTGCACCAGCGGCGTGCCCAGCATCACCTCCATCGCCACGCGCCGGCTCTTGCCGTCGGGCGTCGGGATCAACTGCTGCGCGACGACGCCTTTCAGGTTCAATGAAAGATCCATGTAGAGCTGCTCGCGCACGTCTTCGGGGAAGAAATGGACGATGCGCTCGAGCGCCTGGTTGGCGTTGTTGGCGTGCAACGTGCACAGCACCAGGTGGCCGGTTTCGGAGAAGTGGATCGCGTACTCCATCGTCTCGCGTGTACGCACCTCGCCGATCAGGATCACGTCCGGCGCCTGGCGCAGGGTGTTCTTCAGCGCGTTTTCCCAACTGTCGGTGTCGATGCCGAGTTCGCGCTGGGTGATGATGCAACCCTCGTGCTTGTGCACGTATTCGATCGGGTCCTCGATGGTGATGATGTGGCCGGTCGAGTTCTGGTTGCGGTAGCCGACGATCGACGCCAGGGAGGTTGATTTGCCCGCGCCGGTGGCGCCCACGAAGATCACGATGCCGCGCTTGGTCATCGCCAACTGCTTGACGATCGGCAGCAGGTTCAGTTCCTCGATGGTCGGAATCTTCGATTCGATCCGCCGCAGCACCATGCCGACGCAATTGCGCTGGTAGAAGCACGACACACGGAACCGGCCGACACCCGCGACGCCGATCGCGAACTGGCACTCGTGGGTTTTCTCGAACTCCTCGCGCTGCAGCGGGTTCATCACGTTCAGCACCATGTCGCGCGCGTCCTGCGCGGACAGCGGCGTCTGGGTGATCGGCACGATGCGGCCGTTGACCTTGATCGATGGCGCGACGCCGGCCGTGATGAATAGGTCGGACGCCTTCTTGTGCACCATCAGCTTGAGGAAGGACGAGAACTCGACTGCGCTCATGGGCTGCTCCCGGGATCAGGGATCCCCCGGTCAAAAGCTGGACCCCGTGTCATCGGCCATCCATGGCCTGCACGGGGTGAGTGCATCCTGCACTCACTTGAATATCTCTTTCACCTTGGCGCGCGCCATCGCATCCTGGCGCGTCACCAGGCCGCGGCGGACCAGGTCCTGCAGGCACTGGTCCATGGTCTGCATGCCGAACTGCTGACCGGTCTGGATCGACGAATACATCTGCGCGACCTTGTCCTCGCGAATCAGGTTCCTGATCGCGGGGATGCCGACCATGATTTCCCATGCCGGGGTTCGCCCGCCGCCAACCTTCTTCAGGAGCGTCTGGGTGATCACCGCGCGCAGCGATTCCGACAGCATCGAGCGCACCATCGCCTTTTCGCCGGCGGGGAAGACGTCGATGATACGGTCGATCGTCTTGGCCGCCGAATTGGTGTGCAGCGTCGCGAACACCAGATGCCCGGTCTCCGCCGCGGTCAATGCGAGGCGGATGGTTTCGATGTCGCGCATCTCACCAACCAGGATGTAATCCGGGTCTTCGCGCAACGCCGAGCGCAGCGCCTCGTTGAAGCCGAGCGTGTCACGGTGGACTTCGCGCTGGTTGATCACGCACTTTTGCGCGGTGTGCACGAATTCGATCGGGTCCTCGATGGAGAGGATGTGCCCGTACTGGCTCTTGTTGACGTGGTCGACCATCGCGGCGAGCGTGGTCGATTTGCCGGAGCCGGTCGGGCCGGTCACCAGGATCAGACCCTGCGGCTGGTCGATCAGGTCCTTGAACACCTTGGGCGTGCCGAGATCCTCGAGCGTCCACACCTCGGCGGGAATGGTGCGGAACACCGCGCCGGCGCCGCGGTTCTGGTTGAAGGCGTTGACGCGGAAACGCGCGAGGCCGGGTATCTCGAACGAGAAGTCGACTTCCAGGAATTCTTCGTAATCGCGGCGCTGCTTGTCCGACATGATGTCGTACACCAGCGCATGCACCTGTTTGTGCTCGAGCGCGGGCAGGTTGATGCGGCGGATGTCGCCGTCCACGCGGATCATCGGCGGCAAGCCGGACGACAGATGCAAGTCCGAAGCCTTGTTCTTGACCGAAAAGGCCAGCAGTTCGGCGATATCCATGAACCCCCTCCAAGAAAGCGCTGCCCGGCCGGGCGGTGCCGGGCAACCGGCGCCACTGTGCCCGACGCGCATGCGTCGTGCAAGTTCTGTTCCAGCGCTGGCGGCCTTGCCCCGAACGGCGCCGAGTATACGCCTCGACCTCCAGGCAAAACGGGACGCAATCCAACGAATCCGGGATCAATCCTCGACCGGAATTTCGAAATCCAGCGTGGCCACCGCACCGCGCTCCGCCCTTGGCGCCAGGGTCACGCGCCAGCCATAGAGTTCGCACAAGCGGCGCACGATCGCCAAGCCGAGACCCGCACCCTTGACGGTTTCGCCCTCTCCGCGCACACCGCGCTCGAACAGGTGCTCGGCGTCTTCGGCCCGGATGCCGGGGCCGGTGTCCTCGACCCGCACCCTGCCGGCCTGCACCCGGACCACGATCTCGCCTTCCTGGGTGTACTTGCAGGCATTGCCGACCAGATTGCCGAGCGCCACCGCCACCACCGAGGAGGGTGCCTCGACCGTCACCTGGGCCTCGATTTCGGCGCGCAATTCGATCGGCTTCCGGGCGATGTCTGGGCGGTGCGTGTCGATCACCTCGGCGACGACCTTGGCGACGTCGGTGGTCTCGCCGTCGACAGGCCCCGAACGTTCCGCGCGCGAAAGCAGCAGCAGTGCCTGGGTGAGTTCGGTCGCCTGTCGCACCGCGCGCTCGATGCGCTGCAGGCGCGTATGCAATTTTTCCGGCAAGTCCGGCGTCGCCACCAGCAATTCGGTGGTGCTTGCGATGACCGCGAGCGGCGTGCGCAATTCATGGCTGACGTCGGAGTTGAATTCGCGGTCGCGCTGGATCAGGGCGCTCTGGCGTTGCGCGTAATCGTCCAGCGCGGCGGCGAGCTCGCCCACCTCGTCTTCGGCGAAATGCGGCGCCAGCGGCTCGAGCTGCCGGCCGCTGCGGAACGCACGCAAACGCTGCGCCAACTCGGTAACCGGCCGCATCACGCGATGCGACAGCCAGTAACCAACCGCCAGCGACAACAGGGTGAACAGGATCACCGCAGCGACCAGCGACGTGATCAACTGGCGCTTGCCGAGGTCTTCGCGGCTGATGTCGTAGGTGAGAAAGGCGTCCAGGCCGTACTTGCGCACCACCGCCAGCTTGTAGCGTTGCGGCATGCCGTCGCTGCCGCCGCGCATGTCGTACACCCCGGGCTTCAGGCCTTGCCACGCGAGCGGCGCCTGATAGACGGTGCGGTCGCTCCAGAACCACACCACGATCAAATCCGAATGCGGCGGCTGGTCGGGGTGCAGATGCTTGTTTTCGACGGCCTGGCGAAGATCGGCCTCGAGACTCTGGTCGATCAACTGGTTCTCGACCTTCGCCCGGACGTACAGCGAAGCCACGGCGAACAGCGCGCTGAGGCCGAAGCCGAACAGCACGAAGGTGACGATCAGCCGGAAGCGAAGCTTACGCCGGGACTGCATCCGGATCGACCATGCGGTAGCCGATGCCGTGGCGGGTATGGATCAGCGGCTTGTCGAAGGGCTTGTCGATGGCGGCGCGCAGGCCATGGATGTGCACGCGCAGGGAATCCGAATCGGGCAACTCCTCGCCCCATACTTTCTGTTCGAGATCCTGGCGCGTCACCACCGAAGGGCTGGCTTCCATCAGCGCCTGCAACAGCTTCAAGCCGATCGGGTTCAACTGGATCGATTGCCCACCGCGCGTCACGACCAGCGTGTCGAGGTTGTAGGTGAGGTCGGCGATTTTCAGCACCCGGCTCTTCGGTCCCTTGCCGCGTCGCGCCAGCACCTCCAGTCGCGCGGCAAGCTCCTGCAGCGCGAAAGGCTTGGTCATGTAATCGTCGGCGCCCGACTCGAAACCGGTGAGCTTCTGTTCCAGCGCGTCGCGCGCGGTCAGCATCAAGACCGGCGTGTGCTTGTGGGCCTCGCCGCGCAGCTTCTTGCAGACCTCGATGCCATCCATGCCGGGCAGCGTGAGGTCCAGCACGATCACGTCGAATTCATTGACCACGGCCAGGTGCAGGCCGGTCACGCCGTCACCGGCGAAGTCGACCACATGGCCGCGGTCTTCCAGGTAATCGCCGATATTGGTGGCGATGTCGTTGTTGTCCTCGATCACCAGCACGCGCATAGGGATTCCGGGTCTCACGCGCTCCTGCGCGCCCGTGCAAGCTTAGCGAGAATCGTCTCCGGGCGCTCCGGAGGGCGCTTCCAATGGTTCAGCGGACGGATTTTTGCAGGACGACACCCGGCAGCACCTGGCGACAGATGTGCGTGCCAGTCGAGACCATACAGCCGCGCGGAACGGTCGCATCGCCGGCGGTTTCCGCACCCACTTTGAAGGTGAACGTCTGGCGGTAACGCCGCCCAGGGACATCGGGCGGTGCGAATCGCCAATCGGCCAGTGCCTGCAGGGCGGCCACGTCGAACTGCCCCATGCTGGCGCCCACGACGTCGAGATCACCCGGTACGCCGGCCGCGTCCAACGAGAATTCGACGACGACTTGTCCCTCCACGCCGTTCAACAAGGCCTCGGGGGGATAGACCGGCGCCACCGTGTGCAGCGCCCGAGGCGCGGTGGATGGTTGTTCCAGCTTGAGCACGGGCGTTGCAACGGGTGCGATCGGTGCGGGCCGAAGTGCCGCGTCTCCCACATGGAACGTCGGCGCACCGACAGGCGCGATCTGGACCGGAACGCGCGATAGTCCGCCATCATCGACCGGCTCACCCAGGATGGCATAGCGCACGGGCAGAAGCGACGGTTTGCCGAACGCATTCGCAACCGGCAACAGCACGGGATGGTGCAGCGAATCCCGGATCACCGTCCGCAAGGTGGACATGTTGGTCGCGGCCAGCAGTGCAGCAGTGCGCTGCTGCCAAACATTGTCACGCCACCACATGCCGGCCCACCCCACGAGCAACGTGGCGGCGATCGCCAGAACGACGTGATTTCTCAGATGCCGCTGCGAACGCTCCGGGACCGTCCCCGCGATGAACCACGCGCGTTCCGCCAGCACGCCGCCGCTGGCAGCCAGCGCAAGCTCGGCGTGACCGGTACGCAACGCTTCGAGGTTGGCCAGCGCAGCCACGAAATCCCGCCGCTCGCCACCGGTCACGCGAAGCGCCAGCGTGTCGCAGCACAACTCGCGTTCGTTGCGCGCCTCGCGCGAAATCCAGTGCACCGCGGGGTGGTAGAAAAACAACGTCTCCAACACCACCTGGAACAGGTTTGCGATGTGATCGAGACGCTTAAGATGTGCCAGTTCGTGCGCCAGCACCAGATCGATTTGCGACACCGGCATGCGTGCCAGCACCGCCACCGGCATCACCACGGCCGGCCGCAACCACCCGATCAGGGTCGGCGTCGCCACGCGCACGCTGGCCAGCACTGGCACCAGTCGGCGCAGGCCCATGCGGTCGGCAAACACGCGCGCGCGGGCTTGCCAGTCCGGAAGGCTTTCCGCCATCTTCAGCATCGAGCGCAAGCCGCGCCATTGCCGGAACACCCGCGCGCCCAACGCCGCGACTCCGATCGCCCATGCCAGCACCAGCCACGGCAACGCAACTTGCACCAGCGTTCGCCAGCTCCATGCCGGTGCGACCGACGGGACTGAAAGAGCCGACGTTCCGGTCACGACCATGTCGGACAACACACCTGCCGGCGCGCGAGTCGCGAGGGCGTGCCAGGTGAAGATCGGGCACGCAGCCATCACCACCAGCGCCAGGATCGCGGCGAGGTAACGCGGATTGCCGCGCGGCAGGACGAGACGCACGACCGCGTAAACGACGCCGACGACAGCGGCCTGCCACACGAACTGCAACAGGCACCAACCCAATGCAGAAATGCCGGCTGAGGCGGCGATCTCGAACGCGTTCATCGGCCCGCGCCCTTGTCGAGCCGGTTCAACAGCGCGCGGATTTCCTGCAACTCTTCGCGACTCGCCTTGTGGTCACCCAACGCCTGCAGCACCAGCCTGGAAGGCGAGCCGTCGAACACGCGTTGCAGCATGTCCGACAGAAACTTCTTCTGGGTCCGCTCCTTGCTCACCGCTGCCCGGTACACATGCGCACGCTGCGACTCGTCGCGTTCGACCAAGCCCTTGTCGAACATGATCTGAAGCTGCTTCAGCGCGGTGGTATAGCCCGTACCGTCCCGCCTGTGCAGGACTTCATGCACGTCCCGAACCGTGCAAGCGCCGTGTTCCCACAGCACCTGCAGGATTTCGAGTTCGGCCTCGGTGGGCCGTGACGGCGTGGTGCGACCGGTCATCGTGACTGGGACCAAGCCTCTTGCAGTTGCCGCACAGCCATGACGGCCGGAACACGTACATCATCAATGCGCCCGTTCCGCAGCCGCGTTGCACATTGCCACCGCACGGCAAATGGTCCAATCCCGCTCATGTCCCTGCCAGCCTCAATGGCCGCCCTTCAATTGTTGCGAATTTTGCAAGGCATGATTGCGCAAGAATTCCTGCGCACCATTTTGCTCGGCCTGGATCTGCGCATAGGTCTTGCAGGTTTTCACCGGCAGATGGGAGCCGACCGGCATCACGGTCTGGCAGATCAGGCGATCGCCGTCCTTCCTGGTAAGAATGGCATTGACGGTACTCTGATCAGCGAGCAAACGCACTTTTGCCGCCTGGTCCATTTTGTCCACGCTGCCGAATTGATCGTAAAGCTTGCCCATGTCGGCAAAACTTCCCTCGACCGTCGCGCGCTCATTGGCATCGATGTACTGCCAACGACCACCAGGCTGCATCTGCTGCTGAATGGCAGCAACGACCGCTTCGAAATTTTCCTTGCTGTCGGCCTTCACGACGGGCTTGCCATTTTCTTCCGGGACAGCCGCCGCTGGCACTCCGGCAGGTTGCACCGCTTGGGTCGGGGCCGCAACGGGCGACGCAGTCGGGGCGGAAGCCACGCCCTGATCCGGTTGGGTACTGCTCGTGGTCGCGCAACCCTGCAGGGCCAGTGCGCTGATCATGAGCGAACAAAGCAACAAGCTGGAAATTTTCACGTGGACTCCCCCTGCCGTAATGGATCGTGACGGATTGCCGCGCCGGGTCGGCACGGCTCCATGACATCCTAGGCACGACGCCGGCAGACTGTCAACGATTATTTTCGTACTACGTGCATCGTGGGACGATTTTCGACAAATTGCCAAGCACGTTCATGCCTGATGGGCTTCAAGATGACTAACCACCGCATTCGCCACATCCATCCCCGTCACGGTCTCGATGCCTTCCAGACCGGGCGAAGCGTTGACCTCCAGCACCAGCGGGCCGCGCGCCGATCGCAGCAGGTCCACCCCCGCAATGCCGAGGCCGAGCACCTTGGCCGCGCGCAGCGCGATGCGGCGTTCCGCCGTGCTCAACTGCACCGGACTGCCGGTGCCGCCGCGATGCAGGTTGGCGCGGAAGTCGCCGTCCACCGCGGCGCGCTGCATGGCGGCCACGATTCGATCGCCCACCACGAAACAGCGAATATCGCGGCCGTTCGCTTCGCGCACGAACTCCTGCACCAGGAAGTTGGCGTACAACCCACGGAATGCCTCGATCACGCTCTGCGAGGCCGCGGGTTTTTCCGCCAGCACCACGCCGCTGCCCTGCGCGCCCTCGTTGAGCTTGATCACATGCGGCGGCGGGCCCAGCATGTTCATGAGGTCGGCGGTGTCGTCGGGATTGTCGCCGAACACCGTCACCGGCAAGTCGATGCCGTGTTTCGCGAGCAGTTGCAGGCTGCGCAGCTTGTCGCGCGCACGCAGCACCGCATCCGAGGAACTCGGCGTGTACACGCCCATCATCTCGAACTGGCGCAGCACCGCAGTGCCGTAGAAGGTGACCGATGCGCCGATCCGCGGGATCACGCAGTCGAACCCTTTCAGGGCGCGGCCACCGTAGTGCAAGGCGAAGCCGTCATGCGCGATGCGCAGGTAACAACGCAGCGGATCGAGCACCCGGACGCGGTGCCCGCGGGCGCGCGCCGCCGCGACCAGCCGCATCGTGGAATACAGGCGCGAATTGCGGGAAAGGATTGCGATTTTCACCAATGGACCCTGAAGAACGCTGGCAATCCTGCCCTCGAGAGATGTTTTGCCCGAGGCCGCATTTGTTTGAAGTCAGGCCAAGGAAAGGCCGTTCTGACGCGGACGACTCCATGAGCTCCCAGCCGCGAGTCCGCTTGGACATGCACGATCATGGACGATCGCAGAAACCAAGCGGGTGAAGGGAATCGAACCCTCGTCAGTAGCTTGGGAAGCTACAGCTCTACCATTGAGCTACACCCGCGCCGGAAACGGGATGGTAGCGAGACGCGCGCCAGCCACGCAACGGCCCTGGAACGCCGGCTAAACGGTTTTCTCAGGCCTCGCTCGGGATACTGTACTCAGCAGGCCAGCATTCAGCGCCGCTGCGATGTGATGCACGCGTCGGGCGAAGGGCGCCGCACCGACGCAGTCAAATGCGCCCGGACCCACCACGGGGGTTTTCATGTCCCGCTTCCCTCTTTCGCGTTGGATGTTGGTCGTCGGCGTCGTTTGCGCCCTGTTGCTCGGTGCGGTCACGGTGCAAGCCCAGCAGTACGACGACTCGCAACCCTACGACCAATCCCAGAACTACGACAACACCGAGCAGGCGCCGGGGCGCGTCGCGCGGCTTGCCTACCTTTCCGGGCAGGTGCAATTCGCACCGGCCGGCGAGGACGATTGGGGTTCGGTGGAAATCAATCGCCCGATGGTGATCGGCGATCGGCTGTTGACCGGCGACGATGGTCGAGCGGTACTCGAACTCGGCGACGCCTCGGTCCGCATCGACAACGGCAGTGCCTTCGATTTCCTCGACCTCGACCAGGACAACGTCCAGATCGAACTCTCGCAGGGCACGCTGAACCTGGCCGTGCACCAGCTCGACGAGGGCGCGAACTTCGAGGTCGACACGCCGACCATCGCGTTCGTGGCTTCCGCGCCCGGCGTTTATCGCATCGACGACAATCCCGATGGCAACGGCAGCATGGTTACCGTGTTGCGCGGCTCGGGCACCGTGTACGGCGAGAACGGCGTCAGCCGCCAAGTGACCGAAGGCACTTCGTATCGCTTCAACGATTCGGCGCTCGCCAGCGTCGACGAAACCGGCCTGCCCCAACCCGACGACTTCGATCGCTTCTGCGAAACGCGCGACACGAACTACCAGCGCTACGCGCAGCAACAGGCACGGTACGTGCCGCCCGAGATGATCGGTGGCGATGATCTCTATCAGTACGGCCAATGGAATGACGTGCCCGAATACGGCAACGTGTGGTACCCGACGTCCGTTCCGGTCGGCTGGGCGCCGTACCGCTACGGTCATTGGGCATGGATCGATCCCTGGGGCTGGACATGGGTCGACGACCAGCCGTGGGGCTTTGCGCCCTTCCATTACGGCCGCTGGGTGTACGCGCGCAACCGCTGGGGCTGGATGCCGGGACCGGTGCATGCGCGGCCTGTGTACGCACCCGCGCTGGTGGCGTTCGTCGGCGGTTCGGGCCTCTCGATGTCGGTCCGGATCGGCGGCGGCGGGCCGGTCGGCTGGTTTCCGCTGGGGCCGCGCGATGTGTACGTGCCGTGGTTCCACGCGTCGCGGCGATATTTCACCAACGTCAACGTCACCAACATCCGCAACGTGTACGTCAACCAGACGGTCATCAACAATTTCTACGGCGATTACCGCGCGGGACGCGCGCCGTCACGCGGCGGTCGCGATTACGCGTACCGCCGGATGCCGGGCGCGGTCACCGCAGTGCCCCGGACCGTATTCACCGGCGCGCGTCCGGTGCACCCGGCGGTACTGAAGTTGAACGGCACACAACTCGCGCGCAGCGAAGTCGCCCTGCGGCCCGGCGTCAATCCTGACAAGGCCAGCATCGGTGTGCGCAGGCCGACGCCACGTCCGGCCGTATTAAAGGGCCGCGAACCGTTTGCGCGGCCGGTGGTGGCGCGACACCAACCACCGCCGCGGCCGGTCGACTTCGCGGCGCGTGAAAAAGTAATCGCCCGGCAGCACGGCCAGCCGCTCACCCCGGCGCAGATGCAGGATTTGCGCAAGGCGCGTCCGTCCACGGCGGCCCGCAACGACCGCATCAAGCTGGTGCCGACCGTCGCTGGCGCGCGCCGCGGCACTGCGCCTGCGCGCCCGGCAGAACCGGCAGCACCCAACCGACCGGCGCGTCCCGCAGTGGCGACGCGACCCGCCGCGCCTTCCACGCGTCGCGCCGGCCCGACGGAACCGTTCAAGAACACGGTGCACCCGATACCCGCGCGCAACCAGCCGGCGCAGCCCGTCCGGCGCGCGGGCGAATTGCCCAGCGCGCGCTTCGCGCATCCCGGCGAACGCGGGACCTTGCCGCGTGCCCCGGTGATCCGGCCCGCAAACGAACCGCAGCGCAACCCGCCACAGCCCGGGCGTCTGCCCGTGGTGCGGCTGGTCGAGCGCGCGCCGCAATCCGCCGGCAATCGCGCGGCCCCGCAACAGCGTCCACAGGAAAGCCAGCCCCAGCAGCGCGAACAACAACAGCGCCAGCTTCAGGAGCAGGCACAGCAGCGCGCACGCGAACAACAAGCCCGGCAGGTGCAAATGCAGACGCAACGCGAGCAAGTCATCCAGCAACGCGCGCGCCAGCAACAAATGCAGCAACCGCGGCAGGCACAGATGCAGGCGCAACAGCGTGAACGCGCGCAAGCCGCACAACAACAAGCCCGCCAGCAACAAATGCAGCAGCAGCGCTCGATGCAGGTGGAGCAACAGCGCCGGGCGATGGACATGCAGCGCCAGCAACAGATGCGCGAACGCCAAGTACAGCAGGCACCGCAACGCTACACGCCGCCACCGCGCAACCGTCCTGCACCCGAAAATCGCGAGCCGCGGGCGCGCAAACGCCCGCCTCCGAGCAGCGACGATTGACGTGCGAACGAAATGGATCTCCCGGTCGAATTGGAGTACGTGGGCACCAGACCCCGCTCGTGGCTTGGCCCTGCACGCCCACCGTTACCAATTTGCAGCGTTACACTTCGGACATGAAGATTTTCCTCAACGGTCAGTCACGTGAATGTGCGACCGCCACGACGGTCGCATCGCTGCTCGCCGAAACCGGCCATGGCGAACGCCGCGTCGCCGTCGAAGTGAACCGCGAAATCGTGCCGCGCAGCCGCCACGGGCAGCATGAATTGCGCGATGGTGATCGCGTGGAAATCGTGCAGGCAATAGGGGGAGGCTGAGTGCTTACGCGATGCCGGGGCATCGCGTGCGAAGCCGACGAGGCGCGCCGGGATCGCGCCCGAACGCCAAGGGCGGCCCGAAGGGCGGAGCGAAGCGAACGCGCGCGAAGCGCGAGCGCCATGGATGGCGCCAATAACGCCAGAAGCAGGATGCGGAGGGCCGGGTTGCTTTGCGAGGGTGAGACGGCGCGTTTGCGATGTGCCAGTGGCAGATCGCGCGCTGGCGAACGACCGGCCAAGGACGGCCGGGCCGGCGCCCTGCACCAAGGACGGTTGCTCGCCTGACTCCATGCTTAGCAACGGCGTCCGCTCGCGAAGCGAGCGCGGCTTATATCCCATGGCAAGACCAGCATTTTTTTGACAGCTGCCTGTTCGCAGAGGAGTGGAACACGCGTACTACAATTGCGTCCTGCTTCTACCACGACGCACGCCATGAATGCCTTGCCGCAAACCGCTTCATCCGACATTCCCGATCCGCTCGTCATCGCCGGCCACACCTTCCGCTCGCGCCTGCTGACAGGGACCGGCAAGTTCAAGGATCTCGACGAAACC
>Ga0207695_10009547_pt1 | contig 11996 bp, 12 predicted proteins | sample KBSC54metaG_FD_184354 | JGI IMG/M metagenome (GOLD analysis project Ga0207695, IMG submission 184354) | Corn rhizosphere microbial communities from Kellogg Biological Station, Michigan, USA - KBS C5-4 metaG (SPAdes) (version 2) | ecosystem: Host-associated > Plants > Roots > Rhizosphere > Soil...
CGTCTTCGTTTTCTTCATTGAGGAAACTGCAGGTGCCATAGACCAGACGACCGCCGGCCTTCAACAGACGGGCCGCGCTGGTGAGAATATTGACCTGCTTGGCGTGCATCTCGGCGATGGTTTCCACCGTCTGGCGCCATTTCATGTCGGGATTGCGACGCAAGGTGCCCAAGCCGCTGCAAGGCGCATCGACCAGTACACGGTCAATCTTGCCTGCCAGGCGCTTGACCTTGGCGTCGTTCTCATGTGCGATCATGACCGGATGCACGTTCGACAAACCGCTGCGCGCCAGACGCGGCTTGAGTTTGATCAAACGCTTCTCTGAAACGTCGAATGCATATAAACGACCGGTATTGCGCATAGCTGCGCCCAATGCCAGCGTCTTGCCGCCAGCGCCAGCGCAAAAGTCGACGATCATTTCGCCACGTTTGGCGCCGACGACCTGAGCCAGCAACTGGCTGCCTTCGTCCTGCACTTCGATGGCGCCATCCTTGAACAACGGCAGATTTTGCAAAGCCGGTTTCTTGATCACGCGCAAACCCAGCGGCGAATATGGCGTCGGTTCGCACAGAATCGGCGCGGCGGCCAATTCTGCGGCGACGGCTTCACGGTTGGACTTGATGACGTTGACGCGCAAATCCAGCGGAGCGGGTTGATTCATGGCTTCGGCCAGCTCCATGGTGGCAGCTTCACCGTCGCGTGCGATCAGTTTTTCCAGCAACCAGGCGGGCAGATTCGAACGCATCGCCAGCGGCAATTTGTTGCGGTCGATTTGTGCGGTGCGCGTGAGCCATTCGACTTCTTCCGTCGACAAGCCGGCGATCGATTCGATGCTGACGGTGTCCGTCAGGCCCAGCAGCGCCATACGGCGCATCATGGGACCGACACCGGATTCCGCAAAATTGGTGTAGACCGATTTGTTGCGCAACAAGCCATAGACCGACTCTGCGATAACGCCGCGTTCACGGCCGCCCAACTTGGGATTCTCGCGGAAATAGCGGGACAGCGTCACATCGGCCGGGCCGGTAAAACGCAAAATTTCACGCAAGACTTCTTCCGTGTGGGGAACGATTGCGGGTGGCAATCTCATACTGCTTCCTTCAAAGTGATATTCAGACTTGCTCGGCGGACGGGTCGATGTGAACACGACCGTTGTCCAGGCGGAGCTTGCCTTCGACAAACCAGCGCACAGCGCGCGGGTAAATTAGATGTTCCTGTTGCAGCACGCGCTCAGCCAGCACTTCTTCGCTGTCGGTGCTCAATACCGGCACTGCCGCTTGTACCACGATAGGTCCGTGATCCAGATCGGGAGTGACGAAATGCACCGTTGCGCCATGCAGCTTGACGCCCACCGCCAACGCTTGCCGGTGCGTTGCCAGTCCGGGAAAGGATGGCAGCAGCGACGGATGAATATTCAGCATCCGTCCGGCATAGTGTTCGACAAAAGGCGTTGTCAGGATACGCATGAAACCGGCCAGTACCACCAGATCGGGCGCAAACCCATCAATGACGGTGCGTAAGGCGGTGTCAAACAGCTCGCGTGTGGGATAGTCCTTGTTGGCGACGACTGCGGTCGCAATACCATGCTGCCGGGCGAAATCAAGACCGGCCGAATCTGGCCGGTTGCTGATGACTGCTGCGATGGAAACGGGCCAGTTTTGAGCCTCTGCGGCCCGGACGATGGCTTCCATATTGCTGCCGCGTCCGGAAATCAGGATAACAATGCTTCTCATGGTCGGCATTGTAACCGCTGCCCGTGATCAAATTGACGAAAAATCGGCAAAAATGCAACTACGGGCGGGTAAATGTTACTGAAATGAGTAAAAAACGCGGAAAGCAACTTTCTTGTCGGCCCAGAAATCCGCCGCATCGCGGAACACGTCCAGCAAGGTTTCGCGCGCTTCCTTGTCGAATTTTTGTGTGTTTGGCAATTGCTCAATCACAACAATAAAACCAGGCTGCGGCCCGGCCTTGTGCGTCAAATCGGTCAGGCAGTCGCCGAGCGCATCGAAATTCTTGCCAAAATGGCGGGGAAAATGAAAAGCGCCGGCAATGATCGCCAGAACCTGCTGCTTCGTCATTGCCTCAGCGCAATAGGCGTACAGGAAGTGCTGGCCAAGACGAGCAGCCTCTTCCTGCAAGTCGCCGACGCGGAAAGCGCGGATGGACTGCACAACATTTGGCGGCACCGTTTTAAATAAACTCATTTCTCCCTCAGATTTTGCAATGGATGCTGCAACCAGAATCTGCTTGTTCATTCCCTGATGCGCTGGAATGTCTGATAGTGATCCTTGGTGTAATAGTACTCACCCGATGTTTGCGGATTGCCGCCGGAGATGATCCGACGCGCGCCGCGATTACGCGCTTTCGGCGTTTTCACGGTGAATTCGTGATAATACCCGCGCTTCTGCCTGGGTAAAACCCCTTCGTAGTTGCCAAACACGACGCCGTCCTTGGCATACGGATACGGACCGCCCTGCTTGATCAGGGCCAGCGTCTGCTGCGCTTCCTGCGGCAAAGAGCCTACTGCAACATTGCCAACACCAGCCTCGACGTCCGCGCCAGACGAGCCTTTGGCGAGTACGGAGAACGATAACAACAGTGCTGCGAGAAATACACACCACTGTTTCAGAAAGGTTGTCTTCAAGAGCAGGCTCGCATTATTTTATGTTGCACAAGTATTAATTTTTCGCAATACCATTGCGTAGAGTAACGTTTTGCTTCAAACCAAGCAACCCGAATCTGCGTTCTGCAACGTAGGTGCGTGAAGCTCAGGCTTGGAGCGCCAAGGCCAGATCTGGTTCAAAAAAAGCAAGAACTTGATCACGCATGGCGTAGGTATCGCGTTCGCCGAGAGCGATCAGCTCGCGCGTAAAGCTCTGCTCGAACAGGAGATAGGAAGCCAGCGCCGCACCGCGCACTTCGGTGGCGCCAATACCGCCGAGCATCACGCGTACGGGCCGTGGCAGGCTGTTGACGTGTCGGCTGGCGATCTCGTCAATGCGTTCGGAGGGGGAAATCACCAGCACTTCGATCGGCCGCAATGGCATCTTGGCGCGCTGCTCGGCGGTGAGCATGGATAAAGTCTGATTGACGCGGTTGGTGCGCTCGATATCGGCGGCCAGCCCGTCGAGGAAGATGCTCGACAAGGCGTGACCGGCCACCTGCGCCAGACTCGGATATTGCGCCAGCTCGGTCGGCGCTTCGGAGCGCTCGCCCATGCGACCGGCGCCAATCACCAGAATCTTGCTCGAACCCAGGTGAATGGCGGGAGAAATCGGCGCGATCTGGCGCATCGAACCGTCGCCGAAATATTCGCGGCGGCCTTCGTAAAAAATCGGAATCGCAGGAAAGATGAACGGAATTGCCGACGACGCCAGCAAATGCTCGACGCCGATCTGGTCGCGGATAGCGCCGCGCTGAGTACGTCGCCACGGCTCGATTTCCTGCATCGATTGATAAAAGGTCAGATGCTGGCCACCGGTATAGGACGAAGCCGTCACCGCCAGCGCATGCAAGGTGCCGTTGGCCAGTGCATCGTCCAGCCGCGGCAGATCCAGCAGGCGATGCAGCATGGTAACCAGCGGTGTGTTGTCCAGTAGAGAATTGGGCGGATTGGCGCGCCATTTGCGCAGCAGCCAGCCAAAGGAAAACAGCGACAGCCAACGCGCGCCGGAGCGAATCACGCCGAGAGAGTCAGCGCGGTAAACCTGTTCGACGCGGAAGTTGGACCAGACGCTCATCAGTTCGCGCACGCCCTCGCCGAAGTCGTCGGCACGGCAGGCCAGCGCTGTTGCATTGATTGCACCGGCCGATGTACCGCAGATGATCTGAAAAGGATTCCGATGGGCCGGCCAGCCGGCTTCCATCAAAATCATGGACAAAGCGTTCAACACGCCGACTTGATAAGCCGCGCGTGCGCCTCCGCCAGTCAGGATTAATCCTGTTTTTTTATCTGTTGACTCCATGTCAACAGCTTAGCAGGGCACACACGCTTTAGGCGAGATTTAGACATCAAAAATGCGAGGTGTTGCCAAAAATACGCAAAGATAAATTACGTAACTATTCTATTTTGGCGGCATGCGAATAGCGCCATCGAGACGGATGGTTTCGCCGTTGAGCATGAGGTTTTCAATGATGGTCTTGGCGAGGTGCGCATATTCCGTCGCCTTGCCCAGACGAGGCGGGAAAGGCACCGCACCGCCAAGCGAATCCAGTACCTCTTGCGGCATGGACATCATCATCGGCGTTTCGAAGATCCCCGGGGCAATCGTCATCACACGGATGCCGCTACGCGCCAGATCGCGCGCCATCGGCAACGTCATACCGACGATCGCGGCCTTGGATGCAGAATAGGCCGTCTGCCCGATCTGACCGTCAAACGCGGCCACCGAGGCGGTATTGATGATCACGCCACGCTCACCCTGCTCCACCGGATCCTGTTTGCTCATGGCATCGGCGGCCAGACGCGCCATGTTGAAGGTTCCAACCAGATTGATGTTCAGTGTCTTCTGAAACAAGGCCATGGTATGCGGGCCATCCTTGCCAATCAGCTTGGCGCCGGGCGCGATGCCGGCGCAATTGATCAGGCCGCGCAGACTGCCGAGTTGCTTTGCTGCGTCGATTGCCTTGAGACCGTCTTCTTCGGTCGTGACATCGCAGCGCACAAATTTGCCTTTCAGCTCGGTTGCCAGCTTCTCACCGGCCTCCTCCTGCAAATCGGCCAACACCACCTTGCCGCCGTTTTCCGCCAGCATGCGCGCGGTTGCCGCGCCCAATCCCGATGCTGCGCCTGTTACTACAAACACTTGTCCAGCAATCTGCATGTCTCTGTTCTCCAATATAAAGACCGGCATCGAGTACCCATGCCGGTCATTTTTGTGATCATCCTTGTGGGATGTGAAGGGCTATTTTCCCACGGGGACGGTCACAACAACAGCAGTTGTCTCAGTAACGCTTGCCGGGACGACAGCCGATGCTGCAGTCAAAGCCGGCGCAGGCAACAAAGGCACCAGCAACAAGGCCACGATGTTGATGATCTTGATCAGCGGATTGACAGCGGGACCGGCCGTATCCTTGTAAGGATCGCCAACCGTATCTCCGGTCACGGCCGCCTTGTGCGCATCGGAACCCTTGCCGCCGTGGTGGCCGTCTTCGATGTACTTCTTGGCGTTGTCCCAGGCGCCGCCGCCGGTCGTCATCGAGATCGCCACAAACAGGCCGGTAACGATGGTTCCCATCAGCAATCCACCCAATGCGGCCGGCCCGAGAAGCAGACCCACGATGATCGGCACGACCACCGGCAACAAAGACGGCACGATCATTTCCCTGATCGCCGACGAGGTCAGCATGTCGACGGCCTTGTCGTACTCAGGCTTGCCGCTGCCATCCATGATGCCTTTGATTTCGCTGAACTGACGGCGCACTTCGATCACCACCGCACCCGCCGCGCGCCCCACCGCTTCCATCGCCATGGCGCCGAACAGGTAGGGAATCAAACCACCGATGAACAAGCCGACGATTACCATCGGATTGGACAAATCGAAGGATGTGCTCTTGCCCACCGAATCCAGTGCATGCGTGTAATCGGCAAACAGCACCAGCGCAGCCAGACCGGCTGAGCCGATGGCATAACCCTTCGTCACCGCCTTGGTGGTATTGCCGACAGCATCCAGCGGATCAGTAATGGCGCGCACCGACTCCGGCATGCCCGACATCTCGGCAATGCCGCCTGCGTTATCGGTAATCGGCCCGTAAGCATCCAGCGCCACGATGATGCCGGCCATCGACAGCATCGACGTCGCCGCGATGGCAATGCCGTATAAACCGGCCAGCCAATACGACGCCAGGATCGCCGCGCACACCGCCAGCACGGGATAAGCGGTCGACTTCATCGACACGCCGAGACCTGCAATGATGTTGGTGCCATGGCCTGTCGTGGAGGCCTCCGCGATATGCTGGACTGGTTTGAAGTCAGTGCCGGTGTAGTACTCCGTGATGTAGACCATCAGCCCGGTCAGTACGATACCGATCACCGCCGAACCCATCATCGCTACCCGCAGTTCCGGTGGCATCACCGTCCAGGTGACGATGGCAAAGCCGACCAGACTCAATCCCGCCGCCCACCACAAACCGGTGTAAAGAGCCGACATGATCTTTTTGCCAGGCGCCACTTTGACCATCATGCAACCGATAATCGACGCCAGAATGGAGACGCCGCCCAGCAACAGCGGATACACCACTGCCAGCACTTCCGCACCCTTGAGCAGCAGGCTGCCCAGCAACATGGTCGCAATCAGCGTGACGACATAGGTCTCGAACAAGTCGGCCGCCATACCTGCGCAGTCGCCGACGTTGTCGCCAACGTTATCGGCAATCACCGCCGGATTGCGTGGATCGTCTTCGGGAATCCCTGCCTCGACCTTGCCTACCAGATCGGCGCCGACGTCCGCACCTTTGGTGAAGATGCCGCCACCCAGGCGCGCAAAGATGGAAATCAGCGAGGCGCCGAATGCAAGGCCGATCAAGGGTTGGATGGCATCATGCAGCGACGGCGCATTGCCGACGCCGCGCAAAAACAGCCACCAGAAGAACAGCACCACGCCCAGCAGGCCCAGCCCCACCACCAGCATGCCGGTGATCGCGCCACCGCGAAACGCCACGTTGAGCGCCTCGTTCATGCCTTTGGTCGCCGCCTGCGCAGTACGCACATTGGCACGCACCGAGACGTTCATGCCGATGAAACCGCACGCGCCCGACAACACGGCACCGATCAGAAAACCGAGCGCCGTAATCCAGCCTAGGCCGGGAATCAATGCGATGACAATGAAGAGCACCACGCCGACCAGCGCAATGGTGCGATATTGACGCGCCAGGTAAGCCGCAGCGCCTTGCTGGATCGCGGTTGCGATGTCCTGCATGCGCTGGTTGCCGGGGTCTTGTTTGAGAATCCAACTGCGGGAAATGAGGCCATAGATCACTGCGACGACGCCGCATGCTACGGCAAACCATAAGGCTCCTGCCATCATGTCTCCTCCTTGTTATCACGACAAAGTAAACAATCACGACCTTCTGCACCGCCGCTCTTTTTGACCGGTCCTGTACAGACACTGCGCACTGCAAAACTTTACGTCGCCCTTTTTCTTATGGATCTTTTATGTGATGCCGGGCTTGTACCCCTTCGCTACTTTGGCCTGCTCTCCCTGCCGATGTTACTGCTGGTGCCGCTGTCGCCAGCCTGATCACGGGCGTAAAAAAAGCGGACACATGGTCCGCTTCATTTTATGACGACAGTGCCTTAAATGCACTCTCTCTGATTTGCTCCACCGGTCCGACGCCGGCGATCTTGCGATATTGCGGCGCGCCGGGTTGACCCGACTCGGCCCATTTACCGTAATAGCCAACCAGCACTTCGGTCTGTTCGTGATACACCGACAGGCGCTTCTTGACGGTTTCTTCCTTGTCGTCGTCACGCTGGATCAGCGCTTCGCCGGTGACGTCGTCCTTGCCTTCGACCTTCGGTGGATTGAACTTGACGTGGTAGGTGCGGCCCGAAGGCTGATGCACGCGACGGCCGCTCATGCGTTCAACAATGGCGCTGTCGGGAACGTCGATTTCAAGCACGTAGTCGATCTTGACGCCGGCATCCTTCATGGCGTCGGCTTGCGGAACCGTGCGCGGGAAACCGTCGAACAGGTAACCGTTGGCGCAATCAGCTTGCTTCAGGCGATCCTTGACCAGACCGATGATGATGTCGTCCGACACCAGACCGCCTGCGTCCATGACCTTCTTGGCGGCAATGCCCAGTTCCGTGCCGGCAGCCACGGCGGCGCGCAGCATGTCTCCGGTCGAAATCTGCGGAATATTGTATTTTTCCTTGATAAAAGTGGCTTGCGTACCTTTACCGGCACCAGGCGCTCCTAGAAGGATGAGGCGCATATTTTTTCCTAAATTGAAGTTTTGAATTCTGTTGCGATGGCCACTGAACGTAACAACTTATCCAATTGCTGCCATCGAAGGCGATTGTCTCTGTTGACGCCGTGTATCTCTGCTCTGTACGAAACTTACCACAAAATCTTACCAGATCATGACAAACGCCTATTTTTTAGGCAGCCCGGTTCAGTGAATTATCACTGGTGAGAATGACAGCAGACTTACAAAGCGGACCCTGATGGACATCAGGTGCGATACGAATCGTCTCGCCATTATGCCAAGCGCATATCGCCCCTGTCGCCTCATCAGGGACAAAAAATTACAAAGCGGAAATTGCCGCGACCAGCGGACTATCGGGAGGCGCTTGAAAATGCTTGCGTACGCGCTCCAGGTCTTCCGGCGTATCCACACCGGCTTCAGGCAACAGCGACGTCACATGCACCGCAATCGAATAGCCATGCCAGAGCACGCGCAATTGTTCAAGCGCTTCGATGCGTTCCAGCGGCGAAGCCGTCAGCGTCGGGTAGATCTGCAGGAATTTGTTGGTGTAGGCGTACATGCCGATATGCCGCAGCGGTGCGAACTCGTGGCTGTGCAACTCGGACAGGCTTTCCTTGGACTGCGCAAAACCGTCGCGATGCCATGGAATCGCCGCGCGCGAAAAATACATGGCCCGGCCTTCCTTGTTCAGCACCACCTTGACGACGTTCGGGTTGAACATCTCCGGCAGCAGCTCGATGCTGTGCGCGGCGGTCGCCATTGGCACATCCGATTTGATATGACCGGCGGTGGCTGCGATCAGACCCGGATCGATCAAGGGCTCGTCGCCCTGCACGTTCACCACCACGGCGTCGTCGGCCAGATCCAGCGCGGCCGCTACTTCAGCAATGCGATCGGTGCCGGACGGATGATCGGCGCGCGTCATGGCGACGTCGATGCCATGCTGCTCGCACGCGGCGTAGATATCGCGATGGTCGGTTGCCACCACGATACGCGCGGCTCCCGACAAGGCCGCCCGCTCCGCCACACGGACGATCATCGGCTTGCCGCCGAGATCGGCCAAAGGCTTGTTCGGCAAACGGGTGGAAGCAAGGCGCGCGGGAATGATGACGGTAAAGGACATGGCGGGTGCAATCAGACGGTCAACAAACAGAAAGTGGACTAAGGCAGTTTATTCGGCAGCCGGAGCAGCAGGTGTCACAGGCGCAGCACCAAGATCGCGTGCTTCGTCAGCCCACATGATGGGAATGCCGTCGCGAATCGGATAAGCCAGCTTGTCGCCGTTGCAAATCAGTTCCTGGGCTTTTTTGTCGAACTCGAGTGGTCCCTTGCAAATCGGGCAAACGAGAATATCAAGCAGTCGGGCGTTCACGGAGTTTCTCCACTATATGTTCAGCCAGCGCGCCGTCTATGCGCGCCGTCACGGGCACGACCCAGATACGTGGATCGTTTTTGATGGCCTCAATTGCCCTGCATTTTACTGCATCCTTCTCGGTGATCAGGATCACCGCGGCCGTCAGGCCAGCAAAAGGGTTTTGTGCGAAATCATAGTGATCTGGCAATGCCACCGCTTCAAAGTTCAGGCCGGCTTGGGTCAGTGTCGCAAAAAAACGCGATGGATTGCCGATGCCGGCGACCGCCACGATGTCCTCAGCCCGGCTCAGCGCCTCCAACGGCTGTGTGCAGGCACGATCCTTTAACAGCTCAACCTGATCGGTTACCAGCTGCATGGAAACAGCGCCTGCGGGCGCAGTGGCGCTACTGTCACTACCGACATTGCACACCGTGAAATCGCGACGACGCGAAACAGGCTCACGCAACGGGCCGGCCGGCAACAACCAGCCATTGCCGTTGCCGCGCGCATCCGACAAGACGATCTCGACATCGCGCGCCATGGCGTAATGCTGCAGACCATCGTCCGAGACAAGCACATCAACGTCAGGATGCGCGGCCAGCAAAGCCTGACCGACAGCCACGCGTGCGCGTCCGACCATGACGGGGCAAGCGGTACGTTCTGCAATCAACAGCGGTTCGTCGCCAACGTCCTGCGCCTGCGAGGCAGAAGTGACTTCGCGCGCTTCGGCCAGCTTGGAGCCGTAGCCGCGCGAAATCACGCCCGGCGTATAGCCGGCCTGACGCAAGGCTTGCACCAGCCAGATCGTCAATGGTGTCTTGCCGGTGCCGCCGACAAAGATGTTGCCGACCACAATCACCGGCACGGGTAAACGCACCGCTTGCTTGAAGCCGAAGCGGTACAAGGTGCGCCGTATCAGCGCGATCAGCCCAAACAGCAGCGACAATGGCCATAGCAGGCACGCCAGCCAGCCGCGCCGCATCCAGGCGCGCGTCAATGCGGATTCAAAGGAAGCGTGATCGGACAAAAGTGGGCCTGGTCAGCGAAACGAAAACAGCGTCCGCAATTACTTGCCGCTGCTGCTTTGTGCAGCAAAGGTCACGCGCGAAAAACCAGCCGTGCGCGCCGCTTCCAGCACATTGATCACGGTCTGATGTGCGGCCAGCGCGTCGGCATTGATGATGACCACCGGATCAGCCTTGGCCGTGCCGGTGCCGGCAGCAACACTGGCCTCGTTAGCCTGGACTGCGCTTTGCAATTCCTTGGCGATGCCGCTGACGTCGCGCGCCGCAATCTGCACGTTATTGATGGCGTAATGCCCTTGCGCGTCGACGGCAACGTTCAGTTCAAACGGCTGTTCCAGCGCCTTCTCGGCGTCGGCCGTCGGCAGCGTAATCTGCAAGGCGGTGAACTTGCTGTAGGTCGTCGTCACCATCAGGAAGATCACGATCACCAGCAAGACGTCAATGAAGGGAATCAGGTTGATTTCCAGATCTTCCCGTCCGCGGCCTTTGCGAAAATTCATGGCAGTTCCTCTTTACTGGCGCGCGCCGTGCACGACATCGACGAACTTGACCGCTTGCTGCTCCATGTCGACCACAAAGCCGTCGACCAGCGCGCGGAAGTGACGATAGAACACCAGCGCCGGCATCGCAATCGCCAGGCCGAAACCGGTGTTGTACAAGGCAATCGAAATACCGTGCGCCAGCTGCGCAGGATTGGTGCCGGCGGCGTTTTGCGAAGCGAAGATTTCGATCATGCCGATGACCGTGCCGAACAGTCCCATCAGCGGCGCCAGCGAGGCAATCGTACCCAGTGTGGTCAGATAGCGCTCCAGACGGTGGGCGGCGGCCTGACCGGCTTCTTCAATGGCTTCCTTCATGACTTCGCGCGGGGCGTCGACATTGCGCAAGCCGGCGGCGAGCACCTGGCCCAGCGGTGAATTTTGTTCCAGCTTGTCGATCACATCGTCGTTGACGCGGCCGGACTCATAGACGCGCACCACTTCCGGCAACAGATCTTCAGGCAGGATGCGCGAGCGGCGCAGATACAAGAGTCTTTCGATGACCAGCGCAAGGCCGATGACGGAGGCGATCAATAACGGCCAGATCGGCCAGCCTGCGGCTTGGATGATTGCGAACAAGAGAGACTCCTTTTTGAACTGAAAGAACTGAATGTATACGGATTAATTTTCCGGTGCAGAATGTAACGCGTTGCCCCCGGCCCGGCAAGGTCAAGATGCATTTTGCCGGACACCGCGCGCAAACAGCTTTAGAATCGCGCTTTGCAAGCCTGTGCACTTTACCCACATTTTCTGTGCATAACTTTGTGAACAAGCGCGTGGCAAGATGTTAAGCCCCTTGATTTCAAAGCGTTTTTTAAAACTGAGCAGAAACAATGCATAGCATCTGCAACACGACCGCAAGACTACCCGATTCCACGCCGGCACCATGACTTTTGACGATTTTTCGAGCGCTTCGCCCTCTACTCCGCCTTCCGGTCCGCCGGTGCTCGCCGTCTCGGCGCTCAATCAGGCGGTCGCGCGCGTGCTGGAACGGACGTTCCCGCTGGTCTGGGTATCCGGCGAAATATCCAATTTTACCCGTGCGGCATCGGGCCATTGGTATTTCACGCTCAAAGATGACGCCGCCCAGGTGCGCGCCGTGATGTTCAAGGGCCGCGCCCAGCACGCCGGTTTTTCACCGCGTGA
>Ga0207695_10009549_pt1 | contig 11996 bp, 10 predicted proteins | sample KBSC54metaG_FD_184354 | JGI IMG/M metagenome (GOLD analysis project Ga0207695, IMG submission 184354) | Corn rhizosphere microbial communities from Kellogg Biological Station, Michigan, USA - KBS C5-4 metaG (SPAdes) (version 2) | ecosystem: Host-associated > Plants > Roots > Rhizosphere > Soil...
TCCGTATTAACGTTCATTTTGGGTAGCGACATTGCAACAGCATCACAATTGGTTAATTCCTGCTCAATGAATTGGTTAAAATAATCGAGGCGGGGAATAGTGCTTTTTTCATTTGAGATGCTTTTTTGCGTTAACAGATTATCTAATTTTTCCTGCCAGACGGTATCGTCTATCTGTTTTCGCAAGGCACCTAACTCCATTGGCGGCAACTCATTTTTACGAGCAATCCATAACGCAGCAAGAAGTGGACGCAATGCGTAAAAATATTTCTTTATTCTCACTTCCTCCGTTTGTAGGCTTTTCAATGCATTACGTACCATGCTAGTATAGTGATGCATACCTGCTCGCAACGAAAAGCTATTCGCTATTACAGGAGTTATTAACTCTATAAATTCAGTATCCTGTTCATAAATAACAGGAGACTGTAGCCATTCAAATAATGGTGCATTAGAATTCCTAAGCAGTCGCAATGCTTTCGTCAATTCCCAGCCATTTACATCCAGAACTTCATTAATTGGCAGGTCCAGCGTTTCTTCCCGATTATCTATCGATAAATATTTATCTTTAGAATAGAGATATATAAATCGCACATCGTAATCACTGTCAATTGAAGGAAAGCCCCATGCCCTGCTGCCAGATTCACAGGCAAACAGGATTTTCACATCATGCTCGGCTTTTATATTATCTAATGCTAACTTAATTTCCTTTATCATAGCTATAAACGCTAATCTATATTTATCTTGGTATATTAACACATTTTTTTACTGGCAAGATGATTGTATATAAATGCAAAAAAGCATTATGGAACAGTTTCATTTCCCATATCAGCAATCTCTTAAAAGCCAGTTGCCGGAACAGATACAGGCCCTGGTAGATGCAGCAGAAACTGCCGCTGCCAATACCGATCCGGGCCGGCCAAAGCTAACTGTAGGGGCTGCGTTGCTAACTGAAAATGAAAATGTAATAACTGCGTCCAGCCAGGTAAATGCTATAAACCCGGAGGGCGTATGCGCTGAGAGGGCGGTTTTATATGCGCTGAATAACCATAATGAGCGGGAAAAAATAAAATCAATAGCTATTACCTATGTGGGCAAGGTAAGCAATGAAAAGCCTATAGCCCCATGCGGCGCGTGCAGACAGGCCCTGCTGGAAACCCAGATAGCCCAGGACAGCCCAATATCTATATATATGTGCAGCCCCGATGGCAGGACGATAATGATAGCGGATGCCGGCTTCTTATTACCATTTGCCTTTATACAACAAGAAGGGCCGGTATCCGCTACAGCAGTTGAAGAATAGGGTATTTTTGAATAATCCACATGGGTTTGCTAATTTAGCACACCATTTAAATGTGGTCTTTCCATGATAGATATTAAAGTTCCGACTGTAGGCGAATCAATTAGCGAAGTAAGTTTAGCAAACTGGCTGAAAAAAGAAGGAGATTATGTAAATCGTGACGAGGTATTGTGTGAACTGGAATCTGAAAAAGCAACTTTCGAACTGAACGCAGAACAAGCTGGTATATTACACCTTATAGCCAAAGAGGGTGATACACTTGCTATAGGCGACGTAGTATGCCAGATAGATGAAACTGCGGCAAAACCCGCATCTGCTGCAACACCTGCTCCTGAAGCCCCTAAAAAGGAAGAAAAGGCAGCGCCAGCAAAAACTGAATCTAAACCGGCAGCGGCACCTGCGCAAAGCGATGTAAAAGCTACACCTGTGGCACAGGCTATAATGGCTGAAAAGCGGGTGAAACCTACGGAAGTAAAAGGCAGTGGCAGCCTGGGCCGCATAATGAAACAGGATGTGCTGGAAGCGCTGTCTCACCCGGGAAGAAAAGGCGGTAATGAGGCCTTTAGCCGTGATGAGAAACGCGAAAAAATGAGCAATCTGCGCAGAACGGTTTCCCGCCGCCTTGTAGAAGCAAAAAACAGCACTGCAATGCTTACCACTTTTAACGAAGTGGATATGACACGCATAATGGAAATACGCAAGCAGTATAAGGATATCTTTAAAGAATCTCATGGCGTGAACCTTGGCTTTATGTCATTCTTCACTAAGGCTTGCTGTATAGCTCTGCAGGAATGGCCTGCGGTAAATGCCTATATAGACGGCGAAGAACTGGTTTATCACAACTACTGCGATATATCCATTGCTGTATCAGCACCAAAAGGACTTGTAGTACCGGTAATACGCAACGCCGAAAGCCTGAGCATGGCAGAAATAGAAGCCAAAGTAGGTGAACTGGCAAAGAAGGCACGCGAAAATAAGCTGACAATTGAAGAAATGACAGGTTGTACATTTACTATTACCAATGGTGGTGTTTTCGGTTCATTGATGTCTACACCTATTATCAACATACCACAGTCTGCCATACTGGGCATGCATAAAATACAGGAACGTCCAATGGCTATAAACGGCAAAGTGGAAGTAAGGCCTATGATGTATCTGGCAGTTAGCTATGACCATAGAATTATCGATGGCCGTGAGTCCGTTAGCTTCCTGGTAAGAGTGAAGGAATTACTTGAAAATCCTGAACTGTTAATTTTTGGACAGGACCCAATGAAAGCTTTACTGGAACTGTAAAATGATAGTTCCTAAAAATATCAAAAGCCACTTTAGAGTGGCTTTTTGTTTATTTGCACAATAGAACCATGCGTTACATCCGCCAACATATACAGACCATAATTGCCGAGTACAACGGCGGTGTGCCACTGACACACTATCTGAAAAATTACTTCCGTGTGTACCCTAAGCTTGGCAGCAGGGACAGGAAGTTGTTGAGCGAAATGGCTTATAGTTGGTATAGATGCGCGAAGGGTTGGGATGAAGAAATAGCATTTGACAAAAAAATAGAAGCCTGCCTTTTCCTGTGCAGCACTCAGGAAAAACTTGCAAAAAATATATTACCGGAAGATTGGGCTTTTAGCGCAACATTAAGCATTACAGCTCGATTACAGACCTTAAAGGAACGAGGCCTGAACTTTGACATCAATAAGCTTTTCCCCTACTCAATAGTCCTCTCTGATGGCATAATCAAGGAAGATTGGTTGTATTCTATGCTGCTGCAACCTAACCTTTTTTTGCGCATAAGAAAGGGAAAGGAACAGGTAATAAAATTGCTGCATGATGCCAATATCTCATTTGCATTTTTAAATGATAATTGTATTGCTTTACCTAATGGCTCTGCAATAGATAAACTGTTGCCCGAAGATGCTTATGTGGTGCAAGACGCGTCATCGCAGGAAACAGGGAGATACTTTCACCCCAAGGCCGGAGAGCAATGGTATGACTGTTGTTCAGGTGCCGGTGGCAAATCGCTTTTATTAAAAGATATAGAACCTCAAGTGCAATTAACCGTTTCCGATAAACGGGATAGCATTTTGCATAACCTGAAGAGCAGATTTAAACAATATCATCATACCCTGCCTGCAAGCTATAATATCGATGTAGCGGACAAGCAACAGTTGGCAAAACAATTAGGCACACAGCAATTTGATGCTATTATTTGCGATGTGCCATGCAGTGGCTCCGGCACATGGGCAAGAACACCTGAACAATTATATTTCTTTCAGCAACGGATTGTTGATGATATCTCTGCCTTGCAAAAAAAGATAAGCAGCAACGTTACATCTGTTTTAAAACCCAATGGCAGGCTTATTTATATTACCTGCTCGGTATTTAAGGAAGAAAACGAACAGATTATAAATGAGCTGACCAAATCAACAGGATTGGAAGCAGAAGAGATGAAACTGATAAATGGCATACCGCATAGAGCAGACAGTATGTTCGTGACTGTACTAAAGAACAAAGCTTAGTGATGCTCCAGCTTTAAGGTTGTTTTTTTCGAATTTGTGCCAACCCTTAATAAGTAAATACCGCCCGGCAGGTTTTCCGGGACTGATAGCGATACCGTAGCACTTGATGAAGGGTTGACCAGGCGATTCGTTTTTAAAATCGTCCTGCCGGTTACATCTATAAGATTAAAGTAAACGGTTTGTGCTATTGTAAGGTTAAGCTGTACATCTATTCTATTTGTAAAAGGATTAGGCCCTGCCACTGCCCAATTTGAGCCGGAAGGGTTAGGCGTATCCTTAACGCCTAAGAGCATCAGAGCAGTCTGGAAATCAGGCGTACCCCAGCCCACACTATAATCGGGGCTTGTATAATGATCTGCGCTTTTAATGATAATGTTACGCACTGCGGCAGGCGTTAGCTTGCTATTGGCCTGCCATAAGCAAGTAGCCCAGCCAGCTATCTGCGGTGTAGCCATAGAAGTGCCTGCATCTGCACCAAGGCCGCTGCTGAAAGCATCAAATACTATTACATCCGTACCAAGGTCACAAGCATCCGGTTTTCTTTGGCCACCTGAATTAGGTCCGTGCCCGCTGATGGGGTCAGATGTTTTATCTGCATATACTGCCCCTATAGTTAGGGCACTATCTGCATCACCGGGTGTGAGTATGTAATGCCATGGTTTGGCGCCATCATTACCTGCGGAGGATACAAACAATATTCCCTTTTTAGTAGCCATGTTTGCCGCTTTTGCCGCAACAGTAGATTTACCATCTATATCACTATAGGTAAGCGGATCAAAATCAAAATCATCGTAGCCAAGGGAAACTGATATAACATCTGTACCCAGACTATCTGCGCGCTCTGTAGCTGCCAGCAGGTTATCCATTTCTATCGGTTGCTCCGAATTATCATCTTCCGTTACATAAATAGCATATTGTGCATAAGGTGCCGCTCCTACAAATATGCCGGGCTCGTTCCCTGCCATAATAGAAAGCACTTCTGTACCATGATGATCATAGGGATATACGTCATCCGTATTGAGCACAAAATTGTGCATATCAATCAGTCTTCCTGCATTTCGCATGCTGTCAAAACCAGGATGCGTATCTACAGCCAGGAAGCCGGCGTCTAATATGGTTATCAGCATACCTTCTCCTCTATAACCATGATCATGGAGATAATTGCCATTTACAAGCAATGTTTGCGAACTGGCACTGCCATAATCATCTGTTTTCTTTGCAGCGGGTACACTTCTGAATGCTTTTTCCTCTACACTGAATTTACTATTGCCGCTAATCTTATGAAGACCTGAGGGATAATACGCAACAAAGGTATAGTCTATGATAAACGGCTTACCCTTAAGAAGATTAATCTGTGAAGAATCTGTAAGTAATACTACACACTCATTTAACCAACGGGAAACCACATGTAGTTTACCACCCGTAATGGTGAGTACGCTATCAATATAAGCGGGAGAGACAGGAATATCTGTGCTATCTACAGCAATGCCCCTGTTATACCGGCGATTAAGCGCTCTTGCAGAAAGAAATGAAACAGAATCGCTTAAGTTTAATGAACCTTTTTTATCAGTAAATCTTACTCTGTAGGCATATTGGGTAGCCCCGGCCTTCGCAGTGAAAGAGCAGCCAATCAATACACAAATCACAGAACACAGTATGGCAGCTTTAGGGCTCATTACAAAACTTTAATTGTGGTCTACGGCCTGCATTATCACAGAGTAACCTTTCTTACACATAGCAAAGTTAGGATCATAAGTCCAATGTGTCTGCTCGCTATAAACAAGACCTATATTATAGGCATAAACTTCTTTAAAGTAAGTGCGGGTAGCAAAAGAATCAGGTTGAGCAACCATATTGCCTTTGGTTTCATCACGTTCTAATACAGTAACGGTATTATCAAAAGATTCCAAACCTGAAGTAAAACTGTTACCAACGTTCTGATATGTATAGTTCCAGTTTCTCAGGTATGCATAATCCGTATCGCGGGTATCGATCAATTTATTTCCCTGGAAAGTGCTTCCTTCAAGTACAGGGAAAGTAAGCTTAATGAAGCTTACCCTGTCTTTATTAACCACCAGGCCATTTGAAGTATTAACTATGTAAAACACGTCATTAGGCACCCATTGGCCACCCGTTTTAGCGGAGTTCACAAATGAAAATATTTTGTAATTTACATTTTGCTGCTCATCAATAAAGGTATCTGCCACCTGGTAACGCAACTGGTATGTATGATGAAATTCCAGGCAACTGGTATCAATCCACAATGTAGTATCAACATTATAGGTAACATACTTGCCTACCTGTAAAGGAAAATATTGCAAAGTTTTATCTGCATTGGGGCTAGTCTTGCTTTTTTTACAGGAAAAAAAAGCAGCAGAAAATAACACCACCATGAGTACAACGGGTAGACATTTTCTATTCATAAAAATTGAAATCGAAGTTGTTTAGCGTAAATATAATTAAAGAAACGAAAAGAAATATACTTATTAGTATAGATACCTTAGTTTTTTTGATGCTCTTTTACGCAAAAACGATGGGATACGTGTCTTTTCACTGAGATATGGCAATTACATACCCATCCTGATAATGCCGCCGGCAACCACGTCGTCGCCTTCATACAGCACTGCTGACTGCCCCGGTGCTATGCTATTAACAGAATGGCTGAAATGAACTTTTACCATATCACCCTCCGGTGTCACCGTACTTTCTGAGCCCGGATCTTTGTAGCGTATCTTAGTAGTAAGTGTCATCGGCTCGGTAATAGCGTCGTATTTTACCATATTAAGGCCACCTACAAGCATTTCAGACTGCTGTAGCTCATGTGCCTCGCCTAGCACTACGGTATTGGTTTCCGGTATAATTTTCGTAACAAACATGGGCTTACCAAGGGCTATTTCGAGCCCTTTACGCTGCCCTATCGTATAGAAAGGATAGCCACGATGCTTTCCTATTTTTTTGCCATCTGCAAGTACAAAATCGCCCCCATCCACTTCGGCTTCCAAAGTAGGTATCTGTCTTTTTAGAAAGCCTCTGTAATCATTGTCCGGCACAAAGCATATTTCATAGCTTTCAGCCTTAACGGAAAGCTCTTTATAGCCCATATCATAAGCCAGCTGTCTTACTTCGCTTTTCAGCATGTCTCCTAGTGGATAAATGCTGCGGCTCAGGCAGTCCTGCCCCAGGCCCCATAACACATAGCTCTGGTCTTTAGTAAGATCTTTCGCTTTAGATAGCACAAAACGGTTGTTTTCTTCCCGCACTTTTACATAGTGGCCGGTAGCTATATACTCGCAGTCCAGCATATTTGCTCGTTTCAGCAATGCAGACCATTTAATATGGGTGTTACACAGCACGCAAGGGTTTGGTGTGCGGCCGGCCATATATTCCTCCACGAAATTGTCTATGACATGACTGCCAAATTCTTCACGTATATCAAGTATATAATGCGGGAATCCGTGCTCCACAGCAGCCATACGGGCATCATTGAAGGAATCAAGGTTACAGCAGCCTGTTTCCTTCTTGCTACCACCGGATGAAGCGTAATCCCATGTTTTCATGGTAATACCAACTACTTCATAACCTTGTTCATGCAATAACAAAGCAGATACGGTACTGTCTATACCGCCACTCATAGCCACCAATACTTTCCCTTTCTTGCTCATACCTGTCAGGCACCTTAGGAGTTGAAAAAATTATAATTAAGGCGCAAAGTTACGAATTAACCGCGAGCAGTTAAATTTCTGAGCTTATAAGGCAATAGATAGCATATATACGCTGCTAAAAACAGTAAATTTGACACTGTTTATACAATTCATGCAATATTCTCTTTCTTTCCCCAGCGGCGAGGTTAACTATATCTTCAGCAATGCCACGGAGGCATTAGTTAATTTGGCAGACAAGGACAAGTGTGTATTCATAACCGATGCTAACCTTGCTACACTATACCCCTCCTTATTTAAGGATTATAAGACAATAGTACTGCCTGCCGGTGAAACGAATAAAAGCTGGGAGACGGTAAGAACAATAGCAGCGCAGCTATTAGAATTTGAAGCGTATAGAAATACGCTGTTAATAGGTGTTGGAGGGGGTGTCATTACAGATATTACAGGCTTTATTGCCTCCGTTTATATGCGCGGCATATCCTTTGGTTACATACCTACCTCACTGCTGGGAATGACAGATGCTGCTATAGGCGGTAAAAACGGCATAAACCTTGGATTGCATAAAAACGTTCTGGGCACTATACAGCAACCAAAATTCATATTGCATGATGTAGCCTTCCTTAAGACATTACCTGATGAAGAATGGAGCAATGGGTTTGCAGAGATAATAAAGTATGCCTGCATTTTTGATGAAACCCTTTATCAGGAACTTAGCGAGCATAATATTCATTTCTATAAACATAATCATGAGGCGCTTGAGCAGCTGATAGCTAAATGTGCGGACTGGAAAAACAAAACTGTACTGGCAGACGAAAAGGAACAAAGCAGCAGAAAACTTTTAAACTTTGGCCATACCGCAGGACATGCGATAGAAACACTCTATAATTTGCCACATGGCCAGGCGGTCGCATTAGGAATGATAGTAGCCTGTATCGTCTCTGAAAAAGTAAGTGGATTAAATAAAGAAGTAAAAGAAAACCTGATAGAGCTGTTAGAACAATATGATCTGCCTACACGATTCTCAATAAATCCGGAGAGAATAATGGAAATTCTTGTCATGGACAAAAAACGAAATCGAGACAATATTGATTTCATAGTTTTAAACAAGATCGGAGAAGCTGCTGTAAAAACACTTTCTTTCGATATTATACAACAAGCATTAGTATCCTTTGCACATGCAAGCAGTAATTAGCCCGGGAAATATTAGCGGCAGCGTAAAAGTGCCTGCATCCAAAAGCATGATGCAGCGAGCTTGTGCGGCAGCATTGCTACATAAAGGAACTACTATCATTTATAACCCCGGTCGTTCCAATGACGACAATGCCGCATTAAGCATCATACAACAATTAGGAGCTTGTATTGTTTCTCAGACAGAGGAGCGTATAGAAATCCAAAGTAATGGCATCAACCCAATTGGCAATAAAGTTGATTGTGGTGAAAGTGGATTATCTGCGCGGTTATTTACTCCTATTGCTGCATTAAGCACACAACCTATACAAATAAATGGCCATGGCAGCTTGCTTAACAGGCCAATGGATGTGTTTAGTAATATTTTTGCGCAACTTGACGTGCAACTTGAAGATTTTAAAGGCAGCATACCTTTTACAGTAAAGGGCCCTTTACAAGCAAAACAAGTAAGCATTGATGGCTCAGTAAGCTCCCAGTTTCTTAGCGGACTTCTATTTGCTTTTGCCTATGTCGTAAAAGAGCCTATAAGTATAGAAGTACAAAATCTTAAAAGCACACCATACATTGATTTAACAATAGAAGTATTACAACAGTTTGGCCGGCATATATCACACGATAATTATAGAACCTTTTATATTGATCCTGCAAGCTTTAAAGACAAACAGCACGTAGAGATAACAATAGAAGGAGACTGGAGCAGCGCGGCATGCTGGCTGGTAGCAGGCAGCATAGCAGGTGACATAACAATAGAAGGCTTGCAAACAACTTCTAAACAGGCTGACATTAGCCTGCTGTCTCTATTGCAGGGTTTTGAAAATGTAATTGAATGCAACGACAAAAGCATTTCAGTTAAAGCAGCGCCTATAGAATCATTTGACTTCGATGCAACAAATTGCCCCGACCTTTTCCCTTTACTTTCTATACTTGCAGCAGCCAGCGACAAGGAATGCTTTATTACAGGTGTACACAGGTTATGGCATAAAGAAAGCAATCGTGCCGACAGCATTACAGAAATGCTGCACCAATTTGGCATAGCTTATTCTGTTGACGAAGATGAACTATTCATTAATGGCAGGAGGCGGCTGGATTATTGCACCATAGACTCTTTCAACGACCATCGCATAGTAATGGCAGCGGCTATAGGCGCCTTGCGGGCAAAGGGGGACGTAACAATACTTGGCGTGGAAGCTATAAACAAATCATATCCTGACTTTTTTAAACATCTAATTTCGTTAGGTGCTGTATGCACTTTAACAGAAGAACAAATCTAACAGTATGAATTCTTTCGGCAGACTATTTCGTGTAAGTATATTTGGCGAATCTCATGGCCCGATGGTAGGCATCACCATTGATGGCTGCCCTGCGGGCATTGATATTAGCACAGAAGATTTTACAACAGACCTCGAAAGAAGAAAAGCGGGAGCAAGTGGCACTACTCCACGCAAAGAAGATGACATACCTAAAATAATAAGTGGCGTATTCAACAACAAAACGACAGGCGCACCGCTGACAATAGTCTTTGAGAATAACAATACAAAGTCTGCAGACTATGAGGCAATAAGAAATACACCAAGGCCAGGGCACGCCGACTTTGTATTGCACCAAAAATTTAACGGCTTTAATGACTATAGAGGTGGTGGACATTCATCTGGCAGACTTACTGTAGCTATAGTTGCTGCAGGCGTAGTAGCAAAAAAGGTTTTAGGAAAGGTAGAAATAGAAGCTAACTTAATAGAAGTGGGAGGGAACACTGATATTGAGGCAGCCATTCAGAAGGCAGTTGAAGAGCAGGATAGCATTGGCGGCATCGTAGCTTGCAGTGCAATGCATTTACCTACCGGGTTAGGAGAACCTTTTTTTGATTCTGCCGAGTCAGTCATCAGTCATGCAATATTTTCTATACCGGCTATAAAGGGTATTGAATTTGGCAGTGGCTTTAATGCTGCTGAGATGAAAGGTAGCGAGCACAACGATGCCATAATAAATAGACAAGGAAGTACACGCACAAATAATGCGGGTGGCATAAATGGCGGCATTAGCAATGGCAATGAACTATATTTCCGCGTAGCAGTAAAGCCTACCAGCAGTACACCTAAAGAACAGCATACATGGAACAATGCCACCCAGTCGGTAGAAAGCTTTAGTGTAAAGGGGAGACACGACTTATGTATTGCATTAAGGGTGCCGGTAGTAGTAGAGGCCGCAACAGCTATAGCGCTTGCAGATCTTTTATTGATATCAGAAAAGGAAAGTCATTAATTATTCCTCAATGATGATACGCATCAATTGCTGTATCTCATCTGCTTTTTGCTCTTCACGGCGGTAGCGATAGCAAAGGCTTAACTCCTCAAGCATCTTAAAAATAATGCGCTTAGCAAGAATAGGTGTAAAATAATGCTCTCGTTCATGAGCATTTATTTTACGCAGGTAAGTATCAACGTCTTTCTGCGTATAAACCATACCTGTTATAGGGTCTATAAAAAATTGTATTTGTTGTACACCTTCGCTCTCTTGTGCGAAAAAATGATGCAGAGTATCGATATAAGCAAACACAAACTGCCTGGGAATATCTACTGCAAAAATTGGTATATCAAGCAATTCACAAAGCGCGAGATATAATATACCCAGCGAATAGGCATTACCCTGCTTGCTTTCTAAAACCTGGTTTATAAAAAAGAATTTCGGGTCACGCTCCGTAAGTTCATGTCCCTGCAGCTTATAATAATTGTAAAGTATACTATTGAATACATTTACCTGCTCAAGTGGCGTGAGATAATTATTCAGCTCCAGCCAAATGTTGCGGCGTATCTGGTCAAACTGAGAGAGTAAAGCAGGTACGTTTAAATCAGGGAATTGAAATTTTGCGATCAATATGGCCCCACGCAGCAACTCAGGATGTTTAGATCTGCTCCAATCCAGGAAATCCTGTTGCAAATCCTGGAAATGTACACGATGTATTAGCAGCTCTATACGCTCCTGTAATATCTCATCCACCGTTACTTCCCACAACTGTTCCAGGTTGGGGATAATATCCTTACCGTAGTTCAGCAATTTGTCTGCTACGGTGTCAAACACTTCATCATCAGGGTCATCTATAAGTTTCAGGAGCGCATTAATTTCCTTGTTTTGCTGCATAACTAATTCCTTTTCTCGCACATTCAAGTTACAACAAAAAAATTATTTTCCTTTTTTACCGCGGGGTGATTTTTTCGGAGGGTTAGCCTTTACCTCTTCTATTATCGCTTTCACTTCTTCTATAGTAAGGTCTTCCGGCTTTTCAATCTTTTCCTTTGGTATTTTATAATTGCGCAATCCTTGCTTTATA
>Ga0207695_10009552_pt1 | contig 11992 bp, 7 predicted proteins | sample KBSC54metaG_FD_184354 | JGI IMG/M metagenome (GOLD analysis project Ga0207695, IMG submission 184354) | Corn rhizosphere microbial communities from Kellogg Biological Station, Michigan, USA - KBS C5-4 metaG (SPAdes) (version 2) | ecosystem: Host-associated > Plants > Roots > Rhizosphere > Soil...
GGCTACAACGACATTCAAACGCACGCCGCGCATGCCTACCTATCTCGTTGAGTTCACCGGAGGCGACATAAAGGCGATAACGGCGCAAAGCGGTGGCGTGCAATTCGGCGTTTGGGCCGTGAGTGGACGTGAGTCCGAGGGCGCCACGGCGCTGGCTAACGCGCAACAGATTCTTGCCGACTACAACGACTACTTCGGTTATCCCTACCCACTGCCGAAACTGGATTCGATCGCCGTGCCGGGCGGCTTCTCAGGAGCCATGGAGAACTGGGGCGCGATTACGTACACCGATACGCTTCTGTTGCTTTCGAGCGGGAGTTCGATTCATGACCGCCAGGAAGTCTTCTCCACCCAAGCTCACGAGATGGCACACCAATGGAACGGCGATCTGGTCACCATGGGATGGTGGGATGACTTGTGGCTGAACGAAAGCTTCGCGTCCTGGCGCGCCGCCAAAGAGACGGATCTGCGTAACCCGAACTGGAAATGGTGGGAGGACCAGGACGCCGATAAGGAGAGCGCCATGCTGGCCGACGCGCGTCTCTCCTCGCATGCAATTCAGGTCCATGTTACGGACGACGTGCAAGCCTCGACAGCTTTCGATCCCGTGATTACCTACAACAAGGGACAGGCGGTGCTGCGTATGCTCGAAGCTTATCTTGGCGCCGATACATTTCGCGACGGCATTCGGCGTTATATGAAGGCACGGGCATTCAGCAATGCGACTTCGGCGGATCTATGGAACGCGTTGAGCGCTGCCGGCGGCCAGGATATCGGCAAAATCGCATCGGGTTGGACGGAGCAGGCCGGCTTCCCGATCGTCAGCGTCACGTCCCGGTGCGACTCGCAGGGAAATCGCACGATTTCGCTTAAGCAACAGCGCTTTTTGCAGCATCACCCGGCCACGGGCGCTGGCGCAAGCGCAACTCACTGGAGCGTTCCGCTACAGATCCGATCGGGCGTCAGTGCGGTACCGCAGCCGCTGCTGCTAACACAAGACGATCAGACGGTCTCAGCGGGACAATGCCGTGAGCCGCTCAGCGCCGATGCGGGGGCCGTTGGTTACTATCGAGTTCAGTACGATCCGGCCACCCTCAAGACCAACACGCAACACTTCGAAGGCGTGCCGGACGGTGATCGCATCGCCTTGTTGGACGATCAGTGGGCCTTGGTCGAGTCCGGAGCTGCGCCGTTGGCGAGCTACCTGGCGCTGGTGGAAGCGATGGGCGGCAATCTCGACACCCGCGCGTGGCGCCAGATCGCCGACTCCCTCGGCACTATTGAATACGACGAGCGGGGCACTCCGGGGCATAACTCTTTTGCTGCCTATGCTCGCACATTGCTACACCCACTCGCGCAGCGGTTAGGATGGGATAGTAAACCCGGCGAGACACCCGCTGTACAAGAGCTGCGCCGGACTGTGATCGGCAATCTGGGAACCTGGGGTGATCAAGCAATCATTGCTGAAGCACGCCGGCGCTTCGCCCTGTTCCTACAGGATCACAAGGCCATTAAGCCGGATGATCAGTTAATGACACTGTCAATCGTTGGTCTATATGCCGACTCAAAGACGTTCAACCAGCTGCATGCGCTGGCCAAGCAAGCTCACGACGACGCGCAGCTACGGCGATTGTGTCTGGCGCTGGCCAGCGCCCGGGATGCCAAGCTCGCGGCCGCCGCTGCGCAGATTGCTCTGTCCGATGAGCTGCCGCCCCAGGCGAAGACACTACGCATTGAAATGCTAAGGACTTTGCGAGACGAGCACCCACAACTCGCCTGGAAGACATTTAGCACCAACGAGCAGAAGTTGATGTCCTCGTATGGAAACCTGGAGCCGCTGTTTCTGGCAGAATATGTGCCCAAGGCCTTTTGGAATAGCCTACCTCTAGATCAACTCAAGGCCTGGGTTGCCGCGCGGGTGCCGGCGGAAATGTCAGCCAACGTCGAGAAGGGCATGGAGGCGGCTCGCTTCAAGCTTGATGAAAAGCAGATGTTAGTACCGGGAACCGACGCTTACATGCATGCAAGAGCGGCACACACCTGATATCCAGTAGCGAGCCCTGGCATGTGCTGGCTGGACGAATTCGTCCTGAGACCTCACCCTACTCGCCATGCCAATGCCACTGGGAATCGTGCGCCGCCTGGGCGATTACGACGGGCTTTGGTCACTGCGCCTGCGGTGCCGATGCTGCAGGCACATGGCTGAAATTCCTGCGCGACAGCTGATCGAACGCCACGGTCGCCAGAAGCTGCTACGGGAGATCGCCGACCGGCTGTATTGCCGTCGTTGTCAGGAAAAATATTGCCGCTGTGGCGGCCGGAACTTCGAGGCGCTGGTTGGAATACACAGATGACTTGGCGCCCGGGTGGCGCCAGTAAGTCTCACTTGCCCTGTTCAACAGCGGGGGCGGATTTCAGGCTTCATGCCGAGCTCCGCGGCTGCTTGCAACCAGCGAAAGTGCCCTTCACCCAACTCGATTGGAGAATCGTCGGGGGCAACGACCGGTTCAAACAGCGGTGTTCCGTAGGATCGGCGGGGAGAACGCCGCCATCCGTCGCCTCCTGAGTGAGACCTTCGGCTTCCGCGTGACTACGTACCCTGCGCAGGAAGAAAGACATGAGCACCGGCTGCCAGCGGCGGTTCAACCGGGAGAGGTTGGGGCTGGGATGCGCGTTCATGGTAGGAGGGTGAGACGCACGAGAGGCGGATTGGGACACCGGGGAGGGCAAATTTTCTCCTGGTTGGGGTCGGAAGCGGTTCTTACGGGATTTTACACGGCCGGCGACGAGCATGCGTACGCATGCTGCTCTCCAGCGCGCCCTCAGCGTGAAAGCACGGACGCGTTATAAAGCGTCGCGACAGCACGTTCGAACAGAGCGTATTTTCTAGCGCGGGAGTTAGACGTCAAACCAACACGATGTCAGTTTAATTTCCCGCACATTTTTGACGAATTTTTTTCAGTTCCAACTCTCGTTTTGTGCCGAGTTTGTGTTTATCCTGAGCGCATCAAGACCAGGCTGGGCGATCGATCACAGGGAGTGCGATAGATGAATGCGGCGGTGAAACTGGAGAAGCCAATGGCGATTGATGATCGGGTAGCAAAGCTCGAATCGGATGTTGAGCACATCAAGCAAGACGTCGGCGCTCTGAAAGAGGATACCCGGTCGTTGCGACTGGAGATGCACTCATTCAGAACTCACGTTACCCAAGAGTTTGGCGCCGTGCGCCTCGACATCGCAGCGCTAGACACTAAACTCACAGGGCAGATTGGCGAATCAGATACCAGACTTACAGGGCAAATCGGAACTCTCGATACCAAACTCACGGGGCAAATCGGAACTCTCGATACCAAACTCACGGGGCAAATCGGAGCCCTCGATACCAAACTCACGGGGCAAGTCGGAGCTCTCGACGCCAAACTCACGGGGCAAATCGGAGCTCTCGACGCCAAACTCACGGGGCAAATCGGAGCCCTCGACGCCAAACTCACGGGGCAAATCGGAGCCCTCGATACCAAACTCACGGGGCAAATCGGAGAATTAAATACTGGACTCAGAGGCCTCATCGGAGCTCTTGACGTCAAATTTACGGAAAAAATTGGCGCGCTTGAGGCGAAGGTAATGACGGAGATTGCAGCGCTGGATGTCAAGTTTACGCAGAAATTTGAAGAGCTCGGCAAGCGTATCGAGTCGTCGAAACTCTGGATGCTCGGAACGGGCATCACCACCATACTTGCCATATGCAGCTTCATAGGGCTTAAGGGACACTAAGTCCCCTACGGCCCGTCAATAGGGCGCGAAGTGAGTCGCATCCTTGGGATCTCCGCGCCCTTTGTACTTCACCCGAGTTGGATACGGATAGACTGGGCGAGTGAACTCGACCAGTTTCGGGTCTAGCGGAAACTGCGGCGGGTGTACAAGCGGGTCGCGGCTGTGCAAGTGAGCGGCGAGCAATTGGCTGGGAGCCTCGCCCCGCTCCACCCAAGCTTCCAGATAACTCAGATAGTTGACCGTATCGGCGCCGGGACCGCCGGCGCAATGTTCCACACCCGGCAAAACAAACAGCCGGAAGAAGTCCTGGGTCGCGGCTTTGCCGCCCATAGTGCGCTCCACCGTCTCGTAATAATCGATGGTCGAGCGCGGCAACACCGAGTTGTCGTTGGTGCCCTGGTAAACCAACAGTTTGCCGCCGGCTTGCTTAAACTGGCGCAGATCGGGATTGCTGCTGTCGTAAAGCGCCTCCATGGTCCCCAACCGCTTGTAGTCGCGGTCGAAATCAAAGTCCTGGAGCTTCCAGCTCGGGCCCGCCTCCGGGGAAAAGAACAGGTACTGGAATCCATTAATGACCAGTGGCTCGTATCCGGAACGCTGGTTGTCGTCACCGACATAGGCCTGGATCCAAGGCCCACCCGCCCCACGCTCATCGGTCCAATGTCCATATTCCGATCCGGGAACCGGACCGCCGGGCGACAGCCTCTGGCCTTTCGATGTGAGCGGTCCTGAATAAACTCTTTTAGCCGCGTCGACTTGCGCCGGGGTGAGGCACGGGTCTTGATGGCCGGCGCCGCAGGTAAGCTCAGCCGGATCAAAGTTACAGTGCAGTGGATCGCCAATAATGCCGTCTTTCAACCCGTCATCGAGGTCGCATTTGGCCACGGCGGCATCGGTTAAAAGTTTGAGATCCTTGGCGCCCAGAACGGGTTTGCCGCTTTCATCGTGCGTGGCGCGGATTCCCCAGACAAACGTCATATAGAGCGTCGCCAGGTTGACCGGTGGAGCGCCCGCGACAATACCATCGAAGTCCCAGGGGAAACGTTGTGCTTCCTGCAACCCCTGACGTCCGCCCGTTGAACAACCCATGTAATAGGATCGAGTAGGCATCTGACGGTAGAAGCGTTCCGTAAGGGCCTTGCCCGCCAGAGCCACCACATGCGTAGCGCGGTAGCCCCAATCCAACTTCGCCTGCAGGTTGTGAGAAGCCCAAAGGCCATCACCTCCCTTACCCGTGTGCCCCATGTCCGAGACGATACAAGCGTAGCCTTTATGCAAGGCAACCGAGCATGACCTACTGAAGTATTCAACTGAGCCGCAATGGCCTCCACAGCCAGTGCGGAAAGCGCGTGCGCCGCCGCTTTTTTGAGTTCTAGCTTTTTTGGGTTCTAGCTGATTTAGGCCCCAGGAGTCTTAAGCGGCCGATTCTGAGCATCGACGAGAACGACTGTGGGGCGGTACTCGGCCAGCTCTGTGGTGCTGTAGCTAGAGTAGGCGCAAATGATGAGATGGTCGCCGGTCATCGCCTTACGGGCGGCGGCGCCGTTCAGGCAAATTTCGCCGCTCGCCGCAGGGGCTTTGATGGCATAGGTTGTGAAGCGCTCGCCGTTCTCGACGTTGTAGATCTCCACATGCTGGAACTCACGGATACCGGATCTTTCCAGCAGATCGGCATCAATGCCGCAGGAGCCTTCGTAATGCAGGTCGGCACGGGTCACGCGGACGCGATGCAATTTTGCCTGCAGGAGTGTAATCAGCATGAGTGCGCCTCGACCGGATCGGGCGGCGTAGTTTACGGCATCGACGGGTCTGCGGACAGCCGAATGTCACGCGGTCACGGTGCGAGGAAAATACTGCCGGCCTAATGAAAATGCCGCCGCGCCGAGCAAACCCGCAGTGGCACAGACCCAGGCCATCGCGCGCCCAATCGCCGTCGGGCCACCGATTGCCCCTGACAGCAGACTGACCATCAATGGCGCTAGTGCGACACCAAACAAAGTGTTAGCCCCGATCATTGCTGCAAGACATAGGCCGCGCAGTTCACTACGCACCACAATGGTCAGGAGCGCCACGGCCATCACAATGATCGCCCCGGCGAGCAACAGGAATACGAGCAGCAGCAGGCTGGCGCTCGCGAAGCGCGTCGTGATGGCAAATAGAGCCGCAGGAGCGCTTAGCAAAGCCAGCAAGCCGAGCACTCCAATCGCAGTCCTTGGCCCCCCTACCCGCTGGCACCAATCGGCCAGTACTCCACCTGTCACAGAGCCCAACACGCCGCTAGTCAAAACAACGCTCGACATAATCTCCCCAACCCGATCGGGTGCGAGTGCAAAGTTGCGCGCGAGCGCCGGCGCAGCCCAGACCAGAACCGCACAATCCGCGACCTCGATCATGAGCATCCCCGTCAGGAGCGGAACAAGCAGCGCACGCTCCGACCAAAGCTCTGCGAAGGATTCGCGGACCGAGGCAGCGCGCACCACAACTCCACCCCTGGGTGGCTCACGCATTCCCAGAGTCGTGAATAGAACCGGGACCAGTGGGGCGGCGAGCCACATCATAGCGATGCGCCAGCTACTCGTCGGCGAGGAGAATTTTGCGGCCAGTATCCCTCCTAAGGCGAAAGCGGCGGCCATCCCGGCAAACTGCCCGATGACAATAGCCATACTCGCACGGCCCCGCTGAGTGGGTCCGTAGAGGTCCGAGAGCAAGGAGAAGGCTGCCGTGCTCGTAGCCGTGTGCGCTAGTCCAATCAGACACCGGGCCGCAAAAAGCGCGGCGAAAGTAGGAGCGGCAGCGGTGGCAAGCGTGCCAAGCACATTGGCCAGTAGAGAAATGAAAAGAATGCGTACTCGAGAAAATCGATCGACCAGGAGGCCGAGGGGAACAGCGGCCGCGACTGGCGCAATGGCCAAAGCGGGCCCTTGCAACATGGCGAGCTGGTTATCGCTCAACGCGAGCGTAACGCGCATCGACTCCTGCAACGGACTGACCGCCGTCCTGGCATAGAGCGCCGCGACCGCTACCGTGGTCAGCAGCGCAAACTGCAGGCTCCGCTGGTCAAACTTCACGGCGGAAGTTAAGTCCCCACATGCGCCCTAGCGAGCTGAAGAAGCGGAAAGTCGCGCGCTTGCGGTCAAACGACAAAATGCCGCCGCGGTACCACAAAAGCGGCGCACGAGCTCTCCAGACTCCGTCGGCCAGACAGTCGAGAGTATATAGCGCCGAGCCGAATCGCCCGCGGGTAACGAGCTGGGGGCCGTGGTCGGTTGCTACGATTCTGGCCTCAGTGCCTGTCGTGCTAGCGTGAAAGCGGCCCGCGAGGGGACTTATGTCGGGCGTTGCAGGAGGCGCCTGACGTACCAACTCGTCAATGTTGCCAAAGTCGCTCAGTCGGATGGACGCCGGCTTGTCCCGGTCACCGCAGCCACGCTGCGCGCCGTCCTTGGGCAACATCACCGCCTGTTTGACATCCCGAAAGAAGTCCACGGGCCGCAAAGCGCCACCGGAATCTGGCTCAACCGGCATGTCCATCCCGTCAATCGAGGCAATCTGCCGGCCCTCACGCGCAAAGAGCTCGATGACCCGATCGGTGGTCGGGGAGCGGAAAACTCCGGTCAGGAACGGTCCAGTAAATCTTGTCCCGATCGGCTCGAGACCCGTTAGACAAACATCCAGGATGCTCTCAGCCAAGGTCATAGCATGAACGTCCTGGCGATTCACCAGGACGACGACATCCAGGCCGGCGGAGGGTACTTTCAGCATCTGCGCACTGCTGCCCAACCCCCCGCCGGGGTGATAAAGCGTCTCAACACCTCGATAGCGATCGATGTGCAAGCCCATGCCATAGCCGGTGGAAGTTCCGTTGGCCAATGTTTGCGGCGACTTCATGGCGCGCCAGGTCGCCGCGCTACCGACCACCGGCGCGTCCATGTGGGCGAGCCAACGAAGCATGTCATCGACGGTGGAGACGACACCTCCTTCGCCAGCCCAAGCGTTGCCGAAAAAGTTGGATTTCTGGTAGTCGCCGGAAGGACCGATCGTGTGCGCTACCGCGCTGTTGGCAACGAAATCCGTGTCCCAGCGGCGCAACAGGGTCGAATACATGTGGACTGGCTCGAAGAGCCGCGTCCGCAAGACATCCTCGAGCGCTTCGCCGGTGATCCGTTCGATGGCGAAGCTCAACAGCAGAAAGCCGCCGTTGTTATAAATCCAAGCAGTTCCCGGCGCCGCATTGACTTCATCTAGGTCCCGGTAAAACGACAGCAGCTCCGCACTCGTGACGGGATGTCCCATACCGTTAAACTGGTGGCAGATCTCGTACGCGTCGTGTAGGCCGCTGATATTTCCCATCAGTTGCCGCATGGTGACGCCCTGCGTCACCGGATGCAGTTCAGGCAGATATTTTCCGAGTGGATCGTCGATTCCTGCCTTACCGTCCTCACACAAGAGCATGTAGGCCAGCGAAGCCATGTGCTTGCTAATCGACGCAAGCCGCATCCGGATCGTCGGCGCAAGCACCACAGGCAACTCCATGTTGGCCAGCCCGAAACCCTTGCGGTAAACCGGCCTGCCGCGAATCGCAATACCGACTACGGCGCCCGGCAAGCGGCCTTGGTCGAACGGTGCAAGCACCGCATCGACCTTTGCCTCATCGAATGAAATGCCGGCAATGTCAGCCATCGGCGTGCTTCAGAATTTCCTTGCCAAGGACGCTCCGATAGTACGGGGCTGAATGTAGAGGAAGGAATTGCTCGGCACGTAGTCGAGGCCGCCGCCCAAGAGACCACGCCGGTTGGCCACATTGTTGACAAAGAGGTTGACCGTCCAAGCCTCGACACGCACTCCTGCGCGGAGGTCGGTTTTGGTGTAGGCAGGGAAATCCTGCCGCGTCGGCGCCGCTTGAAAATTGCCCAAGCGGTCGCCGATGTAACTCACCGCTGCGCCAACAAACCCCGTGATGCCGGCCGGCAGGGGAAACTCCTCGTCTACGGAAAAATTGCCGGAGATACGGCTGCCGTAAGGCAGGCGGTCGCCGCTCACGCCGTAAAGTGTGCTTGTGTTCGGAAAGCTCTGCGCCAGCTTGGCATCGCTGTAGGTAAACCATGCGCCAATGTGTAATCCGGACAGGGGCCGCGCCTGTACCGACAGCTCGACGCCCTGGCTTTTGGCCCGGCTGCCGTTGACCGTATACGATAAATGATTAGTGGGGTTGTCCACCTGAAGTTGCACATCGTTCCAATCGATGTAGTACAGCGACGCGTCAAAGGACAGCATATGATCCAACACAGCCCCCTTGGCGCCGATTTCGTAGTTGCGCGTAGTGTCAGCTTGATAGCTGGGCAGCTTCGCGGCGATCGCTATGTTGGGTCCACCTGGGCGATATCCTGAGGCCAACCGAGCATAGAGCATCAAGTCCGGAGATATTTTGAACTGTGGCGTTACGAGGTAGGTAAACGCATTACCCGATGATAGGGTCTTCGGATACAACACCGGAGAGGGGACCCCCAGGAAGACTGGATCATACACACCGAGGAAGGTCTGCGTATAGGCTTGGCTATTGTGGCTCTCGCGTCCGCCGACCTGAACTTGAAAGTTGTCGGTGAAGTGGAAGGTCAGATCGGCAAACGCCGCGTACTCGGCGAAGGTGCTAGGCAACACCAGTTGGGCCCACTGTCCTACCTGCACCCCGGTCAGCGCGTTGCTAGCCAGAATGTCCTGCGCGAATGAGGTGTTCTCATGATCGTAAAAGCCGCCGGCGAGCCATTCAATGTTCTGGCCCAGAGCCGCAGAGAGGCGGATCTCCTGGGTGAACTTGCTGGTGTTGAGATGATTGAAGAGCGGTGTGCCCCTGACGCCGAATCCGGCAAAGCCGCTGCCCGGAAGCCCGTTCTGCGTGAAGTCGCCAAGAATAGAGGTGTAATCCAACGAATCCAACTCTCTATCGATGTTAAAGCCTGTAATACTGGTGAGGTCGATGCCCCCGAGCTTGGCATTTAGGGTCGCGCTATAGGCTTGTAGTGTCGTATCGTACTGACCGGCCCCGCGCACCACATTCTGTTGTAGATCTCCGAGGCCTTGCCCGACTTCGACATCCGATGATCCGTCAAGCTTAGCTCGCTGCACGAGCGCGCTGAGTTTCAAAGAGACATCCGCGGACGGCCGCCATAATGCCGACAGCCGCCCGCCGCTGGAGCGCCTTACGTTGACATCACTTTGCCCGGTCAGGATATTGTCGACATAGCCGGGATCCTGCCGAGTAAACGCGCTCGCGCGAATGGCGAGCGTGTCGTTCAGCGGAATGTTCGCGGCTGCGCGCACGTTGTACCCGAGCCCGGAGCCGTTATAAATGCTGTCCGTGCCGGCCTGCACGATACCGCTCAGCCCTGCGGTCGAAGGATCGACTGTTACATACTTGAGCAAGCCTCCGAGACTGCTGGCGCCGTACAACGTACCTTGGGGTCCGCGTAGCACTTCAATTCGGTCAAGATCGCTTGGGTCGACATCCGGGGCATCCTCGGCAAAGGCCAGATGCGAAGAAGGCCCGTACGGTACATCATCGACGACGATACCGACCGTTGGATCACTAAAGCCGCCGGTCGTAAGGCCGCGTATCGTGACCTGCGGCACGCCATAGTTGTTAGGTGTCACACTTAAGCCGGGGATTCTCGAGTAGTAATCCTGTAGCTGCAGCTGATTACTGTCGACTAGTACATTGGCGCTAACTGAAGTGACGGGCACGGGAACGTCCTGGAGCCTTTCCGCACGCTTCTCGGCAGTAACGACTATCTCTTCGAGCTGCGGGGTGCTCTGCATGGCCCTGTTAGGACTTTCGAGCGCATCTGGCACGACGGGAGACGAATCGCGAGCCGCCGGTGCAGTGGCGGATGTACGCATGGATGGCTTGGAAACGACAATTCCGCCGCTCGCATCCTGATGGATTGTGAATTGCGTGCCCTTCAGCAACTGCCGCAGCGCATCCTCCGGCAACAGTTCGCCGTGCACCGCGCGTGAGCGCACACCTTTCACTTCGTCGATGCTATAGATGAGCTGTACGCCAGACTCTCGAATGAACGTTTCGAGAGCCGTGCGCAGATCGCCTGCCGGGATGTCGATAGATTTGGTCTGGGCGAGGGCGCTAGCGTTGATACCCGCCGTCGCTAGTCCCACAATCATGACCAGAGTCCGAATGAAAATACGCCTCTGTCGCACAGTGCCCCCAGGCTGATCTGAGTAGTTCTAATCCATGTGACGGATCGGGGCACGCGATCCTGTATGAACTTCAGCGCGACAAACTTATATCGTCCCCATTGCTCTCTAGCGTGAGGTCGAAGCCGGCGGCCATCAGTCGGGCGAACGCATCCACGTTATCGGCATCGAAGCTGCCGCCAATGCGTAGCCGGCCGGCTTCGGGACTGACGTGGAGTTGTTTGTGGTTGTAGCGGTTAAACTCTTCGGCGGCGCTACTCAATGTCTGCCCATCGAAAATTAGGCTCCCACGGCGCCACGCAAGTTGCGCGGAGATTTCTGTGGCTGACTTGGGGACGATCACGGTATCGGCCGCCTTCGCAATCACCAGATTATCTCGGTTAACAATGACTGGGGTGACCTGCGAGTCAGCAGCGACGCGCTCTACTCGGACACTGCCCTCGCGCACGGCAACCTGCACCTGCTCACCATCACGGCGAACCGAAAACTTTGTAGCCAGATCTACGATGCGCCGTTGCCCCGCGAGCACGACAAACGGCCGCTTGGGGTCATGAGCGACTTCGAAGTAGGCTTCGCCACGCTCAAGCGTTACGGTGCGCGCACGCTCCGTCACGGCCGCAAAAAGCTGAGTGTTGGTATTCAGGTCAACTTTCGAACCGTCCGGCAGCCGCACGCTCGCATGATCGCCGATCCGGGTTTCGTATCTTTCCGGAAGCCGCGGCGGGTATCTCCAAACACACAGTCCACAGGCAACCAGAAGCATCGCTGCGAAAGCGACCCGGACGGGATGTCCGAATGCTCGGTAGGCCGGCGAACGCCGGCTAGTGTCAGGCGCGGAGCGCAATGCGGCGACTCGGTCTACCCTACGCCAAACGGCTTTTAGTCTTAGATAAGCCACGCGATGCTCGAGAGACTCCGCGAGCCATGCTTCGCGGGCGACCGCCTCGACACCATCATCCTCACTATCCCTCGCGCGGTCTTCGCGTGCGAGCCACTCTGCAGCGCGGGCAGCGAC
>Ga0207695_10009553_pt1 | contig 11992 bp, 11 predicted proteins | sample KBSC54metaG_FD_184354 | JGI IMG/M metagenome (GOLD analysis project Ga0207695, IMG submission 184354) | Corn rhizosphere microbial communities from Kellogg Biological Station, Michigan, USA - KBS C5-4 metaG (SPAdes) (version 2) | ecosystem: Host-associated > Plants > Roots > Rhizosphere > Soil...
CGCGAACCAAAGTCGAGCCGCCGGGTTCGTTCTTGTCGCCATCTTCCACTTTCCCGGCCACCGGCGACAGGATCGTGTGCACGCCAAACCAGACCAGCAGCGCGCCGCCCACAAGCTCGATGATGACGTCATAGCTCTGGATCAGCTCCGCGATCCAGGTAAGGCCGAAAAACGTGATCGCCGCGAACACGCCATCGCCCAGCGCCGCGCCCAGCCCCGAAACGAATCCATTGACCGGACCGAACGCAAAACTGCGGCGGATGCAGATCAGATTGACCGGACCGATCGGCACCGCCGCGATCAGCCCCATGATCACCCCGGATATTATGAGAACAACGAACATCAGCGGCCTTGGCGAGAAATCACGACAAAGAAATGCGGCAGAGCGTCAAGGCCGGGACGGCGAAGACGGTTCCAGCGTTTCGACGAAACGCAGCGGCTTGCCCCTGGCTTTGCCGGTCAAAGCAAAATCGCGCACGACAATCTCGCCGGCCAGCACCGAAGCGACCGCCCAGCCCTTCGTCTTCATGCCGTCGAAAGGCGTCCAGCCGCAGCGCGACGCAATCCATTTGTTTTCGATCATGCGGGTCAGCCCCATGTCCACGATCGTGAAATCGGCGTCATAACCGCGCGCGATGCGGCCTTTGCTGGCCATGCCGAAAATCCGCTGCGGCCCGGAAGCGGTGAGATCGACGAAGCGCTCCAGGCTCATATCGCCCTTGTTCACATGATCCAGCAGGATCGTGACCAGGGTCTGCACACCGGGCATTCCCGATGGCGTGTCGGGATAAATCTTGTCTTTTTCCTCGCGCGTATGCGGCGCGTGATCGGAGCCGATCACATCGATCACGCCTTCGCGTACTGCTTTCCAAAGTGCCAGCCGGTGGCTTTCGTCACGGATCGGCGGATTCATCTGCGCATAGGTGCCGAGCCGCTCGTAGCAATCGGGGGCACTAAGAGCCAGATGCTGGGGCGTCGTTTCGGCGGTGGCAAAATCCTTGGCGGCCGCCAGCAGCGGGATCTCATCACCCGTGGTGACATGCAGCACATGCAGACGGCGGCCCGCCTGTTTCGCCAGCCCCAACACACGTTCGGTGGAAGCGCGTGCCGCTTCGGCATCGCGCCAGACCGGATGGGTTTGCGGATTGCCGCGTTCCGCGAAGGATTTGCGCGCGATCAGACGGTCTTCGTCTTCGGAATGCACCGCCATACGGCGATGGCCCGCTTTCAGAGCCGCCAGGATGTCGTCGGGATGATTGAGCAGAAGCGAGCCGGTCGAAGATCCCAGAAACGCCTTGACGCCGCAGACACCCGGCAACCGTTCCAGCTCGGCAAGCGCGCCCACATTGGCCGGGGTTGCCCCGACATAGAATGCATAGTCGCAATGCATGCGATCTTTGGCGCGCGCGAGCTTGTCCTCGATCGCTGCCCGGGTGGTCGTCGGCGGCGCGGTGTTGGGCATTTCGAACACGCCCGTGACGCCGCCCAGGATGGCGGCGCGGCTGCCGGTCTCCAGATCTTCCTTATGCTCGTTGCCGGGCTCGCGAAAATGCACCTGGCTGTCGATGACACCGGGAAGAACGTGAAGCCCTTTTGCCTCGAAAACGTCCCGGGCTTTGGCATCGGCAAAGCTGCCGATAGCGGCGATTCGGCCGGCAATGACCCCCACATCCGCTGGGGTAATGCCATTCGGGGTGGCAACTGTGCCGCCCCGGATCAACAAATCGAATGTTTCGCTCATGCGGGGTCTGGGTTAGCGCCTCCCCACCACCTTGGCAACCTTGCCCGGGAAGGCTACTTCCGAAGCCATGGAACCCGTTCATCTTAAGGATCGCGCGGTCATTGCCCTGGAAGGCGGTGAAGCGCGGGATTTTCTGCAGGGCCTGATCACGAACGACATCGGAAGCCTGGCGCCCCAAACCGGCCTTTATGCCGCGCTGCTGACGCCCCAGGGCAAGATCCTGTTCGACTTCCTGGTGACCGAAGGCGATGGCGCCGTGCTGCTGGATTGCCTCGCCGACAAGGCAGAGGCTTTGGTTAAACGGCTTACGATGTATCGCCTGAGGGCCAAGATCGGCATTGCGATACGGCCGCAGCTGGCAGTCTTCGCCGGACTGAGCGGGCGGCCGGCAGAACGCGCCGTCACATTTGCCGACCCCCGGCTGGCAGCGCTGGGCCCGCGCAGCATCGGCGCCGCCGCCGAGATGCCGGACTTCCTGGAAGGCCCCGCGACCTATCATGCGGAACGCCTGGCTCTTGGGGTTCCGGAAGGCTCGGATTTCGGCAGCGACAAGATCTTCGCGCTGGACGCGGGATTGGACGAACTGCATGGCGTCGCGTTCGACAAGGGCTGCTATGTCGGCCAGGAACTGACGGCGCGGATGAAGCATCGTGGCACGGCGCGCAAGCGCATTTTGTCCATCAGCGCCGATGACATGCTGCCGCCGGCCGGCACCGCGATCACAAGCGGTGGTATGGAGATCGGTGAAATTATTTCCACCTACGGCGCGCAAGGGTTCGCGTTGATACGCCTGGATCGGCTGGATGAAGCCAAAGCATCATTGACGGCCGGTATGATTGCCGTGACGCTCGCCAAGCCCTCATGGTTGGACACATGAAAGAGAAACAACGCTGTGCCTGGCCCGGGGTCGATGCGCAGTATGTCGCGTATCACGACACCGAATGGGGCGTGCCGGAATATGACAGCCGCGCCCTTTATGAAAAACTGGTGCTGGACGGCTTTCAGGCCGGCCTGAGCTGGATCACCATCCTGCGCAAGCGGGACAATTTCCGCAAAGCCTTTCACGAATTCGATCCCCATCGCATCGCCCGCTATGGCGCCCGCGACATTGACCGGCTGCTGAAGAATGAAGGCATTGTCCGCAGCCGCGCCAAGATCGAAGCCGCGATCAAGGGCGCAAAATTATGGCAGGAGATCGAGAAAGAACCGGGCGGGTTCCGGGACTTCATCTGGAAGCATGTCGATGGCAAGCCGGTCGATAACAAATTCAAGACTCGCGACCAGATTCCCGCCCAGAGCGAGATGAGCGAAAATCTCGCCCGGGATCTGAAGCAGCGCGGCTTCAACTTTTGCGGCCCCGTGATTTCCTATGCCTTTGCCCAGGCGGTCGGCATGGTGAACGACCATGTCACAAGCTGTTTCCGCCACGGCGAATGCGCGCGCCACACCCATCGTTGATCCAAACCTGCGGCTGGCGCGTAATCGGTTGATGAAGCCGATCATTGTCTGGTTCCGCCAAGATCTGCGCCTGGCCGACAACCCCGCTTTGGCCTTCGCGGCCAAATCGGGACGGCCGGTGATTTGCCTCTACATCCTGGATGACGACACGCCGGGCGAATGGAAATGGGGCGGCGCCGCGCGCTGGTGGCTGCATCATTCCCTGGCCGCACTCGACAGGAGCTTGCGCCGGCATGAAGGCGGCGAGCTGGTGCTGCGCCGGGGCCGGACGGACGAAGTGCTGCCCGCCGTCGTCGAGGGAGCCGGTGCTGGCACGGTCGTATGGAACCGCTGTTACGAGCCCCATGCCGTGGCCCGGGACAAGGCGCTGAAGCGACAATTGACCGAAGACCAAATTGAAGTCGAAAGCTTCAATGGGTCTTTGCTGTTCGAGCCTTGGGAGATCGCGACCAAGGAGGGAAAGCCGTTCCGCGTTTTCACACCGTTCTGGAATGCGCTCAGGGCGAAAGCCGAGCCGGGCAAAGCCCATCCCGCGCCGCGCAAAATCACCTTCTGCGCGAAAATCAAAAGCGACACGCTCGCGGATTGGGGGTTGCTGCCGGTTAAACCCGATTGGGCAAAGACTTTCGATTGGACGCCGGGAGAAGCAGCGGCGCATGGGTCGCTCTCATCTTTCCTGGAAAACATTTCCAATTACGCGCAGGCCCGCGATATTCCCGGCGAAGACGGCACCTCCCGGCTTTCTCCGCATCTCAATTGGGGCGAGATCGGCCCGCGTCAGATCTGGCACGCCGCAAAATCGCATGAGCATGGCCGCAGCGACGGCGCCCAGACCTTTCTGAAGGAATTGGCCTGGCGCGAATTCTGCGCGCAGCTGCTCTTTCACAATCCCCATTTGCCGGAAAAGCCGTTCGATGCGGGCTTCGAAAAATTTCCCTGGCGGCAAAGTGAAAAAGACTTCGCAACCTGGACTCGGGGACAAACCGGCATTCCCATCGTCGATGCCGGGATGCGGCAGCTTTGGCAGACCGGTTGGATGCACAACCGGGTGCGGATGATCGTGGCCTCCCTACTGATCAAGCATCTGGGTATCCACTGGAAGCATGGTGAGGAATGGTTCTGGGACACGCTGGTCGATGCGAGCTTGGCCAACAATGCCGCCAATTGGCAATGGGTAGCAGGGTCCGGCGCCGACGCCGCGCCATTCTTTCGTATTTTCAATCCCGTGCTGCAGGGTCGGAAATTCGATCCCGAAGGCAAATATGTCCGCCGCTATGTCCCGGAATTGAATTCCGTGCCGGACAAATACATCCACCACCCCTGGGACGCGCCCTTGCCGCCGCCCGATTATCCCAGCCCCATTGTGGATTTGGACGAAGGGCGCATGCGTGCCCTGAAGAGCTTCCGGTCGATTTCCAAGGGTTGAAGCCCTTTCCGGAGACCTTTAGATTTCAGGGATGATCTTCCCCGATGTCATTGCGGCGATCGGCAACACGCCGCTCATCCGTCTCAAGCGCGCATCGGATGAGACTGGCTGCGAGATTTTGGGCAAAGCCGAATTCCTCAACCCGGGTCAGTCGGTCAAGGATCGCGCCGCTCTCTATATCATTCGCGATGCCATGGCGCGGGGCGTTCTCAAACCCGGCGGCACCATCGTTGAAGGCACAGCCGGCAATACCGGCATCGGCCTGGCGATGGTGGCGAATGCGATGGGCTTCAAGACGGTGATTGTGATCCCGGAAACCCAGAGCCAGGAAAAGAAAGACGCGCTCCGCCTGATGGGCGCGCAGCTGATCGAAGTGCCCGCGGTGCCGTATCGCGACCCGAACAATTATGTGCGCCTGTCGGGACGGCTCGCGGAAGAGATGGCCCGGACGGAAAAAAACGGTGCGGTCTGGGCCAACCAGTTCGACAATGTCGCCAATCGCCAGGCCCATATCGAAACCACCGGCCCTGAAATTTGGCGGCAGACCGGCGGCAAGATCGACGGCTTCACCTGCGCGGTGGGCAGCGGCGGCACGCTGGCAGGCATCGGCATCGCTCTGAAACAACACAATCCCGGTGTGAAGATCGCTGCGGCCGATCCATTGGGAGCCGCAGTCTATTCCTGGATCAAAACCGGCAAGCTGGAATCACACGGATCTTCCATTACCGAAGGGATCGGCCAGGGCCGCGTCACCGCCAATCTCAAAGACGCGCCGATCGACGACGCTTATGAAATTTCCGACAGCGAAGCCCTGCCCATCATCTTCGATCTTCTCGAGCATGAAGGTCTGTGCCTGGGCGGCTCATCCGGCATCAACATCGCGGGTGCCATCCGCATGGCACGCGAAATGGGGCCGGGGCATACCATCGTCACCATGCTGTGCGATTACGGCAATCGCTATCAAAGCAAATTGTTCAACCCCGAATTCCTGAAAGGAAAGGGACTTCCCGCGCCGCCATGGCTCGACCGAGAGCACAGCGCGATTCCGGTCCCCTATCAAAAATGAGCGACATCGTTTCCGCCGAATGGCTGATGCAGAATCTTGCCAAAGTCCGCGTGCTGGACGCGTCCTGGTACATGCCCGCCGAAAAGCGCGATGCGAAAGCGGAATTCGAGGCGACGCACATTCCGGGCGCAGTCTTTTTCGACATCGACGCCCTTTCTGACCACAGCACCAGCCTGCCCCACATGCTACCGCCGCCCGAACAATTCGCGCGCGACGCCGGCGCGCTAGGGATCGGCGATGACGCTATGGTGGTGGTCTATGATTGTGCCGGCATTTTCTCGTCACCACGCGTCTGGTGGACACTCAAAGCCATGGGCCACGACAAGGTCGCAGTGCTGGATGGCGGCATGCCCGCCTGGAAGGCCGTCGGCGGCGCACTGGAAAGCGGCCCCGCCCGGCCAACTGCCGCGAAGTTCACGGCCCGGCCGAATAACAGCATCGTGCGCGACTTCGGCGCAGTGAAGGCGGCATTGGGAAACACGCAGGTTTTGGACGCCCGCAGCGCCCCGCGCTTCGAAGGCAGCGAAGCTGAGCCGCGTCCCGGTCTGAAATCCGGTCATATGCCGGGCGCGGCCAATATCCCCTACCGGGCAGTCCTCACCGGCGATGGGCATCTGAAAGATGACCGTGCTTTGCAGACATTGTTCGCGGAAAAAGGCGTGGATCTGCGCGCGCCGATCATCACCAGCTGCGGCACCGGCGTTACTGCTGCGATTCTGATGCTGGCACTGGAAAAGCTGGGCGGACGGCAGGTCGCGATCTATGACGGCTCCTGGACGGAATGGGGCGGGCGCGACGATGCGCCGGTAGCGACGGGCCCTGCTTAATGACCGGGAACGAGCAAGCCCGCCGACTGCCGATGACCGTCACCTTTCTGGAGATGGTCGCCAAACCCGTCGCCCTGCCCCCGCCAATGCCGCGCGGCAAGATCGCTTTTCTCCGGAGCGAGCATCCGCCGGTGCATTTCTACCGCTATCTCTATGACGCGGTGGGCAGCAAATATTTCTGGGTCGATCGCAAGAAGCTTTCCGACGACAAGCTGACGGACATCATTCACGCCGCCAACAACCAGCTATATGTTCTGTACACGGAAGGAACTCCGGCCGGCATGGCGGAACTCGAATTTCGCGCCGACGGCACCGCCAACATTGCCTATTTCGGATTGACCCCCGAAGCCACCGGGAAGCGGCTGGGCTATTTCTTCCTCTATCAGGCCTGTGCCAGCGCCTGGGCGCAGCCCATTTCCAAATTGCTGGTCAATACCTGCACCCTGGACCATCCCCGCGCCCTGCCGCTGTATCAACGCCTGGGCTTCACACCCTATGCGCGGGAAGAGCGTTTCGTGGAATTGATCTGAGGGCGGAATTGCCCTGCGTGGGGATTGCGGGCACAGTCGGGCCCGGCAATTTCGGGGCGCGCCATGGCTAGCGAAAAAGAACTCACTTGGCGCGGCGTTGCCTTGGGCATCGCCCTCACCTTTCCTTTCACCGCCGCCAATATGTATCTGGGATTGAAGGTCGGCCTCACTATCGCCACCTCGATCCCCGCCGCCGTGATCTCGATGGCCCTTCTGGGTCTCTTCTCCGGCTCCAATATCCGCGAGAACAACATCGTCCAGACCGTATGTTCGGCGGCGGGAACCATGTCCTCCGTCATTTTCATATTGCCCAGCCTTCTGATCATCGGCTGGTGGCAGGGCTTTCCATTCTGGACTTCGTTTCTCATCTGTGCGGCGGGCGGCGTGCTGGGCGTGCTTTTCACGGTGCCCCTGCGCCGCGCCTTGGTGACCAAATCCGATCTTCCCTATCCGGAGGGCCTCGCCGCCGCCGAAGTGCTCAAAGTGGGCTCCGACATGCGCGCCGAAAATCCGGAAGCGCGCGAGGGCTTGCTGGCGGTGGTCTATGGCGCAGTGGCGTCGTCCGCGCTCGCGATTGCGACCGCGATGCGATTGGCGGCCGATGGCGCGCGCGGTTTTTTCTCCGTCGGAGCCACGGCTGCCACTGGCTACAGCTTCTCTTTTTCCCTGGCGCTGATGGGCGCCGGCCACCTGGTGGGAATCTCCGTCGGTCTGGCGATGTTGGTGGGTATCTTGATCGCCTGGGCGGGAGCGGTTCCCCTGATCACGGCGATGACGCCGATGCAGGGCGATCTTGCAAGCTTCGTCACCGGGGTCTGGCGTAACGATGTGCGCTTCATGGGCGCCGGCGCCATGGCGGTGGCGGCCATCTGGTCCTTGGCGCGCACCATGGGACCTATCGTCAGCGGACTGAAAGCCACCATGCGGGCGCAAACCGGCACGGTCGATCTCACCGATCAAACAGACCGCGACATGCCCTTTTCCGTCATCCTGGCGCTGGGCGTGGCTTCGACGGCAGTCATTGCGTGGTTGGTGTGGCGATTCAGCAGCGATGCCGGTCTCACCGGATCCGCGCTTGCGATCGCGCTTTTCTCAATTCCCGTTGTCCTTGCCGGCGGTTTTTTTGTTTCGGCCATCTGCGGCTATATGGCGGGACTGATCGGCTCTTCCAACAGCCCCATTTCGGGCGTCGGCATTCTGGCGGTGGTGGGCACGGCGCTGGGCCTGGCGGTTCTCTTCAGCGGCGCCAGCGCAAACGCCCTGGTGGCGATTGCGCTGTTCATTACTGCGGTCCTGTTCGCGGTGGCCTGCAGCTCCAACAACAATCTGCAGGATCTAAAGACCGGCCAGCTGGTGGCTGCCACACCCTGGCGCCAGCAGGTGGCGTTGCTGGCCGGTGTCGCTGCTTCCACGGTCACCGTGCCGATCGTCCTTAATCTTCTGGCCCAGGCTTATGGCTTTGCCGGTGCCGCCAATCTTCACACCGTCACCTCTCAACCCCTGGCAGCACCACAAGCCAATCTGATGGCGGCACTGGCGCAAGGTGTGGTCGGCGGCAAACTCAACTGGGACATGATCGAGATTGGTGCGCTGGTCGGCGCAGGCATCGTGTTCCTGGACGAAATCATGCGCATGACCAAGCTGCTGCGCATTCCACCGCTGGCGGTGGGTTTGGGAATCTATCTTCCCATGGAGGCGACACTTCCCGTGGTGGTCGGCGCCATCATCGGCTGGCTCTACAATCGCAGAGTGCGCGGCGGGCATGCCGAACGTCTGGGCGTGCTGGTGGCCTCGGGCCTGATCGTGGGCGAAAGCCTGTTCGGCGTGATCAATGCCGGACTGATCGTGGGCTTCAACCGGGACGCGCCGCTGTCGGTTGTGGGATCCGACTTCGGCCTGGGCAATATCCTGGCCTATGCCGGCTTCGCGGGCCTGATTGTTCTGCTCTATGGCTGGCTGCTGCGGCGGGCACGCGCCGCGTGAAGCTGACAGGCACATTGTTCAATCATCCGCGCGGATTGATCTATCTGTTCGGCACGGAGATGTGGGAGCGCTTTTCCTATTACGGAATGCGCGCACTTCTGGTCGGCTATCTGGTCAAATACCTGCTGCTGCCGGGCCATGTCGAACATGTGTGGCTCTACCCGCAGATCAAGGAATTTTATGAAATGCTGTCGGGGCCGCTCGGCGTCCAACCTTTGTCAGCATTGATCTATGGCACCTATACCGGACTGATTTACGCAACGCCGCTGCTGGGCGGCTGGTTGGCGGACCGGTTTTTTGGTCAGCGGATCATCGCCATGAGCGGCATCGTAATGGCGGCGCTCGCTCATTTCATGATGGCGTTCGAGAATCTGCTGTTCCCGGCACTCACCCTGCTGATCTTCGCCGTCGGCTTCTTCAAGACCAACACCACGACCCAGGTGGGATTGCTGTATGAAAGAGGCGATCCCAGGCGCGACAGCGGCTATTCGCTTTTCTACGTGGGGATCAATCTGGGCGCGTTCCTCGCACCTTTCATCTGCGGCACGTTGGGCGAGAAAGTCGGCTGGTCTTATGGCTTCGGCGCCGCGGGCGTCGGCATGCTGCTGGCGCTTCTGGTCTATATTCTCGGCTGGAAACATCTGCCGCCAGAGCCGCCGCGCATGACGCGAGCGAGCGAGCCGCGCACGCCGCTTACCAGAGCGGAATGGAAATCCGTCGGCGCACTATTTCTGCTGGTCATTCCGCTGACGCTCTATTGGGCCTGCAACGAGCAGCAGGGCAACACCATGGCGCTGTGGTCGATCGACAATGCCGACCGTACTTTGTTCGGATGGGAAATTCCCTGGACCTGGTTCCAGTCGGTCAATCCCGCCGTCATTTTCTTTGGTACGCCAATGCTGCTGGCGCTGTGGGATCGCCGGGGCGCGCCCAGCAGCACCATGAAAATGGCTTGGGGCTGCTATCTGATGATGGCCGCCAATCTGGTGATGGCCCTAGTCGCCTGGAACACAGGCGGCGCGAAATCAAGCTGGTTGTGGCTGATGCTTTACTTCGTCGTCATGACCATCGGCGAAATCACGCTCTATCCGGCCAGCATGTCGCTCTTCTCCAAGGTGGCACCCTTGCGAATTACCACAGTGATGATGGCGGTGAATTTCCTGCCGAACTTCCTGGGCGGCGGCTTCCTGCAGGGATGGCTCGCCAGCTATTGGGAAAAGATGGACAAGGCTCTGTTCTTTGTGATGATAGCGGCGATTGCAGCAATCGCGGGGGCAGTCATCCACGCGGTCGACCGCCCGCTCGCTCCGATGCTTGAGGAAAATAAACCGTGACGAAATCGCACGACAAGCCCGAAACCATCGTGGTCGGCAGCGGCCGCATGAGCGCGTCGCATTTCGGCACCGTCAACACGCCGGTCTACCGCACATCGACGATCCTGTTTCCGAATGTCGCCAGCATGGCGCCTGGCAAGCAACCTTACAGCTATGGACGGCGCGGCACGCCCACCTCGCAGAGTCTGGAAGACGCGATCGGGGAACTGGAAGGCGGCGCGCAAGTCGTTCTGGTTCCGTCGGGGCTGAACGCCGTCACCACCGCGATCCTGTCTGTTGCGACCAGCGGCGATCACATGCTGGTGACCGACAGCGTTTATGGCCCGACCCGCCAATTCTGCGACACGACATTAAAGCGGCTGGGCGTCGAGACAACCTATTACGCGCCGGGTGCCGACATCACCGCCCTGCTCCGGCCCAACACCAAGATCATATTCTGCGAAAGCCCCGGCTCGCTCACTTTCGAGATCCAGGACATTCCGGCCATCGCCAAAATCGCGCACGCGCATGGTGCATCGGTGCTGTTGGACAATACCTGGGCGACGCCGCTTTTGTTCGACGCCCATGGCCATGGCGTCGATCTGTCGATCCAGGCCGGCACCAAATATCTGGGTGGGCACGCCGACGTGAATATCGGCTATGTCAGCGCCAATCAGGCCCATGCGGCGCGGCTGAAGGAAACCCATGGCAATATGGGTCTCAACGCCAGCGGCGATGATTGCTTTCTGGCGCTGCGCGGCCTTCGCACCTTAGCTGTGCGTCTGAAGCGCCATCAGGAAACGGCGCTGGCGTTGACGGCATGGCTGGCCAAGCGGCCGGAAGTGGTGCGCATCCTCTATCCCGCCCTTCCCACCGACCCCGGCCATGCCATCTGGAAGCGTGACTTCAAGGGCGCATGCGGCTTGTTTGGGTTCGAACTCAAACCCGTTTCCGATACAGCTCTAGCCGCTTTCGTGGACGGGATGCGCCATTTCGGCATCGGCTATTCCTGGGGCGGGTTTGAAAGTCTGATCCTTCCCAGCCATATCCACCGCACCACCGCGTCCTTCGAAGCCAAGGGGCCGGTGATCCGTATCCATGCCGGCCTGGAGGATGCAGGCGATCTGATTGCCGACCTGGAACAGGGTTTCCTGCGCCTGAAAGACAACAAGTGACCGACACCCTGACCCAATCCGCTTTTCTCAATGCCGTGAATTTCGACGAGCGCGGGCTGGTGCCGGCCATCGCCCAGTCCGCCGCCACCGGTCAGGTCCTGATGATGGCCTGGATGAATCGCGAAACCCTGGCGACCACGCTCACCACCAAGGAAGTGACCTATTGGTCGCGGTCCCGCCAGAAAGTCTGGCGCAAGGGCGAAACCAGTGGCCATACCCAGCGGCTGGTCGAAGCGCTGGTGGATTGCGACGGCGATGTGGTGCTTCTGAAGGTCGATCAGCTGGGGCCGGCCTGCCATACCGGGGCACCGACCTGCTTCTTCCGGCAGCTGGCCTGAAGGTCTGCGGGATTGTCCTGAACGATCCGCCCTTTCATACGCTATAGTGGGTGAACCGCGCCGTCGCGGCCCTGGAGCACCGCCGAGCTGACATGCCACCCCGCGCTTCCGCGACCAGCAGCCTGACACCGAAAT
>Ga0207695_10009561_pt1 | contig 11981 bp, 8 predicted proteins | sample KBSC54metaG_FD_184354 | JGI IMG/M metagenome (GOLD analysis project Ga0207695, IMG submission 184354) | Corn rhizosphere microbial communities from Kellogg Biological Station, Michigan, USA - KBS C5-4 metaG (SPAdes) (version 2) | ecosystem: Host-associated > Plants > Roots > Rhizosphere > Soil...
GGTGACTGTGTCCTCGGTCGGGTAAAAGCCGCGCACCAGGAAGTTCGAAATCCCGATATCGTAATAGTCCAGGATGGCCTCGGCGACCTGTTCCGGGGTGCCCACCAGGGCCGTGGAATTGCCGCCGGCGCCGCTGGCCGCCGCGACTTCCGTCCAGAGCCGCTTGTCGAGAACCTTGCCGCGGGCCGCTGCCTCGCGCAGGCGCACCGATCCGATATTGGTCGGCAGTTTGTCGGTGGGCGCTATGCGCCCGCCGCTGCGGCTTTCGGAAGCTTTCACCTTTTCCAGGATCTTGGCGGCACTGTCCCAGGCCTCGGCTTCGGTCTTGGCGACTATAGTGCGGAAAGCAAGCGTGAAGCGGATATCGCTCGGATTTCGGCCATGTTCCACGGCATAAGCCCGAACCCGGTCCAGCGTTTCCTTGGCTTTGTCCAAGGGCTCGCCCCACAAGGCATAAATATCGGCGTGCTTGCCGGCCACCCGCAGCGCCGCATCGGATGAACCGCCAAACGAGATGGGCACACGCGGTTTCTGGAAAGGCTTGATGGTCGAGAAGGCGCCCTTGAATTTGTAGAAGCGGCCTTCATGGTCGAAGGGTTCGTCGCTCTCCCAGACTTTTTTCAGGACTGTGAGATATTCGTCCGTGCGCTCGTAACGCTCGTCATGCGACAGGAAATCGCCGTCGCGCGCCTGGTCGGCCTCGCTGCCGCCGGTGATGATATGCACCCAAAGCCGCCCGTCGCTGAAATGATCCAGTGTGGCCAGCTGGCGGGCCGCCAAAGTGGGTGTAACAAACCCGGTGCGGTGGGCCAGCAGGGCGCCGATCTTCTGGTATTTGGCCAAAACATAGGCAGCGAGCTGGTTGTTGTCGGCCCAGGTTGAAAAAGCGCCAATAAGCAGCCGGTCGATGCCGGCTGCCTCCAGCGCGCCCACATGACGCAGAATGTATTCCTTATCCACGGCCGGGCCGCTGGGCGGGATGATGTCCGATCCCTCGCGGGCGCCTGTGTGGCCGATGAATTCCGACGTCATGATGCCCTCGCGCTGAATTTCGGACGGCGGTCGCCAGTCCTTTGTTGACTAACACTATCAATTAAGTGGAGTATAACCGGAACCGGCGCCGACCTGCAAGCCACCCGCGCCGTGCGAGAGGTGAAGCGTGTTTCCGGAAGCCAATGCGAAATTCGATCCCAAGGCCGTAGGCGTGCACAAGATCGGCGCGCCGGACCGTCAGACATTGCTGGCGCGGTTGCCTGCACTGGCGGCGCAGATCGCCCAGGGCGCGGCGCACCGGGATCGCGAGCGCGAATTGCCCTTCGAACAATTCCAGTTGTTCCGCGAGTCCGGTCTGGGTGCCTTGCGTGTACCGGTCAAGCTGGGCGGCCCCGGAGGCACCATTCCTGACTATGTCGAAACGATCGTCACGCTGGCCGCCGCGGACTCCAATGTGGCGCACGCGCTACGCTCGCACTTCAATTTTTCCGAATCCCTTATTCTGGCACCGGGCACGGCCAAAGCGCGCACCTATCTTTCCAAGATTCTGGAGGGAAAGCTGTTCGGGGGCGCTGCCGCCGAGCTTGGCACCGCCAGGCCCGGCGACATTGAAGGCACCAGGCTGGTCAAGCAGGGCGAGAGCTATCGCCTGAACGGCAAGAAATACTATGCCACCGGCACGGCCTTTGCCGATTACGCCAGCTTCGGAGCGCTGGATGAAAGCGGCAAACTGGTCTCCGCGCTGGTTCCGGCCGGCCGGGCAGGGGTCAACATCCTGGATGATTGGGATGGGATGGGTCAACGCCTGACGGCCAGTGGCGGCGTGGATCTGGTGGATGTCGAGGTTCATCCCCACGAGATCGGCGAGCGTGGCCAGTCGGCGATGACCAGCCTGATCGGGCGGCATACCTCTGCCTTGCGCCAGCTGCACCTGATCGCCTGCGTCAACGGTATTGTCCGCAACATCCTGTCGGACGCTATTGCCTATGTCCGCAAACATGCACGCACCACCCGGCATGCCGAGGCCGCCAAGGCCGTGGACGATGCCTTTGTTCAACAGGTGACGGGGGAGTTGGCGGCCATCGTCTTCGCGGTCGATGCCATCATTGCGGAGGCCGCTCGGGTCATGGGCCGCGCTGCTGACGCCTTGGTGGCAGAGGCTTCGGATGCCGAAGAACTGGTGCTGGAAAGCGCGCTGGCAACGGCCCGCGCCCAGTTGGTGGCGGGACGGCTCGGTCTGAAAGCGGCCGAGGAGATGTTTGAGATCGGGGGCGGCTCGACCACCTCACGCAAATACAATTTCGACCGCCACTGGCGCAACATCCGCACCATCCTCAACCACAATCCGCTGAACCATAAGGCCAGGGTGGTGGGCGACTATTTCCTGAATGGCACCGAGACCCATCTCAAAGAAGGTCGGGTGTTCTAGTCCCGCAAAGGTGTCATTCCATGAAAAGGTATCTGGCTCCCGTCTTGTTTGCTTTTCTGGGCATGGCTCCCGCCTTGGGTGAAGTGCCGGCGCCCGTGCCTTCGATCGATACCCTGGCGCAGTTGCCGGTTGTCGTGACGCAGCCCTATGACGAAAAGGCCGATGCCGATGCCGCCGTCGCGGCCGCCTTTGAAAAGGCAAAGCAGTCGAAAAAGCTTGTGCTGCTGGATCTGGGCGGGAACTGGTGCCCCGATTGCATCGTGCTGGCGAATTTTCTCCAGCTGCCGGAGATCAAGCGCTTCACCGAAAAGCATTACGAGATCGTCGCCGTCGATGTCGGCCGGTTCAATCGCAACCTTCAGGTGCCGGCCCGCTTCGGATTTATCGACCGGTTGAAGGGTGTGCCGACCGTCCTGGTGGCGACACCAGACGGCAAGCTGGTCAATCCGGGCAATGTCTTTGCTTTCACCGACGCGCGCCACATGACGCCAAAGTCGCTGGCCGACTATATCGCCAAATGGCCGCAGGCAACGCCGCCCAGCCCATAAGCGGCTGACGCGCGGGCGATTCCAAAAAAAGAAACGGACCGGCTTTGGGCCGGTCCGCCAAGTTCAGGGAAGACGCGTCGTAGGGGGACTACGACACAGGAATTGCCTCTATACTATATTATATCGATAGAGTAAAGAGGGTTGTGAGCGAGGTGTAGAAATGGGCTTTGAGCGGTGGGCCGCATGGCGGCAGATGATGCGGCTGGCTTGTGCCGGTGTACTGAACCTTGCCTGTTTGACGTCGGCCGGTGCGGCCGAACCTCATGGCATGGTCGTCACCGCCCAACATCTGGCGAGCGATGTGGGGCTGGAAATTCTGCGGCAGGGCGGCAATGCCGTCGATGCGGCCGTGGCTGTCGGTTACGCAGAAGCGGTGGTCAATCCCTGCTGCGGCAATATCGGCGGCGGCGGCTTCATGCTGCTGCATCTGAACGGCGGCAAGGACATTGTCATCAATTTCCGCGAAACAGCTCCGGCTGCTGCCAGCGCCGCCATGTATCTGGATGCGGCAGGCAAGCCGGTGCCCAATGCCAGTCTGCTGGGGTACAAGGCCGTCGGCGTGCCGGGCTCCGTGCTGGGGCTGGATGAGGCGCTGACCCGCTACGGCAAACTAAAACGTGCCCAGGTCATTGCTCCGGCCATCCAGCTGGCGAGCCGCGGCTTTATCCTCACGCAGGGCGATGTCGATATCCTTGCGCCGCTGACCGATCAGTTCCGCCGCGATCCGGCCCTGGCAAAGATTTTCCTGCGGCCCGATGGACAACCGTTCCGGGCTGGGGACCGGCTGGTGCAAAAGGACCTGGCCCGCACGCTTGGGCATATCGCGCAAGATGGCCCAGGATATTTCTATCATGGCCCGGTTGCCGCGGCGGTCGCAGGCGCCGCCAAGGCCAAGGGCGGCATCATCACCGCAGCAGACTTTGCCGGATACAAGGTGCGGGAAGTTTCGCCGCTGCAATGCTCTTACCGGGGCTATGTCTTTGTCTCGGTACCGCCGCCCAGCTCCGGCGGCGTGACCATGTGCGAGATCCTCAACATCCTGGAAGGCTATGACCTGAAGGGCCTGGGCTTCCACTCGGCCGCCGCCACACGCCTGATGGTCGAGGCGATGCGCCATGCCTATATCGACCGCAACGACACGCTGGGCGATCCCGATTTTGTCAACAATCCCACTGATCGTCTGCTGTCCAAGCCGTATGCCGCGTCCTTGCGGGAGAAGATCGACAATGGCACGCGCCAGCCCTTGCAAGTTTCTGCGGTGCGCGAAAAGCCCGAGACCACGCATTATTCGGTGATCGACAAGGACGGCAATGCGGCCTCCGTCACCTATACCCTCAACGGCTCCTTCGGGGCCGTGGTGATGGCACCGGGCACCGGCGTGCTACTGAACGACGAGATGGACGACTTCACGGTCAAGCCGGGTGTCGCCAATCAGTATGGTCTGGTCCAGGGCGCCAACAATGCCATCGCGCCGGGCAAGCAACCCTTGTCTTCCATGTCGCCAACCGTGGTGCTGAAAGACGGAAAGCCGTTTTTGATCCTGGGAAGCCCTGGCGGGTCGCGCATCATTACCGCCACCCTGGAAGCGGCGATCAATGTCATCGATTACGGGCTTGAACCGCAGGCCGCGGTGGATGCGCCGCGCATCCATTTCCAGGCCCAGCCCGAGACGGTCTTTCTGGAAGCGGGGGCTTTGACCAAAGACGCACAAAATCAGCTCGAAGCACGAGGCTATCGCTTCGAGGAACAGAAGCCCTGGTGCGCGGTCGAACTGATCAAGGTGGATGGCGCCAGCCTGACGGGCGCCAATGACCATCGCCGCCCCGCCGGCTCGGCTGCGGGATATTAGGCAATGTCAGTCCTGTCCTTTCGCCCTCCCGCGGTCGCCATCATAGGCGGTGGCTTCACCGGCAGCCTCTTTGCGTTGAAACTGGCATCGGCGTGTCCCGATTGGACCATCACCCTCATTGAAGACCATTTGCATCCCGGGCGGGGCCTGGCTTATGGCGCCTGCGGGCCACACCATCTCCTCAATGTACCCGTGAGCCGGATGGAGGTCGGCCTTCGGCCTGCTTTTGCCGAGTGGCTTGGCGGCAGGCCCGGATTGCTGGCCGAGGCGCTGGAGGAAAGCGAAGGCGTGCTGGATGACGCTTTCGTCCCGCGTCAATTGTTCGGCGACTATATCGCACAGCGCCTTTCCGAAGCACTCGCCAGCGGCATGCTGCGTCGTATCCATGGCGAGGTGTTGAAGATCGACCGCAATCCGCGGCGCCTGGTGCTGTCCGATGGAAGTCATGTCGCCGCCGATACGGTGGTGCTGGCCACAGGAAATTTGCCGTCGCGGCTGCCTTTCAAGGTTGGCGCTTGCGACCGCATCGTCACCGATCCCTGGCGCACGGGCGCGTTGCACCAGATTCAGCGTGATGACTCGCTGCTTCTGCTGGGAACGGGCCTGACCATGGTGGACATGCTGCTGACCTTGCGGCAGCGGGGGCATAAGGGGCCCATTCATGCCGTTTCCAGGCACGGGCTTCTGCCCAAAGCGCACAGTCCCGGACGCAGCTGGCCCGCCTTTCTGGATATCGGCGCGTCGCCGCGCGAGGCGTTTTCGGCCATACGGGCCAATATCCGGCGTGCCGAGGCGCAGAATATTCCCTGGCAGCGGGTTTTCGATGCCGCCCGGCCCGTGGTCGCTTCGCTGTGGCGTGGCTGGACCCTGGGCCAGCGCGCGCAATTCCTTCGCCATTTGCGCACGCGCTGGGATGTTCATCGCCATCGCATGGCGGAACGGATAGCCGCCTTCATCGATGAGCTTTTGTGGAACGGGTTTCTCACGATCACCGCCGGCCGCGTGCTGGCTGTCGATGAGCATAAGGATGGCCTCACCGCCTTGATCCGGCCGCGGGGCAAAAGAGCGCAAACGGTCGAAGTGGACGCCCTGATCAATTGCACCGGGCCGGCCATAGACCTGCGGACCACGCAACATCCGCTGCTTGGCGATCTGTTGCGTCAGGGGTTGGTGCGGTCTGATCCGCTGGGACTGGGGCTTGAAACGGCCGATTGCGCGGCGCTCGGTGCCGATGGCGCTCGGTCCGATTGGCTGTTTGCGCTCGGTCCGCTCACCCGTCCGGCCTGGTGGGAGATTACAGCGGTGCCGGAAATCAATGCCCAGGTCGACCGGCTGGTGCATCAGATCGCGCGGCACGAAACGGACCTGTTCCGGCCTTTGACGGATGTTTTTTTGGATATCGGTGCCGGCATTTGACGAATATCGCCAAAGGAGAAATCGCATGACTGTGAAGACGGCATCTGCCCTGGATATCCATCCCAGCCAGGCCCCCATGATCTTCGGCCGCTACTGGAGTGTCGATGCCGTGGTGGAGCATGGCGATGCCCGTGGGCGTACATTGGGCTTTCCCACCGCCAACATGCATTTGCCCGAAGACAGCCCATTGGCATTCGGGGTTTACGCCGTGCGCGTCGGCATTTTTGCGCAAGGACGGATTGAGACTCTCTACGACGGTGTTGCCAATTTCGGTATCCGGCCGATGTACCGCATCAGCCGACCGCTGCTGGAGGTGCATCTGCTGGACTTTGCCGGCGACCTCTATGACCAGATTCTGCGGGTACAATTCATCGCCTATATTCGCCCCGAAGCCGCATTTGCCGGCGTCGATGCCCTGATTCAACAGATCGGTGAAGATGCGCGCGCCGCGCGCGATCTGCTGGCGCGTGCGCCCCGGCGGCTATGGCAAAAAAGCTGAATCGGAAATCCTGTTTCCCAGGATTTCCTGCAAAACCGAACGGGGATCGGTGCCGACGCGCGAGACCGCGATTTTCAATTGGATTGAAGTGACCCGCCAGCGTCCGGCCCAGTAGATCGCGTTGTCCCCGTCGCCAAGGTCGACGGTTTTGAACAGGACCGGTATGGCATCCGGCCGCCCCTGCCGCTGGGAGTGAAGACCCGTTCGGCTGTAGCTGCGTTGGGCAGATTTTCCCTTTGGCCGGGGATGGGGGCTCGCAGCGCTTCTCATGCCATCGCCTTCTTGATCGCCCGCCGCATCTGAACCCGCTGGCGGGCAAATGGCCGGCCAATTGCGGCTTCGGCAATAAGCCGTGACGGACGCAAAGGTTCCTGGGCCGGGCCCACGCCAACCCCGCCGGAAAAAGAAAAATCTCTTTTCAATTCAAGGGAATATGGGAATTTTCAGCCGTTGGCCCGCGCCGTTGATTTGTCCCTGATCTGAAGGGCGTTGATTTGCACGCGCCCTTCGCGCTCTTAACGCCGGATCATGTCCTTGCCTCGCTTCACCATGCCTGACTTGCCTGTCGCGGAATGCCTTCCGCGCCTGCTGGCCGTGCTTGGGGAACAATCCAACGCGGTGCTGGTCGCGCCTCCGGGCGCCGGCAAAACCACATCCGTGCCGCTGGCACTGTTGGGCGCCCCGCTCATGGATCGGGGACGCATTCTGATGCTGGAACCGCGCCGGCTGGCCGCCCGTGCAGCAGCCAGCCGCATGGCGAGTCTGATTGGCGAGAAAGTGGGCGCGACGGTCGGCTTTCGTACGCGGCTTGAGAGTGCGGTCTCTTCCGCCACCCGCATCGAAGTGGTCACCACGGGTCTGCTCATACGCCGCCTGCTCGGCGATCCAGGATTGGAGGGCGTCTCTGCCGTCATCCTGGACGAAATCCATGAGCGCTCGCTGGAAGCCGATCTGGCGCTCGCGCTCTGCCTGGATGCGCAGGCGATGCTGCGCAGCGATCTGCGATTGCTTGCCATGTCCGCAACACTCGACGGGGCTCGGCTTTCTGCGCTGATGGCGGCACCCATTGTGGAAAGCGCCGGGCGGATGCATCCGGTGGAAATCCGCCACGCTGCGCGCGACCTGCGGGATGCGCGCGATCTGCCCGAAGCCATGGCGCGCGCCATTCGCGCGGCGCTGAGCGATGCGCCGGGCGATGTCCTGGCCTTCCTGCCCGGCATGGGAGAGATCCGCCGCACCGAAGCGGCGCTTGATGGACTGGGTGCCACCGTGTTGCCGCTGCATGGCGATCTGTCACCGGCGGCCCAGGATCTGGCGCTGCGTCCTGCCGAAGGCCGGCGCGTGGTGCTGGCCACCGCGATTGCGGAAACCTCGCTTACGGTGCCGGGGGTGCGGATCGTCATTGACGGTGGGTTCCGGCGTACGCCGCGTTTCGATCCCGCCAGCGGTCTGACCCGGCTGGCGACGGAGCGTGTCAGCCGTGCCGCGGCCGACCAGCGCTCGGGCCGCGCCGGGCGTGAGGCGCCCGGTCTTGCCATCCGGCTCTGGACGGAAGCGCTTCAGCGGGGGCTGCGCCCCTATGACCGGCCGGAAATTCTGGAAGCCGAACTTTCCGGTCTGGCGCTGGATTGCGCGGCCTGGGGCACGCCGCCCGAAAAACTCACTTTCCCGGATGCGCCGCCCGAGGGCGCGCTCGCCGCTGCGCGCGCTTTGCTCGCCGATCTCGGCGCCATGGACGATACGGGCGCGATCACCCCGCTGGGCGAACGGATGAGCAGGCTGGGCGCCCATCCGCGTCTCGCGGCCTTGATGCTTGCGGCGCAGGAAAGTGCCCAGGCCGCGCGCGCCTGCGATATTGCGGCCTTGCTGGAAGGGCGCGATCCGTTGCGCGCGGGTATGGAAGCGCCGGCCGACATCCTGATCCGGCTGGAGGCGCTCGCCGATCCTTCCGCGGCGTCGGCGCTTGGTGCGGACCGCAACGCCATCAGCGGCATCCGGCAGGCCGCCAAGCAATATCGCGCGCGCCTTGGCATTGCAGGCGAGCGGATGGCGGCAGGCGATCCGGCACCGCTGATTGCTGCGGCTTTCCCAGACCGACTGGCGCAGCGGCGAGCCGAGCCGGGCAGTTTCCGCCTTTCAGGCGGAGGCGGGGCCCGGCTTGCGGTGACCGATCCGCTGGCCAAAGCCGGACTTCTCGCAGTGGCTGCGCTGGAAATGAAAACCTCGCCGCTCATCCGCATGGCGGCGCCGCTGGATATCGCAGACCTGCCGGCCACGCTGGCGGCGCGGATAACCGAAACGGTGGAGACCAGCCTGGATCCGGTCTCCGGCAGCATTCTGGCGCGGCGGCGCAAGCGGCTTGGCGCGCTGGTGCTGGAAGAACGTTCCGCGCCGCCGCAAGCGGCAGATGCTGCAGCTGTTTTGCTGGAAGCCGTGCGGTCCGATCCGTCGCGTCTGCCCTGGACGCAAACCTCGCGCAATCTCCAGGCCCGTCTCAAACTGATGCATGGGCTGGAAGCCGAGATCTGGCCCGCCTCGGATGATGAGAGCCTGATTGCAAGTCTTGAAGATTGGCTGGCGCCCCATCTGCATGGGCTGACGCGGCTGGGCGATCTGGAGGCCCTGGATCTACACGTTATTCTGTTTGGCCGGCTGGACTGGGCACTCAAGAACCGGCTCGACAAGGAATTGCCGACACACCTGCCGCTCCCCGGCGGGCAAGCGGCGGTGGATTATACTGAACCGGTACCCATCGCTTCGGCGCGCGCCCAGCATTTTTACGGCCTGGCGCAAACGCCCAAACTCGCAAATGGCCGGGTGCCGCTGCGGCTTGCGCTGCTCTCACCTGCGGGACGGCCGATTGCGCTCACCGCCGACATTGCGGGCTTCTGGCGCGGCGCCTGGGCCGATGCGCGGCGGGACATGCGAGGCCGCTATCCCAAGCACAATTGGCCGGAAAATCCGCTGCTGCCGTAACCGGTGCCGTCAGTCGCCGCCGCCGCCCGGCTGATAATAATGCAGGCTGGGCGGGCGCGGCGTGATGGCCAGGCGCGTTCCAGATCCGGTGCCCGCCGCCGTGGCGCGGTGCCAGCGTTCTTCCGGCGCGAAAACGATGTCGCCGAATTCGGCCGTGATCAGCGGCACGCCCTGGATCAGGAAGTCTTCCTTGCCTTCCATGATCAGCCAGAATTCCGCGAAGTTCTCATGGAAGTGGCCGAAATTGTCGGCAGGTGGTGTGGGAATGCCCGGCTGGCGGATGATATTGGCCCAGGTGTGATCGTCCTTCACCGCGCCGCCGCCCTTGCCATTCTTGGCGACGATATCGCCTTCGAAATCGATATAGGGCTTGTTGACGTCATCATACTTGCCCCGCCCGCTATAGCTCGCCTTGATGAAGGTCATGCCCTTCGCCGCTTCGGGTGTTTCGCTCGCCGGATAGCTGGGTGTCTCGCCGGCCGCGCGCACTTCGAACCGCAGCGAAGGCGCGTCGCCCACAGTCTCCATGCTGTAAGGCACGCGGTAAGGTACCTGCACCAGGAAGCCCTTGGAGGCGATGAACGGCTCGACGCCGTCGATGGTCACTTTCATCTGGCCGGACACCACCACCCAATAGACCCGGTCGTCGGCCCAGAACTGGGTCTTGGTCTTCTTGCCGGGCGCCATGGAAATATACTGGCCGATGAAATCGCGGGTCAGGACTTCGGTCTCGGCCCAGTCGCTCTTGCCCTTGTGGCGGGCCAGTATGTCGATGAATTTCTTGTGCGGTTTATTGGGAGCCGTGAAGGGGGCCGGTTTGACCGGCACCGGAGCCCAGGCCTCCAGCGATGCCGCGCCTGCCGGCTGCGCGCCGGGCAGGGCGAGAAGAGCGGCCCCTGCCCAGGCCATCAGGAATTTGCGTATCATCACCGGCTCCCATCATGTTCTGCCCGATTGCGGGCCGCAGGCTGTTGCTGCGGCCTCCACTTTAAAGTCGCCCGCGCAGGCCTGCACCTGCCGATTGAAGCGTCAAATCGCGCCAGCCGGCCAGGATTGCTGCTGACGCGAAGACGATTTGCGAGGCTTTTCCTGTCCAAGCTCCGGTTTTAAGGTGCCTGCGATCCGCACCGGAGGCTGGAGCCATGTCACCCAGACTAAAGCATTCCGAATTTCATGGCCGTATCGGCACCGCAAGGACCACGGTTACCCCGCCCGTCGGCATCTATTCGCGCACCTGGGGCAGCGCCCAGCATGATGTTGCCGAAGGTGTGCACCGGCCAGCCCTGGCGAGCTGTCTGGTGTTTCAAACCCTGGCAGGCGACAGCGAGCTTGTCTTCATCACTATGGATTCCTGCTGCGCCGATGACGGCGAGGTTGCCGCCATACGTGCCAAGGTCCTTAAGCATTTTGGGCTGAGGCCCGAACAGCTGATGCTGCATCCGTCCCATTCCCACAGCCTGCCGGTGCTGACGCGGCGCACGTCCGACCGGGCCGGCGGCGCGCTGCTCACCGCTTATCTGGATAGTCTGGCGCCCATCTGCATCGATCTGGTCGAAGAGGCACGCGCGTCCCTGGCGGAAGGCATGGTGAGCTGGGCCTATGGGCGCTGCGGCCTGGCTTTCAATCGCGACGCGGTGGATCCCGCCAGCGGCCGTGACATTTGCGGGCTCAACCTGACGGAAAAAGCCGATGACACGGTGCTGGTGGGGCGGGTTGCCGACATGGGCGGCAAGATCAGGGCCACTATCGTCAACTATGCCTGCCATCCGGTCTCGCTGGGTGGGCGCAACCGGCTTCTGTCACCCGATTATATCGGCGCCATGCGCGAAGTGGTGGAGCGCGATACGGACGGCGCGATGTGCGTGTTCATGCATGGTGCGTCCGGCGATTTGACGCCGCGGCGCAGTTACGAAGCCAAGACCGAAGTCGCCGACCAGAATGGCCGCGAGCTGGGCTATGCCGCGCTCTCGGTCCTGAGCGGGATGTTTCCGCCCGGCCAGCATTTGCAATATCAGGGCGTGGAGGAATCGGGCACGCCTTTGGGCATCTGGCGGCTGATGCCGCGGGCCGATGTCAGCACCGAGCTGTCGGGCCGTTTCCTGTCCACGCAATTTCCGCTGCTGCCTTTTCCGTCCCGCGAAGAACTTCAGACGCAATTGGCGGCTGCGACCGAGCGTTTTGCCATTGAGCGGCTGGAGCGCAGTCTTGCCCGGCGCGCCCAGGTGGGTGACGGGCCCGACAGCGATTTTCATTTCACGGTTTGGCGGATCA
>Ga0207695_10009569_pt1 | contig 11975 bp, 15 predicted proteins | sample KBSC54metaG_FD_184354 | JGI IMG/M metagenome (GOLD analysis project Ga0207695, IMG submission 184354) | Corn rhizosphere microbial communities from Kellogg Biological Station, Michigan, USA - KBS C5-4 metaG (SPAdes) (version 2) | ecosystem: Host-associated > Plants > Roots > Rhizosphere > Soil...
AACATAGATGAATATAGCAGTATCCCAAAAAAGGTTCCAAAAGATCAATCTTATCACAATTGTTCTGCTTTTTGTATTGATACTTGCCGGAGGAGTTGTACGAAGCACAGGTTCGGGAATGGGGTGTCCCGATTGGCCGAAATGTTTCGGGTGTGTAATACCGCCAACCAACGTTTCGCAGCTTCCCAAAGATTACAAACAGAAATATCTTGCCGGGCGAATAGCAAAAAATCAACGCTTTGCTAAAACGCTGGATGTATTCGGGTTCAGTGATTTGGCTACCCGCTTGCGCCAGGACAAATCTATATTGGTGCCCGAAGAATTCAACGCCGCCAAAACCTGGGTAGAGTACGTCAATAGATTATTAGGCGAGATTACGGGTATGGCTTTATTGGTCACAGCTATCTATGCATTCAGCTACAGGAAAGTAAGTAGGACAATAGTAGTGCTAAGTATTTTTAACGTAATATTGGTAGGTTTCCAGGCTTGGTTTGGCTCTATCGTAGTTGCTACCAATTTAGTGGCATGGACAATTACTGTGCACATGATGCTGGCATTGGCGATATTGGCTATATCCATATTGACTTATCATATGGCTAAAACCAACGGAAAGCCTAAACTCAATACCACACCTATTATCCATATCATTACACTAATCGCCATAATTATATCTATAGCGCAAATAATGTTTGGTACGGAAGTAAGAGAGAAGATCGACGCTGTTTCTACCCGTTTACGCGGTTATAGGGATGGCTGGGTGAACAGTGCTGGTCAAATATTCTCTCAACACCGTGATGTCGCCCTATTGGTATTAGTAATTAACATCATGCTTTACGCATTGATACGCCGTCATTTCAGCAGGCATTCGGTTCAGCAGCAGTTGATGAGCTTTAGCTTCCTGATCATTATGCTGCAGATAGTAACCGGTATTATTCTTTCATACCTGGCGCTGCCGCCGTTTGCGCAGGCATCACATATTTTGCTGGCCAGCTTAATGTTTGGCGCACAGTTTTATTTAATGCTGAACCTATACCGGTCGGCTAACGGACAGGGGGTAAGCAGATGAAGTGGAAAGATTTTTCAAAGCTGATCAAATTCAGGCTGACATTTCTCGTAGTCTTCTCTGCATCAATTACGTTCCTGATAGGCAGTAAAGCCAACGCAGAAAACCATGGCTATATCAACTGGATGCACTGGGCCATGCTGATCGTAGGGGGCTTTCTCGTAACCGCTGCTGCCAACTGTTTCAACGAGATCATAGAGAAAGACTATGATAAGCTGATGAAGCGTACCAAAGATCGCCCTATCCCCGCCGGACATATGACTACCGGGCAGGCGCTGATCCTTGGCTTAGGCATGGCGATAGCTGGCACCTATTTATTAGGGAGCTTAAATTTGCCTACAGGCTTGCTATCAGTTTTCTCGATATTATTCTATGCTTTTGCGTATACGCCGTTAAAACGTGTTTCGCCCATAGCGGTGTTTGTTGGCGCTATACCGGGAGCTTTGGCACCGTTTATTGGTTACGTGGCTGGCTACGGTACGGTAGACCAGATCGCGCTGATCGTTTTTGGTATTCAGTTCGTGTGGCAATTCCCGCATTTTTGGGCTATTGCCTGGGTATTGGATGATGACTATAAACTGGCAGGCTTCAGGTTATTACCTACAGGTAAACGTGATCTGGGGAGCGCCATTATTACATTTATCAGTACTGTGATCATGCTGCCGGTTAGTTTACTGCCAACTATTTATGGTTACGGAGGATATTGGGTGGGCAGTGTATCATTAGTTTGCAGTTTAGTATTTTTGTACCTCGGTATTATGCTTTTGATTAAGCGCGACATCAAATCGGCCCAAAGGCTGATGTTTGGTTCGTTTTTTTATTTACCGATAGTACAGTTAATGTTTTTGTTTGATTTTTTAGGAAAGTGAGATGATGGCTCAAATACAACAAGAAAAAGACAGGTTGAACCTGGCACCGAAGAAATTTGTAATGTGGCTGTTTGTGTTTGCTTCGTTCATGATATTCGCTGCATTTACCAGCGGTTTCATCGTATACGTTGGCGGTAAAGGCGGACACGGAATAAATGTGATATTACCAGATGTATTTAAATACAGTACTGTAGTAATTATCATGAGCAGCATAACATTATTTTTAGCGTCGAGAGCTGCAAAAAGGTTGGAATTTGAAAAACAACGCCTTTTTTTGTGGATGACGTTTGCATTGGGTATCGCCTTTTGCGCTATACAATTTGATGGCTGGTATATCCTGACTAACAAAATGGGGATCTATTTTGTTAATCCGAATGCGGCACGTTCATTTATATATATCCTGACTGGCGTGCATATCGTGCACATATTTGCGGGTTTGATGTTCCTGCTGGGGGCATTGATCACAAGTTATCGCAATAAGCCACAGGCGATAAACTTATACCGGATGGAAATATCCTCAATATTTTGGCATTTTCTCGATATTATATGGATTTATCTATATGTTTTTTTACTTTTGAACCAACATTAATAACCCAACAATTAAGTACAAATGAGTACAACAGTATCACAAATAGACGAAGTTAAAACAACGCCCTGGGCGGGTGGCAGATCGCCGTTCGCAGTAGAGTACGGCAAAATGATGATGTGGTTTTTCCTTCTATCAGATGCCTTTACTTTTTCTTCATTATTGATCTCTTATGGAGCGTTACGTTTCAGTTCAAATGCATGGCCTGCACCAGACCTGGTTTTCCAGTCGGTACCGGGAATGATTGAGCATGGCGCACCATTGGTGTTTGTGGGTTTAATGACCTTTATCCTGATCATGAGCTCTGTTACCATGGTATTGGCTGTTGAAGCCGGTCATCGTAACGCGAAGAAAGAAGTGATCTGGTGGATGATCGGAACCATTATTGGCGGTTTAATGTTCCTGGGTTGCCAGGCGCTGGAATGGTCGCACTTACATAGCGAGGGCTTTTGGTGGGGTGCGATACCGAACGTGGAGACTTTAAAGGAGCTTTTTCATGGGGCGCCGTCTACTACTTATGCACATCAATTCGCAAACCTGTTCTTTACAATAACGGGCTTCCACGGTTTCCACGTATTTAGTGGTGTGGTGATCAATATCATTATTACTATCAACGTTTTAAAGGGAACATATGAGAAACGTGGCAGTTACCTGATGATAGAGAAAGTTGGCCTTTACTGGCACTTTGTAGACCTGGTTTGGGTATTCGTATTTACTTTCTTTTACTTAGTTTAAAAAATTATCGTATGTCATCAACAGAAGCCACTCATACAGAACATGCCGGCGAGCATGAAGGCATGACCCGGAGAAGAATATGGAATGTATTTTATATTCTGTTAGCAATAACCGCAGTTGAGTTTTTTATAGCATTATACCTTGTTCCAATAGGAATTGGAGGATGGAAAATGCATTATAGTACTGCTAACCCAATTTATATTCTTTTGACATTAGCAAAAGCATTTTTTATCGTGGGTTATTTTATGCACCTGAAATTTGAAAAACTTGGTTTGATATTCGCAATTATAGTTCCTGTTTTGTTTATCATCGGCTTGATCCTGGTACTTACAAATGAAAGCCACCACTGGATCGATCTGAGAGCATTTTAATGGGCAAATTAAGCTTAATAAAAAAAATATTAATCCTGGTATTGATCTTAGCTCTACCGGGATTTTTATATTATTTACTAACCGTAAAGGGTAAAAATCGCTATCACGCGCTTGCTAAATTTGGCCCGAAGGAGATTGCAAAAACAACCCACCGTGTTAAAGGGAAAGACGTTCCGGATACCATTTATCATACGGTCAGTGATTTTAAATTGACCGACCAGGATGGCAAGCCGGTTACGTCGAAAACGTTCGACGATAAGATATTTATAGCCAATTTTTTTTACACCCATTGCCCCAATATTTGCACCACGATGAATGCCAATATGGACAGCCTTTCAAGGGCCTGGGTGAAGAATAAGATGGTTTATTTTGCGTCTATAACTGTTGACCCGGATAGGGACACAGCACCGGTGTTGAAGGAATATTCGACGAAATTCCCTGGTTCGGCAAAATGGTTTTTCCTGACGGGGGATACGAGCATAATTTATCCTCTGGCCCGTACTGGATTTTTGGTGAATGCATTAAAGGTGGATAAGGATAATTTCATTTATTCGGATAAACTGATGCTGATCGATTCGCATAAAAGAATAAGAGGGTATTATTCCGGCGCGTCATTGCCCGATGTACTCCGTTTAAATGATGAGATCAAGGTGCTTATTTCCGAAGAATTGCTGGCGAAGGATACGCCACTATATTAAGGACTGAATTAGTGAATGAGTGAATTAGTGATTTGTATAAACAGCCAAACCTTAATTCACTCATTCACTAAATCACTAATTAAAAAAGATGACTGATAAATTTATATTCCGTTTCGTTGCAGCCGTTTCCATTTTTGTGTTTTTGGTAGTGGTTATTTTAAACCGGCATTTGATACCCGGACCGGCAACTATCCCGTCATTTATTGTTTACTTGCCTAAGCTGAACGCGATATTGAATGGTACCTGCAGTGTTTTGCTGCTGACGTCGTTTTACTTTATTAAACAGGGGAATATTACAGTTCATAAAAGAATCAATATTGTCACTTTTTGTTTATCATCTCTTTTTCTTGTTTCGTACATCCTGTTCCATTATTTGAATCCCGAAACACGATTTGGTGATTTGAATGGTGACGGTATTTTATCACCCGAAGAAAAAGCTGCAGTAGGAAATATCAGGTATGTATATTATGTGATCCTGACCTCGCACATTATTCTGGCCGCAGGCGTATTACCGCTGATATTATTAAGCTTTTACCGCGGATTACAGATGCAGGTGGAGAAACACAAAAAGCTGGTGAGATGGACTTTCCCGATCTGGCTTTATGTGACCATTACCGGCGTGATCGTTTATTTTATGATAGCTCCGTATTATCCTTTTAGATAATTTTTGTATCCTAATCCGGAATATAATGGGTATTTTTGCAATGATGAAAAGCATTAGAATTTTCCTGGTTTCAGTTGCTTTTAGCCTGATGATTTTAGGCTCTGTTGGTGTGAAGGCCCAGTGCGCTATGTGTACCACTGCGGTGGAGTCAAACAACAAAAGCGGAAGCAATGCTACTCACGGACTCAATAACGGTATCGTTTACTTATTAGCTGCGCCATACCTGGCTGTTGCTGTTGTTGGTTATATTTGGTATAAAAAATACCGTAACAGAAACGTTAATCTGACCGTTCCACTCTTAGCCGGGCCTATAGGGGAGGACTCTGCACATACGCTACTTCAAAACACAGGATCACATTTGGGAGACCCTGCTGAAGCGAAATAATTGGTTTGTTATCTCTACTTATCTGATGAAAGGGATTCGCATTTTCCTGGTATTAATTGTTTTTAGCTTAGTACTGTTAGGCGATGCTATCGGTGTGAAAGCTCAGTGCGCAACGTGTGCTAGTGCTGTTGAGTCAAATAATAAAAGCGGGAGTACCATTACGAACGGCCTTAATGGTGGTATCCTTTATTTGTTAGCTGCGCCCTACCTGATTGCAGGTGCTGCCGGTTATATCTGGTATAAAAAATACCGCCGGAAGAATATCGAGATGAACATTCGTTACGACAAATTAAATTTAAACTAAGACTCGCAGGTCTTTTGCTTTGGAAATAAATTTCAGATATTCACTCCCAATTCTTTTTGTCATTCTATCATCCCTGTCAAGCTGTTTTTAATCTATGAGGATCGACCCTGAAACATTCGGTTTTTTGAAAAATCTGGCACAAAACAATAATCGCGAATGGTTCCAGGAACACAAAGATCAGCACGATGCAGCCCGCCAGAATGTAATCGAATTTACCGCTGAACTGTTAAAGCAAATTCACAAGGTCGACCCATTGGTAAACCAAGAGGCTGATCCCAAAAAATGCGTTTTGAGGATCTACCGCGATATCCGTTTCAGACAGGACAAAACCCCATACAAAAACAATTTTGGTGTAAGCTTGCCTACCATGAGCTCAAGGCCCGGAGGCGTTGAATATTACTTTCATATTCAGCCAGGCAAATCAATGATCGCGGGAGGATATTGGATGCCGGAGGGTGATCTGTTGAAAAAGATACGCCAGGAGATAGATTATAATGCCGCCGATCTGAGGAAGATCATCGATGAGCCTGAGTTCAGGAAGATGTTCGGGAACTTCCGCGACCAGGAGCAGTTAAAAACCGCGCCACAGGGATATGCTGCCGACAATGAGAATATCGACTTGCTGCGGCTCAAAAGCTTTATCGTAATGTATAACGTGACGGACAAGTTTTTGATGAAGGAGGATGCCCCGAAACAATTAGCAGAAATATGCAGCAAAATATATCCGCTTAACGTATTTTTAAGAAATGCACTTGCTTAACACTTTATAACCATTCACATCATGAGAATCAAATATTATCTATTGGCCCTTATTGCATGCGCAACCTTGCATTCATGCGTGCCAACCAAAAAGTACAAAATGGCCTTGGCTCAGCGCGATTCGCTGCAGAACCGTACTACCAGTCTTGAGGCGCAGGTTTCGAGCCTGCAGGCGGATACCATGCACCTGCATCGCCAGATAGCGGAATTGCAAGGTAAATACAGCGATTTGACCAGCAGCTACAATAAGCTGAACGATAACTACAGCAGCAGTTCGAGTAAGGTTAGCGAATTATCCGGCGACCTGAAAAAACGTGAGGCCCGTTTAAAAGAAGTGGAAGAAGCGCTTAGGAAGCGTGATGAAGCTGCCAACGCGCTGAAGGATAAATTGCAACAGGCATTACTGGGCTTCCAGAACAGCGGATTAACTGTAGATATCCGCGACGGAAAGGTATATGTATCATTAGCTGATAAGTTGCTTTTCCCATCAGGCAGTATTGTGATAGATGAGCATGGCAAACTGGCCTTAAACCAATTGGCTGACGTCTTAAATAAAGAGACCGATATCAATGTAGCTGTAGAGGGACATACCGACGTTAAAAAGGTGATCAACCTGGGCCAGATAAAAGATAACTGGGATTTGAGCGTACTGCGTGCCACCTCGGTAACCCGTTACCTGACCGAAGTAGAGAAGATCGATCCGAAAAGGTTGACTGCAACCGGTAAAAGCCAGTACCAGCCAATCGACCCCGGAACAACACCAGATGCATTGGCAAAGAACAGGCGTATAGAGATTGTGCTGACGCCAAAACTGGATGAGTTGTATAACTTGATCAAACAATAATATAGAACCCCTGAACAAGGGGCTTTCTTTTTTTGTTAAAATCAATATGAAAACGTACGCTATCATTTCCGACATACACGGCAATTCGCTCGCTTTTGAAGCTGTTTTAAAAGACATCAGATCGCGTGGGATCGAAACTATCATCAACCTGGGCGATTACTTCTTCGGTGCACTGGAGCCTGAAAAAGTTGCTGAAATGATGCGTGCCAACCCAATGCTCTGCATCAGCGGGAATACGGACCGTGAGATACTACAAGCCATTGATGGCGACTTTACCAAAGATGGTATGGACAGGGTAAAGGCTGATCTTTCTGACCAAAGCATACAATGGCTACGCACTTTACCAAAGACTTCAACCTGTGACGACCTATTTTTCGTTTGCCACGGAACGCCTGAAAGTGATGATGAATATTTGCTGGAGAAAGTAACTCAGTATGGTGTATTTGTTTATAACGATGAAGAGCTGATAGCTAAAACACCACACATAAAAGAACGAATAATCCTTTGCGGGCACTCGCATGTGAACCGGGTGATCTATTTGTCGAACGACAAGATCATACTCAATCCCGGCAGTGTAGGCTTACCTGCTTACCTCGGCACAGGCGAGCATCGTTTCGCCATGGAATCCATGACGCCTCACGCCAAATATGCTATTGTAACTGCCAATGGCGAAAACATCAGCATAGAACAGGTTCTGTGCGCATACGACTGGCATAAAGCTTCAGAAGCAGCCCGTAAAAATGGTAACGAAAAATGGGCACAGTACTTATTGTGGGGAAGGATGCCGAAGGAACTTCGTATAGAATGAAGACAATGTCATTGCGATGAACGGCCAGAGCGGTGAAGAAGCAATCGCGAACTCGGCATCTTCGCCCTGTATAGCATGCGGTTGCTTCGTACCTCGCAATGACATAAATTATTTAAAGTTCAATTTCCTCCATCAGCGTATGAAACAACGCAAAGCGCTCTTCAAACTGTGCATTATGCGCTTTGTGGATGTCTTCCATGTGCTTGTAGTAAAAATCACTGTAGCGCTCAACAGAATCAGACTGATACTGGATGCAGTAAGTGACCCCTTCGTTGGGCGAATCGAGCACGGTTAAAGCTTTAAAACTATTAAAAGCACCGGTAGCCAGTATAGCAGGTATATGATTGGTTTTTATCCATTCGATCCATTCGGTTATAATGGCATCGTCGACAATAAAGGTCTCGTTGTAAACTAACATGCGGTAAATGTAGTGAATTAGAGTCAAGAGACAAGAAACAAGAGTCAAGATAAGAATTCACTCATTCACTAACTCACTCATTCGCTAATTAAGACGCGTCCGGTTTATCGCCCCTCAATAACCTGAACCTCTTCCTGGCTTCATTAATCCATAAACTGCCGGGATAATCGGTAATTACTTTTTGATAGAAGGTTTTTGCCTGCTCTTTGTTGTTGAGGTGGTTCTCGTATAGATCGCCCAGCATAAAAACTGCGTCATCAGCCCAGAGGTTATTAGGGTGATTTTCAATGATCTTTTTTAATGGGGAAACTGCATCGTTAAAGTTTTTCTGCTGAATCAGGATGCGGGCTTTGGCCATCAGGATATCATCGCTCAGGTTATTGCCCGGGTATTTGACATCGATGCTATCCAGCACTGCGACTGCTTTTTCGGGTTGCTCAGCAAATATCTGTAAGTCGGCACGGGCATACATTTTTAGGGCCTTGCCCGAGGTATCGGCAAACAGGTTATCCGTAATAAGCAGAGATAGATTTAATGCATCATTAGCTATAAGTTGGGAGGTAGCAGCTTTCAACACATCCAATTCCCTTTTTGCAAAGTCCAGATCGCCGGTATAATAGGCTAGTTTCGCGTTCCTGAATTTCGCATCCTGACCTATAGAAGTATTTGGATAGGCAGTTTCTACCTGGCTATACAATAAGGTAGCTTCCCATTGTTGCTTGTTGATCAGGTACACGTCACCCAGATCAAGTTTGCAACTATTTAGCAGGTTAGCTTTCAATCCGGGTATTTTTATAGTTTCTTCCAGCAGCTTTTGCGCATCGTCCAGTTTGTGCAGTTTAAACGCCTGCAGATTGGCCAGCTTTTGCAGGGCAAAGGCCGTGTTGCTGTTTTTGCCGAATTCGCCAACCAGGTCGAGATAATCCTTTTCCAGTCCCAGCAGATCGGCCTGTGTGTATTTACCGGCCGTAACCAATAAGTTTTTGGTATTGATCTGCTCAATTTTAGAAGGGATGTAAAGCGGATTGTCGCGCCCCTTACTGATAATATATTGATAGCCGCGAATGGCAGCATCATAAGCATCGTTAGAGATTAATGTTTGGCACAATTCAAAAATGCTGTTACCGTCATCGTTCTGTCTCCTGCTTAATGCCAGCGCCTGGTCTAAAGCCTGGTCAAATTGTTTCTGTTGCAAAAATTGCCAGGTAAGCAGGTTGATATATACAATTTGCTGCGGATCTTTCTGAATACGTTTGAATAAAGAAACCTTGAGCATATTGTAATCATCCTCGCCGTCATAGACCGACGAAAGCGTATTCTCTGCCTGTGTTATAAATGCAGGATTGGTTGGCAGGAAGTTCAAATACTCTTCGGTAAGTGCAGCCTTATCTCTTTTAAACCGGTACAGGTTGATCAGCTCAAACGAATACAGGTTATCATTATGCAATAGTTTGCGCCCCTGTTGGAATATCTTGACAGCATAATCCACATTTTCGGCTTGGTAAAATTGCGTAGCCAAATTATTGATCACCCCGGCATCCGCAGGTAGATTTTTGATCAGATCGTCATAAATAGCGTTCGCCTTATCGTTATCCCCCTTTTGCGTATACACTTTTCCAAGCCATATACTGTACTGGTATTCAGTCGGGTGTTTACGCAGCATCTTCTTTGCGACAGACTCTGCCTCATCGAATTTTTTCACACCCAGTAAGCCGTTCAGATAATAAATAAAGTAGGCTTCATTATCCTGTTTGTACAGTTTCTGATAAATATCCAAGGCCTTTTGGGTTTCGCCATTGGCCGAATATTGCCTTGCTAATTGCAGGTCATTCCCTTGCGCAAAAGCGATTGATCCGTAGATAAAAACAAAGAAAAGTATGGCGAAAGTCCTCTTCATTGGATCAAAAATAATCAAATAAAGCCAATTTTATTGCAGGCAAGGCCGTTACTTACTATAACGTTACAATGCGGTAAAATTGTAGTGACATTTTGAAACGAATGAGTAATTTAACTAAGTTTAACCTAATATAGGATTCCGAACTATTGTTGATGATGCTGACCAGGCTGCGAATTTTATTATCTGTTATCATTATATGCTCACTTGCTGCGTGTAAGGAAGAGCATATAAAGCAAATCCCTATTAGCGATTTTTTCAAAACCGCCGAGAAGAGTTATTTCAGGCTATCACCTGATGGTAAATATGTTTCGTACCTGAAACCTTACCAGGGGCGACAAAATCTTTTTATACAATCACTGGCTGACGGGAAGGAGGAGATGGCCACTTCTTTTAATGATTATTCGGTCCGCAGCTACTCATGGACCTACAATAACCAGATCGTTGTGACCCAGGACGTGATCTCGCTCGATCAATATAAAATGTACTCGCTGGATGTGCCGGACATGCAGTTGCGTGATATACTAACACTTGAAAAAGGCCGGATAAACATCCTGAACAATCGCAATAAAGGCGAGCCTGATGTGGTCACCATCAGCATGAACAAACGCGACCCGGCAAACTTTGATATTTACCAACTGAATGTAAAGACGGGCCAGCTAAAACCTTACCTGGTCAATCCCGGCAACATAACTGAATGGTTTCCGGATGATGACGGCAAAATACGACTGGTAAAATCCTCAGATGGGGTAGATGAAACTATTCTTTACAGGGCAAATGATAATATGCCATTTAAGCCCATCATCAAAAACAACTTTGTGAACAGGGTACAGCCGGTAGCCTTTACGGGTGAAAAAAGCAATTTTTATGCTTTATCGAATGTAGAGCGGGATAAATCAGCTTTGGTAGAGATTGATGCAGAGACGGGAAAAGAACAAAAGGTAGTGTTCTCATGTGAGAAAACTGATATAGCCAGGGTTGATTATTCAAAAGATCAGCACCGGTTGGAAATTGTGGGCTGTGAGGAGGAAAAGCCCAAAAAGCATTTCCTGGATTCGGGCATGAAACTTATTTATGATACGTTATCTCAACACCTGCATGGAACGCAGATAGATATAGTAAGCAGGGACAGTTCAGGAAATAAATTCGTCTTCTTTAGTTATACAGATAAGAATCCGGGCACTTATTACCTGTATCAACGGGACAATGGTAAAATAACCAGCCTCGGAAATATCAACTCATCTATTAAGCCAGAGGATCTTTGCACGATGGAGCCAATTAGTTTTACGGCAAGGGATGGACTGGCGATCAATGGCTATCTTACTTTGCCTAAAAGAAGTAAAACTACCGACTTGCCGGTGGTGGTATTGCCGCATGATGGCCCATGGCGCAACAGGGACAACTGGCGGTATAGTGATGAGGTACAGTTTTTGGCGAATAGGGGATATGCGGTGTTCCAGGTGAACTATAGGGGTTCATCCGGGTATGGGAAGGAATTTTACAGGGCCGGATTTAAACAGGCCGGCGGAAAAATGCAGGATGATATAACGGATGGGGTTAACTGGCTGATTAAACGC
>Ga0207695_10009570_pt1 | contig 11975 bp, 9 predicted proteins | sample KBSC54metaG_FD_184354 | JGI IMG/M metagenome (GOLD analysis project Ga0207695, IMG submission 184354) | Corn rhizosphere microbial communities from Kellogg Biological Station, Michigan, USA - KBS C5-4 metaG (SPAdes) (version 2) | ecosystem: Host-associated > Plants > Roots > Rhizosphere > Soil...
ATTGTCGATTCTGCCGAAAAGAAGCCACCGTTGCGTGGAGTCCAGATAGGCCGAAATTGGCAAATAAACGAGGTTCGGCCACGATTGCCCAAAATTAAAATCAGGCTGCTCGGTGATGTAAATGTGGTCGAATCCGCTTTTTCCGAAGAAATAGTTACAGACCTGCAATTCGGCCCGGGCTTCCTGCAGAGCGTATTGCGTCATCGAATGCGGTGCCATGCCCGAGAGTGCCGAGCCCTTGAAAGCGTCCAGCCGGTCCGGCAGTTCGGGCAGATAGTATCCTTGGATCTGGTATCCGTCCTTATCGTCCGGAAGTTCTACCTTCACGTAATCGCCAAAGTTGAATCCTGCGACCGCAATCGGCTGCGCTGTCGTCCAGTGGCTCGCCGCGAAGTCTCCCTCCATCCACTCCCGGTCGAGTTTCCCAACGCTAATGAGCTTGTATTTCTTAGGAATTTTGAATGTGAGGTCGTAGAACGCGCGTTCAGTAAATCCATTCAGGTTGGGATACCAGGACTCGCGTGCGTGCACGTAATAGCTGCCATTACCAGCCTTCATGAGCACTTTGTCTCCGCCATACTCGATGGTGATGGAGCACTCTTTGCCCTGCTCTATCGCATCCGGCAAAATGACATAAAACGAGCCATCCTGCTTTCGGTTCTCCTGAATGAAGTAGAGATCCTTGCCGGACTGATCGCTGACCCGCGTCACCCGCAGGTTTGGCAGCAGCCTGAACTTAATGACCCGCTCGCCTGAGATGAGCGGAACAAACGTGACCGTCGCGATACTTGCAAGATGGTCATTTTTGCCGATTACGGTTTCGATTTTGAATTTTCGGGCTTCCAGATACCGCCGCTCTTCCTGCGAACTAGCAGTTCCTTTGGTGTATTCCTGCGAAGGATGGTCCAGATACCAAACGCCATCGTCCATTCCCTCTGGGTCGTAATTTATGAGCGCGATCTCTTCCGGAGAACCCAGTTCCGGTATTGCGCCGCCCCGCGGGTGAAAAATGAACCTCAGGTCCTTATGCTTTGTCCCATGCATATATGCATCAAAGAAGCCAGGACGATCAGAGTTGTAGACCGCCGCGAGTACTTCCGCGTCGACGTTTTCCATCGAATCGCCGTGCAACATGCTTTCCGAAAAACCTAGCGGCACTTCGCGCCGCTGGCGCATACCTTCTCGCCAGTGTTGAAAAAGTCTGGCAGCGTCTTCGGGAGTCGCAGCCGGAGTTCTCATGGCCGGTTGCAAGACCTTGCCCGGCGTGCCGATATAGCGAAATACGATTTCTGTGAAATCCTCGTCTACCTGATCGGTTTTCAGCCGCCGATGAATTTCTGTTTGCGCGAGGCGGGTTACGGGCTTGAGGGTAAAGTGCCCAGCTCCAATGAATACCGCACCGGTTACGAGTCCATTGACCGGCTCAAGAAATGAAATTGTGCCTCGCTTCAGCTCGAATGTTGCTGTATCACATTTGAAGGTGAATCCTTCGACGCTAAACGACACACCCATGCCGTCATTGCGCAGCTTGCGATAAATCGCGTCCGAGTTCGCAAATTGGGCATTGCTGCCAGGAACCGTCACCTGCTCCTTCGCGATCGGCAATGACAACTCGAGTTCCAGGTTTAAGTTTTCGTCTTTAACATCAACGACACGCTCCAGGGCCTCAAAGCCGGTGCTCGTCGCTCGCAACGAATAGGAACCCGGTTTTAGATCAGGTATATTGAAATGGCCCGAGCTATCAGAGCTGGCCGTTATGGCGTGTGGGAGGTTGCCGCCACGTATCTCAACCTTGCCGCCAATGATGATGGCCCCAGTACTGTCTTTAAGAGTTCCGGAAACTGTGGCTGCCTCTAGACAAGTTGGAAGGAGAAGGAGAAGACAACCCAAAATACAGCTGGAACGCGAGAGTAACATACTCGAAACCTCCCCAATACCGGTGCCAACGACAGCTTCGCACGTCGCCTCGACACGCCGAACTTATAACTTACAAATGACGTTTAAATTAGGACACAACATCGGGTAGGGGAAGATGTAGAAGTATGCGCCAAGTATCAAGAGTGCGCAAGATAGTTGTTACTAGGGAAATCGCTTTGTTACGAGGCTTTTGGAAGCTTACGCCGTAACTAGCTCTTCAGAGGGCTCATATTCGACAATGTAGCCAGCAACCGCGCTGGCCGCCACAGTAAGTGGGCTTGCCAGATACATTTGTCCGGGGCCGCTGCGGCCGGGGAAATTCCGGTTTTGCGCGCTAATCACGACCTGATCTGGACGCGTGGAAACCCCCGGCCCAGCATTGATGCAGGCGCCGCAACTGGGCTCAATCACATGCGCGCCGGCTTTCTCAAAAATATCGAGATAGCCTTGGCGAATGCAGTAGTCCCGCGTCTCCTGCGACCCAAACTGAATAAAAAATTGCACCGAGTCAGCCACGCGCTTGCCGTGCTTCACTGCGTCCGCCAGCACTCGCGCATACATATCCATGTCTTCATTTTTGCCGGCGGTGCACGTGCCCCCGTATGCCAGCTCAACCGGAACCGGAGTATTCAGGTCACGGATATATTTTCCGTTCCCCGGGTCGCCGGGAGTGGCAATCATCGGGGTGATAGCCGCCGCGTCGAGTTCAATCACTTGCGCATATTGAGCGTCGGGATCGCTTTGCAGTCCTTCGATCATTTTCTCGGCATCTTGCCGTTTCATTCCACGCCGATCGACCAAAAACTCCACGGCTTTCCGATCAGGCGCAACGATACCGGTAAAGCCTCCGATCTCCGCCGCCATGTTGGTCATGGTGGCGCGCTCGTCCACGCTGAGTTCCTCGATGGCTTCCCCGGAATATTCAATGACCTTCGCCAGGGCCTTGCCGCTACGCACGTAATCGAGGCTAAGAATTTTCAAGATCAAGTCTTTCGCAGTCACGTTGGGATGCTTTTTACCGCGAATAACTACCTTCACTGACTCTGGCACGCGCACCCGCACATCTTTGGTGATCCAGGAGTTGAAGACGTCGGTGGTGCCAATGCCAAATGCCACACAGCCAATCGCACCCGAGTGCGGTGTATGTGAGTCCGAACCGACGATGAGCTGTCCGGGAAGCACATAGCTCTCAAGCACAACCGAGTGGCAGATGCCCTCGGCGCCTTTGCGGTCTTTAAGTTCGCCGTGCAGGCGAATGCCCTTGCGTTCAGCGAATTCGCTCTGCTTCATTTTGAGTTGCGTCGCCAAATCGAGCAGGCCCATCTTGCGTTTCTGCTCAGAGAGAACTTCATCAAGGAAAGTCAGGTGATCGCGAAAGAAGAGCACTGACTTCGGATCATTCACTGGCGCATCGCGTCCAACCAGCTGATCGAAAAATATTGCCGCCATGGGTGTGACGTACTCGTGGCTGAAGCGCAGATCCGTGCGGGCAAAACCGGAGTCGCCGGGCTTCACGGCGGTGACGCCAATCTTCCCGTTTTCGGCGATCATGTGTCGCGCAAAAATCTTCTCGGCCAACGTCATCGGACGTGTGGCGCGGGCGCCCTCGCCCGCGTCTTCAATTGTCGGCAACGAAATCTTTCCCTGCAGTCGCGCCACATTGAACTGAAACAGCCCTCCATACTCGATAATCTGCCGCGTAATCTCGTCTTCATCTTTAGTAAATTGGGCCAAAGGAATTTCCTGACCAGATCGAATTCTGTCGATCAGCGAAAAATCCGTCGCCGCGAGGACGCCCAGGTTCTGGCAATTCTGCTTGTAAATGCGCTCGATATTCTCCGCGATCACCAGCTTGATCCCGGCACATAACTCCGCATACGGCGATTGCTCTCGGCTCGAACCTTTGCCACGTCGCTTACCGCTGACCGCCGCAACGAAGCCTCCTCGCTTCACATCTCCACGCTGGATTGGCACCTCATTACCGCACTTCAGACCTGTGTAAGGAAATTCGCCCAGTGTTTCGTCGAAGAAAAAGCAGATGTGGGCGGGAGTAATTTCGTCAGTTGAAATGTCATCGCGCAGTTTGGGATTGTTCTGCGGATTCTTCGTGTCCCACGGCAGGTCTTCCCCGCCAAGCTGGCGCTTGATCAACTCAGGGTCTTCGGTAAGAAATAAAATCCGCCCTTGAAGCCGCACCGTTTGCGGCCGCTTTTCGATTTTTCGGTTTAATAATGCTTCGATCACTGCGCGCCTCGTATCACAAGGCTATTTTACGCCTTGCAGGACGCGCAAATGATAGGTTCATCCGAGCGTGTAAAGCGTGACCAAGCGGGGTTTGCTGAGGGCTGACGGCTGAAAGCTGACAGCTTTAGTGATGCCCATGCATGCGGTCATACTTTTCCCCTGCCGCAATCGCGACCGGCAACCGATTTTCTTTCGGCGCCAGAGGGCACGTCGCGTAGGGCGTTACCGCGCAAGGCGGATTGTAAGCGCGGTTGAAATCGAGAACTACTTTGCCATCGACCACCGGATCAGTGTCCAAAAATCTTCCTCCGGGATACGTATCGGTCTTGCTGCTCAAATCTCCCATCACGAAGCTGAGACCTTTGGTCGGATCACCGCTCAGAGCGGTCAATGTAAGGTCCTGCCCATTGAGCTTGAAATGCACTTCACCGGCGATCGGGGTCGGAGTTACGTCTCCGAGCACATTTGGAACATCAACAGTCTTTTTGCCGTCCGATGCCACAAATGTTCCCGTGATTCGATAAGTCATGTCGAGCGGAAAGAAAATCGGTCCAGCATAATTACGCGCCGCTTCGCTGTTCAGGTCTTTGAGCCGAACCCCCAGCCGCTGACCGCGTTGTATGAGGTGCATCCGAAAACTTCCCATCTCAATCACCGTCGGCTTACCAGTGACGTCCGCCTGCAGTTTTGACTGCGTGAGTGATTCGCCGCCAATCTTCGCCTGCACACCTTTTTGAAGTTCGACCGAAACGCTGTCGCCCTGCAACTGAAACACCCCGGCATGCGCAGGCCCGGAGGGAAGGACAATCGCGTTATCGCTGGCGCTGCCAAAAGTATTTGCGCCCGGTTTCAGCCAGAACAGCCCCGCCAGCACCAGCCAGTTCTGCTTGAGATCATCGATCAGTTCGCCTTTCCATTTTTCAAAAGACTGCAGGTAGGCGGCATCGGGAGGCTCCAAGGAAAGAGCGGGAAGACAGATCACGATTCCGGCGACAACAACCGCAATCTTTCTCCGGAAAATCTGGCACGAAAACCCCCGACGACGGAAGATCGCCAACCGACGACTAAGTTTTTTTTGCATATTCCCTCGGATCTGGCAAAGGCTCCAGCCCCCTCCCGGCGAAGATCTTCTGAAATTCATCTACCAGCGCTTCATGAATGAACCCATTCGAAGCGACCGTTTCCCGGCTCTGCAATTGAAATGGGCCGCCACTGAAATCCGTGATCTTGCCGCCGGCTTCCTCCACTATCAGCACGCCAGCCGCCGTGTCCCACGGATTCAGATTGAACTCCCAAAATCCATCAAAGCGCCCGCACGCGACCGAGCACAAATCCAGCGCCGCCGATCCCGCTCGCCGGACACCATGCGAGCGCAACGTGATCTGGTGATAAAAATAAATATTCGGATTTTTGTGACGCTTGTGGCTGGGAAAACCAGTGGCTAAAAGCGACTCCGCGAGCTTTGAAATGCTGGAAACATTAATAGCTCGATCGTTTAGGTAAGCGCCCTTGCCACGCTCAGCCGCAAACAATTCATCGCGGGTGGGGTCGTAGCAAACCCCGGCAATCATCTGCTTATTCTTTTCCAGACCCATCGACACGCAAAACACCGGAAACCCGTGAGCGAAATTCGTGGTGCCGTCAAGCGGGTCGACGTACCAGCGGAATTCGCTGCCGGTGTCGTGTAGTCCCTCTTCTTCGCCCATCACATCATGCGACGGCCAAAGCTCACGAATCCGCTTGCGGATCAACGCCTCAGATTTGCGGTCGGCTGCTGTCACCAAGTCTGCGTCACCTTTGTATTCAATCTTTATGTGACGATCGAAGAACTCCATGAGCAGCGCGCCGGCTTCACGCGCAATGGTCGCGATCGCGGGAACATATTCGAACTTCGGAGTCGACGAGTTCAAGTCGTCAGTTTCGCAGATGTCGCCGGGTAAAGGCAAAATCGAATCGCTTTCGCTTATTGAACAGATTCGTAGAATGCATGCGGGAATAGCCTTCTGCTTGCTAAAGTAGCTAGATCACAAATGCGCATGGTTATCAAAGTCGGAACCAGTCTGATCGCGCCGGGTGGGCGAATTGACACCAAACAACTGCGTTCATTGGTCGATCAACTTGATCTCGCGCGCCACGAATTTCTGATCGTCAGTTCGGGCGCAATTGCTTCTGGCATGGCAAATCTCGGTCTCAACGAAGACCAGCGGCCCTCGAGCGTTCCGTTGATGCAAGCCTGTGCCGCTGTAGGGCAGAGTGCGCTCATGCACACCTATGAGCAATTGTTCTTCGGCAAAAAGGTCGTCGCACAGTTGCTCCTGTCTAACGACGACTTCACATCGCCGGTCCGATATAAGAACCTACAGAACACGCTCAATCAATTGTTGCGCTTGGGCGTCGTTCCCATTGTGAATGAGAACGACAGTGTTTCCGTCCGGGAACTGGTCGGCGCTTTCGGCGACAACGACGAACTGAGCGCGTTGCTGGCAGCTGCGGTCGAAGCCGACTGGTTGCTGTTGCTCACCGATGTGGATGGCTTTTACGCGTCGAACGGAAAGCGTCCTCGTCTCGTCCGCACTGTCCGCCAACTGACGCCGGAAATGGAAGCGCTCTGCAATGGCCATGGCAAGCTGGGCCGCGGTGGAATGCGATCAAAACTCCGCGCCGCTAAAACCGCAAGCGACGCCGGAGTGAATGTCGCCATTGTGAACGGACGCGACCCCGACGCAATCGGCAAAGCCATGGCCCGCAAAGCAGGAACATATTTTCCGCCGAAAAAGGAGAAGGTCTGATGGCGGGAAGCCCTGCAGTTGTGTTCTCAACTCGGGAAAAGCTGGAGCGGGCGAATGCAGCGTCGGCTTTGCTGGCGCAGTTTTCGACTTCGCAGAAAAATACTCTCCTCCTTAAAATCGCCGACGCGCTCGAAAAACATGCTGGTAAAATTCTTCGCGCTAACGACCAAGACATCCGGCATTCAAAGCTTGCCGGTGCAATGCGCGACCGCCTGCTTCTGACTCCGGAAAGAAACGCACAACTGGCTGCTTCCGTCAGAGAGGTTGCCGCGCTGGCCGATCCTGTCAATGAAGTCCTCGAAGAATGGACCCGCCCCAACGGCCTGCTGATCCGCAAAGTGCGCGTGCCCCTGGGCGTGGTGGGAATCGTTTACGAATCACGCCCCAACGTCACTGTCGATGCAGCAGTTTTGTGCCTGAAAACTGGAAATGCAGTGGTGCTGCGCGGTGGCAAGGAAGCGTCCGCCAGCAATCAGGTTCTCGCCGATATCATGGCCGGAATCGACGGCTTACCTTTGGGTGCCATTGAGTTAATAGACTCCAGCAGTCGCGACACCGTCCAGGAGCTCATTCGCGCTCGTGGCCTTGTGGATGTCGTCATTCCTCGCGGCGGCCCGGGGCTGATCACACATGTGTTGGAAAATGCCTTAGTTCCAGTGATTGAAACCGGAGCTGGCAACTGTCACATTTTCGTCGATGAATCCGGCGATTTCGAAATGGCGAATCGCATCATCCTTAATGCGAAGACCCAACGCCCATCGGTCTGCAACGCGGCGGAAAAGTTGCTGGTGCACTCGCGCATCGCTGGGAAGTTCATTCCGCAGATCGCTCGCAGGTTGATCGAAGCTGGAGTGGAACTGCGCGGTGACCTCGAAACTTGCCAGCTCGCATCCGGCATAGCACCCGCAACTGAGCAAGACTGGAACGAAGAATATCTTCGCCTGTGCATGGCGATCCATGTTGTTCCCGGCCTGGAGGAAGCGATCGAGCACATCAATCGCTATTCCACAAAACACTCTGAGGCCATCATCACCGCGAACGAACACAACGCAGATAAGTTTCTTAAGCTGGTCGATTCCGCAGCAGTTTATTGGAATGCTTCCACGCGATTTACCGATGGCGGGGAGTTCGGCTTCGGCGCAGAGATGGGCGTCAGCACGCAAAAACTGCACTGTCGCGGACCATTCGCCTTGAAGGAATTGACATCATCGAAATATCAGGTAATTGGAACCGGGCAGACGCGAGGATAACCGTTCAGGAAATTACAACCCCAACCGGACTATTGCCTCCCTTGCGGTAACAATTGGAATACTCTCAATTGCTCTGAGGGACAACAGATCTGTTTTGTCTCCGCTAATCAGCAGGCTCGCTTTCCCGTCCACTGCAGTTTGCAGAAACACATCATCATCGGGATCGCGGCTCCTTCTGACCTTTGACGTGAGCTCGATGCGATGGGTCTGATAAATCAAATACGCAGCAATGCTGGCGATAAATTCATCTGATATTTTTTCAAACTTGCGGATGCGTGGGTAGTCCAGCACTTGCAGATACTCTTCGATAATCGGATCGGAAACCACGTGGATTGCGCGACTTTGACGAATGGCGCTAAGAATTTTGGCGGGTGCTCCGGAAGAAGAAATTAGTCCGCTTATAAAGACATTTGTATCGATGACTAACCGTGGAGGATCAACACTCACCTCCGGCTTTTCCTGACCGCCTTGACCGCCTTGGCTACCGCAGCTTCGATTGAATTCTCAGACCGATCGCGATTAGCCACCTGCACTTCATCAATCGCTTTCCACGGATCAATCGTCTTAAGAGTGCGCCGGACGATTAACGCCTGGGCAAAAATCCCACTGATCGAGGTTCCGCGCTCGAACGCCTCCATAGCCACTTCCTTATGCACCTCGGCAGGAACTCGCACATGAATTTGACCATTGAATCGCGACATGGATATACCACTATACCATGGTAGCCGCTGCTAAAGATGGTCTACGTGACGCTCACTTCCGTATAGGTGCCATAGACGTGGCGCAGCGCTTCGCAAATCTCGCCCACGGTCGCATAGGCGCGGACCGCGTCAACGATGTAGGGCATGGTGTTTCCCGAAGATATATTCCCCGTCGATTCCACGCCTGGCTCTCGTGCCGCGACCTTCTTCAGTTCTTCCAAACGGCGCTCCACTTCTTCATTCGACCTGCCGGCGCGCAGCTTCTTCAACTTTGCTGACTGGTGCTGGCCCACCGATTCGTCGATGTAGAGAGTTTTTGGCGACTCTTCGTCGATCACAAATTCGTTTACCCCGACGATAATCTTCTCTTTGGCTTCCACCGCCCGCTGATACTGGTAGGAAGCCTCGGCAATTTCCTTTTGCGGATAGCCGCGCTCGATGGCCTTCACCATTCCGCCCATGGCATCGAGCTTGCCGAAATAATCGAATGCGCCTTCCTCCATTTTCAAGGTTAAGTTTTCCAGGAAATACGATCCCCCAAGCGGATCGACGGTCTGCGGAGCGCCGGACTCGTAAGCAATAATCTGCTGAGTACGAAGCGCAATCCGCGCCGCTTCTTCGGTGGGAAGGGCCAACGCCTCATCGTAAGCGTCGGTGTGCAAGGACTGCGTTCCACCCATTACTGCAGCCAGTGCCTGCATCGCCACTCGCGCAATATTGTTCATCGGCTGCTGCGCCGGAAGCGAAACTCCCGCCGTCTGAGTATGAAAACGCATGAGCCAGGTGCGCTGGTTCTTCGCTCGGAAGCGGTCTTTCATTACCCGATACCAGATTTTTCGCGCTGCCCGATACTTCGCGATCTCCTCGAAAAAATCATTGTGCGCGTTAAAAAAGAAACTTAGTCGCGGACCAAAATCGTCGACGTCAAGACCGCGTCGTTGAGCCCACTCAACGTACTCGACGCCGTCATATAGAGTGAACGCCAGTTCCTGCAAAGCAGTCGAGCCCGCCTCACGAATGTGATATCCACTGATTGAAATTGAGTTGAAGCGTGGGGTGAATTTCGAGCCAAACTCAAAAGTGTCGATCACCAATCGCATAGAAGGCGCTGGCGGATAGATGTACTCCTTCTGTGCAATGTATTCCTTCAAAATATCGTTCTGAATAGTGCCCGAGATCTTCTTCCAGTCCGCGCCCTGCTTCTCGGCCACCACCAGATACATTGCCCATAGAATCGATGCCGGCGAGTTGATGGTCATCGACACTGTGGTTTTCTCGAGGTCAATGCCATTGAACAGAATTTCCATGTCCTCGAGCGAATCGATGGCCACGCCGCACTTTCCAACTTCGCCTTCACTCGCCGGATGATCGGAGTCGTAGCCCATTAACGTCGGCAAGTCGAAGGCAACCGACAATCCGCTGCCGCCGTGCTCCAGCAAATACTTGTAGCGCTGGTTGGTCTCTTCGGGAGATGCGAACCCCGAGAACTGACGCATGGTGAAAAGCTTGCCGCGATAGCCGGTGGCGTGAATCCCGCGCGTGAAAGGCGGTTGGCCGGGGTAGCCCAAATACTTTTCGTAATCCCAGTCTTCCGGCAGGTCTGCTTGCGTGTAGAGCCGTCGAACCTGGACCCCAGAAATGCTGGTAAAGCGCGCCCGCCCTTGATCATCCAGGTTCGTGCCGGTGGGCGCGCCGATGGGCTTTTCGGGCGACTTTTCGATCGTCGGCAGCAAGGTCTTCTCTGCCCAACTCTTTCCTGAATCGGAGGCATGGCGGTTTTCGCTTACATCTGCGATGGGAGATTCGGTGACTGGACTAACTGGGTTCGTTGATCTCTTCTTCGCCATTTTCAATATGTGAAGTACACAGTCAGATCATAGGAGAGGCGTGGGACAGGAGCAAGATACAGAAGCGACCGCTTGGTCGGTAAACATGAATTGATAGATTTTAGAATTTACAAATTTACGAATTTAATTAATTTACAACTCAATATTGCTCCCGAATTATTCGACAATTTATCAATGCGAAAATTCGCAGATTCGACGATCCGCAAATCCGTCAATTCTTCTCTCGCCCCAGTTCCCAAGCTTTCGCATACTTCCACGAGACGTAAACCGCGTGGTACATATGCAACAGAAACCCTTCGCGCCCGTCAAGGAATCCGAGACGAAAAATATAGTTGTAAATAAACGTGAGCTTTGGGCGCACTACGATGTTCAGCAGATTGAACCCGCGACGGCCTTTTGTAGCCGCGACCTCGGCGCCTGAAGAGGAATAATTGTTCATGTGATCAATGTAGCCACGTAGTGTCGGATAGGCATTGTGAACTAGCGCGTGTTTGAGCCTACCCGTCGGGCCTTCGACTTTGATTGTGGGATGCGCACCGTACTCTTCGAATCTTCCAGCTCCACGCCGGATCAGCCGCAGCTTAGGATCGGGATAAAATCCGCCGTGCTTAATCCAGCGACCGAGAAAGAAGTTTTTTCTCGGAATCCAATAGCCAACCAGATTTCCGCTCTGATCGAGTGCATTCACAACTTCTACGGCCAGTTCCGCTTCCGGCGCTTCATCCGCATCCAGCTGCAGCACCCAATCGCCGGCGGCTTTTTCCATCGCGGAATTTTTTTGCGCGGCAAATCCCTTCCATGGTTCACGGAAAATTTTGGCTCCGTACGAGCGCGCAATCTCCACAGTGCGATCAGTGGATCCCGAATCCACGACGATGATTTCGCCCTGGCCGTCGCGCACCAGTGGCTGCACGCTTTCGAGGGTGCGCGGGAGATTCACTTCTTCATTGAGAGTGATTAGGGCGACCGAGATTTTCACGCTCCATGAATATACCGCGATTAATAGCCTTTCCGATTGAGCCCGACCCGACCCGGGCGTGACTCAAACGGCACCATCTCAGCAGAAAAAAGCGCGGAGTTTCGCACTCCGCGCCCAAGTGGTCTTCGTTGATCTTCCTTGCGTCTATTCAGCGTTCGCAACCGATGCGATCGTTGTGTTAGGTTGCGCTCGCGTCAACCGAGTAACTTTTGCGGATCTCGGTGTTGCATAGTTGAGAGTCATCCCGT
>Ga0207695_10009571_pt1 | contig 11974 bp, 6 predicted proteins | sample KBSC54metaG_FD_184354 | JGI IMG/M metagenome (GOLD analysis project Ga0207695, IMG submission 184354) | Corn rhizosphere microbial communities from Kellogg Biological Station, Michigan, USA - KBS C5-4 metaG (SPAdes) (version 2) | ecosystem: Host-associated > Plants > Roots > Rhizosphere > Soil...
AATAAGGAAGAGGCCGTCCCCAACTGGTGGGGATGGGTTTCGCAGGACAATATGCTAAAGATGCAGCAGGGCATCGAGGGCATCTACCATACACAGTATTGGGGCGATATCTTTGTCGGGAATGCCAACAGGATCACCGAGATGTTTGCCCGCAGATACTCCCAGCAGCATGACCTGAGCATCTCCGGCAGGGGCGAGACGTCCGGCTACCGGCTGTCTTTCGGATATGCGGATAATAAGGGTAATCTTGCGACTGCCTATGACGGACAAAGACAATATAATGCCAGGCTCAACTACGATAATAAGCTTTCCGACAAGATAAAGATCGAGACCGGTATTACCCTGGTCGATGCATTGACCAGAACGCCATCCGCCGGACTGGACGGCTCCCTGTACGGGCAGGAGATGCCCTTCTTCCCTGCGAAGAACCCATTCGGCGAATGGTATGCCGACTATGGGACCGTCGGTGACAGACAACCTGTCGCAGCCACGTCCGATGGAGGAAGAGATAATAAGAACTCGCTCACCGCCAGGGCGGATCTGAAGGGGACGTATCAGATCACCAAAAACCTCTCTTTCGAGGGGCTGGCCTCTTTGCAGAGTGAGCGGTTCAATGAAGAGAGGTGGGTCAAGACCGTACAGACCTATGACTGGTTCGGAAATCCCGCCAACACCACTATTACAGCCACCCAGCAAAGTACCGGCAATCCCGGGTATTCTACCAACGCCTATACCTCCTACTATCAATATTATTCCGGGCTTTTGCGATATGACAAGACCATCCATGGCGACCACAATATATCCGTGGTTGGCGGTATCAACGCTGAAAAATTCTATTCGCAGACCTTCACCGCATCGCGTGTGAATTTTACCGATCTGGGAGTATATGATCTGAATGCCGCCAGCACCACCACGGAGACCAACAGCGGCGGCAAGACCCAATACGGCCTGTATTCCTATCTTGCGAGGGCCAACTACAACTATAAGGAAAAATACCTGGCGGAACTGTTATGGAGAAGGGATGGGAACTCCAAATTCGCATCGGGTTATAAGTTCAAGAACTTCGGCGCCGCATCCCTGGGATGGGTATTCACAAAAGAGTCATTCTTCCAAAACCTGTTGCCGTCCATGAACTTTGGTAAGATCAGGGCCAGCTATGGAAGCATGGGCAACGACGTAGGCATCGGCAATTTCTCCTATCTGCCTCTGATCAATGCCGGTACGGCGGTATTGGGCTTACCCGCTTCCCAGCAGAATTCGGCCTCTCTGAGCAACAGCGGGCTGGTATTTACCACCAATGTGTGGGAAAAGGTGGAGCAAAAGAACCTTGGCATCGACATGGCTTTTCTGCGCAACCGGCTGACCGGCACATTCGATTATTTTATCAAGGATAATGTAGGGATGCTGTCGAGCATCATTATCCCCAGCGTCCTGGGCGGTACTCCTCCGAAGACCAACAGCGGACACCTGAATGTGAAGGGATGGGAAGCCATCATCGGATGGAAGGACACCAAAAAAGACTATTCCTATAGTTTCTCTTTCAACATCAGCAATACGCGGTCACTGATCTCGAACGTACAAGGCTATGATAATTGGACCGCCGGAAAGAATGCTATCGTAAACGGACATCCGATAAATTCCTGGTTCGTCTATCCCACCGAAGGTTATTTCAAAGACCAGGCGGATGTGACCGCCTATTACGCGAAGTTTGGCGCCAGCCCCGACCTTGCCGGGCTGCCGTCGACCAATCCGTCTGTAGCATTGCGACCCGGTGATACCAAAAGGCTGCCCGGACCTGGCGGCGCCATCACTTCTGTCGGCAACGCGAACAGCGCGCTCGTATATAAAGGCGACGGCAATGCTCATTTTGTCTTTGGGTTCAATATGGGTGGCTCCTGGAAGGGTTTTGACATCAGCGCCTTTTTCCAGGGCCAGTTCAGGCAGCTGATCCAGCGCGCCGGCACGATGGCGTATCCATTTGCTTCAGGGTCCACCAACCAGAATCCCAACTTCCTTGGAAAGACCTGGACCACCGACGATCCGAATGCGATCTATCCTCGCCTGACCGTCAATACGACACGTGCCAAATGGAACTATGTCAACAACGATTTTATGTTACAGAACTGCCAGTACATCCGTCTGAAGTCGCTGATCATAGGATATACTGTCCCGCAAAGCCTTACCAGAAGGGCGAAACTGGACAGAGTGCGCGTCTATTTCTCGGGTAACGATCTGTGGGAGTGGACGAACATCAAAGATGGCTTCGATCCTGAGATGGGCGAGACGTCGCAGAATGTGGGTTATCCTTTTTACAGAACCTGGTCCTTTGGGGTCAATGTAGGATTATAATTATCTAAAAATTGCTTAGCATGAAAAAGATCATATATACAATATTTACCGGCGCAGTGTTGCTGGCGGCGGTTTCCTGTCAGAAGACCTTTTTGAACCTCCAGCCGCTGGACACCATTACCGATGCGGTGTACTTCAAACAGCCCAGTGATTTCAAAGCATATGCATCCGGATTTTATTCGCAGCTGCTGGGTTGGCGCTCGCCCTATGGCGGCAACAGTATCTATCAGTACATGGACATCACGTCCGACCTGTCTACGGCTTCTGTTTTTAGCTCCGACCTTGGCCGGGGGACGATCTCCGTGCCCGCGAGCGACAACCGCTGGGATAACAACTATGCTTTTATCCGAAGCACGAACATTTTATTGTCCAAGGCGCAGGGCTATAAGGGAACGGGTGATATTTCGCAGTATGTGGGCGAGGCTTATTTCTTCCGGGCGAATGCTTATTTCAATTTGCTGAAGTTCTTTGGCGGGGTGCCTGTAGTGACCGATGTGCTGAATGTGGGCTCCGGCGAGCTGCAGGCTCCGCGGAACAGCCGTTACGAGGTCGTCGATCAGATATTGTCGGATCTGGATAAGGCCATTTCCATGGTGCCCACCGAACAGAAAATACCTGCAGCCGACAAGGGAAGGATCAGCAAATGGGCCGCCGAGGCATTCAAAGCCAGGGTGGAGCTGTATGAGGCCACCTGGCGCAGATATAACGGGACGACCACGGACTTTTCCGGCTCGAAGGGACCTTCTTCCGACCAGGTGAGCGCTTTTCTGACCGATGCCGCCGCAATGTCGCTGGATGTGATGACCAATGGGGGCTATTCATTGTGGAACTATAATGCAAATTCCACCATGCTCAATCTAAGCTCGCTGTATCTGTTCAATCTGGAAGATGCGGGTAGCAATCCGGCGGGTCTGACGAAGGCGACCAACAATGAGTTCATCCTTTATGGCGTCTATGATTATACATACCGGAAGGGTGGTATCAACCTGTCGCATACGATGGCGCTGCTGGCGCCCAGCCGCAAGTTCATGGATATGTGCCTGTGCACGGACGGGTTGCCTCCGGCCAAGTCCTCTGTATTCCAGGGATATCATCATGCAGGGGATGAGTTCAAGAACAGGGACCTGCGTTTGTTGTGCTATGTGGATGGTTCCATCACGCCGCCTGCTGCTGGTTCCGTGACATTGAATGTGGGACTGTCAGGGTATGGCAACGCAAAGTTCGCCGCCTATAAATATGGCTCCTACCGGACGGATAACAACGAATCGCAGAACTATTCTATCATCCGGCTGGCCGAGGTGTACCTGACTTATGCTGAAGCCTTGTACGAACTCAATGGCAGCATCACCGATGCACAGCTCGATGCATCCATCAATAAATTAAGGGACCGCGCGGGCGTGGCGCATTTGAGCAATGGGCTTGTAGCGGCCAACGGACTGGATATGAAAGAAGAGATACGCCGGGAGCGCGCTGTGGAACTATACCTGGAGGACGACAGATATAATGACCTGAAGCGGTGGGGTATACTCGAGGATGCGTTGAATCCCTCCCGTTGCGGGATGGTGGTGGGTGATGCGAGCTATACCACCGACTTCAGGGATGCCAGCGGCAATGCGACAAGCAAGTATTCCCCCAGCACCTATGTGTGGGGTGAGGAGCCGGTGCAGACTGCTGCGGGCACATTGAATTGTGTGGTGATCGACAGCTATAAGAGCCATACCGTGACGAAGACGCATTACCTGTGGCCGCTGCCGTCCGGGCAGATCAGCCTCAATTCCCATCTTACACAAAACCCCGGGTACTGAGAACAACCAAACTAAAATTTTATATGAAAAATATATTTTTTGCAAGCCTGTTCATCGTCTGCCTGCTGATAATGGCGGGCTGTGAGAAAGGTCCTGATTTCAAAGTTTATACGTATCCGGCTCAGTCCGCTTCGGCAATGACCCCCGGGGCCGGATTCGCGGGTTCCGATGTCACCATCCGGGGAAAGAATTTCGGCAATCTGACCCAGGCCGTGAAGGTCTATTTTGGTGGCGTCAAGGCCGACACCGTGCGCAGCTGCACGGATAGCGTCATCGTCGTAAAAGTGCCGCTCAATGCCTTGTCCGGGAATGTGGGCCTTCAGGTATGGACTACCGTCAACGACTCTATCGGGGTATTCACCGTGTTGCCATTACCCGTATTGACGTCTGTGGTATCGAAAGGGAGCATTGCCCCCAACATTGCCGACCCGGGTGATACTGTTTTGCTTCGGGGTAGCCATTTCCTCACCGACCCGTCGAAGGTATCGGTCGACTTCAACGGGACGGCGGTCACGAATATCGTGTCGTTACTGGATACGTTGATCACGGTGATCACGCCTTCGGGCTATAGCGCGGGGAATGTACACGTGACCTTTAACGGGTTGAAGCTGACAGGCAGCGCACTGGCGCCGGCCCTTCCATAGGGGTGATATCAGCTCTTTCTATAGGAAGAATTACATCGGGACCGCTGAGGGCGGTTCGACCGGAAGGTGTAAATTGTCGATCTAAATTGGATACTATGATCTCAAGGTATAAGCTGTTCTCCGTCCGGGTACTATGGCTGTCCGTCCGGGTCCTCGCATTGCTGGCTGGCGGCTCGCTGGTTTCCCCTGTCTCGCGGGCGCAGGCCGTCATCAAACCCTGTGCGGTCTGGCCGGATAATGACGGTCATCATATACAGGCGCATGGCGGCGGGATCGTCAGGATCGGTAAATATTATTATTGGTATGGAGAGGAGCGCCGGCAGGGATTGGATACGGGGTTCCGGTATGTAAGCTGCTACCGGTCGAAAGACCTGGCGGGCTGGAAGTTCCTGGGGGATGCTTTGAAATTATCCGATCCCGAGCAGCTGGGCAGCCATTGGGTTTTGGAAAGGCCCAAGGTCTATTTTAATCAAAAGACAAAGACCTATGTGATGTATTTCCACCTGGACGATGCCCGCTACAAATTCGCGAGGGTAGGGGTGGCCGTTAGCAAGAAGCCCGAGGGGCCTTTTGTCTACCGGGAAAGTTTCCGGCCGCTGGACAGGGAGAGCAGGGACATCGGCCAGTTCATCGATGATGACGGCACCGCTTACCTGGTATTTGAAAGCCGGCCTACGAAGGGTTTTTTTATAGCCCGCCTGTCCGAGGACTATCTAAAGGTGGAGAAGGCTGAATGCCTGGTGGATGCACCGCTGGAGGGTGGCGCGATCGTACATTACAAAGGATTATACTACGCCATCGGATCGGCCCTGACCGGATGGCGTCCCAATCCCAACAAGTATGCAACGGCGCTGTCACTGGCGGGGCCCTGGTCGGAGTTCAGGGATATTGCGCCACCGGAGACGAATACGTATGGATCGCAGTCCACCATGCTGTTGAAAGTCGCCGGGTCAAAGGATACTGCGATCATTTTTATGGCGGACCAATGGAAGCCAAAGACACAATGGGATTCGCGCTATCTGTGGATGCCGTTGGAGATCGGGGATGGGAAGCTATGGCTGCCGAAACCGCAGGCCTGGACGCTGGATGTCCGGACCGGGCAGATATCTTTAAAGGGAGAGATGGAAGATGAGAATAAAAAAGATCAATAGACGATGGGCAGGACGGTTGTTGTTTTTCGCCGCCCTGCTGGTAAGTTCAATATCCTATGCTAAGCCGCCTTGTGGCCAGCCGCCTCTGGTCCCGTTGCGGGGGGGCATCGTGGCCTTCCGTCATCCGGGTGTGTTACAGAGCAGGGAAGACCTGGAGCGGATGAGGACCGGGGTCGCCGCCATGGCGGAGCCCCTTTACAGCGGCTACAAAGTTTTTGCCGGGGACAGCGCTTCTCTCGCCGACTATCGGATGCAGGGGCCGTTGAAGATGGTGGGGCGCAATCCCACTGTGGGTCAGACCGCTTATGACAACGATGCAAATGCGGCCTATCAGAATGCTGTTATGTGGGCCATTACGGGTGACAGGAGACATGCGGAAAAGGCAATTGCCATCATCGATGCCTGGTCATCGACCCTGAACGAAATCACTGGCCGGGATGCCGTGTTGATGGCCGGTCTCGGGCCATTCAAAATGGTGAATGCCGCGGAAATCATCCGGTACACCAACGCCGGCTGGAGTGAGGAAGGCATTCTAAGGGCGGAAGCGAATTTTAAGGCCGTTGTTTATCCTGTTATAAAAGATTTTGCTCCTTTTGCCAATGGCAATTGGGATGCCGCTGCTATCAAGACCTCGATGGCCATCGGCGTTTTTTGTAATGACCGGTCTATTTTTGAACGTGCCCTCCGGTACTATATCGATGGATGGGGCAATGGCTCTCTTTTACATTATGTCATCAACGAGCAGGGACAGTTGCAGGAGAGCGGGAGGGATCAGCCGCATGCCCAGCTGGGGATCGGCATGCTCGCGGAGTGCTGCGCCATTGCCTGGAATCAGGGACTGGACCTGTATTCGCTGGACGACAACCGGCTGTTGAAGGGTTTCGAGTATACGGCGAAGTTCAACCTGGGGAATGACGATGTGCCATTTTCTGAATGGCTCGACAGGACCGGCAAATATCACCATGACAGGATCTCGCAGCAGGGACGCGGACGGCTGCGGGCCGTGTATGAGCAGGTATATAACCACTATGTCGTTATGAAGGGACTGTCTGCTCCTTTTGTCCAACAGGCAGCCGAGAAACTACGGCCCGAGGGCGCTGGCAGGCCGGGAGCGGATCATCCGGGCTATGGGACATTGTTATTTAGCAATCCATCTCCTGTTGGAACGGGTCTTCCATCTGCCCCTGCGGGGTTGATCGCTGCCGGGAGTGCGTCGTCTGTCGAGCTGAGCTGGGTGCCCTCCATTCATGCCGTGGGTTATGCCGTATGGCGGGCTGATAAGCCGGACGGGCCTTATAAGGTGGTTGCTGCAGATATTCGTGACCATCGGTGGACAGACAGGGCAGTGGTGCAGGGGCGGCTATATTATTATACGGTGAGCGCCCATAACGGGCTGGGTGAAAGTGTACGTGCTTATCGGCAGGCTGTTTTTAGCGGGCTGCCAGGCAGCTGGCGGCAGCAGGACATCGGTGATGTACAGCCGGGGAATACTGTATTCGACGGAACAATGCTTACCACTGAAGCCAGCGGAATGGGTGTGGACAGCACCCGGGATGGCTTACATTTTACATATTTCCCTTTGAGCGGTGATGGAAGGCTGACCGTCAGACTGGTCCCGCAACCCAGCTCGCAGTTCTCTACGATGGGACTGATGTTGCGTATCAACGGTGACAGGCAGTCGCCCATGGCTGCGCTGATGATCAATCCTGGGAAGGCTGCATCAGTAGAGGCGCCTGACTGGCATATCAGCCTCATGGCGCGTACGGTGCGTGGCGGGACCGCTGTGGTCTGCCGGGGTGGGGAAAATATAAAGGCGCCGGCTGTGACGTATGGGCGGCTCACCGGCTATTACTGGCTGAGGTTGGAGCGCAGGGGGAATACCTGCAGGGGTTTTGTGTCGTATGATGGGGTGGAATGGAAGGATGCCGGGTCCGTAGAGGTTGTCCTGGGTAAGGAGTGTTGGTTGGGGATGGCTGTTGGTTCGGGGATGCAACATTCTACCGTGGTGAGATTTGATCATGTGGAGGGCCGCAGTCTTGCCGGGTCCGGAGACCGTGTTGGGGCGGCCCCCTCCACAAGTACAGGGGCGACCCATGTCGGCAAGGTTACTTCTCCCGACGGGTCTACCGTATTCGAAGCCACCGTTGACCATACGCATCGACTGCGGTACCGTGTGCTTTGGGAAGGGAAAGAGATGCTGGAGTGGTCGGCCATGGGGTTTGATAACGGCGAGGCGCATGTGGAGGATACGCTTGTGGCGGTATCCAAGTCCAGCACCCGTGAAAAATTTGCCTGGCCTTTGGGGGAAAATGACTCCGTCGTCAACCACTATAATACGCTGGTGCTTGGCAATGCGGCGATGAAGTATCATATAGCGGTGAGAGTATATAATGGCAGTGTGGCTTTCCGTTACGAGTGGGCTGACGATGTCTTTGGCCGCGAGACGACCGGCTTTGCGCTGAAAAAAAATTATACATTATACCAGTACAACCAGGAATCTGTATTTACGCCCACTGCGATCGATACGCTGTCCAGGACCTGCGATCTTCCCGCGACATTGACGGATGGGCGTGTATTTCTGAGCATCGGTGAGGCTGCCAACGATGGGTATACAAAGGCCGAGCTGGCGCGGGGAAGGGGTGCGCACGAGCTGGCGATCGTTTATACGAACGATTCGGCGGTGTCGGGCATTCGGGTGACACCCTGGCGTACTATCAGCATGTCGGAGACCGCTATTGGGTTACATGCATTCAGCGACCTGGGATTGCGGTTGAGCCCGGCGCCGGAGGAGGAGATGCCGCCCGGGTCCATGTCTGAGGCAAGGCAGTCGTCCCTCAAGCCCGGAAAGCTGATCCGGGCGCAATTGACCACGCAAGCGGGATTGGATTGCATCGACTTTGCGGCTCGTCATCATTTCCAGTATATATTGTATGATGCCGGCTGGTACGGCGCCGAGCGGAGCACCACCTCCGACCCGCTGGCCGCTATCCCTGCCATCGATCTGCCCAAGGTGATCGCGTATGGTAAAGAAAGAGGGATCGGCGTCATCCTGTATGTGAACTATGTAGGGCTGAGAAAGAAGCTGGATTCGATACTGCCGCTGTACAAACAGTGGGGCGTAGCGGGCTTGAAATTCGGATTTGTGGATGGCCTCACGCAGCATGGGATCCGGTGGTTGGCGGACGCTATACGTAAGGTGAACAGTTATGGGTTTATCCTGGATATACATGACAACTATAAACCCACCGGCCTCAGCAGGACTTTTCCTAGCCTGCTGACACAGGAAGGTATCCGGGGTGATGAGCATGGTCCCGACGCCTGGCATACGACCGTGCTGCCATACACCCGATTTCTGGCCGGTGCGGCGGATTTCACTTTCTGCTTCCCGAATGCCGCCGGCAGCTTTAGTAAGAACCTAAAGGTGAGCAAGGCGCAGCAGCTGGCTTTGACCGTGATATACTATAGTCCGCTGCAATCGATGTTCTGGTATGGGCGACCGGCGGACTATACGAACGAGGATGAGATAGAGTTTTTCAAGTATGTGCCCACCGTGTGGGATGAGACGCGCTACCTCGCGGGGGATATTGGTAAGAATATCGCAGTGGCCCGTAGACAGGGTGATACCTGGTATCTTGGATGTGCTGCGGGAATGGAGGACTGGGACACGGTGGTAAAGATGGATTTCTTGAAGCCGGGAAGGGATTATCATATCACGGTGTATGAAGACGATGGGAAGGGTGGCATTCGCCGGCGGATGATGACACTGCGCAGGGGGAGCCGTCTGCCCGTGAGGATACGGGCGAAGGGCGGGATGGCGATGATATGCAATTAAAAAACCGTCTCGTTATGAGACGGTTTTTTAAAAGAGGATCAATTCAAATCCCAGAATATTTTAGTGGTAAGGTTATCCTTTGCCTGTACCGTCTGATAGTTGGCTGCATTGTATGTCAGCTCGTTGGTCGGGTACAGCCAGCGTGTAGGCGGCAGCTTCTGGATACCCTGGTCCTGTACGAAGCTCAGCGCGGGCAGGTTCGTGCGTCTGATCTCCGCCCAGGCTTCCAGCGGCTGCTGGACATTGTAGTTGATCCATTTCTGAATGGCGATGCGGTTCCACTTTTCAGCGGTGCTGCCGGCGGAGGCCCATGCCACGCCCGGACTGGCCAGGTAATCGGCTATCTCTGTACCGCATAAAAAACACTGTTAATGGGGAAAATGCTGCGAATGAAGTGCCGGTATTTATGCCAGAGGGTAGCTTTGGTGGTCTACGAAAAGGTCGGCATGTTCGTGCTCTCTGAGTATCGTCGATGGGTATTCGGGAGTGACGGGGCTATTGAGCGTATGGTATATCGCTTGTCTTTTGGTGGGGCCAGGCGCCATGCAGTAAATGCAGGAGGCCATCATGAGCGCGGGTATGGTGAGCGTGATGGCGCACTTTGGCACCTGTTCCAGCCGGGCAAAGCAGCCATCGTTGACCTGCTGCCGGCGGCAGGCGGTGTCGAGCTCTACCTGTTTGACCCATTTGCTGTCCTGAAAGTCCGCCACATGGGGATCGTTGAATGCAAGATGAGTGTTCTCACCAATGCCCATGAACACGATGTCGGGTGGGTGTTGTCGCAGGAGCTGCGCATAACGATCGCATTCCTGCTCCGGATCGGATGCGTTGCCGTCGATGCAATGTACCGATGCAAAGGGCATCTTGTCGAAAATGCGTTCGCGGAGGAAGCTGGCAAAGGATTGCGGCGCCTGTGCCGGCAGCCCTATGTATTCGTCCATGTGGAACGCGTTGATCTTCCTCCAGGGGATCGTCCTGTCCGGGATCAGGGATGCCAGAAACTCGTTTTGGGAAGGAGCTGCGGCAAATATGGTATTGATGCTGTCCTGTGTGCGGCTGAGCTCTTTTAACTTTTCCGCGGCCATGGAAGCCGCGGTGATCCCCAGGGTCCTGCGGTCATCGAGGACATGTATGGTGAGCTTGTCTTTTTTGAAGGAATGGATACTCATGACTGAAAAACAATGTTACCGTTGATGATCGTGTGGCTGATATCGATGTTGTCATCGAACAGGACCAGGTCTGCGTCCATCCCCGGGCGTATGGAGCCTTTTTTGTCGGCCACACCCATGATGCGGGCAGGGGTGGCTGTTACCATTTTTATGGCATCTACCAGGGGAACCTGCGCGAGGCGGATCATATTCCTGACCAGCCTGTCGGCGGTGGCGACGCTGCCCGCAAAGACGCTCCTGTCCGGCATTTTAGCCACCTCGTCCTCGATGAGGACTCTGAGGCCATCGTCATATCTTCCCAGGATGCTGGATGTTACATGAGTGCCGGCGGCCCGCATGGCGTCCGTGATCAGGGCGATCTTATCCGGTCCCTTGATCTTATACACCAGCTTCAGCAGGGAGGCAGGCAGGTGTCTGCCGTCCGCGATGATCTCCACTGTCATATCATCGAGAAGAAAGCCAGCCTCGATGGCGCCTGCGTAGCGGTAGGCCTCGCGTCGTGAGACCGTGGACATGGCATTGTAAAAATGAGTGGCGTGTGTATAGCCGTTGGCGAAAGCTTCAAACACATCTTCATCGATGGCATTGGTATGCGCCACCGTGGGTAATATGTTGTGCCGGACAAGGTAGCGGCCCATGGCCATGGCCCCTTCCAGCTCAGGTGCGATGCTCCAGCGGCGTATGAATGGATATTTTTGGACGATGGGTTCGTATTCGGCCGGATCGGGATTGCGGATATAGCGCGGGTCCTGTGCGCCCCGCTGTTCCATGGAGAAATAAGGACCTTCGATGTGCATGCCGATGAACCGGGCTCCTCCGTCGTTGAGGGAATGGGCTTGCCCGTAGATATCGAGCGTTTGGAGGAGATGTTCTTGTGTGCTGCTGAGTGTCGTTGGGGTCATGGAGGTGGTACCATGTTGTGCATGGAGCCGGGCGATGGCGAGAAAGGCTTCCACCGTATTGTCCATAAAATCATGACCGGCGCCGCCATGTAGATGAATATCGATAAAGCCGGGTGAACGGT
>Ga0207695_10009572_pt1 | contig 11974 bp, 11 predicted proteins | sample KBSC54metaG_FD_184354 | JGI IMG/M metagenome (GOLD analysis project Ga0207695, IMG submission 184354) | Corn rhizosphere microbial communities from Kellogg Biological Station, Michigan, USA - KBS C5-4 metaG (SPAdes) (version 2) | ecosystem: Host-associated > Plants > Roots > Rhizosphere > Soil...
GCAGACGGTGGTCGCGCTGGCCAACCAGATCAACGAAATGGGCATCAGCCGCGACCGTATCCTGGTCGCGTCCCGCGATGCCGGAACGGGCGGCTCCCAGGTCGAGCTCAATTATATCAGCTATCAGGCCCGCAGCACCGCCTGCGACTGGTCCGAGGATCTCGCCTATACGCAGGAAAACCGCACCGCGTCCAATTTCGGCTGCGCCACTCAGCACAATATGGCGATGATGGTGGCCGATCCGCGCGATCTTCTGGAGCCGCGCGCAATGGATGAGGGCGGCAATGCGGCGCGCCGCCGGGCCGTGATCGGCAATTATGAAGGCGGCAAGATCACGAGCTCGGAAAAGTCCGCCGACCAGAAAACAGCCGTTTCCGACATTGCCCGTTGATAGGATCCAAGATGCAGAAGGGTGACAATTCTCAGGAAGCGTTCGGAACCTCGCCGCAGGATCGGCCCGTTCCGCGCATTTCCATCCATGCCTTTTGTGAATTTCCCGACACCGGCGCTGCCATGCAGCGTGCAGGCGCGGATCGGCGCCTTTCCAAGGCGCATCTGACGGTCCAGTTGGGCGGCATCGCCGCGGCGCTGGAATTCTATCGCGACCAGGTGACGCCCAATCTCCTGATCGTGGAGACGCGCCTCAGCGGCCAAGCGGCGCTGGAGGAGCTCGACCGGCTTGCGGAAGTCTGCGATCCGGCGACCAAGGTGGTCGTGGTGGGCCGTCACAATGACGTGGAACTGTATCGCGACCTGATGCGGCGCGGCGCATCGGAATATCTGGTGGCACCGCTGTCGCCGCTCCAGTTGATCGAAGTCATTTCAGGCCTCTATCTGGATCCGTCCGCCAAGCCGGTGGGCCGCGTCATCGCCTTTGTCGGCGCCCGCGGCGGCGCGGGCTCTTCCACCATCGCCCATAATGTGGGCTGGTACATGGCCGAAACGCTCTCGATCAACACCACCATCGTGGATTTCGATCTTCCTTTCGGCACCACGGGCCTGGACTTCAACGATGAAGCGGGTCAGAGCGTGGCCGATGCCTTGTCGGCGCCCGAACGGCTGGACGATGTGCTGCTCGACCGGCTCTTGATCAAGCGCGGCGAGCATTTGTCTCTTTTCACCGCGCCCGCTGCGCTGGAGCGCGATTACGATGCAAGTCCCGACGCCTATGAATCGGTGATCGACGCCACGCGGCAGATGTCGCCTTGCGTGATCGTGGACATGCCGCATGCCTGGACGCCCTGGGTCAGGTCATGCCTGATCGCCGCGGACGAAATCGTCGTGGTGGCGACGCCCGACCTGGCCTCCTTGCGCAACGCCAAGAATCTGATCGACCTGGTGCGCCACGCCCGGCCCAACGACTCGCCGCCGCGCCTGGTGATCAATCAGGCGAACATGCCCAAGCGGCCGGAAATTCCCGCCAAGGATTTCGCCGAGACCATGGGCGTGGAACCGTCCTCCATCATCCCGTTCGATGCGGCGGTGTTCGGCCAGGCCGGCAACAATGGCCAGATGGTGCTGGAAGTCGCGGCCAAATCGCCGGTCGCGGAGAGCCTAGTCAAGCTTGCCCGCGCGCTGGCCGGACGCGAAGCGCCGGCTGCTGCGGACAAGTCCTCGTCATCGATCCTTTCCTTCCTGAAGAGCCGGAAGCAGGCATAAAGAATGTTCGGCAAGCGCAGCGGCAGTGAGCCAGTATTTCGCCCTCCGGTCGAACCGGTGGCGCGGGTGGCGCCCAGTGCCGCCCCGCGCGATACAACGGCAGCGGCGCCCCCGGCCGCGCCCGCTCCGCCGCCCCGGGTGGAAAAGCCCGTGGCCGCGCAGGCGGCTCCGGCCGCGTCCAAGCCGGTGCGGGTCGCCGCCGATACCCGCTCGGAAGATTATTACCAGATCAAATCCACCATCTTTAATGCCCTGATTGACACGATCGATCTGGCGCAGCTGGCCCAGCTCGATCCGGATTCCGCGCGCGAGGAAATCCGCGACATCGTCAACGAAATCATCGCCATCAAGGCGGTGGTGATGTCCGTCGCCGAGCAGGAACATCTGCTCCAGGACATCTGCAACGACGTTCTGGGTTACGGTCCGCTGGAGCCGCTGCTGGCCCGCGACGACATCGCTGACATCATGGTCAACGGCGCCAACCGGGTCTTCATCGAAGTCGGCGGCAAGGTCCAGCTCACCAATATTCGCTTCCGTGACAATGCCCAGCTGATGAATATCTGCCAGCGCATCGTGAGCCAGGTCGGCCGCCGGGTCGATGAAAGCTCCCCGATCTGCGACGCGCGCCTCCTGGATGGTTCGCGCGTCAACGTGATCGGGCCGCCGTTATCGCTGGACGGCGCCACCCTCACCATTCGTAAGTTCAAGAAAGACAAGCTGACGCTGGAAGACCTGGTCAAGTTCGGCTCGATCAGCGCAGACGGCGCCCGCGTGTTGCAGGTGATCGGCCGGTCGCGCTGCAACATCCTGATCTCCGGCGGTACCGGCTCGGGCAAGACCACGCTGCTCAACTGCCTCACCGCTTATATCGATTCCGAAGAGCGCATCATCACCTGCGAAGACGCGGCCGAACTTCAGCTGCAACAACCGCATGTGGTGCGCCTGGAAACCCGCCCGCCCAATCTGGAAGGCCAGGGCATGATTTCCATGCGTGACCTGGTCCGCAACTGTCTGCGTATGCGTCCGGAACGGATCATCGTGGGCGAAGTGCGCGGACCGGAGGCCTTCGACCTGCTGCAGGCGATGAACACCGGCCATGACGGTTCGATGGGCACTTTGCACGCCAACAGCCCGCGCGAAGCCATGGGCCGCCTGGAATCGATGATCACCATGGGCGGCTTCTCGCTGCCGATGAAGACCATCCGCGAAATGATCGTGGGCTCGATCGATGTGATCGTGCAGGCCGAACGCCTGCGCGACGGTTCGCGCCGCATCACCAAGATCACCGAAGTGATCGGCACCGAAGGCGATGTCGTCATCACCCAGGATCTGGTCACTTATGAAGTGGATGGTGAAGACGAGACCGGCCGGCTGAGGGGCCGTCATGTCGGTACCGGCATCGTCCGTCCCGCCTTCTGGGAGCGCGCCCGCTATTACAATCTGGAGCGGGAATTGGCGGACGCGCTGGACAAGGTCAATCAATGATTATCCTGGTCGCGTTGCTGGCTATGATGGCGTTAGGCGGCGTCGCATTCGCTTTCGCCGGCGGCGACGAACGCACCCAGAAGCGCGTCAGCGCCCTGGCCAAATCCAAGCCGAATGCCCGCAATGCGGCGGCCAGGATGCAAAGCGAGGCGGCGCAGAAGCGCAAAAGCGTCGCCACCCTCTTGAAGGATGTGGAGAAGAACCAGGCCGCGATGCGGGCGCGGAACAAGCCCACCTTGCGCCGGCGGCTGGAACAGGCAGGATTCGAGGATGATGATAGTGTCCGGAAATTCTGGATCGCCAGCGGTGTTCTGGGCCTGGTGACGGCGCTGATATGCCTTTTGACCGGCCAGCCCATCCTGGTGGTCGGTCTTGCGGCGTTCGTGACGGCCTTCGGCCTGCCGCGCTGGGTCTTGAGTTTTCTTTTCGCCCGCCGCAAGAAGCGCTTCACCAAGGAATTTGCCGGCGCCATCGACGTCATTGTGCGGTCGGTCCGTTCCGGCCTTCCCACCAATGAGGCGCTGCGCATCGTGGCGCGCGAAACGCCCGATCCGGTGGGTTCCGAGTTCACCCGGCTGACGGACGGCCTCAAAGTGGGCGTGACCCTGGAACAGGGTCTCAAGAAAATGCATGAGAATATGCCGACCGCCGAAGTGGGCTTCTTCGGCATCGTGATGACCATTCAAGCCAAATCGGGCGGCAATCTGTCGGAAGCCTTGTCCAACCTCGCCGCCGTGCTGCGCGACCGCAAGCGCCTGGAAGGCAAGATCAAGGCGATGTCTTCGGAAGCCAAGGCGTCCGCCATGATCATCGGATCGCTGCCGCCCGGCGTGATGACTCTCGTCTGGCTGACCACGCCGGCCTATATCAACCTGCTTTTCACCGAGCGGGCGGGCAATCTTCTGCTTGCCGGTTGCCTCTTCTGGATGGGGACGGGAATCTTCGTGATGCGCAAAATGATCAACTTCAAGCACTGAGGGCCGTCATGTCCGATCTCGGCATCCTCAATATCCTGTTCGACAAGACCTTTCTCGCCACGGCGGCGGCGGCCATCCTGGCCTTCGCCACCATTGCGACATTGGGCCTTCCCCTGATCGAACGCGACGGATTGGGCGATCGCCTGAAATCGGTGTCGCGCCGCCGCGAGGAATTGCGGGCGAAACATCATGCGAGCCTGAACAGCAAGCGCGCCAGCTTGCGCGTGGCGCCATCCACCTTGATGAAATCCACGCTGGACCGGTTCAAGCTGACCAATATGCTGGAATCCGAAGACAGCAAGGAAAAGCTCGCCCGCGCCGGCTATCGCGGACAGGCACCGTTGATAGCGTTCATGTTCTTCCGCTTCGTGATGCCGGGCATCGTGTTCCTGGTGATGTTGCTCTATCTTTTTGTCATCACCCATTTCGCTTGGCCGGTGATGATGAAGGTGACCGCTGCCTTCGCAGGCGCCCTGATCGGTTACTACCTTCCGGACATTTTCATCTCCAATCTGACGGCGCGGCGCCAGCAATCCATCATGCGCGCCTTTCCCGACGCGCTGGACCTGATGCTGATCTGCGTGGAATCCGGCATGTCGATCGAAAGCGCTTTCGGCAAAGTCTCCTCGGAGATCGGCACCCAGTCGGTGGAGCTGGCCGAAGAACTTGGCCTCACCACCGCCGAACTTTCCTATCTTCCCGATCGCGCCCAGGCCTTCGACAATCTGGCGAAGCGGTGCGGTCATTCCGGCGTCAAATCGGTGGCCATCGCGCTCAATCAGGCGGAAAAATATGGTACGCCCATGGGCCAGGCGCTGCGCACCACCGCCCAGGAAAACCGCGAAATGCGCATGCAGTTCGCCGAGCAGAAGGCGGCCTCGCTGCCCGCCAAGCTCACCGTGCCGATGATCATTTTCTTCCTGCCTTGCCTGTTCGTGGTGATCCTGGGGCCGGCGGCCCTACGCGCCATGCATATGACGCATTAAAAGACGCCCCCTCTGCCCTTCGCAGCTTTGCTTTTGGCGCTCCGGCACGCGCCTGCGCGCTAACGCGCGCGCAGGGAGGCGGGCCTGGGCTCGCCACCACACTTAAGCACTCCTCTGTAAGAAATTGCTCTGTCATGCGACTACCTGTTCATGGGGCATGGGATGGACGCCAGGCGGCAGGACGATCTCTATCTGAAGGCCAGCGCGGAATACGGCCCGGCGCTTGACCGGCTGGCGCGCGCCTATGAGGCGGATCCCAGCCTGAGGCTCGATCTGCTTCAGGACATTCATTTTGCGCTTTGGCGCAGCTTTTCCGGCTTTGCCGAGCAATGCTCCTTGCGCACCTGGGTTTATCGCGTGGCCCATAATGTGGGCATCTCAGGGCGCAAACGCCGGCGTCGTCTCCAACTGATCAATCTGGAAGATATGGATCAGCTGCCGGCCGACGGCACCCCGGAAGAGGATGTCCATTCCACCCAGACCCTGGCGCGGTTGCATGCGCTTATCCGGGCGCTGAAGTCCCCGGATGGGCAGGTGATGCTTCTCTATCTGGAAGACATGGACGCGGGTGCGATCGGTGAGATCACCGGGCTTTCCGCCCGCGCGGTGGCGACGCGGATCCACCGGATCAAGGCGCTGCTGGCACGGAATTTCCGGCAAGGCGAATGCTCATGACCGACATAAAGACCATCTGGAAAAATCAACCCGTGGAGGAAAACAGCATGATCACGCTTTCCGACATTCGCGTCCGCGCGGCCCGCTTCCAGTCCCGCATCCGGCTGCGCAACGGCGCCCTTTACGCCTATTCGCTGGCCAATGTCGCCCTCACGGCCTGGCTGATTTCGCGGGGCGTTTCTCCCCGCTACACCGCGCCCGGACTTTTGCTTGTAGCCGCGCATCTTTTCGTGATCTGGCAATTGTGGTGGCGGACCTCTGCGCGCGCCTTGCCGGGCGATCTGATGGCGCGGGCGGCGCTGGATTATCACCGCCAGGAATTGGAACGTCAGCGCGGTGCGATGGCGGGCGCCTGGCTCTGGTACATTCTTCCTTTCATGCCGGGATTGATCTGGGAACTTTGGCTGCGCGCTACTCTGCACCCGGCGAATGTGCCTCCGGTTGCCGATCGCGCCCTGGTGCTATTTCTGATCTTGTCAGCCTTGTTCTTCTGGATGTCGGTCTGGCTGGCCTTTTCCTGGGCCGCCGCGCGTCTGGAAGTCCGCATCGAGCGACTGAACGTTCTCAAAGCAGAGTAGGGCAGAGCGCCTCGGCTCAGGCTTTCTTCCCCGTGCGCGCGAAGCGCGTTGACGGGGGAGTTCGGTAGCGACAGCTGCCGAACGTCTTCCGAAGGCTTGCCTGAGGAAGACAGATGGGGGCTTTAATAAACTGAAGCCGTCTGGCGCAGCGCTGGAATCGATTTGGACGCCGGCTTGGGCTGCGGCTGCGTTTTGCTGCCGGTTCTTAGCTCCACCTTCACCGGTTTCGCGTCCGGTTTGGCTTCGGGCTTGGCCGCGGCGACGGCAGTAGCGGGTTTGGTCTCGGCTCTGGTGTCGGTCCTCAGCTCCATCTTCGCCGGTTTTGCTTCCGGTTTGACCTCCGGCTTGACTGCAGCGACGGCGGTAACAGGCTTGGCAGTTTCGGTTTTGGCGGGAGCGGCTTTCGCAGGCTCGACCTTGGCCGTTTCCGTCTTGGCGGCTTTTTGCGCGGCGACCTCAGCGACCAGCGGCGTGGGCTCATGGGTGGCGGATTTCGCCGGACCGGCTTGCGGATCCACCGGCACGGCCTGCATCACCACTTTGGGCGCTTCTGGCTTGCCCGGCGCGGCAGGCGGCAAGGGCGCACTGTTGACCGCCACGGGCGTCTTGACCGGCGTGGCCGGCTCGGCGGCAGCGGCGACATTCGGCGTGGGCGGCGAAGCGGGCGCCAGCTTGTTCACCAGCTCGATATTGCGCGCGATCTTGGCATCGGCCCCCCCACCGGCGGCTTCCGCGCGGGCGATCAATTGGCGCGCCGTGTCCGGATCGTTGGCCAGCATGCGCGACAAGGCGTAATTGTTCAGAATGCTGGCCTCGGTGGGATTGAGCTTCAGAGCATGTTCATAGGCCATGCGTGCCGATGACTGATCGCCGACCTGGTCGTATGCCACGCCCAAAGCCGAATAGAGGCTCCAATCGTTGGGCTGCAATTGGGTTGCGCGGGTGAGGAATTGCACCGCGTCCTGGGCGCGGCCTTTCTCCGCCAAGGTCTTGCCATATTCGCCGACCACGCGTGCATCGTCCGACGCCACCAGCATCAGTTGCGACAATGTGTGGATGGCGTCGTCATAGCGCTGCGCTTCGCGCTGCGCCTGGGCTTGGCGAACGCCGGTTTCGATATCCATGACGGGCGCGTCGGCGGCGGACGTCGGGTCCGTTTTCGCGGCGGCGCCGGCCTGGGCGGTCTGAGTGGATTTCTTGGTCGCCGCCAGATCGTTCGCGCCGCTGGTGGCGCAACCGGCCAATGTGGTGCCGCACAGCAGGACAGCGATCAGAGGAGCGGTGAAACGCGTCATGGCAGACCCTGGTTTCGATCAGCTTTCAGCATGACGGCCCTCAGTCAATAAACCCTTAAATAGATTGGCCTATATAGAGAGAAAGGGTCAGTATCGGCGCGGGAGATTCGGGCTTCGATTCATGCCCGCTTACGGTCCTAATCCTGACGCAATAAGGGAGGTTAATAGCCTCATGTTCTGTCGTCCCGCCGCCCTAGGAGCCCTTGCCGCGATTGCGGTCACGGCCTTGAGTGCGGCGATGGTGTCGGCGGACACGCCCCGCATCTCTTTTCAGATCGCCACCGGCTCCACCACGGGAACTTTCTTTCCGGTCGGCGAAGCGATTGCGGGCCTGATCAGCCATCCGCCCGGCGTCAACCGCTGCGAAACCGCCAATGTGTGCGGCCCGGCCGGCCTGATCGTCAGCGCCCGCACCAGCGATGGCACCATCGACAATTTACTTTCTGTTAACGATGGCGGCGTCGAGTCCGGCCTCGCCCAGAGCGATGTCATCGCCGCGGCAGTGAAGGGCGTCGGACCGTTCAAGAATAAGGGCAAGCAAAGCCATGTGCGGGTGATCGCCTCCTTGTTCAGTGAGGAAGTGCATCTGGTGGTCCGCGCCAAGGCGAACATCAAGACGGTGTCGGACCTCAAGGGTAAAACTGTATCGCTGGGTCTGGCCCGGTCCGGCGTCGGCTTCACCGCACAGGAAATCCTCGCCGCCTATCGCGTTCCGGAAGCGCGGCTGAAACTGGTTTCGTTGGATACCCCCAGCGCCATCGCCCAGATGAAGGAGGATAAGCTGGACGCCTTCTTCGCGGTTGGGGGCGTGCCCATCGAAGGTATCGGCGAACTTCTGGCCAGCCGGACGGCGACATTGCTGCCCATCACCGGACCGGTACGGGACCGGCTGGCGAAGCGCGAGCCGTCGCTGGAGCTCGCCACCATCACCTATCCCGGACAGGAACCGGTGCAGACGGTATCAACCCGCGCGCTCTGGATTGTGCGCGACAGTGTGCCGGACAATCTGGTGTATGGGATCACGCGGGCGCTGTTCAATCCGGCCAATCGCAATGCGCTCAGTGCCAGCCATCCTTCGGCGCGGGAAATCGGCCTCAATACGGCGGCGCTGATGCCGCCCGCGGCCCTGCATCCGGGCGCCGCGCGCTTCTATGCCGAAGCATCGCGGGCGGCGCAGCGGTAATTTTTTTGTCGCACGGCCGGACGGATTTGCCTGGCGCCAGCGTCGTGGCAACGCGGCGCGCCGGCACGCTGTCGCTACCGCGCCTGGCTGATGCTCCTAGACCAGTCCGTCTTCCACTTCTTTCTGCGATGCTTTCAGCCAGGCCTGCATGCCCGGCAGCGCCCAGATGCGCGCCATATACTCTTTCACCGGTGCAGAGACTTGCACACCATAAGTCGTGAAACGGGACACCACCGGCGCATACATGCAATCGGCGATGGAAAAACGCCCGAACAGAAAACCGCCCGATCCCGATGAAGCATGCTTCGCCAGCGCGGCGTCCCAGCTCGACAGGATGCGCGCGATCTGTTCCTCCGTCTGGGGCCGAAGCGCGGGCAAAGGCAAAGTCCTGGCGAAATCCATGCCCAGCTGGTCGCGCAGGTCCGGAAAGCCGGAATGCATTTCGGCCGACATGGCCCGCGCCTCCGCCCGCGCCGCCCAATCGTCCGGCCACAATCCCGCTTCGGGATGACGCTCGGCAATGGTCTCGCAGATGGCAAGGCTGTCCCAGACCGTCACGCTCTTGCCGCCTTCCTCGATCTTCAGCACCGGCACGCGTCCGGCGCCGGAGAATTTGCGGATCGTGTCGCGGGTGGCGTTGTGCTGGGTCTCGCGCAGCCGGATCAGGATTTCCTCGAAGGGCTGGCCGGTGGCGGTGAGCGCAAGGTAAGGGCGCAGCGACCAGCTCGACCAGTCCTTGGTGCCGACGATCAATGTGTAGGACATGCGCACTCCTTGGCGTTGGGGCGAATTTAATTCATAACATTGGCGCGCCGACTTGAAGAGCTCGCGATGCATCCCGGCCTTGTAAAAAACGCCAGAAACGCAATTCCCCTCCATGCGGTGCGGGCAAGGGACGCCAAATCCTGGTGCCAGCGCATCGGCTTTCTCAAAGCCGCGGGCTTCGCGGGGAAGGAAGGCGAGCTGCGTCTTATTCCCGGCCGGGGCGGGATTGCAGCGGCGGTGCTGGGCCTGGGCAAAAGCGAAGATGCGCTGGCGCTGGCGGCTTTTTCCGAGCAATTGCCCGATGGCGTTTATCGATTGGGCGAGGTGCCGGACTTCTGCGGCGGCGCGAAAGCCGCCCTCGCTTGGACGTTGGGGCTTTATGCCTTCGACCGCTATTGCAAGCCTAGAAAGCGCAATCTGAAGCTGGTGCTGCCGCCCGGCGTGGACGGCGCGGAAGTATCGCGCCTGGCATCGGGCGTCTGTCTGGCCCGCGATCTCATCAATACGCCCGCCAACGATATGGGGCCAGCCGAACTGGCGGACGCGGCGCGGCGGCTGGCGCGCGAACAGGGCGCGAAATTCCGCAGCGTGAGCGGGCCAACGCTGGCCCGCGATTATCCCCTGGTCGCGGCGGTGGGCCAAGGCTCGGCGCGGGCGCCGCAACTGATCGAACTTCTCTGGGGCAAGCCCGGCGCGCCCAAAGTCACGCTGGTGGGCAAAGGCGTCTGCTTCGATACGGGCGGCTATAACCTCAAGCCCACCTCCGGCATGGCGACCATGAAGAAGGATATGGGCGGCGCGGCCGTGGTGCTGGGCCTGGCACAAATGATCATGGACGCGAAATGGAATTTGCGCTTGCGCGTGCTGATCCCCGCAGTGGAAAATTCGGTGTCCGGCACCGCCTACCGTCCCAGCGATATTTTCAAAAGCCGCAAAGGCCTGACGGTGGAGATCGGCAACACCGATGCGGAAGGTCGCTTGGTCCTGGCCGATGCCTTGGCCGACGCGGATGATGAAGCGCCGGAGCTTCTGATCGATTGCGCCACCTTGACGGGCGCGGCCCGCATGGCCACCGGCATGGAGCTGCCGCCTTTCTTCACCGATGACGAAAAGCTTGCCGCCGACCTCACGCGCCATGCGACAGAGGCGAGCGATCCTGTTTGGCGGCTGCCCTTGTGGCGCGGCTATGAGCCGGTGATCGCGGGCGCGGTCGCCGATCTCACCAACAGCCCCAACTACGGTCTGGCCGGCGCGATCACTGCGGCCTTGTTCCTCAACCGCTTTGTGGAAAAGGCGGAAAGCTGGCTGCATCTGGATATTCCCGGCTGGGTGGACCGGCCCAAGCCCGGCCGGCGCCTGGGCGGGGAAGCCAATGCGGCGCGGGCGCTGTATGGGCTCTTGAAGGAACGCTATGGCCGATAGGCGATTGACCCCGGCGCGCCCCGATTTGGCGGCCTCGCACCTGAAAGGTCAGGTCGATGCCGCGCAATTTGCCGACGGCGCCTTGAGTTCAGTGATCTGGGGCCGCATCGCGCTTCGCGCGGCGCCTTCGGACGGCGCCGCCCAGGACAGCGAATTGCTGCGCGGCGAAATCGTCACCGTCTACGAACGCAAGAACGGCTGGGCCTGGGTGCAGGCGAAGACGGATTCCTATGTCGGCTATGTGCGCGAAGCTGGTCTTGGTCCCGTCATTGCGGCCGAAGCACGGGTGATCCTGCCGCTGACGCCGCTTTTGTCCGCGCCGGACGTGAAATCGCCACTGCGCGATCTGTTGCCGCTGAACGCGCTCCTGCACTGCCAATCGCTGGACGGCGATTTCGTTGCGACCGAAGGTGGCTATGTCAGCAGCCGCGCCCTGGCGCCGCTCAGCCAAGCCGCGCCGGATTTCGTGGCGGTGGCGGAGCAATTTCTGGGCGTGCCCTATGTCTGGGGCGGCAAGACCTTTCAGGGGCTGGATTGCTCCGGGCTGATCCAAACGTCACTACAGGCCGCCGGAATTTCCGCGCCCCGCGACACCGACATGATGGAGCAATCGCTGGGTGAAACCGTGCTGGGCGCCAAGCTGAAGCGCGGCGATCTGGTATTCTGGAAAGGCCATATGGGTGTGATGCGCGATGGCGAAATACTGCTGCATGCCAATGCCTTTCACATGCAGGTGGCGAGCGAGCCTTTGGCCACCGCGGTCGAACGCATCGGCAGCCCTGCGACGACGGTCAAAAGGCTTTAATAGCCTTTCTTCAAATCCACCACGTTTTCGAGCGGCTTGCCGCTTTCGCAGCGATTCACACAGTCCGCGACATAGGCGAACGCCGCCTGCGCATCGGTGATGCCCGCGATATGGGGCGTGGCGGTGCTCTTGGGATGCTGCCAA
>Ga0207695_10009578_pt1 | contig 11969 bp, 10 predicted proteins | sample KBSC54metaG_FD_184354 | JGI IMG/M metagenome (GOLD analysis project Ga0207695, IMG submission 184354) | Corn rhizosphere microbial communities from Kellogg Biological Station, Michigan, USA - KBS C5-4 metaG (SPAdes) (version 2) | ecosystem: Host-associated > Plants > Roots > Rhizosphere > Soil...
GAGGAGATGCGCTGGCTCGCGATGCATACGAAGCTGAGCCCGAACCAGATGGGCGTGCCGCTGCGCGATCGCTACGGGGCGATCGGAAGCGACACCGAATGGGTCTCGCGCTGGCTCGCGGGTCCGATCGCCGACGCGTTGAAGAAGCGGGCCGACGAACTGCCGCTGGAGGCGGTGTCGGCCGAGCCCTTCATGCTGCGGCTGGCCCGCGGCCAGGTGGTGCTGCGGCAGTCGGCCTCGCGGCCCGACGTGGCCACGCTCGCGCGCTGCATCCAGGTCGCGACGGCCGTGGACGTGGCGCTGCGCCACACGTCCTGAGCGGCCGGCAGTTCAGGCCGCGCGCCACTTGCCCAGCTCGATCTTGGCGATCGCGTTGCGGTGCACCTCGTCCGGCCCGTCCGCGAAGCGCAGGGTACGGGCCACGGTATAGAAGTACGCGAGCGGCACGTCCTCGGACATGCCCATCGCGCCGAAGGCCTGCATGGCCCAGTCGATCACGCGGCAGGCCATGCCGGGCGCCACGACCTTGATCATCGCGATCTCGGCCTTGGCGGTCTTGTTGCCGGCCACGTCCATCATCCACGCGGCTTTCAGCGTGAGCAGCCGCGCCATGTCGATCTGGCAACGCGCTTCCGCGATGCGCTCCTGCGTCACCGTCTGCGCGGCGATGGGCTTGCCGAAGGCCACGCGCTTGGCCGCTCGCTCGCACATGAGCTCCAGCGCGCGCTCGGCCAGGCCGATCAGGCGCATGCAGTGGTGGATGCGGCCCGGGCCGAGGCGGCCCTGGGCGATCTCGAAGCCGCGGCCTTCGCCCAGCAGGATGTGGGACGCCGGCACGCGCACGTCGTCGAATGCGACTTCCATGTGGCCGTGCGGTGCGTCGTCGTAGCCGAACACCGGCAGCGGCCGCAGCACCTTCAGCCCGGGGACGCCGGCCGGCACGAGGATCATCGACTGCTGCGAATGCGGCGGTGCCTCGGGGTCGGTCTTGCCCATGAAGATGTAGACGGCACAGCGCGGGTCGCCCGCGCCCGACGTCCACCACTTGCGGCCGTTGAGCACGTAGTCGTCGCCGTCGCGCACGATGCGCGACTCGATGTTGGTGGCGTCCGAGGAGGCCACCGCGGGCTCGGTCATCGCGAACGCGCTGCGGATGCGGCCCTCCAGGAGCGGCTCCAGCCAGCGCTTCTGGTGCTCCGCCGTGCCGTAGCGCACCAGCACCTCCATGTTGCCGGTGTCGGGCGCCGAGCAGTTGAAGACCTCGCTGGCCCAGGGCGTGCGGCCCATGATCTCGGCCAGCGGCGCGTAGTCCTGGTTGCACAGGCCGGCACCGCGCTCGCTGTCCGGAAGAAACAGGTTCCAAAGGCCTTCGGCGCGGGCCTTCGTCTTCAGTTCCTCGATCAGCTGCAACGGCGTCCAGCGCTTGCCGGCCGCGGTGTTGGCCTCGATCTCCGCGTGGTAGCGCGGCTCGGCCGGCACGACGTGGGCGGCCATGAAGGCGCGCAGTTGTTCCTGCAGCGTGAGGCTGCGGGGCGAGTAGGCGAAATCCATGTCAGGCCTCCTGGGACTTCCGGGCGAACGACCAGGCGAGCTCGGCGAGCGGGCGCGCGCCGGCGCCCGTCGCGCGCGCCTGCGCGCTCGAGGCGGTGCCGTCGACGACGCGGCGCGCGATGCCCTGCAGGATGGCCGCGAGGCGGAACAGGTTGTAGGCGAGGTAGAAGTTCCAGTCGCGCAGCAGCGCGTCCGGGTCGGTGCGGCCCGTTCGTTCGCAGTAGCGGCGCACGTAGTCGCGCTCCGACGGGATGCCGAGCGCCGCGTGATCCAGGCCTGCGATGCCGCGGAAGGTGCCGGGCGGGATGTGCCAGGCCATGCAGTGGTAGCTGAAGTCGCCCAGCGGGTGGCCCAGCGTCGACAGCTCCCAGTCCAGCACCGCCAGCACGCGCGGCTCGGTCGGATGGAAGATCAGGTTGTCCATGCGGAAGTCGCCATGCACGACGGACACCTGCGACTCGTCCATCGCGCTGGCGGGCATGTGCGCGGGCAGCCATTCGATGAGCCGGTCCATGGCCTCGATGGGCTCGGTGATCGACGCCTGGTACTGCTTGGTCCAGCGCCCGATCTGGCGCGCGAAGAAGTTGCCGGGCTTGCCGTAGGCGGCCAGCCCGATCGCGTTCACGTCGACGCTGTGCATCGCCGCGATCACGCGGTTCATCTCGTCGTAGATCGCGGCGCGCTGCGCCGGCGCCATGCCTGGCAGGCCCTGGTCCCACAGCACGCGGCCCTCGACGTACTCCATCACGTAGAACGCCCGGCCGATGACGGACTCGTCCTCGCACAGCAGGTGCATCCTCGCGACGGGCACCGCCGTCTTCGCGAGCGCGTCCATCACGCGGTACTCGCGCTCGACGGCATGCGCGGAGGGCAGCAGCTTGGCGACCGGGCCCGGCTTGGAGCGCATGACGTACGAGCGCGCCGGCGTGACGAGCTTGTAGGTCGGGTTGGACTGCCCGCCCTTGAACTGCTCGACGCTCAGCGGGCCCTCGAAGCCGGGCAGGTGGGTCTTCAGGAAGGCTTCGAGCGCCGCGACGTCGAAGCGGTGGCTCTCGGCGACCGGCCGCGTGCCGGTGTTCTGTTCGGTCTGGTTCATCGGACTCGTCTCGTTGCCTCAATGTCGTTCATTCGATCGACGCATCGGCTCGACTTGTCCGATGCGTCCTAGTGTTCGGCGGCGTGTACCAGCTTCTCGCGCGACAGCACGACGATGCGTGTCGGCTCGATGCGCAGCGCCCCTTCGCGCTCCAGTTCCTTGAGCTCCTGGTTGACGCGCTGGCGCGACGCGCCCACCAGCTGCGCCAGGTCTTCCTGCGCCAGCTGCAGGCCGATGCGCACCTCGTCGCCCTGGTTGATGCCGTAGGCCTTGGCCAGCATCAGGATGTTCTTGGCCAGGCGCGCGGACAACGGCCGCGTGTTCAGGTCCTCGACGAGGTTGAACATGATGCGCAGGCGGCGGCAGTTCAGGCGCAGCAGCGCGTCGTACAGCTCCACGTGCTGCTGCAGCAGCTCCTTGAAGTCGGCCTTGCGCACCGACAACAGCGTCGTGGCGCCATGCGCGTCCGCGTCGTGCGTGCGCGGCAGGCCGTCGAACAAGGCGATGTCGCCGAACCAGGTGCCCGGTTCGACGTAGGTCAGCGAGACCTGCTTGCCCGACAACGAGACCGAGCTCACGCGCACCGCGCCCTTGGCCACGCCGCACCAATCCTCCGCCGGCGAGCCGCGCGACGCGAGCGACGCGCCGTCGGGGAGCCGGCGCACCACGGCGCGCGACAGGATCGCGGCCCGCAGTTCGTCGGAAAGTCTGGAGAACCATGGGCCCGCGTCGATGTTGTTCTGCTCTTCGATTGTAAGAATCGGGTTGTTCATTCCTAGTCCCAGAGGCGACAGCCGCATGCGCGCCGCGCGGGCGCATTGATCTCACGTCGATTGTCGTCCCAAACAGGGCTCAGACAGGAATGTCGCCCGCGCGCAGGTACTGCGCCAGCAGCTTCTCCATCGTCGTGTAGCGCTCGCGCTCGTGCAGCCACTGGGTGGGTGCGAGGTTGGTGCCGCGCACGACGATGTCGCCGTCACCGACGTCCAGCACGTTGATGCACGCCGGCGCCTGCTCGAGGCGCCCGAGGAACATGCGCGCGCCGGTCAGCGCGTGGCCCAGCAGCGCGCGGTTGATGCCGCCGTGCAGCACCATCAGCGCGCAGGTCCACGACGCGTCGGCCAGCAGCTCGTCGAACGCCGGCAGGCAGCGGTCCATCATCGCGCCGACCGTCTCGCCGCCGAGGAACTGCAGCGATTCGACATCGGCCGCGGCGCTGAACACGCCGGTGAACGCAGCGCGCAGCTGGTCGGGCGCGATGGCGTCGAGGCGGCCGGAACGGATCTCCTCGAGGCGCGGGTCGCGCGCGATCGCCGCGTCCTGGCCGGCGGCGGCCAGCACGCGCTGCGCGGTCTCGACGGTGCGCGCCAGGCCGCTGACGACGACGCGGTCGAAGCGCACGCCGGCGGCGGCGAACAGCGCGCCGGCTGCGTCGGCCTGGACGCGCCCGGCCTCGTTGAGCGGCACCGTGTGCGGCGGCACGGGCGTGCCGTCGGCCTTGAAGTAGTCGACCGACCCATGGCGCATCAGGTACAGGCGCCGGCGTACCGGCGGTCGGGCGTCGGCGATGGGGCCAGGGGCAGGGCGGTCGGGCGTCAAGGGCGGGTCGCTGTTGTATTTGAGTTGAAGATCGACGCCCCGTTCCGGCTCAGCGGAAGGCGGCCGGACGTTTCTCGAAGAACGCGTTCAGACCTTCGCCGCCGTTCTCGTGGAACAGGTTGACGATGAATTGGCGGCGCTCGGCCTCGAGATGCTCGGCCAGCGTCGACAGGCCGGCGCGCGCCACCAGTTCCTTGGCGCCGGCCACCGCGTTGGGGGCCATCGCGGCGAGCTTGTCGGCCAGCGCCAGAGCTTCGGCGAGCGCCTGGCCCTTGTCTGTCACTCGGTTGACAAGGCCCAGCGCCTGCAGCCGCTCGGGCTTGACCGGGCCGGCCAGCCAGATCATCTCCAGCGCCAGCGCCCGCGGCAGCAGCCGCGCCAGGTGCCAGGAGCCGCCGCCGTCGGGTGTCAGGCCCACCTTGCCGTACGACATCACGAACCTGGCGTCCGACGCTGCCACGATCAGGTCGCAGGCCAGCGCCAGCGACATACCCCCGCCGGCCGCGAAACCCTCCACCGCGGCGATCACGGGTTTGGGAAATGCGCGCAGGGATTCGATCAATTGGTGGAACAGGGCGATCGATTCCGACTGCGCCTGCGGGCCGGTCTTGCGCAATCCGATGATTCGATTCAGGTCACCGCCGGCGCAGAAATGTTCGCCGTCGCCGCGCAGGATCACGGCGCGCACGGAATCATCGGATTCGGCGACATTGAGGGCCTCGACGCCTGCCGAGTAGACCTGGGGTGACAATGTGTTGCGGGTTGCGGGATCGCTGAGCGTGAGAATCAGCGTGGAACCCTCGCGGGATGTCAGGAGTTCACTGGGCATCGGGCCTGCCTTGTTAGGGAATACGGAATCTGGACGAACCGGAGATATTCACGGATTCTCAGGTTGAACGGTATGTCGGAGTTGCGCATCATTCTCTCCCGACAGCGCGTACGACAGATTCTGTAAGCAATCGTGCTAGAGTCGATCGGGTTATCTGTGGTGTCCACAGAATGAAGAAGCACTTTACCGCGCACATCATTTTCGCCGCGACCGCACTCGCATCCCAGCAAGCCTGGGCGCTGGGTTTCGGTCGACCGGTTTCCGACGCGGTTCTGGGCCAGTCCTTCACCTTCACCGTGCCCGTGCATGTGGAAGCCGGCGAGCGTTTCGCGGGCGACTGCCTGTCGGCCAAGGTCTATTACGGCGACTCGCTGCTGCCGCCCAACGCCGTGCGCACCGAGGTGCTGCCCGGCGCCACCGACGACTCGCTGACGCTGCGCATCGTCACGTCGACGGCGGTCTCCGAGCCCATCCTCGAAGTCGTCGTCGACGCCGCCTGCGACCGCCATTTCTCGCGCCGCTTCTCGGTCTTCGCCGATCCGCCGACGCTGGCCGCGGGCCCCGCCCAGGTGGCGCCGCTGCCGCAGGCCGCCACCCCCGTCGCGGGCACCGTCCCGGTGGCCGTGGCGCCGGCGTCGTCGGCCTATGGCGCCGCCTATGCAGCCCAGCGCAGCGCCAGCGCGGCCGGCAACACCCGGACGCGCGTGTTGCGCAAGGGGCCGACGATGGCCCTGGCCAACGAGATCAGCGCGGCCGCCGCCGCGCGCCATCCGGCCACCGACAACGGCGTCGCCAAGAGCGGCGCGCGTTCCGCGCCCGCGCCGGCCGCCACCTCCCGCCTGCTGCTCGAGCCGGGCGTGCCGCACCTCAAGCTGGACATGGAGGAGCCCGTCATCCCGCCGCCGTCCGCGGCTCCGGGCGCCGCGCCGGGCCTGGCCGGCCTGGAGGACGACGACGTGCGCCAGCTGAAGGCGCTGCAGCAGAGCCTGGACAACGCCCGTCGCGACACCCAGGCGCAGCGCGACCAGGCAGCCCGGCTGCAGGCCGAACTCGCACAGGCCAAGGCCGGCTCGGGCGATTCCTGGACGCCGTGGCTGCTGGCGCTGCTCGCGTTCGCCGCGGCCGCCATCGCCGCCCTCGTCTGGAAGCTGCGCCAGCAGACGCGCGTCGCGCACAGCGACTGGTTCAACCAGTCCGCGCTGGGGCCGGCGACGGCGGTGCCGCCGATCGCCGACATGCCGCCCGAGGCGCTGGCCACGCCGCCCGCCGTCGCGGCGGCCGATGCGCCCGTGGCCGCCGCGCCGTCGCCGTTCGAGGCGCCGCTCGCCGACCTGCCGCTCGTCGACGACGGCGACGCCCGCGGCGTGCCGGCCTTCGACCATTCGGCCACGCGCCCGCTCGATCGCCATTCGCTCGCGGCGGCGGGGCCGGCGGGCGCGCCCCGCGAGCTGTCCGTCGAGGAATTGCTGGACCTCGAGCAGCAGGCCGACTTCTTCATCGCGCTCGGCCAGGAGGACGCGGCCGTCGACCTGCTGATGTCGCACCTGCGCAGCGCTGGCGGCCAGAGCCCGCTGCCGTACACCAAGCTGCTGGAGATCTACCGCCGCCAGGGCGACCGCTCCGCCTACGAGCGCACGCGGGCGCGCTTCAACCGCCGCTTCAACGCCTATGCCCCCGACTGGGACACCGGCCCGACCGCCGGCCGTTCGCTGGAAGACTACCCGGAGACCGTCGCGCAGCTGGAGCGCGCCTGGCACTCGCCGCTCGACGCGATGGCGATCCTGGAGTCGCTGCTGTTCAAGCGCGACGACAGCAGCGAGCTGTTCGACCTGCCGGCCTACCGCGACGTGCTGGTGCTGTACTCGCTCGCGCGCGACCTCTGGCAGCACGGGGCCGGCCTGGGCGGCACCCAGATCGACGTGCTGCTGCCGCTGGACGACGGCAGCGTGCACGCGGCCAGCGTGGCGGCCTATCCGAGCGCCCGCGAGGTCAACGAGCGCGCGCTGCCCGAGGACGACCCCGGCCTCGACCTGGAGTCGGTCGACGTCGAGGGCGATACCCGCCGCGGCATGCTCACCCGCTTCGAGATGACCGGCTTGGACGCCGGCTCGCCGGCCAGCGATCTCGACCTCGAGCTGCCGTCCGCGGGCGACGTGCACCTCACGCTCGACGAGCTGAGCCTGTCGCCGGCCGCGCCCGCGCGCGCGAAGCCCGATCCGCGCGACTGGCGCGAAGGCGGCGACTCGCCCGACCCCGACCTGCCGGGCAAGCGCTGAGCACGCCCGCGAGGTGTCTCAGGCCTCGAGGGCCTGCAGGCGGCGCAGCGCCTCGTCCAGCGTCGATTCCTTCTTGGCGAAGCAGAAACGGATCACGCGCATGTCGGGCGCCTGGTCGTGGAAGGCCGACATCGGGATCGCGGCGACGCCGACTTCGGTGGCCAGCCATTCGCAGAACGCGAGGTCGCCCGCGTCGGACAGGGCCGAGTAGTCGACGCACTGGAAGTACGTGCCTTCGCAGGGCAGCAGCTTCAGCGGCGTGGCGGCCAGCCCGGCGCGGAAGCGGTCGCGCCTGGCCTGGTAGAACGGTGCGAGCGTGCGCCAGTGCGACGCATCGGCCAGGAACGCGGCGATGCCGTGCTGCATCGGCGCGTTGACGGTGAACACGTTGAACTGGTGCACCTTGCGGAATTCACGCATCAGGGCCGCGGGCGCGGCGACGTAGCCGACCTTCCAGCCGGTGACGTGGAAGGTCTTGCCGAAGCTCGACACCACCACGCTGCGCGCCGCCAGCTCGGGCAGGCCCGACATGCTCGCGTGCTCGACGCCGTCGAACACCATGTGCTCGTAGACCTCGTCGGACAGCACCAGGGCGCGGGTCGGGGCGAGCAGGGCGGCGAAGCGCGCCCGCTCGCCGGCCGTCCACACGGTGCCGCTCGGGTTGTGCGGCGTGTTGACGATGACCAGGCGCGTCCTCGGCGTCAGCGCCTGCGCGAGCGCGTCGAAGTCGGGCCGCCAGGTGCCCGGCACCAGCGGCACGCGGACGACGTTGCCGCCGGCCAGCGTGATCGACGGGCCGTAGCTGTCGTAGCACGGCTCCAGCACGATCACGTCGTCGCCCGGGTGCACGAGCGCGAGCACGGTCGACAGGATGCCCTGCGTGGCGCCGGCGGTGATGGTGATCTCTGAGTCGGGGTCGTAGCGGTGACCGGTGGTCAGCGCGATCTTGTCCGACACCGCCTGGCGCAGCGCGGGGATGCCCGTCATCGGCGGGTACTGGTTGTGGCCGGCGCGCATGGCCGCGGTCACCGCGTCGACGAGCGCGGGGTCGCAGTCGAAGTCCGGGAAGCCCTGGCCGAGGTTGATCGCGCCGGTCCGGGCGGCCAGCGCCGACATCACGGTGAAGATGGTGGTGCCCACGCTGGGCAGCCGGCTCGCGCCGACGAGGTCGTCAGAGGTCATAGGTCTCTTCTCCGTCGCCGCCCAGCGCGCGCAGCAGCAGCGGGCGCGTGAGGCGGTCGGACAGCAGTTCGGCGAACGTGAGGACGTAGCCGCGCAGGTAGGCGCCGCGGCGGAAGGCCACGCGCGTGACGTTCTGGCCGAACAGGTGGCCGGCCGGGCGGCTCACGAGCTCGCCGCCGGGCGGGTCGTCGCGCACCGCCATCTCGGCGACGATGCCCACGCCCAGTCCCGACTTCACGTAGGTCTTGATGACGTCGGAGTCGATCGCCTCGAGCGCGATGTTGGGCTTGAGGCGGCGCTGCGCGAAGGCGGCGTCGATGCGGCGGCGGCCGGTGAACGACGGGTGGTAGGAGATCAGCGTCTCGCCCGCGAGCTGTTCCAGCGAGATCTTCTCGACCTGCGCCAGCGGATCCTCGGCACGCATGACGATCACGTGCTGCCACTCGTAGGCGGGCAGCGAGACCAGGTCCTCGGGCTCGGCCAGCGACTCCGTGGCCAGGCCGATGTCGGCCGTGCCGTCCAGCAGCATCTGCACGACCTCGCTGGGCGAGCCCTGGTGCAGGCTGACCTGCACCTTCGGGAAGCGCCGTCGCAGCTGCGCCACCGGCTCGGGCAGGACGTAGCGCGCCTGGGTGTGGGTGGCGGCGATCGACAGCGTGCCGGCATCCTGTTTGGAATACTCCTCGCCGATGCGCTTCATGTTGGCGACCTCGCGCAGGATCACGTCGATCGCCTTGAGCACCTCCTGGCCCGGCTCGGTGACGCGGCGCAGGCGCTTGCCATGGCGCACGAACAGGTCGATGCCCAGCTCCTCCTCGAGCTCCAGGATGGCCTTGGAGATGCCGGGCTGCGAGGTGAACAGGGCCTTCGCCGTCTCGGTGAGGTTCAGGTTGCGGCGCACGGCCTCCTGCACGAAACGGAACTGGTGCAGGTTCATGTGCCGATTCCGTCGAGCGGGCTGTGGGCGGACGCGAAACCCAGTCCGGCGAGGTCGATGGCGGCGTCGGCGAGCGCGGCGATCACGTGCGGCGTCTCGCCGAGCGCGGGGTGCAGCGTCCAGGCGACGCCGGGATGGGCTGCGCGCAGGCGCTCGAGCTGCGCCGGCACGTCGCGCCGCACGTGGCCACCCATGCCGAGGAAGGCCGGCACGATGGCGATCTGCGTGCAGCCGCGCGCGACCAGGTCGGCGGCGGCGTCCTCGAGCGCCGGCGCCATCAGCTCGAGGAACGCGAGCTTGACGAGCGCCTCGGGCACGCGCTCGCGCACGCGGGCGGCGACCGCCTCGAAGGGCGTGGCCCACGCCGGGTCGCGCGCGCCGTGCGCGAGCAGGATGACGGCTTGATTCATGGATGCACCCCCGGCGCCGCGCGCCTTCCTGCCAGGCGGCGGACCTGGCCCTTCGGGCGGCCGTGCGGGCCCGCCCTCATCGATACCTCACCAGCCAGGCGAACGCCGACATCGACATCAGCAGGTAGATCACGCTGGGCATCGACGCGGCGATCCAGGGCGTCCACTCGTGCAGCATGCCGAGATGGCCCGCCACGTTGTTCAGGAGCACGAAGCTGATGCCCAGCATGATGCCGCCGAACACCTTCACGCTGACGCCGCCGGCGCGCGCGTGCAGGTAGGCGAAGGGCAGCGCGAGCGCCACCATCACCAGGCAGGCGAAGGGGTAGAGCACGCGCTTCCAGAACTGGATGCGGTAGGTCTGCGTCGACTGCTCCTGTTCCGCCAGGTGCGCGCTGTAGCGCCACAGGTCGAGCGCGCCCATGCTCTGCACCGGCAGGATGGAGGCGGTGGCGACGGCCGAGGTGAGGGTGGTCGGCCAGGCGAGCTGGTCGAGGCGGCGGGTGTCGACGCGGGGCTCGTTGGCGTCCACGCGCGGGATCCAGCGCGTCTCGGTCACGTCCTGCAGCGTCCATTCCTTGATGGTGCGCCCGCGTGGCACGACGGCATGCTCGGCCTGCAGGCTGCGCACCTCGCGGCCCGTCGCGTCCATCTCGAAGATGCGCACGCCGGTGAGCTCGCCATTCCTGCCAACGCCGCGCACGTTGACCGTGATGGAACGCTCGCCGTCGGGGTCGGCGCGCTTTTCCTTGAGCCAGGCGCCGGTGCGGCCCACCGCCAGGCCCATGCCGAAGCGCGCCTTCAGGAAGCCGGCGGCCTGCTCGCTGTGCGGCGTGACGTATTCGCCGAGGCTGAACGTGAGCACCGCGAACAGCAGGCCGATCACGCCGAGCAGGCTCAGCGCGCGCCCGGGGCCGAGGCCCGCCGTGCGCAGGATCGTGAACTCCGACGACTGCGCCAGGCGTGCCATCGAGTAGATGGTGCCGATCAGCACGGCGATCGGGAACAGCTCGTAGACGTGGCCGGGCTGCTCCAGCAGCACGGCGAGCGCGGCGGCGCCCATCGTGTAGCCGTTGCGGCCGACGCGGCTCATCTCGTCGACGAAGTCGATGAAGAAGAACAGCGCGATGAAGAAGATGGTCACGAAGAACACGGACCACAGCACGTCGCGGTACAGCAGCTGGCGGACGGTCTTCATGCGGCGCTCCGTCGCAGCAGCAGCTTGGCCGGATGGATGACGGTGGCGTGCTCGCGCCACCAGATCAGCCCGAGCCCGAGCAGGAACGCGGCGCCGTGCAGGCCCACGAGCGCGACCACGATGTTGAGCCTGCCCGATCCGACCCAGGCCTGGGTCAGGTTGAGCAGGTTGTAGTAGATGACGAAGGCCAGCGCCGCGAACAGCAGGCCCCAGTTGCTGGCGCGGCGCGGGTTGGCGGCCGACAGGCTGATGCCCATGAACAGCAGGTTGGTCGCACCCAGGATCAGCCCGAGGCGCCAGGTGAGCTCGCCCATGTAGGCCGGGCCGCCGGTCAACATCAGGTCGACGGTGTCGACGGCGCGCGGGGAGGGCGCGTTGGTGGACGGCGCGCTGCTGGTGCCGGCATGCACCCGGTAGTTCCGGAACTCGACGTGCGTGTGCTCGCCGGAGACCTTGTCGTTCTGCTCCATGTGGCCCGAGTCGAGCACGAGGAAGCGCTCGTCGCCGACGTTCTCGATCTTGCCCGACTGCGACACCGCCACCGACTCGCGCGTGCCCGCGTCATTCATGATGAAGACGTTGCGCCCGCCGCCGGCCGCGTTGCTGGCGGCCTTCTCGACGAAGAAAACGCGGTGGCCGTCGCCGGAGGATTGGAACTGGCCGGGCGATGCGCGCAGCACGTCGGCGCGCTGCTCGAAACGCTGGCGCAGCTCGTTGTACTGGCTGTAGCTCCACGGCCAGACGAACAGCATCAGGATGCCGATGAGCACGATGATGGGCCAGCTCGTACCCACCACCGGCCGGATGAAGCGCGCCAGGCCGATGCCGCTGGAGAACCAGATGGCCATCTCGCTCTCGCGGTACATGCGGCCGAGCGTGAGGATCACACCG
>Ga0207695_10009579_pt1 | contig 11969 bp, 14 predicted proteins | sample KBSC54metaG_FD_184354 | JGI IMG/M metagenome (GOLD analysis project Ga0207695, IMG submission 184354) | Corn rhizosphere microbial communities from Kellogg Biological Station, Michigan, USA - KBS C5-4 metaG (SPAdes) (version 2) | ecosystem: Host-associated > Plants > Roots > Rhizosphere > Soil...
CCCCGCCGGCAACGACTACCTGCTCAAGGTGGACAACCCGCTCGTGGTGCCGATGGGTAAGAAGGTGCGCATCATCACCACGGCCGACGACGTGATCCACGCGTGGAGCGTGCCGGCGTTCGGCGTCAAGCAGGACGCGATCCCGGGCTTCGTGCGCGACACCTGGTTCCTGGCCGAGAAGGCCGGCGACTACTACGGCATGTGCTCCGAGCTGTGCGGCAAGGAACACGCGTTCATGCCGATCCACGTGGTCGTCATGGAGCCCAAGGACTACACCGCCTGGGTCGACAAGCAGCGCAAGGCGCTGGCCGCCGCGGCCGACGATCCGAAGAAGGTCTGGGAGATGGGGCCGCTGATGGCGCGTGGCGAGAAGGTCTACCTGGCCAACTGCGCCGTCTGCCACAAGCCGGACGGCAAGGGCGCCGGCCCGGTCAAGCCGCTCGACGCGTCGCCGGTCGTCAACGACAAGGATCCGAACGCGCAGATCCTGACGGTCCTGCACGGCCGCGTGCCGCAGGGCATGCCGGCGTGGCAGGGCAAGCTGTCGGACACCGAGATCGCCGCCGCGATCACCTACACGAAGAATTCGTGGAGCAACCACACCGGCCAGCTCGTGCAGCCCGCCGAAGTGCTTGCCGACGAGGCCAAGTAAGTCGCCGTCCGATCGAGCCGATCGTCCGACACAAGCGTTCGCTGAAGGATTTCCTCTCATGAGTGCTGTTCTGCCCCAACCGATCGCCCCCGGCCACGGCCATGATCACGAACACGATCATGCGCACGGTCACCCGCACGGCTGGCGCCGCTGGCTGTTCGCGACGAACCACAAGGACATCGGCACGATGTACCTGTTGTTCGCGTTCACCATGTTCCTGGTGGGCGGCACGCTGGCGCTGCTGATCCGCCTCGAGCTGTTCCAGCCCGGCCTGCAGTTCTTCAATCCCGAGCTGTTCAACCAGTTCACCACGATGCACGGCCTGATCATGGTGTTCGGCGCGATCATGCCGGCGTTCGTCGGCTTCGCGAACTGGATGATCCCGCTGCAGATCGGCGCGGCCGACATGGCCTTCGCGCGGATGAACAACCTCAGCTTCTGGCTGCTGATCCCGGCGGCCATCATGCTGGTGATGGGCTTTTTCCTGCCCGGCGGCGCCCCCGCCGCCGGCTGGACGCTGTACGCGCCGCTGACGCTGCAGATGGGCATGTCGATGGACAGCTCGATCTTCGCGCTGCACATCATGGGCGCGAGCTCGATCATGGGCTCGATCAACATCATCGTCACCATCCTCAACATGCGCGCCCCGGGCATGTCGCTGATGAAGATGCCGATGTTCGTGTGGACCTGGCTGATCACCGCCTACCTGCTGATCGCCGTGATGCCGGTGCTCGCCGGCGCCATCACGATGACGCTGACGGACCGCCACTTCCACACCAGCTTCTTCAGCCCCGCCGGCGGCGGCGACCCGGTGATGTACCAGCACGTGTTCTGGTTCTTCGGCCACCCCGAGGTCTACATCATGATCTTGCCGGCCTTCGGCATCGTCAGCCAGGTCGTGCCGGCGTTCGCGCGCAAGCGCCTGTTCGGCTACACGTCGATGGTCTATGCCACGTCGTCGATCGCCATCCTGTCGTTCATCGTGTGGGCGCACCACATGTACACGACGGGCATGCCGGTCACGGGCCAGCTGTTCTTCATGTACGCCACGATGCTGATCTCCGTGCCCACGGGCGTGAAGGTCTTCAACTGGCTGGCCACGATGTGGCGCGGCTCGATGAGCTTCGAGGCCCCGATGCTGTGGGCCGTGGGCTTCATCTTCGTGTTCACGATGGGCGGCTTCACGGGCCTGATCTGCTCGATGGCGCCGATCGACATCCAGCTGCAGGACACCTACTACGTCGTCGCGCACTTCCACTACGTGCTGGTGGCGGGCTCCCTGTTCGGCATGTTCGCCGGCTACTACTACTGGGCGCCGAAGTGGACGGGCGTGATGTACAACGAGTTCCACGGCAAGATGCACTTCTGGCTGTCGCTGGTCTCGTTCAACGTCACCTTCTTCCCGATGCACTTCCTCGGCCTGGCCGGCATGCCGCGCCGCGTGGCCGACTACCCGATGCAGTTCGCCGACTTCAACGCGCTGGCCTCGCTCGGCGGCCTGTGCTTCGGCCTGTCGCAGGTGTACTTCCTGGTCTTCGTCGTGATTCCCGCGATGCGCGGCAGGGGCGAGCCGGCGCCGCAGCGTCCGTGGGAAGGCGCCGAGGGGCTCGAATGGGAGGTGCCGTCGCCTGCGCCGTGGCACACGTACGAGACGCCGCCGCAGCTCGATCGCACGGCCACCAAGGTCATCGGCTGACCGCACCCGGACGGATTCGCCATGGCCCTGACGCCCGAGCAACGCCGCAAGAACCTGCGCATGGCCGTCGCGCTGCTGTCGGTGGCACTGGTCTTCGGCCTGGGGTTCGTGGCCAAGGCGCTGATGTTCGGCCTATGAGCCAAGCCGCCGACCCCGGCCTGCTCGATCCGCGCCGGCGCAAGCTGAAGCGGCTGAACCGCGACATGCTGGTCAAGCTGCTGCTGTTCGTCTTCGTCATGGGCTCGTTCGCGTACGCGATGATCCCGCTGTACAAGACGATCTGCGAGGTGCTGGGCGTCAACGTCGTCGCGCGCGGCGATGCCGACGCGGCGGGCTACGGTTCCAAGGCCGTGCCGGCCAATACGCAGGTCGACCTGACGCGCAACGTCACCGTGGAGTTCGACGCCAACGCGCGCGGCCCGTGGGAGTTCCATCCGGCGCAGAGCTCGGTGGTCGTCCATCCCGGCGAGATGACGACGGTGATGTACGAATTCAGGAACACGCAGTCGCGCACGATGACGGCCCAGGCCATCCCCAGCTACGCGCCGGGCGTCGCCGCCGGGCACTTCACGAAGGTGGAGTGCTTCTGCTTCACGCAGCACACGCTGGCCCCGGGCGAGTCCAAGACGTGGCCGGTGGTGTTCTACGTCGACGACAAGCTGCCCAGGGACGTGCGGACCATCACGTTGTCGTACACCTTCTTCGAGGTGGGCGGCACGACGCCGGCGGCGCCGGTCGTCCAGCGCGAAACGAAGCCGAATGCGTGAGCTCGCCATGACCGCGCCCGAAGATCCCCGCGACGACCTGCCCGCGACCGCCCGCAAGGCGAACTTCGGGCAGACGCTGCGCGCCGTCGCTTGGAGCTTCCTGGGCATCCGGCGCTCGGCCGACCACGCCGAGGATGTCAAGAAACTGAATCCGATCCATGTGGTGATCGCCGCCGTCGCCGGCGCCGCGATCTTCGTCGTCTTCCTGGTCGTGCTGGTGCATTTCGTCATCGGCCTGGCGACCGGTGCGAAGTGACCTTTTTCTAAAGAGTCTGGAGAGAAGAACCCATGTCCGCCGCGACTCCCCACGGAACGACCCCGTACTATTTCATCCCGTCGCCCTCGCGCTACCCCGCGTGCGTCGCGGTCGGCCTGTTCCTGATGATCCTGGGCGGCAGCCAGTGGATCAACGGACACGAATGGGGTTCGTGGAGCCTGCTGGCCGGCATGGCCGTCTGGCTCGCGACGCTGGCGCAGTGGTTCACCACGGCCATCGGCGAGAGCGAGGGCGGGCTGTACTCCGATCGCGTGGACGTCTCGTTCCGCTGGAGCATGAGCTGGTTCATCTTCTCGGAAGTGATGTTCTTCGCGTCGTTCTTCGGCGCGCTGTTCTGGGCGCGCGCGATCGCGCTGCCGATGCTGGGCAACCTCGACCACCAGATCCTGTGGCCTGACTTCCACGCGATCTGGCCGAGCGCGCAGGCGGGCGTCACCGGCTCGCCGGCGGACACGATCTCGGCGTTCCGCACGATGGGCCCGTGGCCGATCCCGACACTGAACACGGCCATCCTGCTGAGCTCGGGGGTCACCTTGACGATCGCGCACCACGCGCTGATCGCCGACCACCGCTCCAAGGCGATCCTGTGGATGTGGATCACCGTGCTGCTGGGCGCGACGTTCATCGGTTGCCAGGCCTTCGAATACCACGAGGCCTACACCGAGATGAACCTGAAGCTGTCGTCGGGCATCTACGGCTCGACCTTCTTCATGCTGACCGGCTTCCACGGCTTCCACGTGTTCGTGGGCATGCTGATGCTGTTCTTCATCACGCTGCGGCTGCAGAAGGGCCACTTCACGCCCAAGCGCCACTTCGGCTTCGAGGGCGCGGCCTGGTACTGGCACTTCGTCGACGTCGTGTGGCTGGGGCTGTACGCGGTCGTCTACTGGCTCTGAACCCGGCATTTGGACCACGTGGGTCGAACGACCGGCCCTAGCGATCCCCGTCGTTCTTCGGCCCTGAATTCGTAGGGCGGGTCGTTCGACCCGCCATCCGACTCCGCCGACCGGCGGCCCGGCACACCGACGTGGCGGGTCAAGCGACCCGCCCTGCCGAATGCCCTCGGCGGGATCGGATCGTGGCGGGGCCGACCAGAAGCACGAACGCCGCCTCGATCATTCGGGCGGCGTCGTCGCTTGGGGCGTCGAAGCTCAGGTGCCGACCGGGATGCCCTTCGGATGGATCCAGCCCAGGCTCCAGGCCAGCAGGATCAGCAGGAACAGCGTGACGGACAATGCGACGCGGATCGCGAGTGCGCGGGCCATGCGCTTGTCGGCTGAACCGTCGTCGGGGCCGCGGCGCAGCATGAACAGGCCGGCGCCGGCCAACGCGGCCAGCACGAGCACCAGGAACCCGACGATCACGAATTTCATGACGAACGATTATTCCACCGGCCCGGCGCCGGCGCCCGCGGGTTCCCCCCCTCCACGCCGGGGCGCGGGCAGCCTGCGCTCGCGCATCGTCTGGTTCGTCGTGGCGCTGGTGTGCGCATCGCTGACGGCGCAGCTCGGCCGCTGGCAGCTTTCGCGCGCGCATGCGAAGCTGGCGTACGAGGCGCTGGTGGCCGAGCGCGGCGGCCTGCCGCCGCTGCCCGGCGCGGCGCTCGCGCACGACGCGGCCACCGGCGAACAGCAGTGGCAGCGCCACGTCGACCTGTCCGGCGAATGGGACGCCGCGCACACGGTGTTCCTGATGAACCGCACGATGGACGAGCGCGCGGGCTTCTACGTGCTGACCCCGCTGCGCCTGCCCGACGGCGGCGCCGTGGTGGTGCAGCGCGGCTGGATCGCGAGCGATCCCGCCGATCCGATGAAGGCGCCCACCGTCGCCACGCCGGCGGGGCCGGTGAGGTTGCACGGGCATGTCGCGCCCTGGCCGTCGCACTGGTTCGAGGTCGGCCACGGGCGCGGCGGCGCGGTCCGGCAAAATCTGGAGCTGGCGCCGTTCAGCGCGGAGTCGGGCCTGGCCTTGCGCCCCGTCACGGTGTTCGAGGATGAAGGCGCCGACAACGCCGGCGACGGTCTGCGCCGCAACTGGCCCCCGCCGACCGCAGGCGTCAGCATCGCCACCCATTACGGCTACGCCACGCAATGGTTCGCGATGAGCGTGGCCTTCCTCGGCCTGTGGGTGTGGCTGCAGTTCATCCGCCCGCGCCGCGCGCCCGACGATTCCACCTTCCCGCCCGACGCCCGCGTCGACGATCCCGCTTCCCGATGAAACCGACTCCGCCCGACGACCCCAAGGCCACCGGCCCGGAATCCATCACCTTCACGCTGCACGGCACGCCCGCGCCGATGCGCGACTACCCGGCGGCGCAGAGCCGGCGCGGCCGGGTCATGATGCTGGTGATCCTGCTGGTGTGCGCATTGCCGGTGATCGCGTCGTACTTCACCTACTACGTCGTCCGGCCGGGGGGGCGCAGCAACTACGCCACGCTGGTCGACCCGCAGCGCCCGCTGCCGTCGCTCGAGGCGCTGCCGGCACAGGACATGGACGGCCGCTCGGTGCCCCTGACCACGCTGAAGGGCCAGTGGCTGCTGGTCGTCGTGGCACCGGCCGGCTGCGGCACCACCTGCGAGCGCAACCTGTTCCTGCAGCGCCAGCTGCGCGAGATGATGGGCGCCGAACGGGACCGCATCCAGAAGGTGTGGCTGGTCGACAGCCCCGAGCCCGTCGCGCCGTCGCTCGCCGCCGCGGTCGGCGCGCCGCCGGCGGTGCTGAGCTACCGCGTCGACCGCGCCGCCCTGGAGCGTTGGCTCGAGCCGGAGCGCGGCCACGCACTCGAGGATCACCTCTACATCGTCGACCCGCTGGGCAACTGGATGATGCGCACGCCGGCCAACCCGGATCCCGTCAAGCTGAAGAAGGACGTCGAGCGGCTGCTGCGCGCCTCGCAGTGGTGGAACCGGCCGAAGGATGCGGCGTGAACGCCTACGACTGGACGTCGCTCACCGGCCTCGCGCTCATCGCGCTGGGCGTCGTCTCGGGCGTGCTGATGGTCGCATGGTGGCGCGGCGGCCTGCGCCGCAAGTCGCGCACGCAGCGCGTCGCGGCGCTCGCCGGGTTGACGCTGTTCCTGTGCTTCGACCTGGTGGTCTTCGGCGCCTACACGCGGTTGAGCGACTCCGGGCTCGGCTGTCCCGACTGGCCCGGCTGCTACGCCACCTCCAGCCCGGTCGCGGCCGCCGAGCACATCGCGCGCGCGCAGGCGCTCGCGCCCGAGGGACCGGTCACCGAGAAGAAGGCGTGGATCGAGATGATCCACCGCTACTTCGCGATGGCGCTCGGCACGCTGATCATCCTGATGCTGGCCGCGGCCGCACTCGCGCGTGACGCGCGGGCGCGCATGCTCGCGGGAGTGACGCTCGTGTGGGTCATCCTGCAGGGCGCCTTCGGCGCGCTGACCGTGACGTGGAAGCTCTATCCCGCCATCGTCACCGGCCACCTGCTGGGCGGCATGGGCCTGCTGGCGCTGCTGGCGTTGCAGGCGCCGCGGGCCGACGCCGTGGCCAGCACGCCGCGCGGTGCGCTCGACCGCTGGGCACTGGGCCTGGCCGCGCTTGCGCTGCTGCTGCAGATCGCGCTCGGCGGCTGGGTCAGCACCAACTACGCGGTGCTGGCCTGCACCGGCTTCCCGCAGTGCAACGGGCGATGGTGGCCCGCGATGAACTGGTCGGAGGGCTTCACGCTGGCCCGCGAACTCGGCCGGCGGGCCGACGGGGCGCCCATCGCGATGACCGCGCTGGCGGCCATCCAGTGGACGCACCGCCTGTTCGCCGTCGTCTTCACGGCCGCGATGGGCTGGCTTGCCGCGCGGCTTTGGAGGCGCGGGAATCCATCTCGCCGCCACGCTGTCATCATCCTGGGCGTGGTGGTGGTCCAATGGGCCACCGGCCTGTCGAATGTCGTGCTGGGCTGGCCGCTGGTGGCCGCCCTGGCGCACACGGCCGGGGCTGCGGCCCTGGTGATCTGCATCGGCTTCGAGGCCGCCGCCCTCCTGATTCCGAGAACCCGGGTGTCCTCATGAGTTCCGTCCCCGTCCCGAACCCCGCGCCCGCCTCGGCGCAGCCGTCGCGCTGGCGCCAGTACTACGCGCTCACCAAGCCGCGCGTGGTGCAGCTCATCGTGTTCTGCGCGGTGATCGGCATGTTCCTGGCCGTGCCCGGCTGGCCGCCGCTGGTGCCCACGCTGGCCGCCACCGCCGGCATCTGGCTGGTCGCGGCGGCCGCGGCCGCGTTCAACTGCCTCGTCGAGCAGGAGATCGACCGCCGCATGACGCGCACCGCATGGCGCCCCACCGCCAAGGGCGAGCTGACCGACATGCAGGCGCTGGTGTTCTCGGCGGTGCTCTGCGCCATCGGCGCCGCGCTGCTGCTGACGTGGGTCAACGCCACCACGCTGTGGCTGACGCTGGCCACCTTCATCGGCTACGCAGTGATCTACACGCTGATCCTCAAGCCGAACACGCCGCAGAACATCGTGATCGGCGGCGCGTCGGGCGCGATGCCCCCGGTGCTGGGCTGGGCCGCCATGACGGGCCACGCCGATGCCAACGCGTGGCTGCTGTGCCTGATCATCTTCCTGTGGACGCCGCCGCACTTCTGGGCGCTGGCGCTGTACCGCACCGAGGACTACCGCAAGGCCGGCCTGCCGATGCTGCCCGTCACGCACGGCCCCGACTTCACCAAGCTGCACGTCTTCCTGTACACGCTGGTGCTGTTCGCCGGCACGCTGCTGCCGTTCGTCAGCGGGCTGAGCGGCTGGTTCTACCTAGTGTCCGCCGTGATCCTGGGGGCCATGTTCTCCTGGTACGCGTTCAAGCTCTGGCGCCACTACAGCGACGAGCTGGCGCGCCGTACGTTCCGCTTCTCGATCCTGTACCTGTCGCTGCTGTTCGCGGCGCTGCTGATCGACCACTACATCCCCCGATGAACTCTCGCCGACTCTTCCTGTCGCTGGCCGCCGCGGGCGCGCTGGCGCTTTCCGGCTGCGAGCGCATGGCGCCGCCGCACCATTTCAACGCGATCGACCTCACCGGCGCCAAGTACGCGCAGGCCCTGGCCCTGCCCGACTTCGACGGCAAGCCACGCACGCTGGCCGACTTCAAGGGCAAGGTCGTCGTCGTCTTCTTCGGCTACACGCAGTGCCCCGACGCCTGCCCCACGACGATGGCCGAGCTGTCCGGCATCCTGAAGACGCTGGGCCCCGACGCCTCGAAGGTGCAGGTGCTCTTCGTCACGGTGGATCCGTCGCGCGACACGCCCGCGCTGCTGAAGAACTACGTGGCCAATTTCCGCCCCGATTTCGTCGCGCTGCGCGGCGACGAGGCGCAGACGCAGCAGGTCATCAAGGACTTCAAGCTGATCGTGCAGAAGGTGCCCGGCAAGACGCCCGACAGCTACACGATCGACCACACCGCCGGCAGCTACGTCTTCGACCCGGAGGGCCGCATTCGCCTGTTCGCCTCGCAGAGCCTGGATCCGGCGCTGTTGACGGAAGACCTGAAGGCGCTCTTGGCCGAGAAGGCCTGAACGGCGACGGCCGGGCTGTCGCGCGGCCTCGACCGGTGCCCTCCTGCGCGCAGTCGCAGGATCCGCCGCGGCACGTCAGCCAGCCGCTTGGGCCCCGCTTTCCCCGGCCCGCAGTCGTTCCATCAGCCACGCGCGCAGCCGCGGCTCGACGGTCAGCGCCAGCGCGCGGCCGTAGGCCAGCGCTGCCTCCGGATGCGCCCCGGCCATGGCGAGCAGATGCGCACGGGCGGCCCACCAGGGCTGGTGCGCGGCGACACGTTCGGCCTCGATGGCGTCCAGCAGGCGCAGGCCGGCCCGCGGATCGGGCAGCTCGTGTGCCAGCGCCACCGCGTGCGCGATGCGTGCGCCGACGGTCGGTGCGATTTCCAACAGGCGTTCATGCAGGCGCGTGATGCCTTCCCACGGGACGCGGCCGTCGATGCGCCCCTGCGTGTGCGCGGCCTGGATCGCGGCCTCGAGCTGGAACGGGCCGGGCGCGCGGTGCGTCGCGGCCTCGTGCAGCGCGGCGTTGGCCTGCTCGATGAGCGTGGCGTCCCAGTCGCCCGGGTCCTGCTCGTGCAGCGGCCGGTAGCCGGCGCGTCGCGCGGGACGCCGCGCCTCGCACAGCCACAGCAGGGCGACAAGCCCCAGCGCTTCGGGCTCCCCGGGCAGTTGCGAGGCGACCAGCTCGGCGAGGAAGCGCGCCTCGCTTGCCAGTTCACCGGCGTCGGCGTCGTCGGCCAGGCCCCAGTGCAGCGTGTAGGCGCCGTAGATCGCCTCCAGCACCGACGCGAGGCGCTCGGGCCATTCGTCGGGATCCGGCTCCTCGAAGCGCAGGCCGGCGTCGCGGATCTTGGCCTTGGCCCGCACCAGGCGCTTGGTCATGGCCTCGGGCTTGACCAGGAAGGCACTGGCGATGCGCGCCGCGTCCAGGCCCAGCACGGTCTGCAGCATCAGCGCGCTGTGCAGGCCCGGATCGATCGCCGGATGGGCGCAGACGAACAGCAGGCGCAGCCGCGCGTCGGGCAATGGCGCGGCGTCGGGCGTCACGGCGTGTTCGTCGGGCCACAGCACGGTCAGCGCCGGATCGTCGGCCTGCCGCTGTCGGCGCGCGGCCATCAGCAGGCGGCGCTTCGCGGCGGTCAGCAGCCAGGCGTCGGGCGCGTCGGGCACGCCGTCCCGGGGCCAGCGTTCGAGGGCCGCGGCGAAGGCGTCGGACAGCGCGTCCTCGGCGGCGGCCACGTCGCGCCACTGCCAGGCCAGCCACGCGAGCAGCCGGCCGTAGCTGCCGCGGGCCGCCGCTTCGGCCGCCGCCGCCGCGTCGTTCACTGCGCCGGCTTGGGCGTGGGTCGAACGGGCCAGACCATGGTCACGCCGACGGCCGAGCCGGGGCAGCGCTCGGCCCACTTCAGCGCCTCGTCGATCGAGGCGACGTCGATGAGGGCGTAGCCGCCCAGCAGCTCCTTGGTCTCGGCGAACGGGCCGTCCTGGACCTGGCGCTTGCCGCCGCGCACCCGCACGGCCGTGCCGGCGAACTGCTCCAGCCGGTTGGCGCCGCGCAGCACGCCGGCGCCGACCATGGCGTCCATGTAGAGCCTCCAGGCCTGCATCGGCTCGACGCCGCGCACCGGGTCGTCGTTGACCTCGAAGACTTCGGCGGGTTGATGGAAGGTGAGGACGAATTCCATGAGCGTCTCCTGCGCCGTCGCGGCGCCCGATGGTGCAGCACCGCGCCGCACCTGAGCATAGATGCGCGAGGCGGCGCCCGACGGACAGGCGGACGAAAAAAAGGACGCCGTGGCGTCCTTGTGTCTCCTTGCCGGCGCTGCCGCTCAGTTGCCTCGAGAGAAATTCGAGGGAGCGGCGGATCCGGCTTTGCCGGGCCGTTCGCGGCCGGCCCCTTGGGGGCAGGGAGCGCCAGCGACCGTGGGGCTCCGTTACGCTCGCTGCGGCTCGAGCGCCTTGCGCATCTTCTTCAGCGCGGCGACCTCGATCTGGCGGATGCGCTCGGCGCTCACGCCGTACTCGGCGGCCAGCTCGTGCAGCGTCATGCCGCCGGAGCTGTCGTCATTGACCTTGAGGTAGCGCTCCTCGACGATGCGGCGGCTGCGTGGGTCGAGCGTGTCCAGCGCCTCGACGATGCCGGCGCCGGCCAGGCGGTCGTGCGCGGCGGCCTCGATGACGCGCGTGGGCTCGCTGCGGTCGTCGGCCAGGTAGGCGATGGGCGCGTAGGCTTCCTCGCCGTCGTCGTTCTGCGACTCCATCGCGATGTCGCCGCCGGACATGCGCGTTTCCATCTCGAGCACGTCTTCCGGCTTCACGTTGAGGTCGGCCGCGACGCGCTCGACCTGGTCACGGGTGAGCGTGTTGCGATGCACGTCGGCGTCGGCGGCTTCTTCCTTCAGCTTGGCCTTGAGCGAACGCAGGTTGAAGAACAGCTTGCGCTGGGACTTGGTCGTGGCGACCTTGACCATGCGCCAGTTCTTCAGGATGTATTCGTGGATCTCGGCCTTGATCCAGTGCAGCGCGTAGCTGACCAGGCGCACGCCCTGGTTCGGGTCGAAGCGCTTGACCGCCTTCATCAGGCCGATGTTGCCTTCCTGGATCAGGTCGCCGTGCGGCAGGCCGTAGCCCAGGTAATTGCGCGAGACGGACACGACCAGGCGCAGGTGCGACATCACCAGCGCGCTGGCGGCCTTCAGGTCGCCGGTGTCGCGCAGCTGCGTCGCCAGACGCGACTCTTCCTCCTGCGACAGCATCGGCAGGCGGTTGATGGACGAGATGTAGGCGTCGAGGTTGCCCAGCGGGGGAACCAGACTCCACGGGTCTCGGACGGACAGGGCGTTGGTTTGGGTGGTGCTCATGTGCTTGGTCGGATCGTGAATCGACCCTTTGGTTCCCGGATATTAGCACTCCCCAGGCAAGAGTGCTGATCCTCATCATCGAGAAGGTCTGGCTCGGATTCGTAGATATTACGCCGATCATCTCGCTAGCGAGCACTCACAACATGATCTTTACGTATCGCTCGCTACGGAAATTATCTCACAAGGACCTGCAAGCCGCACGC
>Ga0207695_10009582_pt1 | contig 11964 bp, 24 predicted proteins | sample KBSC54metaG_FD_184354 | JGI IMG/M metagenome (GOLD analysis project Ga0207695, IMG submission 184354) | Corn rhizosphere microbial communities from Kellogg Biological Station, Michigan, USA - KBS C5-4 metaG (SPAdes) (version 2) | ecosystem: Host-associated > Plants > Roots > Rhizosphere > Soil...
AAGCAGGCCGAGTACGAGGCCAACAAGGGGAAGCGGTCATGAACGCGCATACAAATCAATTTTCGGTTGGCGATGCCGTCACATGGAAAAGTCAGGCCCAAGGCAGTACGGTCACCAAGCGCGGCATCGTCGTGGCAATCATTCCTCCTGGCGAGCGCCCAAACAGGATGGACTTTGTGCAGCTATATAAAGGCGGCTGCGGATGGGGTCGCCCCGGTGAATCGTATGTCGTTAAGGTCGGCAACAAACTGTACTGGCCACACACCAAAAACCTACGCCACGCGGTTGATCCTGTAGAGGCGGCTCGTGCTGCGGAAAGTTCCGAAGTCGCTGAACTGCGCGCTGACCGCGATAGCTGGATGGAACAAGCAAACGCACGCGTGAAGGATTGGGATGACATGCGACGACGCGCTCAAGCAGCCGAATTCCGAATCAGTGAACTTGAAGTCATAGCCCGCGCCTTGGCTGACGGATATGGCGGAAGCGTCCTAACCAACGAGGTTTTCTGCTTGCACTACGAATTGCGCGAGCAGGCCGTTAAGGCGCACGAGTTGCTGACCAACCTGATCGACGCAGTGAATGTGCAAAAGGCCACGCCATGAACACCCGCACCCTAACCCGCATCGACTCACGTGCCGCAGCGTACATGGCCGATCCGAATTGGGTTGGCGAACAGGCCGCGAGCATTTTGGATGCAGCGAATTCGATGTATCCGTCGAGTCGTGGCACTTCCAAGTTGCTCAGCGACCTGTTGATAAGGCGCGACTACATCGGTTTCGGCGAACGCCTGCACCACTACGTCCAGCAGCGAGCCGACGAGAAGGCGCGGGAAGACATTGACGACGAAGACAGCGGAATCAAAGCGAGGGCGGCATGAGCGCGGAACTGAAAGTTGGCGATCCTGTCGAGTGGACGAGTCAAGCACACGGCTATGTGTCCACAAAGCGCGGCGTCATCGTTGGCTCTATTGCTGCGGGCGAGCGTCCTGACAAATACGACTTTCCGCAGCTACATAAAGGCGTCGGCTGTGGCTTGGGCCGTTCTGGCGAATCGTATGTGGTGAAGGTCGGAAATAGGCTGTATTGGCCATACACCAAAAACCTACGTCATGCGATTGATCCCGCAGAAGTGTTAATCGACGCATTGAAAGCCATCGTACATCGCGCCCAGTGCAGCAGCTTCGACATAGGTTCGGACGTTTGCAAAATCGCCAATGCAGCCCTCGCAAAGGTTGGTGCGCTATGACCATCGACCCACACCGTCACGTCCCGAACTGGCTTTCCGTGCTGGCAATTGTGGTGGAAGTTTCGATACTTTTTTGGAGGATGGGATGAGCAACAAGAAGGTGAAAGAAGATGCAGTTTCTAGCAATCCGGTGGTTGCCTATAAGGGCTTCAACAAGGATTGGAAATGCCTTGATTTCCAGTATGCGGTCGGCAATACCTACGAGCACAAAGGCAGCGTAGCCGCATGCAAGCAGGGATTCCATGCCTGCGAAATACCGCTGGATGTGTGGAACTACTATCCTCCGAATTCGAGCGTCTTTGCTGTTGTCGAAGCAGACGGCAAGATCGATCGCAAAGCAGATGGCGATAGCAAGCTCGCCGCCGGCAAAATCACGGTCAAGGCAGAACTCAAGCTGCTCGATCTGATTAAGCTTCAAGTAACCTGGACTCGTGATCGTGCAAAGGACGCGACGAGCGGCTACTCCGCCCACAGCGCGACGAGCGGCTACCACGCCAACAGCGCGACGAGCGGCAACTACGCCAACAGCGCGACGAGCGGCAACTACGCCAACAGCGCGACGAGCGGCGACTCCGCCAACAGCGCGACGAGCGGCGACTACGCCAACAGCGCGACGAGCGGCTACTCCGCCCACAGCGCGACGAGCGGCGACTACGCCCACAGCGCGACGAGCGGCTACCACGCCAACAGCGCGACGAGCGGCGACTACGCCAACAGCGCGACGAGCGGCTACTACGCCAACAGCGCGACGAGCGGCGACTCCGCCAACAGCGCGACGAGCGGCGACTACGCCAACAGCGCGACGAGCGGCTACCACGCCAACAGCGAAGCAAAAGGTGACAAAGCAATTGCAGCCAACGCTGGAAACGGTAAGGCGCGCGCAGGATTGGGTGGTGCAATTTTCATCGTGGAGCGTAACGACGAACTGACAATTCTCTCGGTGTTCGCATCGAAGGTTGGCGAAAACGGCATCAAGCCTAATACGTGGTACGTGCTCCGGGATGGCAAACCGGTCGAGGTCGACAAATGACTGACGAAAAAATCCTACGCTTCCCCATCGCGCGCCGCCTCGCCGAGAAACATTGGGGCAAGCAAGCCGGCAACTACGTCCGCGACCTACAGCGCGCAAAGCCATGCAGTGAGGCAATGGCGCTGAACGTCACCAAGCACAAGTTTGACAGGGCGAGCCAGGGAAGGCCGTTTTCTCCGAGCGCAGCCTAATTCCTAAACTGGAGTCCACTTATGAATACCGAAAACACCATCATCGAAATCAACGGCGTCAAGATGGAAGTCGATCTGCGCCACGCAAAGATCGTTCATGAAAATATCAAAGTCGGCAGCAAGGTCAAACTTCTTGTGAAGAATGATTACAACGGTCCCGCTGTGCACGCGGGCGTTGTCGTTGGCTTCGAGCCGTTCAGCGACTTGCCAACGATTATCGTTGCGTACGTCACCGAAAGCTACAGCGATGCCGGCCTGAAATTCGCGCATATCAACGCGAAGTCTGCGGACAAATTCGATCTCGTCCCGTCCGTCGATGACGAGCTGCCGATCAAGAAAGAAGACGTTCTCGCGCAGTTCGACCGCAAGATCGAGTCAAAGCGCGCCGAACTGGAAACGCTGGAATCACAGCGCGACTATTTCCTGCGGCACTTCAATCGCTACTTCGCAACCACGAAAGCATAGCCGAGCGCCGCATGAACAAGTCCGCCCTACTTCTCGACCCCGCCATAGGTCGCCGACTGGCTAAGTCTGAATGGCAACGCGAGCATCGCCACAAGTTCAAGGCGACGCACGGATACAGCACGACTGCGAATTATGGCGCAGGCGGAAATCGCGAGGCAGTTCTACAGCGAGACGGCCACGCCTGCGTCAAGTGTGGCATGACCGATCGCGAGCACGTCGAGACTTGGAATCGCCCGATCACGATCGACCACATCGACAGGGATCGTTCAAACAATGCGATGACCAACCTGCAAACACTCTGCCTGTCGTGCCACGGACGCAAGGATCAGATTCCGAGCCTGCGCGAGAGAAAGACGGAACCACACCTGCCGCTCATCCGCGAAATGCGGGCCAAGGGCAAAACCTACCAGCAAATAGCGGACGCCACCGACCTGAGTATTGGCGGGGTCTGGAAAGCCATCAACGGAGACAGGAAATGAATGACCTTGTTGTTTCTCAGGCCACAAGCCTTGCGAAGACCCTTTCCGTCATTTCGGACAGACCGCAAGAGCTTGTCGATGTTTTGAAGGCGACGGCGTTTCGCGGGCAGGTCACGGACGCGCAGATGACGGCCCTTCTCGTTGTCGCGAATCAGTACGGCTTGAATCCTTGGACGAAGGAAATTTACGCCTTCCCCGATCGTAACAACGGCATTGTGCCTGTCGTCGGCGTGGATGGCTGGTCGCGCATCATCAACTCGCATTCGCAGTTCGACGGCATCGACTTCGAGCAAGACGACGAATCCTGCACGTGCATCATCTTCCGCAAGGACCGTTCGCACCCGATGCGCGTTACGGAATATGTGTCCGAGTGCAAGCGTGAAAATGTCGGCCCCTGGAAGTCGCACCCGCGCCGCATGATGCGCCACAAAGCGATGATCCAGTGTGCGCGCCTCGCCTTCGGGTTCGTTGGAATCTATGACCAGGACGAGGCCGAGCGGATCATTGAGGCGGAAGTGGTCACTCGCCCGACATCCAGCGCCGCAGCCGCTTCGATCGCGCAAACTATCCCAACCGGACCCGAGCGCGACATCGCCGACACCGAGGCAACCGAGGCCGCAAAGCTCGGCGTCGCCAAGTTCCGCGAAATGTGGGCCGCGTGGCCCAAGGAACGCCGCCAACTGGTTCAAGACCTGATCGGCAAGTATCAGGGCATTGCGGAAGCCGCCGACGCGCAGGTGGTCGCATGATCGACCAGCGAAGCGAACAGTGGTTTGCCGACCGCGCCGGCAAGATCACGGCATCACGTATGCACGATGTCATGGTCGAGCGCGAGCGCGGCGAGTTCAAGTCAGGGCCGCGCAAGGGCCAGGTCAAGCCGCAACCGAAGGCAATCACGGACTACGCGCACCAGTTGGCCGCAGAGCGCCTCACGGGCCGCGCGCGCAAGCAGGTGAAGGCTGCGGCGCTGGCTTGGGGACAGACGGTTGAGCCCGCCGCAGTGGCGGCGTACCAGGCGGAAACCGGCGTCATCGTCACTCTCGCTGAATTCGTCACGCATCCGGATTTCGACTTTATCGGCGCATCGCCCGACTTCCTTGTTGGCGATGACGGCGGTGGCGAAATCAAATCACCCGAGTCCAGCGAAGTTCACCTTGAAACGCTACTGACTGGCCTGCCGCCCGAGCACATCGAGCAAATTCAAGGCGGCCTATGGGTCACGGACCGCAAGTGGTGGGACTTTGTGAGTTACCACCCCGATTTTCAGGCAGATCTGCGCATCTACATTCAGCGCGTCGAACGCGACGACGAGTACATCGCGCGATTGGCGGAAGCCTGCATGCAGATGGAAGCGGACGTGCAATCAATCATTGAGCAACTAACCCGGAGAGCATCGTGAGCAAGGGCATCAATAAAGTCATCCTAGTTGGAAATCTCGGCGCAGATCCCGAACAGCGATACATGCCAAACGGAAATGCGGTCACGTCCATTCGTATCGCGACGAGCGAGTCGTGGAAGGACAAGCAGACTGGCGAGCAGCAGGAAAGAACCGAATGGCATAGGGTCGAATTCTTCGGCCGACTTGCCGAGATCGCAGGCGAGTACCTGAAGAAGGGCCGCCAGGTCTATGTCGAAGGCCGCCTGCGCACGGACGAATACGAGAAGGATGGGGTCAAGCGCTACTCGACCAAGATCGTTGCGGATGAAATGCAGATGTTGGGTGGCAAGGAAGGCGAGCAGTCCGACCGCTCGCAGCGTCAACCGCGAGGGCCGCAGTCTGCGCCAGCACGTAGCGCCCCGGCGCCGGCTGAAAACTTCGACGATTCAGACCGAATTCCGTTCTAACCCAATCTCAACAAGCGCCGGGCCAGTTCATCGGCTCGGCGAAAGGAGAACGACATGGTAATTCACGGGTACACAGTTTCGGATGAAGTCAAGCGCGCTTGCTTTGGTGCAATGCGCCGCGCGTTCAAAAAGTCCGACATCGAGAAGGCCGCAATCCAAGCGGGGGCGCCTATCTCTGTTGGCGAGCATCCGTTCCAAAACGGTGTTGCTGATCGTGTCGCTGATCGCCTCATTCAACAAGAGCGCAAGCTTGGAAACATCAAGCGCGTCACGGGCGGATGGATGCCGGCATGACCCCCCCTTCCCCCTTCCCGCCCGAGGTCCGCGAACTGGTCGCCGCTGCGCGCGAGGTCGTGGAAACCGAACTCGGCCAGATGGCGTGCATAGGCAGTCACGCGCCCGCCGAGAACGCGCTAGGCATGCTTGTCGCGGCATACGCCAAGGTCAAGGGCAAGACCGAGCCGGCATCGGTGAGTGGGGAGAAGGGTAAGGGAAGGGTGACGCGAGAGCTTGCGCAGAAGGCGTACCGTATCTTTTGGGACGTGCCAGAAACGGCTGACCACATTGAAGCGATGCGTATCGCTTTGGAAGCCGTCGCCGATCAACTTTGTTCTTCAGTTTCCTCGAACTCAAGTGAAACGAAGAGTAGTGGAGGTGGGAAGTGAACGAGAAAACTCATGTGTGGCCAGATCGTTTGAAGCTACGAGACACTTGTCTGTACGATGATCTTGGTGGCCTCGGGCAGCGCATCTATACAACCGCTGGCGCTGGGTACGAAAAGGTCGAGTACGTTCGCGCTGATCTTGTGGCTCCGATGCTCGCCGCGCAGGGGGAAGAGAAGCCAATCGGCTATTGGCCTGCATGCCACGGTTGCGGCAAACCGTTGCTGATGGAAAATCTGTTCGTGGACGATGGGTGTCCGTGCAATACACCGCGCGGCGTCAACCTGACGCCAAAGCCATGCGCTATTTGCCAGACTGACGATTGCGTGAAGCCGGGACATCGCATCACTGAACTGTTTGGATTCGACGCGCAGACGACCGCGAAGGCGGAAGGATGCTCAGCCGAAGAGTGCGCAGACTGCAATAAGCTGCGCTTCACAATGGCAGATATCTTGCGCCGGACCGCCAATGCCCTGAAAGGTGAGCCCGCGCCGCTCAGCGACCATTCGTGGCATGGCCTGCCAGAAGTGGCGGCGAAACTTGCCGCGCAGCCCGTGGCGCAGACGGGCGTGCCGGAGGGGTATGTGCTGGTGCCGATTAAGCCAACGGACGGCATGTTAGAGGCAGCATTGCGCCTGCAAGGTGATGATGCGTTTTTGGCCAAGGCGCCAGCGGTCGTTTCCGCGTTTGTGAAGATTTACAAAGCCATGCTCGCCGCCACGCCCACGCCGAGCAAGCAGAGCAAGGAGGGGTGATGACTATTCCCTACCTCTCGCTGCTCTGGTCCCTAGCCTGGTACATCCCGTACACGCGAACGTCGAAGCCGGTCTATGGCGTGCTGTGCCTGCTCGGGTGGGTTGTGTTCTTTGGGTGGTGTGGGTGGGTGATTTGGGGAATGTAATGGCACCGGAACTGACAAAGTTGTGGCTCGAAACGATCAATCTTGGATATCGCCGCAAGAAACTATATTTGCGCGCCAACTTCGACAATGACCGGCATCATGCCGTTACCGTCGAATATCCGCCTACTGCTGTTGAGCTTGCGCGGGCACTACAAGCCCTAGCCAGCCAGATTTCGACTGATCCGCATTTGGCCTAGTGATTCTTGGAGGAAATGAAATGTTGAAGGCTTTCTACGTGAGCGAGTGCGAATTGTGGGCTGCGGAAACCGCCGAGCAGGCGAAGCAGGACTACGAGCGCGAAACCGGCGAGCTGTGCGTCGATGGCTATCCGCAGGAACTGACCGAGGCCGAGCTCGACAAGGAATACCCAGAGTTCGACGAGGACGAAGCTCCGACGGACAACATGACGAGCGTGCGGCAGATGCTGCGCGAGCACGGCGATACCGTCGGCTTCCTGGCCGGCACGGACTACTAGGCCATGAGCGAGCAGATCAAACGCTACGGCTTCAACTTTTCCGGCAGGCTCGTGAAGTCAAAGTCAGGGGCCTATTGCGTATATCTGGACGTCGAAGCTGCCCGCGCGGCAGACAAGGCCGAGATTGAGAGGCTGACCAATATTTGCAAGCTATGGGAACAGCGCTACGAATCCACGATTAGCGTAGCTGAAGCCCGCATCGCAGAACTGGAGGCTGCCAGCGCCAATTTGGAGAAGCTCTACAACGCAGCCGTGGATAACTACAACGAAATCGTGCGCAAACCCAACCCCCAAGGTGAGCGGCGAACGGAGTGAGTGTTTGGCGGATCGTCCGCTGGGGTGAACTTTTTGGAGGTTGAAATGAGTTACGCACTACGAGTTGCGATAGGCGATGCTGGCGCGCATGCGATCCCGAATCCGGTTGCCGATCCGCATATTCAATGGGTGTTGCGATACGCACCGCACTGCCTTGACGACTCGCATCACCTTGTAGCCGCTGAAATCATTTCCGGCTTCGACTACCTGCTATCGGTGCCGATGAAGGAAGCGACAAGACGACTTCGGTTACTGCGTGCCGCACGCAAAAATGCGCTACCCAAGTCTAATCGGCGAGCGGAGTGAGGAAGAGAGAATGCTTGAGCATTTAGACCGAGTTGAGAAAGAGCGCGAGGAAGACCGGCGTGATGCTGCTCGTTATCGCTGGCTGCGCAATGGCGGATGGGAAGTAATGCACGATCCGAAGTATTGGACGCCAGAGAACAGATTTGACGGGGCGATTGATGCCGGCATGATGGATGTTGCAATCGATGCCGCCAAAGCGCGCGCAGCCAAACTAGCCGGCGACTGATTGAAGCCTAGCGCGGCGTAGCCACCACATACGAGGAATGAAGATGACCGATTTTGGTTTTGAAGTTTTCAGCGGTGCCCGCGTACCAATCAAAGCATGGACGCGCGGCGTACAGGTCGAGGATGTGGCGCATCAGCAGTTGCTGAACATAGCCAACATGCCGTTCGTGCATTCGCACGTCGCAGCCATGCCAGACGTTCACTGGGGCATGGGCGCCACCGTGGGCAGTGTGATCGCAACGAAGGGCGCGATTATCCCAGCGGCTGTCGGTGTAGATATTGGCTGCGGCATGATGGCGCAGCGCACGACACTCACCGCAGCTGATCTTCCTGACAACCTGCTCGGCTTGCGCACGGCAATCGAGGAACGCGTGCCGCATGGGCGCACGGACAACGGCGGGGCGAACGATCGCGGCGCGTGGGGCGACGCTCAGGCAATGAGCTATGAGCTTTCGTCTGGCCTAGCCGAGATCGTCGCGAAGCACCCGAAGATTGAGCGCGCCGCATTGCGCGCCAGTCACCATGTCGGAACGCTTGGCACTGGAAACCACTTCATCGAAGTTTGTCTGGACGAAGAGCAGCGCGTTTGGATCATGCTGCATTCTGGCTCGCGCGGCATCGGCAACCGCATCGGTTCGTATTTCATCGAACTCGCCAAGGAAGATATGCGGCAGTGGTTCATCAACCTACCGGACGACGACCTCGCCTATTTGCCCGAAGGGACTGAGCACTACGGCGAATACTGCAAGGCCGTTGCTTGGGCACAACGCTTCGCGCGCGCGAACCGAGAAGCCATGATGCGCGCTGCGTTGACCGCGCTTTCGCTCACGGTGCCGAAGGGATTCGGGATTACCGATGAAGCGGTGAACTGCCACCACAACTACGTCTCGCAAGAGAAGCACTTCGGCGCGCACGTCCACGTCACGCGCAAAGGTGCAGTGAGCGCGAAGCTTGGCGAACTCGGAATCATCCCGGGCAGCATGGGTGCGAAATCGTTCATCGTGCGCGGCAAGGGGAACCGCGAGTCGTTTTGCTCATGCTCGCACGGTGCAGGTCGAGCCATGTCACGCGGCGAAGCGAAGCGTAGGTTTACCGTTGCCGATCACGAGGCAGCGACCGCTGGCGTCGAGTGCCGTAAGGACATCGAAGTGATCGACGAGACGCCCGCCGCTTACAAGTCGATCGACGCCGTGATGGCTGCGCAATCTGATCTGGTCGAGATCGTCCACACGCTCAAGCAAGTAGTTTGCGTCAAAGGCTGAGACGCCATGAGCGACGCTAATCGGAGGAAATGAGATGAAAACTGACGCGCAAGTTGATGAAATCATGCGGCGAATACCGGAGCGGCACCGCTATTGGTGCGAATCTGACAATTGTTTTTGCGCTGGCTGTGTGCAGAACGCGAATCACGTAGTGATAGAAGAAATACGTTCCGGCGATCCGCTTTTCAGCAGTCATGAATACGACATTGAAGAGATGTGCAAAGCACTGACAAAAGACGAGTGGCTGGCTTGGTGTGCACGACAAGCAGCATTGGAGAAAGCGAAATGAAAACAGATTCTCAAGTTGACGAAATCATGGCTCGCATACCCCCGAGAAATAGATTCAACGGGATATGGTGCGAAGCAACCGAATGCTTTTGCTTGGACTGTATCAATAGAATATGGTTAAGAGATGAGGATGTTACAAAAGAAGAATGGTTAGCTTGGCGTGATCGCCAGGCCAACATTAGCGCGCCGTCAGTTGATTGATTTTGAAAAGCCGTGAGCGCCGCTGATAAGCTACTGAGGGTTGAGTCGTGACCGCACAACGAATCCCGCTTGAAAAATGGGCAGAGTCCGTCTACGGCGAGGATGCGCCTTCGCTATACACGTTGCGGCGCTGGGCGCGTGACGGCAATATCTCGCCAAAGCCCGAGAAGCACGGCAGGACGTACTTTGTCGTTCCTGGCGCATCGTACAAGGCCAACCCATATGGCAGGCGTTCGCGCCTACTGGACCGCGTGAATGTCCCCGCATCCAAGAAGTGCGCGTAACCGAAAGCTTCCACCTGGATTGCGTGTTCGCGACGGGTATTTTTCGTGGCGACACCCGGAGACGGGCAAGGAATTCGGCCTTGGCCGTGACCGCGATAAGGCAATCGCCGAGGCGAACGAAGCGAACATTCACATCGCTGGCGTTGCTGGTCATGTCAGGCTCGTTGACCGGCTCAGCGGACAGTCGGACCACTCGCTTGGTGCATGGCTGGACAACTACGAACGTTTGCTGGCCTCACGCAAGCTCAAGGCCAACACGCAGCGATCCAACAAGAGCCGTCTGAAACTTATTCGCTCAAAGCTCGATCCGTCTCTCGCGATTGAGCGCATCACTACCAAGATGCTGGCCGACCTGTTGAACGGGTTGCGTGAAGAAGGCAAAGCGCGCACTGCGCAGGCCATTCGCTCGCTGATGATCGATGTTTTCCGCGAAGCTGTGGCGGATGGCTGGATCGAAACCAATCCCGCTCTCGTCACGCGCAACGAATTGGTCGAGGTGCAGAGAGCTCGCCTCACCCTTGATGTGTATCTGCGCGCCCGTGAAACGGCGACAGGCTGGATGGCGAATGCGATGGATCTGGCGATTGTCACGGCACAACGGCGCGAGGATGTGGCCGACGCAAAGTTTCCAGACTTCCATGACGACGCATGGTTCTGCGTTCAGGGGAAAACGGGTAACAGGCTTTGCCTGCCGCTTTCCCTGCGCCTCGCGGCAGTGGGGCTATCGCTGAGTGACGTACTCAGTCGGTGCCGCTCTACGGGCGTCCTCAGCCGTTTCCTGATCCATCAGACGCGACCGCGAGGAAACTCAAAGGTCGGATCGCAAATTTGGGTAGACACAATCACGCGGCATTTCAGTGCCATTATCGACTCGCTCGGCATCGACTGGGAAGGTAAAACGCCCCCGACATTCCATGAAATACGCAGCCTGTCAGAGCGCCTATACGCCGAGCAGGGCAACGTGAACACGCAGGAATTGCTCGGCCACAAAGACGCGAGAATGACGGCTGTTTACCACGACTCGCGCGGCGCAGAGTGGGTTAGGGTCGCAGTGCGGTAAGGAGGAAAAAGAATGCCACGTCAACGAATCTTACATAACGCAAGACTGCCCAAGGGTCTGCGGTGTCGCGATGGCTACTATTCCTTCCGAGATTGCTCTGGCAAAGAACACGGCCTAGGACGCGACGAAGCGGAGGCGGTCAAGTTCGCCGATGGCATCACTGCGACTTATCCGAACGGGTTTGAGAGGGTCGCAAAGCATTCGGCTCGGGCGATGACTAATTCAGCATTTTCTGAGATGGCCATGCGCGCATTTTCATTCATGGTCACAAGGGCGAAAAAAGACGGTCGCGAAGTGATGTCCAAGGATGAATTTCTTGAGCTATGGCGCGGATCGTATGGGATGTGCGAACTAACCAGAATCAGGTTTTCAGCGCAGCGCATGAAGGGCTGCACAAAGCGGCCTTGGATGCCAAGCGTTGACCGAAGGGATTGCTCGAAAGGCTACACGGCGGACAACTGCCGCTTAGTATGCGTTGCGGTGAATTTGGCCCTGAATGAATTTGGCGATGCCGTGCTTATGCAGATAGCCAGATCAATGCTTGCTGCCGGAAAACTCAGGGTTGCTTAATGGGATAATACAGGTGAGACGAACGGGATAAAAAATATTTTGATTTGTAAATCAATGGCATAGAAATACGACAGATGTTGCCCATGCAGACAAAGAGGATTGCGTATTTCTTTTTTATATTCAAAGCTTTACGCATCAAATTGCTCTGTATACAATGTTG
>Ga0207695_10009583_pt1 | contig 11962 bp, 7 predicted proteins | sample KBSC54metaG_FD_184354 | JGI IMG/M metagenome (GOLD analysis project Ga0207695, IMG submission 184354) | Corn rhizosphere microbial communities from Kellogg Biological Station, Michigan, USA - KBS C5-4 metaG (SPAdes) (version 2) | ecosystem: Host-associated > Plants > Roots > Rhizosphere > Soil...
AACATCAATTAGAAATCTCCCGCTAAAAATATATCTAAGCTTTACATCTGATTTAAATACATCCTTACATTCAACTCTTTTTTGGGTCCGGATTTAAACAGCTGCCACCCGTTTCAAAATAATATTACCGACAGGTTTAACCACCAGCGGGATCTTTTCAACATAGGTTTCGCTTGTATCCAGGCCGAACGCTTTGGCTTCTGATTGTGCCAGTTTTTTTATGGCGAAATAGCTGTTAAGTATAAACCCTTCTTTTACGCTGAACGAGTTATTGTACGACAGGAATTTCTCCATAATAACAAACCTGAAATCGGCATTTATTTTAAATTTATTTAGCGATTCGTAATGGCTGTGGATATCAATTTCATTACGGGCTACCATATCCTCAATAACCTTGCGGTACAGCACGTTTACACGGGGTTGTATCCTGAAACCAAGGCGGAACTCGATCCTGATTATTTTACCCGGTTCAATCTGGTCAACGCTGTACTCCATGGTATAGGGCTCGTTGGTGGTTTCGATATGTACAAACCAGTAAACGTCTGCACGCTTGGGTTTGCGGCTCATTATCGAGTACAATATTTTTTCCTCAATTTGCCTGGCGTTATTTGCTTTTGTCAGGTATATGAGGTGCGTTGAATACTTGCTGATAGAAGTATCAGCACTAAGCGCACTCAGTAAAGGCACCTGGTCCTTCAGGTCTACAAAGTGCAGGAAGCGGTTGTTTATCTTCCGTGCTTTAAACCAGATGTACATGGTGAATATCAACCCGCCTTCAAATGCTACGAAGAACAACCGTTTCAACAATTTTATCGCGTTCGCTACAAAAAACGAAAACTCAACAGTTATGAACAGGCAAAGTATAATGGTTACCAGCCATACCGGCCAGTGCTTAACATAGCGCATAAAGTAGTACATCAGTATGGTGGTCATCAGCATGGCGATGGTTATGGAGAACCCATAAGCAGCTGTCATCGCTTCCGAGGTTTGGAAATAAAGCGATACAGCGATACAGCCGAAACACAATATCCAGTTAATGCTGGGGATATAAATTTGCCCGCGGATATTCGAAGGGTATTTAATGGTGATGCGCGGCCAGAAATTCATGCTCACGGCTTCGCTAATGAGCGTAAACGAGCCGCTTATCAGCGCCTGGCTGGCTATGATGGTTGCCAGTGTTGCCAACGCCACACAGGGGATCATAAATAGATGCGGGTATGGCACTATTTGATAAAACGGGTTGACACCTGCAAAATTTGTACCGGCCGGTTGCATCAAAACCCAGGCGCCTTGTCCTAAATAACTAAATATCAGCGCTATTTTCACAAATATCCAACTAACCTGGATGTTTTTGCGGCCGCAATGGCCCAAATCTGAATATAAGGCCTCGGCACCGGTTGTACACAGGAAAACTGCGCCTAACAGGTAAATTGCCCTGGGGTGCACAGCTAACAAATGGATACCATAATATGGGTTCAACGCCCTGATGATACCGGGATTGTGCACAAATTGAATGGCGCCCAAAACACCTATCATTAAAAACCAAAGAAGCATAACCGGTCCGAATGCCGAGCCAACTACCTTGGTTCCAAATTGCTGGAAAAAGAACAGCAACAACATAATGCCTATTACTATGCCCAGGATAAGCTTGCTGCCCGGCACAAACGAGGATGCGAGTGCAGGGACGTTACTTAAACCCTCAATTGCCGACGTCACCGAAATTGGCGGCGTAATAATACCATCGGCCAGCAAAGTGCCTGCGCCGATAATAGCCGGGATAGCCAGCCATTTGCCATAGCGCCGCACCAGGGCGTATAGTGAAAAGATTCCGCCTTCACCGTGGTTATCAGCCTGTAGGGTGATAAAGATGTATTTGAAGGTTGTTTGTAAGGTAAGGGTCCAGAATATACAGGAGATCGAGCCCAGTACCAGGGCCTCGTTTACCTGCCGCCCCTCTACTAATAAAGTTTGAAAAACATACAGTGGCGAGGTACCGATATCGCCAAAAATAATTCCCAGGGTAATAAGCGCACCCGCAAACGAAAGCTTTTTTAAATGTGATTGCATGAAATAAATTGAACTGAAGTATTTATAAAACAGGAAAACATGGCTGAGATTGGTGCCATTAAATACCTTATGTATTGAATTATCATTTTGATAGGGGCATTTACTGTTTCGGCACCCCATCCAACAATCATGCCGTTGGGTAAAAACAGATTAATCAAACTGATTTACAGAATTTTACAAAAACATCTTAAAAAAGCGACCCTACCAAAATGGTAGGGTCGCTTTTCATAATGGAAGGATTTACAATTGAAGCAGGTTGTTATCGAAAGGCTTCAAATCATAATGCCGTTTTGAAAATAACCATGCCATTTTGATAAATCAACATGGTTTTAATCCCGGCAAAATCAGTCAAATTCGCTTAATCCCGGTCAAATCTTGCAGCCCAGCCACCGCCGGATGCCATTTTGATGGTCAGCTTATCTTTTGCCGTTACCGTTATGGTTTTGGTGGTATAATCGGTTGCATCTTTGCCTGCGTTTATACCGTCTTCAAAAATTGTAGCTTTATAATTTCCCTCGCCCAAAAAGGAAAGATCTACCGTTAGCTCACGGGCATTCCAATTGGTCATTGCCCCGGCGTACCAGGTATTGCCTTTTTTGCGTGCGATGCTTACATAGTCGCCCACTTTGCCATCAAGCGCTACCGTTGCGTCAAAAGTGGTCGGTATGGCGGCTATAAAATTGGTACTTTCCTGCTCGCGCTGGTATATGCTTGGGTTGTCGCTTAGCATTTGCAGCGGTGCTTCAAATATGGTGTACATAGCCAATTGGTGACTGCGCGTCCCCTGTGTCATCGGGTTGGAGTTTACCGGCCTGAACGCTTCTTTTGTGGCATTGCGCATCCCACCGGGAGTATAATCCATCGAACCCGACATCATGCGGATAAACGGGATGCTTACATCATAACCCGGCTGGTTATCCGTTCCCCATTTCATATTTTCCAGTCCTTTCACACCCTCGCAGTTAATAATGTTGGGCCAGGTGCGCTGCATGCCGCTGGGTTTGTACATACCGTGGTAATCTATCAAAAGGTGATGTTTGGCGGCGATTTTGGCGATTTCAAATAACGATGCCACCATCTTCTGGTCGTCGCGGTCGATAAAATCAACCTTAAAACCTTTTACGCCCATCTTTTCAAACTTGTCCATCAATCCTTCGGCATCGCGGGTTATGGCGTACCAGGTCGACCACAAAATCACGCCGACATTTTTCTGTTTGGCATAGTCTACTACCGCCTGCACATCCAGCTTGGTTTTGTTCAAATCCCAATCGTCCGACCATCCCTCGTCAATAATAGTATACTCCAGCTTATTTGCTGCCGCAAAATCGGTGTAGTATTTATACGTTGGTACGTTAATGCCCGATTTAAAATCAACGTGGCTCACGTTCCAGTCGTTCCACCAGTCCCAGGCAACCTTGCCGGGTTTTATCCATGAGTAATCAGTTATTTGCGAAGGTTCGGCCAGCTTTTGCATCATGTCGTTATCCGCCAGTTGTTTGTCTTCGGTGCTGATAACTATCACGCGCCAGGGGAAGCTGCGGGTGCCACTGGTTTTAGCAATATAATCCGCACGTTTGTTCACTACGTAGTTAATCCTCAAAACTGCTTCTTCGGTTGGGTATTTTGAAAACACACCATGCAGACTGCTGCCCTCCCCGCGTGTAAGGTACATGCCTGGGTAATCCTGCAAATCGGCCTCCAGTATCACTGCTTTTTTTGGTGAGCCAACATCGACCAGGACCGGCAGAAATGCCAGCGTGTCCTTTTTTATGGCTGATAGGTTGATGTTATCGTAATGCGACTCGAACGACGTAGTGAATTTGTCTTTATTGCGATAGTCGTTAACAAAAGGTAAAAACGCCTTGTCGTCATTCTTAAAATTGAAATTTGCGCTTTCGTTTATTATGGTGATCCCGACTTTTTTGGCAGTTACAAACCTATAGGCTGCACCGTCGTTATACGCCCTGAAAATAAGGCTGTAATCGCCTTTAAAGTTTATGGTTACCTGGTTGTAATTATCCTGAACCTGTGTTTTTTTATAGATAGGCGTGGCGATAGTTGAGTTATTTGAGCTCACAGCTGCCTTTTTTACGGCTGCGTTTTTACCCAAAACTTCGCCGTTATCCAATGTCATCGATATTTCTGATGGTGTTATTATTTCTGTGCCTTCGTGATCAACAGCCCAGGTTACGGTTGCGCCGGCACTGATGTTTACGCTGATTTTGCCATCGGGCGATTTTACCTGGTAAGTTTTGGCAGATTGCGCCATTGCAGCCGACAGCGAACAGGTTAGCCACAGCAGTGCTATTACTCTTAATTTCATGAGATATTGGGTTACTGGTTTATAAGCACCCTAAACTAAATAAAATGAGCGAATAATTAATGTAGAATTGACAATTTTTATTTTAAAAGCACGATTTAAATTTTAACCGCAGAGGTACAGAGGGGGCACGGAGGACACAGAGAAAAAAGCATTTATCGAATTGATAGGCCCAGTGCTCTCTGTGTGTTCTTTGTATCTTCGCGGTTAAAACCTCTTAAAAAGAAAATTTCAGGTAATTAATATTCTTATTGTCCTTCAAATATTTCTTCTCATAGTATGTTTTGATGTTGAGCACATCGTCCGCATATTCCGATTTGTAAACGTCTTCGGTTCTTGCGTGCAGGGTTAAGCCGGTTTCGGCGATTTTATCAGCGGTGTAGGCATGCAAACCGTCGTTATCGGTTTTAAGGTTTACAAAGCCGCCTGGTTTCAGTATCACCTTGTACATATTTAAAAACCGCGAAGAGGTTAACCGCTTTTTTTCACGGCTCAATTGTGGCTGCGGATCGGGGAAGGTAATCCATATTTCATCAATCTCGCCGGGGCCAAAATATTCAATAAGCGTTTCTATTTGAATCCTTAAAAAGGCAACGTTGGTAACCCCGTCTTCCAAAGCGGTTTTTGCACCCCGCCAAATACGGTTGCCTTTATAATCGATGCCGATAAAGTTTTTATCCGGGAACATCACCGCCAGGTTAACGGTGTATTCACCTTTTCCACAGGCCAGTTCCAACACTACAGGGTTGTTGTTTTTAAAAAATGCACCAGCCCATTGCCCTTTAAAAGGTTTGCCGGCATCCAGTTGTAAAACATTGCTAAAAGTAGCTATCTCGGCGAAGCGCCGTATTTTATCTTTTCCCACTAAAATAATTAAAGCGCAAAAATAAGGTTTTCGCGAATTTATTTCAGACCGATTTAAATGCACCGTTATTTCCCGAAATGCCATCGTTGTTACTTAAAGGCAGACCATATGTCGCCCCTCTTCTATGACCCGTAGGGTCAACCGCTTTGTAGCTAATGGAACGAAAGTCTTTTTGCCTCGTAGAGGCTACCCTTCGTCGCCATTTGCAACAACGGAAGGGGAAATTGGTTACATATCCGGCGGCTGGGTAGCCTCTACGAGGCAATAATCTTGTTTGTTGCTTTTTCTACAAAGCGGTAGACCCTACGGGTCATTGGCCCTCCTGGATTTTAAAACTTGTGGGTACACCGTAGTCCGGTTGGGGCGATTTAGCTTCACACGCGTTCATTTTTTTAAGTCCTTCCGTTAACTAGCCGAGAGGATTATTACGTGAGACCTTCGCCGTTTAGGTGGGGCTTTAAACGCCTGCGATGCTATAATCTCCATTTAGGTTAACGGCTACGGCCGAAATGCGTGAAAAAACGGTTGCTTAATGCCGTTATTGTAAAACATTAGTTATAAATCAGTTTGCCCACTTAGCTTGGAAAAACCTAATAATAAATAAAATCCATATATCCTTGTTAAATGATGTTAAATCTAATAATGGTGTTTGTAACTAAGGCATTCGTTTCGCATATTAGCGGATTATTCCCTGATTTAAAAAATGAGATTAAACTTTAAAGTTTCAGTAGCGGCGTTAGCCCTGCTTGTGGTTTCGGGTGGTGCGTTTGCGCAGGTTAAAAAAAAGCCCGTTACACCGTCACCAAAATCCAGACCCGCCGGTGTTGAACAAAAACATATTGCTGGCGCGAGCCTGTTACCCGCCGACCCAGAGGTTATAGTAGGCAAGCTGCCAAATGGCTTAACTTACTACGTGCGTAAAAACGCTGAGCCAAAAAACCGGGCTGAATTATACCTGGTAAACAAAGTAGGCTCCGTACTTGAAACCGACGACCAGCAAGGCCTGGCCCACTTTACCGAGCACATGGCTTTTAACGGTACCCGCGATTTCCCGAAAAACGACATGGTAAGCTACCTGCAAAAGTCGGGCGTTAAATTTGGGGCCGATTTGAATGCCTACACCTCGTTTGATGAAACAGTTTACCAGTTGCCATTACCTACCGATAGCGTGGCAGTATTTGAAAAAGGGTTTAATATATTAGCCAACTGGGCCTCATATGTAACTTTCGATCCGAAAGAAATTGATTCAGAGCGTGGCGTGGTACTGGGTGAAAAACTGGCAAACGGCAAAAATGCGCAGGAACGACTGAGCAATCAAACCTACCCGGTGTTGCTGAACAACTCACGCTATGCACAACGCATCCCTATAGGCAAAGAAGACATCCTTAAAACTTTTAAGCCCGAAACAATTAAAAGCTTTTACCACGATTGGTACCGGCCCGACCTGCAAGCTGTAATTGCCGTGGGCGATTTTGACCCTGCACGGGTAGTAGAGCTGATAAAGCGTAATTTTTCGTCGCTGCAAAATCCTGCTAACGAGAAGCCCCGTACAGTTTACAATGTGCCGCCTACACCTGGCACCGTTGTTAAAATAGCAACCGACAAAGAGTTTCCTTATACCCTTGCCGAAATTATTGTTAAACACCCGCAGACAGTTACAAAAAACACTGCCGACTTAATGCAAAGCATCCGCATACAATTATTTAACCAGATGCTGAACGATCGTATCAGCGAGCTGACCCAAAAGCCAACCCCGCCGTTTGTATTCGGCCAAAGTTCGTATGGGCCGTTTATTGGCAAACAGGATGCGTTTACAACAATTGTGGTGTCTAAAACAGGTGGCCTCGAAACTGCCATTAAGGCTGCCGTTGCCGAAACCGAGCGTTGCGCCACTTTGGATTTACTTTAACTGAATTGGAACGAGCCAAGCAAACAGCATTAACCGGAATTGACAATGCCTACCGTGAGCGCGATAAAACGCGGTCGGCAAACTTTGTTGGCGAATACCAGCAAAACTTTTTAACTGGCGATGCCTTTTCAGGAATATCATACGTTTACAACTTTTATGTAAACAACATCAATAAAATTACCCTTGCCGAACTAAACGGGATGGCCGGTAAATTTGTAAGTGACCAAAACAGGGTAGTTATTGTTGAAGCACCCGAAAGCGAAAAAGACAAACTCCCAAATGAAAAAACTATTTTAGATTGGATTGCCAATGCAGGCAAAGGGGTAACCGCATACGTTGACAACACCAGCGACAAACCTCTGCTTGACCAGTTGCCAAAAGCGGGTAAAATTACCGAAACCAAAGTCGATAGCCTTATCGGCATTACAACGTTTACGCTGAGTAATGGCGTCAAAGTGATTTTAAAACCAACCAAGTTTAAAAACGACCAGGTGCTGATTAATGGCTACAGCTTTGGTGGTACATCGTTGGCGAGCGATGATGACTATACCTCGGCCGAATTGGCTGGTGGTATTGTTGGCGCAAGCGGAATAGCTGATTTCACCCAGATACAGCTTAATAAAATATTGAGCGCTAAAAATGTAAGCGTATCACCCTATATAAGTGATGTTGCCCAGGGCATAACAGCAAATACTACCCCCAAAGATTTTGAAACTGCTATGCAACTTATATATCTGTACTTTACCCAGCCGCGCAAAGATGCTGATGTATGGCAGGCCAATATAAGCCAGACCAATGCTTTGATTGCCAACCGCGGCCTAAACCCGGGAAGTGTTTTCCAGGATACGGTTAGCGCCACATTAAACAACCATAATTTCAGGGAAATGGTGGTAACGCCCGAAAGGCTGAACAAAGCCAGTCTTGATAAAGCCTACGCGTTTTACAAAGATCGTTTTTCGGATGCAAGCAGCTTTGTATTTACGTTTGTAGGCAATTTTGATGTGGAAGTTTTAAAACCGTATATCGAAGCATACCTGGCCAGTCTACCCTCAACAAACCGCAAGGAAACTTATAAAAATCTTAATATCGTTCCGCCGGCAGGACAGATAACCAAAACCGTGAATAAGGGTATCGGAGAGAAAGCCACCGTACAACTAGTGTTTAGCGGAGCCTACGACTACAATGAGGTAAATAACATACAAATTGATGCCCTTGAAGAGGTTTTACAGAATAGGTTGCTCGACCGCCTGCGCGAGCAAGATGGAAAGATTTATAATCCGGGTGTTAGAGCGAGCTATAAAAAGATACCTAACAGCCGGTTTAGTTTCACAATATCGTTTGCATGCGTTCCTGCTGATGTTGACAGACTGATAGCTGACACCCAGGACGAAATAAACAAATTGAAACAAAGCGGCGCGTTACAGGCTGATATCGACAAATTTGTTGCTGAAGAGGCGCGCTCAACCCAGGTGCAGTTAAAGGAGAATGTTTTTTGGGCAGGATACCTTGGCGCTTCGGCACAGAACCAGGAAGACCCTGATGCCATATTGCGCCATGTAAGTAATTTAAGCAACATAACCCCTGCAAGTACCAAGGATGCCGCCAACAAATATTTAAGCGGTACCAATTTGATTAAGTTTATCTGGCTGCCCGAGAAAAAGTAAACCGGTAGCTTAAATTATATATTAAATGCCCGTAGCTATAAGCTATGGGCATTTTCGTTTTATGGTGAATGTGATACTTATTCAATGTCGCGTAGTTAAGGAAACCCCAAAATAATACTTCCCACAAAACATTTTAGCCCCATCTAAACGGCGACTCCCTCATGTAATAATCCTCTCCGCTAATTAGCGGAAGGACTTAAAAAAAAATGAACGCGGGCGAAGCTAAAGTCTCCGCTACCAGGCAATCATGTATCGACAAGTTTTAAAATCCAGGAGGGCCAATGACCCGTAGGGTCTACCGCTTTGTAGAAAAAACAACAAACAAAATTATTGCCTCGTAGAGGCTACCCAGCCGCCGGATATGTAGCCAATTTCCCCCTTCCGTTGTTGCAAATGGCGACGAAGGGTAGCCTCTACGAGGCAAAAAAGACTTTCTTTCCATTAGCTACAAAGCGGTAGACCCTACGGGTCATAAAAAAACATGCGATTGAAAAGATTTGGAGACACTGCAACCGACCGGTAGAGATTATTACATGAAGGAGTCGCTGTTTATAGGCGGCTTTATTACCGGGGTTCCATAACCAAATGAGATAGTAATCATTAATACTAATATTGGCAGGATAGTTGTTTGAGTATAAGCACAAAAGCTATCAACCATGGAAACCACCGAAAAGTCAATTGAAATATTAAACGACCTTATTGAGATAAATAACGACCGCGTTGCAGGCTTCGCCCATGCAGCGCAGGAATTGCAGGAAAAAGACCTGGATTTGCGAACCCTGTTCATGCAATTGCGCGACGAAAGCCGAAGGAACGTGCACGAGCTTGGTTCAGCAATTCATAAAGCAGGCGGCGAGGTTGAAATGGGTATGAGCGGCAGCGGGGCCATACATCGCATGTGGCTCGATGTAAAATCGGCCTTTAGCGGGCACGACCGCAAAACTGTTTTAGAAGAGTGCGAACGCGGCGAAGACGCTATAAAAAAGGCTTACCAGGCCGCATTATCTGCTGAAAGCGGCCTGGCTCCGGAATTTATTGAAATTGTGACACGCCAGCAACAACGGGTTATCGAAGCGCATAACCAGGTAAAAGCGCTGCGGGATGCCGAAGATTGACAAGTCTGGCACGTATATACGTGAGGCCTTCGTTTTTATAGCCTCAACAAAAAATCATTCGCTTCTTAAGCTCCTCACCGGGTTTGCCAACGCCGCATTGATAGCCTGGAAACTTACTGTTACCAGGGTAATGACAATAGCCCCTGCCCATGTAACAGCAAATATCCACCAGGATATATCAGTACGGTAATGATAGCGCTGCAACCATTGATGCATAAAATACCAGGCAATGGGCGACGCTATTAATTGCGACAAAACAACCAGTTGCACAAAGTTAGCAGAAAGCATACCCCATAGGTTATATACCGATGCGCCCAGTACTTTGCGTATGCCTATTTCTTTGGTACGTTGCTCTGCCACGAACGATGCAAGGCCGAAAAGCCCCAGGCACGAAATAAAAATGGCAAGCGCAGCAAACACAGCAGCCAGCGTACCTATTCGCTGTTCGGCGGCAAATTTTGCGTTGTATTCCTCATCAGCAAATTTGTATTCGAAAGGCGCTGACGGAATAATCTTTTTGAATACATCTGCTATCTTCAGCAGGGCCTTGCTTGCGCTAACTTTCGGGTTTATTTTCACGTTAATTAGGGTGGTGCCGACATGCCCTTTTATCATAAAAATGGTAGGGTACATCGGTTCGTAGGGCGATTCCATAATCATGTCTTTAACCACGCCCAATATTTTATAATATTTTACTGGCTGGTCCTGGAATTTCCAGCTCACGGCTTCGCCTACCGGGCTTTTTAGCCCCATGTATTTAGCGGCCGATTCGTTGATAACTATGCCCGACGAATCAGTTAAAAAATCCCTGGAAAAATCCCGGCCCTGTACAAACTGCCAGCCAATGGTTTTACCGTATTCAAACGAAACCGGCAGGGTACCAAACTGATCCTCAAGTTTTGGGTCTTTGCCTCTCCATTTGAAGCCGCCATTGCCCGAGCCTATTTCCGTAACTTTTCCGAATGATTCGGACATCTCGCTAACCACGCCAGTCTTCTTCAGCTCCGTTCTCAACAGGTCATACTTTCCGTCAAAATCTGCTGATTTTTTCTCTATCATTACCACGCCTTCGCGGGTATAGCCCACGGGGCGGTCTTTGGCAACCTGAACCTGACGGTAAATAATGATGGTGCAAATAATTAGTGCAACAGACACGGTAAACTGGGTTACCACTAAAATCTTGCGGGGAAGGGATGCAAAACGGCCGACACTGAAAGTTCCTTTCAATACTTTTACCGCATTGAACGATGATAAATAAAGCGCCGGATAGCTGCCTGCTATAATGCTGGTTAGCAATACGAATAAAATGCTTGCCAGCCAAAACCAGCCGCTTCCGAGCGGTATGGACACCTCTTTGGCCGAGATTTCATTAAACGGTGACAAGAATAGCCATACCAAAAACAAGGATAAAGCAAACGACAGCACAACAACCAAAAACGATTCGCTGTAAAACTGCCCTACTAATTGTCTCCGCAACGAGCCGACAGCTTTGCGAACACCAATTTCTTTGGCGCGTTTTTCGGAACGGGCGGTGCTCAGGTTCATAAAGTTGATGCAAGCCAGCAGCAGAACAAATGCCCCTATGATACCTATCAGCCATAGCATCTGGAGCGGCCCCGTATCGGGGTTGCCTCTTTTATAATTATGCAAATGCCAGTCGCGCATTGGCAGCAGGAAAACCTGCGGGTGCATTTGGGCCTGTTCCTTAAAATTTCCAAGATTTTTCAGCTCCGCGTTCTTTATCCGTGCGTTAACCTTGTCAAAATCGGTATTAGGATTAATCTCGACATAAATTTTCAGGAAATGGTTATTCCAGTCGGTCATTGTCTTTCCGCCGATCCAGGGGTTATCCAAAATCCACAGGGCCGTCGGCGCCAGGAATTTAAGGTCCTTAAACTGGGTGTTTAGCGGAAGGTCTTCATAAACCCCCGTTACGGTTACATTCAGCTTATTGTTGATCTTCATCGCCTTGTTCACCGGGTCTTTGTCACCAAAAAAAGCTTTTGCTGTAGAAGCCGACAA
>Ga0207695_10009587_pt1 | contig 11961 bp, 7 predicted proteins | sample KBSC54metaG_FD_184354 | JGI IMG/M metagenome (GOLD analysis project Ga0207695, IMG submission 184354) | Corn rhizosphere microbial communities from Kellogg Biological Station, Michigan, USA - KBS C5-4 metaG (SPAdes) (version 2) | ecosystem: Host-associated > Plants > Roots > Rhizosphere > Soil...
TGCGCCGGTTCGTACACGCGGACGCAGATCGCGGCGTGGATCCGCAGCCATGACGCCGACCTCGTGCTCCGCGCCGAGCAGGTCGTCGTGGCCTGCGCCGGGCCGGACGTGCTGGGCTTCGCGGGCGTGGACACGCGACGCCTCGTGCCGCTGCGATTCGTGTTCGTCGATCCCCCGCATTGGCGCCGGGGCGCGGGCCGCGCGCTGGTGCAGGCCCTCGAGCAGGTCTGCCTCGACAAGGGCCTCGCGCAGATCGCCGTGGCCGCCGCGCGGCACGCGCAGGCCTTCTATGCATCGATGGGGTACGAGGTCGTCCACCGGCTGCAGGCGCTCCTGCCCGCGGCGCGATCGGGCCGGCCGGATATCGGCGTCGACGTCGTGACGATGTTCAAACCGCTGCGGCCGCTCGAGGTTCGCGCACAACAAGGGAGATGATCATGGAAGCACCCAACCGACTTGCCCTTATGCCCGGCGACATCCTGGTCTACAAGTCGAAGCCTGATGTCGATTCCGCCCCCATCGCGGCGCACATCGCGATCGCGGCGACGGACAACAAGTACATCGTGCACAACACGCTGCACTTGCCGGCGAACTACGCGGGCGTCGCCAAGCACGCCGTCTCGTCCGCCGCGAAGGACTGGGTCAACCCGCAGCGCGAGATGAGCATCGAGGTCTATCGCCTGACCGATACGCAATCGCGCCACGCGAAGATCGCGGAGGCGGCGGCGCGCTATGCCGAGATGTGGAGCGATTCTGTCGTCATCGACGCGACCAAGCCCAAGACGAAGGATCCCAATCCGGATTTCGCCAAGGCGGCGACGGCGGCCAAGGAAAAGCATCTGTCCAACAAGGAACGCATCGCGGAGCGTGACGCCGCCAGGCAGATGGCGGGCAAGCCCGCCAAGCCCCACACGGACTACAAGGCGTTCACGGCCCAGATGAACCCGTTCCTGGTCGGCAGGGATCTGTCCGAGGCGGCAACGGAAAAATCGCCGTACTCGTCGGGAAGGCTCGAGCAGGGGCAGCAGACTCCCTCGGAACGCTCACAGTGGTCCCAGGTCTCGGCATTCCGCGCGATCAAGGCCTACGTCAGGGCTTGCGAGAATCAGGGGCTGAGCCCGCGCCACGGCACGAGTTGTGACCAGTTCGTGATGTATTGCTACCAGGCGGCCAGCCTGAGGTCCATGCTCGGCGACCAGCAACTTGACCAGGGCGTCATCGAGCTGGTGAGCAAGCGGGCCAGCGAGATCAAGCTCTACGTGACCAAGGGCGAAGTTCCCAAGGACCTCGGTTCCGAGATCAAGACCAAGGCCGGCGAGGCGTTCGACAGGCTGCGAGTCCTACTTGAGAAGATGACGGGCGACTCGAGTTGCTCCGGCTGGCTTCCGCAGGAGATGGCGTCCGACGCCAAGACGTCTTCCGTGACCAAGCTGTTCGGCAAGGTCACCGACAAGGAGTCCGGCTTCCGACAAGTTGGCTTCCTCGACGCGAACGGCACCGTGACGGATACGTTGGCGCAAGCCAAGCCCGAGGCGAAGAAGGGCGGTGCGGCCAAGCCAACCGCGGCGGCCAAGCCGAAGGCCGCGACGCGGGAACCGAAGGCCACGACGAGTGAACCGAAGGCCACGACGCCGGAGCAGGAAGCCACGACATCGCAACCGGCCACGTCCGACACGGGGGCGTCATGAGGAGGTCGCCCGCGCCACGGCCCGGCCTTGGTGCTGCTAGGCATGGACGCCGATGTCGCTCGGCAGCAGTGTCGATGTCGGCAATACCAGTTCGAATCACGGCCGCGCCGCCGCGCGGCGGATGAAAGTGTGATTCTCACCAGGACAGGCCGCCGCGATGCTCCCAGCCGAATCAAAATTATCTTTTGAGGAAAAGTAACTGGTATTGTTACTGGTGCTTTACTGGTTTGTTCCGATGTGACGTGGCGATGACGGCTTGAATACTCCCCGAGGCATTCGAGACGACGTCCGCGGACCCCGCGCGGACGAGACCTCGAAAGTGCAACCTCTGCCCTCAAAGGAGATCAGGCCATGAGTGAGAACGACATGTCGAGGCGCCGGAGACTGGCCCGGCTGAGACTGCTGTCGGCCGCCGCCGCCGCGGTGGTCGGCGGTGCCGGCGCGATGCCCGCGCTGGCGACGCAGCCGGCCTGCCAGCCGTGGGCCGCGGGCAACGTCTACACCGGCGGCGACACCGCGACGGAGGCCGGCAAGGCCTACAAGGCGAACTGGTGGACGCAGGGCGAGGACCCGGCCACCCACAACGGCGGCCCCGGCACCGGCCAACCGTGGACGGTCGTGACCACTTGCGGCGCGACGCCGCCGCCGCCCCCGCCCCCGCCGCCGCCGCCGCCGCCGCCGCCCCCGCCGCCCCCGCCGCCGCCGCCGCCGCCGTCCGGGACGCATTCGCTCGTGGGCTACCTGCACGCCAGCTTCGCGAACGGCTCGGGCTACATCCGCATGGCCGACGTCAGCGACGCGTGGGACTTCATCGACCTGTCGTTCGCCGAGCCCACCTCGCCGACGTCGGGCCAGGTGAACTTCACGCGCTGCTCGCCGAGCGAGTGCCCGAACGTGGAGTCCGACGCCGACTTCCTCGCGGCCATCAAGGCCAAGCAGGCCAAGGGCAAGAAGGTGCTGATCTCCATCGGCGGCGCCAACGGCGAGGTGCAGCTGACCTCCGCCGCGGCGACCACGGCCTTCGTGAACTCGGTCTCCGCGATCATCGACCGCTGGGGCCTGGATGGCCTGGACGTCGACTTCGAAGGGCACTCGCTGCAGCTCAATCCCGGCGACAACAACGTGGCCGCACCGACCACGCCCGTCGTGGCCAACCTCATCAGCGCGCTCAAGCAGCTCAAGGCGAAATACGGCAGCAAGTTCGTGCTGACGATGGCGCCCGAGACCTTCTTCGTGCAACTGGGCTACAGCTTCTACGGCGGCACCTGCCTGAGCTGCGACACGCGCGCCGGCGCCTTCCTGCCGGTGATCTACGCGATGCGCAACGACCTGACGATGCTGCACGTGCAGGACTACAACTCGGGGCCCATCACCGGGCTGGACGGCCAGTACCACTTCATGGGCTCGGCCGACTTCCACGTCGCCATGACCGACATGCTGCTCAAGGGCTTCACCGTGGCCGGCACGAGCTTCGCGTTCCCCGCGCTGCGCCCCGACCAGGTCGCCATCGGCCTGCCGGCCAGCAACGAGGCCGGCGGCGGCTTCACCGCCGAACCGGACGTCCAGGCCGCGCTCAACTGCCTGACGCAGAAGCTGCAATGCGGCGCGTACGTGCCCCGCGCACCGTCGCTGTCGCTGCGCGGCCTGATGTCGTGGTCGATCAACTGGGACCGCTACAACAGCTACCAGTTCTCGACGCCGAACCGGGCGTTCCTGAACGCGTTGCCCAAGCCCTGACGGGCACGAGGGCGTGCGCCGCGGTGCACGCCCTCGAACGCGGATCCGTCGGCGGGATGCATTCCAGGCGCGGGACATGGCGACGTGTCGACGGCCAGGCGCGCGCCCTCAAAGCGCTTCCAATGTCATGGAACAGCAACTCGCCCATCTGCCCCTCCAGCTCCTTGCTGGCCCGCGTCACCACCTGGGGCGATCACCAACCAGAACCCGCAGTCCGCCGAGGGCATGACGGCCGCGGTGATCAAGGCACTGTCGCAGCACGCGTGACCTGCCGCCGCCACGCGCCCCTGCGCGCGCGGGCCGGCGATGGCCGTCTGGTTGGGCCGCCTTCAGGCGCGAGCATGAAGGCTGCCTCGACCGTGTCGTTGCCAGGTCTGCCGTGCAGCTGCATTGCCGTCCCTGGCGATGCGTCCTCGAAGGTTGGCCGGCGGCCTTCCCTGAACGCAGAATTCTGGCCCGGCTCGGGCCGGCGTCCTGCGCGTGAGTCGCCGCGTCAGCGGCCGGTCCGGGGCGGACTGCTGGCGCTCAGGGGCTGGGCCGGCAGGCCTCGGGGTCGGTCGCCCCACGCATGACCGCTGTTCCGGTCGCGAACTCACGCGCTCGATTCTTGGCGGAAATTTTCGGCGTCAAGTTCGACGCCGGAAAGCGTCGCTGGGATCGCTAGCTTATCGAGCTAGAGTTTTGCGCTGTTCTTGATACATGGCTCCCAGGCGGCATTCTCAGCCAGGATCCTGAACGAGTCGGTCGCTGGCGATTCTGTCGGGATTCGGCACGGGAGCTGGCAGCAGCTGGTGGCGGATCTGCAGCCTCAAGACACCGTCCCTCGCCGGCTGCGCCTGGCCGAGGTGAAGGCGCTGAACCGCGACCGAAAGCTGCGCCGTGTGCACGAGCTGCGAGAGGCTGGCCATCGCGTATGGATCCGAGACGTCGCCAGTGGCGGAATTCCTCCATTGCCGCCGCGGACGGCTCCAGCCCGCCAATGCCTATGGCTTAGAAATAGACCTTGCAGAACTTGCTCTTGACGACGTGATTCCCGGGCATCAATACCCACTTGTGCGCTTTGGGATCGCCGGAGGGGGGATATACGACATCCTTGTAGCGCACCCCATGCGTTGTGAGATAGCTGCTGACAGCTTTTCCCACATATCCAGCAAATCGCGCCCCGTACATCTTATGCTTGGCGCGCATGTGCTGCGCAAATTTGGCTGCAAAGGACTGGCGGCCAACGCCTGGTACTCCGCTTGCGCAGTTATGCAAAATGATCTCGCCTGACCAACCACTATCGAGACCTGAGTCGATCAAGCGCTGTGCGACCACCTCATAGGTCAGCCCTGCGTCATAGGCACCATCAGCAAGTTTTGTGTGGATGGTGTGAACGCCAGCATCGCCGTGGCCAGCGACATAAATCTTCTTGATCTTGGAACTCGGGTGCAAGGGCTTAGCCTGCGGCTTATATTGAACTGCGGTGGGCCAGTTTGCACTTGACGGAAACGTCGCGGCCTTCCATTTCGCTGGAAAAGAGCCGACGTCGCCGGCGACTCCGTCCGGCCATGCCACAAATACCACGATCGAATTGGCCATCGAGTTCTCCCCTGAAGTTCAGGTTCTGGGCCATGACGCATGACCGAAATGGCCGCGGACGCCGCCTTGGCTTACTCCGCGCCGTGCCGTACGTTCAAGTTCTGCAGCTGCGATGCGCCCATCTGCCGTCGCCCGCGGATGGCGCCAAACTTTACCGTCGATCAGCATCGGCATACCCATTGCAGTATCTGGCTAAATAAAAAAAAGTCCAGGCATCCGAAGATGCGGAACCGGCCAGCCATGGCATGTCGACCTAAGACCGCGGCTGTGGTCGAACGAACGACCGGTGTCGGGTCAATTGCCGCCGCGGCGCCTACGGCTGCCAGCGGCAGCACCCGACCCTGAGCCGAAGTTCAAACCGCAAAAGTCACCGACGGAAAGCGGTCACCCGATCCCATACCTCTGGCGTGCCGCTCTGCCAGACACCTCCAAGCAAGGCTCGGAACGCGGCATCTCGGCGTGCCGTCTCTTCAATGCGTTCGATGAACGTCGGGCCCCAATGGTGGATCAAATCTTCTAACGGGCCGGCCGCAAGAACGCCGAGCACTGTGTCAGATGGCTCGCGTGCGAGCACACCCAGGATCGCGATCCAAGATGCTTCTGCCTGGTCACGTTGGCCGAGGTCCATAAATCGTTCGATGGCCCACCAGTTGGGGTCTTCAACATCCACAGGGCGCCCCGAGGATTGCGCTGCAATATACGCATCAGCCCACGTCTCAATTTCGCTTTGCGCAATGCTCATGTTGCAGATGATGAAGACTAGAGAGACAGTTCACCCGACAGCCGACGTTCGCCAGAGACCGCCTCTGGCCGATCAGTGACGTCAGGCGCGGCCAGGCGAAAGTGGCTCAGCGAAGACGCGGCTCTTCAAAAACTTCGACGGCCCACTGACCGATGAGCGAGGCGCCATCGAGGGTTGCCAGCCCAGTCGGGTCGCTGACGCAGAGAACCGCATCCTCGTAGGGAACCCGAAGGCAAACAGCGATCGATTCGCCCGCGGCGCTTCGATATCCCCACCAATCCTCTTCGCCGCCGAAGGTGCAGTGGCTGTCCGTCTCGACGTACATCGGATCGCCAAGCTGCGCCCGAAGCGCCTCTCTGGAGACGCCACGCGCCCATGCAACCTCCCACATGGGCGAGGAAGCCTCTCCTGGAGTGATACGCGTCAACGTCGTGAGCATTGAATGCCGGCCTTGTTTCTGCCCGATTCTGACATCGAACAGACTTCCCGGAAGCTGCCGGTGGCGACCAGCAGGTATTGGCCGAGAGTGTGAATTCGCGGACCCGAAGAGCGGTCGTTCGGGCGCCGACCGACCCGAAGCCCTGCCGGCCGAGCTCCAGAGCGTCAGCAATTGCTGTCCCTGGCCCTGGTCAGCTGGGAAAGCCGACTTCGCCGGCGCTTGGGTCGCAAGAGGGGATCACGTTACCTCTGCCCCTCTGTGAACGTTCGTCTCCGGCGCGTCAGTCATGAGATATCGCGCGACGGCTTCCCGACGTACGTGTACATCCCTGCCGCTGGCATCGGCTCCGACGAGCCGATACAGCCGCTCCGCAAACGGAAGCTTCCCGGCCAGCTCGTTCACCAGGTACTGTCCAATACTGTCGTGGGGCAACCTTGTGCGGTGACCCCGGGGACCTTCACGTCGACTGGGACGTCGATGCGGTGACAACGAGTCATGGAACAGTCCACCAACGAACGGCGGCGGCACGCGGCACCGCCGCGTGCGGTCTGCTCAGGACGTGCTCACCTCCACGGCCGGCGAGACCGGCACGCGGTCGCGTTCGCCCTTCGTGGAGCTCGTGAGTTCGGCACGTTCGGTTCGACCTGGATCGACGTGGGAGCGCGACCCGGCTACGTTCCCGTCAGAGTGCGATCGGCTTACCCACAGGGCTGCGTCCGATGTCTTCGCTCAGCACGAGATGCAGCGCCTCGAGCGATACGGGCTTGGTGAGATGGAAGTCGAATCCTGCAGCCGCCGCCAGGGCCTTGTCTTCGTCGGTACCCCAGCCGGTCAAGGCGACGAGCAGGGTCGACGAGAATTTCGGCATCGAGCGCAGGCGTCGCGCCACCTGGTGTCCATCCAGGCCGGGCATGCCGATGTCCAGCAGCACGAACTCGGGGGCGAACTCCTCGATTGCCTGGAGTGCGGCGTTGCCGTCGAGCGCGATCTGCACCGTGTGACCGTCGAGTCTCAGGACCTCCGCGAGACTGCGGACGGCATCCTCGTTGTCGTCGACGGCCAGGATGCGGCGCGACTTGGCCGACACGCCGGGCTCGAGCGCAGGAAGCAGGGCCCTGGCGGGCAAGGTTTCCTCGAGCGCCGGAATGCGCACGGAGAATGTGCTTCCCAGACCGGGCCCGTGGCTGGAAGCGGCGACCTCTCCGTTGTGCAGCTCGACCAACGCCCGCACCAGGGCCAGGCCGATCCCGAGGCCGCCCTGTGATCGCTCCAGCGACGCGTTGATCTGCGAGAACATCTCGAAGACGTGCGGCAAGCTGTCTGCTGGAATGCCGACCCCGTTGTCACTCACCTCCAGCGTCGCTTGCTCGCCCTGCCGGGCGACGACGAGTCGGATCTGGCCGCCCGCCGGCGTGTACTTCGCCGCGTTGGTCAGGAGATTGGTCACGACCTGCGCCAGGCGTGTCTGGTCGCCGTGCACCCAGACCGGCGCTTGCGGCATGACGATCTCGAGCCCGTGGCCGGCAGCCTGGACGACCGGGCGCGTCGCCTCGACGGCGAATTCCACGGCCGTCTGCAGCGCGACAAATTCCTTGCGCAGGATGACCTTGCCCGTCGTGACGCGCGAAACGTCCAGGAGGTCGTCCACCAGGCGGACCATGTGGGCGAGCTGGCGCTCCATCATGTCGCGCACCCGCACGCTCTGCTCCGATCCACCGAGCCGCTGCAGGATGCTCAGGCCATTGCGCAACGGCGCGAGGGGGTTGCGCAGTTCGTGAGCGAGCGTCGCGAGGAACTCGTCCTTGCGGCGATCGGCGTCGCGCAAGGCAACGCTGGCCTTGTGCTCCGCGGTGCGGTCGTGCGCGACGGTCAGGACATGATTGACCGTGCCGTCCGGCCCGATCTCGGGAACGCACCGGCTGTTGAAGTAGTGGATCTGGTCGACGCCTTCGTACTCGAACTCGATGCTTACCGCCTTGCCGCGTGCGAAGACGCTCGCGAGCGCTTCCTCCCACAGCCGGCACAGGTGCGCCGGCATGCCCATCTCGCGGTTCGTCCGGCCCAGGAACTCGGCGGCAGGCCGTCCCGTCAGTCGCTCGACGGCCTGGCTGACGAAGACATGGCGCAGTTCGCGATCGAAGCGCGCCAGCATGTCGGGCGTGTTGTCGGTGACGGCTCGCAGCATCGACTCGCGCTCGCGGATGTCCTGCTCGGCCAGCTTGCGCTCCGTGATGTCCACGCACGCGCCCGTCATGAGGACTGGGCGACCCGTGTGATCGCATAGCGCGCGGCCGCGGTCGTAGATCCAATGTTCCGTGCCGTCAGGCCACACGATCTTCAGCTCGAGATCGAAATCTTCGCCGCGCTCCTGGCAGCGGCGCAGTTCCTCGACGACAGGCACACGGAAGTCGGGATGGACGCGCGTCAGGAAATCGTCGAGCGACGTGATTGGCGCGTCGCTGGGGAGGCCGAAGATGTGGCGCAGCGGCGTATCCCACCAAAGTTCGTTGGTGACGATGTTCCACCGGAATGTGCCGGTTCGGCTCGCGCTCAGGGCGGCCGTGAGGGCCTCCTCCGCGTCGTGCCGTTTCGAGATATCCTCGACGACCGAGATGAAGTGGTCGAACGCACCGTCGTGCGTCTGCTTGGCAGAAACCGTGAGGTTGACCCACGCCCAACCACCGTCCTTGCGGAGGAACCGCTTCTCGATCGCGTAGTGCGAGCGGAAGCCCGAGGCCACCTCCTCCGCCAATGCGAGGTCGGTCGCGAGATCCCCGGGGTGGGTGATGTTGGGGAAATCGACGTTCAGCAACTCGTCCCGGGAGTAGCCGACGATCTCGCAAAGGCGGTCGTTCACCTGTAGCCAATGGCCATCGCGCGACACGAGCGCGATGCCCACGGCGGCATTGTCGAACGTCGCCTTGAATCGGGATTGGCTGTCCTCGACCTCGCGCTGCGCCCGCTTGATCGGCGTCAGGTCCAGGACGAACGCCGCAGTTTGCCGATTGTCCTCCCCGAAGAGCGTGAAGCCGACGAGCACCGGAATGCGTCGTCCGTCCGGCAGCAGATATTCCTTCTCGTACGGGATGCACGCGCCGCTGTCGCGAACCTGCGCGATGGCACGTTCGTCTGATGGCAGCCACTCCGGCGGCGTGATGCTGGCCCAGCCGGCCTGTCCCGAGAGGAACTGTTCCCGGCTCCTGCCCGTCATGCGGCAGAACGCGTCGTTGCAGAAATGGATGCCGCCATCCACGTCACCATGGATGATGCCGACCGGGGTCAAGTCCGCGAGCAGACGGGAACGCGCCTCCTGGTCACGCAACGCCCGGCGCATGGAAGTGTTCGCCGATGCGAGAAGCAGCAACCCACCCGTTAAGGCGATGCCCAACGTGGCGCCTGCCAGAGGCCACCATAGGGCCGCGGCTGCGAAGCACAGGCATGCCACACCTGCTGCCAACCACCAGACAGGGGCGAGAAGTATCGGAGACGGAATGAAGCGATACATGGCAAGTCTCCGGATTCAGAACAGGGTGGCAAGCACGCGGGGAGTGCACGCGAGACGTCGCAGCAGTCGATTTTGACTCCGGTGCGCGACCCGGCATCTCATGATGATTGCGCCGCCAAAGGCCAGCGCAGCTCGAATGTCGAGCCCAGTCCTGCGCCCTCGCTGAAGCCGCTCGCGCGGCCGCCGTGGAGTTCGACGATGGCCTTCACGATCATCAGTCCGACGCCCAGTCCACCCATGCCTCGGTCGATGCCTTGCTGCGCTTGGGCGAATGGCTCGAACAGGCGCGCCTGCGTGGACTCGTCCATGCCGCGCCCGGTGTCCGTGATGCTGCAGACCGCCATGCCTTCGGCGTCGTCGCGCCAGCACGTGATGCTGATCGCGCCCGCGTTCGTGAAGCGCAAGGCGTTGTCAAGGAGGTTGCTCACCGCCTGCGCCACTCGCACGGGATCCGCATGAAGCGGCAGACGGTCGGCGCCTGGCTTTCGGGTGAGCACGAGATGTCGCCGTGTTGCCTCTTCGTGATGATCCTGCAGCACCTGATCCGCGATGTCCACGAGATCGCAGTCGCGACGCGACAGCGCGATGCGGCCCCGCGTGATGCGGGCGACATCCAGCAAGCTGTCGAGAAGTGCAGACAGGTGGGCTGTCTGTCGCTCGATGATCTGGCCCGCGCGCTCGGCCACCTGTGCCGAATGCGGATAGCGGCGCAACAGCGCCGCGCCGTTGCGGATCGGCCCCAACGGATTGCGCAGCTCGTGGGCGAGCATGGCGAGGAACTCGTCCCTGCGCCGGGTGGACTCCGCTTCCTTGAATTCCGCGCGACGTCGATCGCTGAGATCGAGAATGACGGCCAAGCCTTCTATGACCCCGCCGTTCGCATCGCGGACGAAGTTGCCGAACAGGCGAATGTGGATCGGCTGTCCATCCTTGCGGATGTAGCGCTTGTCCATCAGGTAATGCGTCTCCCGGCCGTCACTCGCGAGCAACTGGCGCCCGAGGGCCAGATCCGCTTCGAGGTCGTCAGGATGCGTGATCGATTGCCAGGTCCGCTGTCGAAGCTCGCCATCCGTGTAGCCGACGAGGCGACAGAATTCGGCATTCACGTAAGTGAACTGACCGGTAGGCGACGTGTAGGCCACGCCTACCGGCGCATATGCCAGGGTGGCCTCGAACCGGCGTTGGCTCGCCTGCTTGTCGTCCCGCGCAGTGACCAACTCGTGGACGTCGGTGAAGGTTGCCAGCCAGGCGGGGGAGTTGTCGGCCAGGAGGAAGCGCTTGGCGCTGGCGTGATGCCAGCGGTAGCCGCCGTCGCCCAATCGAAGCCGGATCTGTGCAAGAAAATACAAGCCGGACGCCACGCTGGCGCGCCACTGTGCGATCGTGGACGCAACATCGTCGATGTGCAAGTTTTGCAGCCAACCTGTTCCGTGCAAGTCGCTCGCCGAACAGTCGACCAGTGCCAGAAGGTGCGCGTTGACCACTCGAACCTCGCCTTGTGCGTCCGCCAGCCACGCGGGGTGCGACATCGCGTCGAGCCAAGGAAGGCATGCCTGGAGGGCGTCCGTTGGGGCAAGGGCTTGGGTGGCGAGGCACGCCCGTTGGCCGGGCCCCGCGCGCAGATTCTCCAGGCAAGAGGAGGTCATGGCGGCAGCAGGTACGACGCCATCGGCCACGATTTCCAGCTTGAGCGGGTCGGCCGAATCTGGGTCAGCGGGTATGTTGGACATGATGTCTTGACCGCCGGCGCCGGTGGGGGGGAAATGTGGTTCGCTGCTCAGCAATTCGTGTGCCCGACAGTTCGCCGACCTCTCCGTGAGGAAGAGCCCATGCCAAGCCGCAAGTCATTGCTGAGCGCATGCCTTGCCATGTTGACCGCGGCCTGCGCCACCGTTCCCGACGCCTTGCCGCCGCTGGAACTGGCCCCCACGTCGACCTGCACCGATTCATGGGCGACTGGTATGTCATCGCCAGCATCCCCACGTTCTTCGAGGACGGCGTCCACAACGCCAGGGATACGTGCGAGCTGATGCCCGACGGGACGATAGATGCGGTGTATGTGGCCCGAGTGATGCAGGTGATGACATGCTTACGGACAAGCCGCGAGTTTGGATCTGCCGCGATCGCGCGCCAGGACTGCTGACCGGAACGGATCGGCGAAGTGCGCGGCGGGCTGCGGCTCGCCGGACCGAGCGGCAACCGACATCATCCAAGCGATACGACGACCTTCGCGGCGGACACACCCTTTCGCAGGATGTCCATGGCGGCG
>Ga0207695_10009592_pt1 | contig 11957 bp, 10 predicted proteins | sample KBSC54metaG_FD_184354 | JGI IMG/M metagenome (GOLD analysis project Ga0207695, IMG submission 184354) | Corn rhizosphere microbial communities from Kellogg Biological Station, Michigan, USA - KBS C5-4 metaG (SPAdes) (version 2) | ecosystem: Host-associated > Plants > Roots > Rhizosphere > Soil...
GATGCCGATGATTCCGCCGGGCGGTTCGATGTCCGAGATGCTCTTCGCATAGCGGGGGGCGGGCGGGAATGTTGTTCTTAGCGCTTGCCGAGCAACCGTTTCAGGGACTCGTCGATCTCGTCGCGATCGTACTGAGTGAGCGACCCCGCGTTACGGAGAATGAGGCGGTTGTCGAGCGTAAACAGCTTCATCCGCACCTTTGCGCCGGTAGGCCGGCCTTTTCATGCTGGATGGTATATCCAGCGGCCATGGCGGATTCGCGGCGCTGGTAATCATCGCCAGCAGAGCATGACCACTGACGGCATTGAACTCCGCCGAAGAAAGGGCGGCGACGGGCCGGCGTTTACTGATGCGTTTGGCGCTGAACGGAAACGGCACGACGACCACGTCGTAAGCCTTACAAATCACGGTAGGAGTGGTCGTCGTTCTCCGAATCCCATTCGCTGAGAGTGTGTTCGATCGTTTCAAGATACCCGAGATCGAGCGGCTCGGTTTTATCGGGCGGTTTTGAAGCGTCGGACATTATCAAATCACCACTGTGAGCTTTTCATTTTGCCGCGTCGCGCGCTAGCGTGGCGACGACGCGCGGTCGTTTTGCCGCGCCTTGCGCAATGGAGGAATTATTCATGGCTGCTCGAGTGCCCTATGTCACCCGCAACGATCTGCCAGAGGCGGATCGCGACATCTTCGATAAATTCGTCAAGGAGCGCGGGAGCGAGCCGGGCCATATCCATCGGGCGGTGGCCAATGCGCCGAACCTGCTGCGGCGCTTTTTGGGACTCGCCAACGAATTGCGCAACGGCACACAACTGGACCCGAAGCTGCGCGAGCTTGCGCTGATGACGGTGGGGCGATTGACCAACGCCGAGTACGAGTTCACGCATCATTGGAACATTTCGTTGAAGGTCGGCGTCAAGCGCGAACAACTCGAACATCTGGCGGACTTCGGGAGTTCGCCGCTGTTTAACGATCACGAGCGCGCGGTGATGCGTTACGCGTCTGAGGCGACGACGAACATCAAGGTGAGCGACGCGACCTTCAATGCGCTGCGCGCGTTTCTGGATAATCGGCTGATCACCGAACTCGTGATGAACGTGGCGTTCTACAACGCGGTGGTGCGGGTGCTGATTCCGCTCGGTGTCGAACTCGAAGCCGGCGCGAAAAAGGATTGAGGGGGGAATAATAATCGCGATACTGCCGGGTCGAGGAAGATGGACGACGCAAGTTGCGCGCCCTGCTTGATCGCGACGAGGTTCGCGAGACGATCATCCGTTTCGCGACCTCGCTCGACCAAAAAGACTGGCAGGGCTGCCGTTCCTGCTTTACCGTAGAAATCTTTGCCGACTATTCCGACCTGCGCGGCGACCCGCCTGCCACCGTAGGCGCCGATGACTTCGTGGAACTTCGCCGCGAAGCCTTGAGCGGGCTTTCAACTCATCATGTCAGCACGAACCATCTGATAGAGGTCACGGGAGACGAGGCGACCTGCACTTCCAGCATGGAAATTTATCGGCGGCGGAGCACTGCACAGGGCGATACGGCTTTTGACACTCATTGCCTGTACGTTCACAAACTGACCCGCACATCTGACGGCTGGAAAATCCACGCGGTCAAGCAGCAGGTATTCTGGAACGACGGCGATTCAACGATTCACGCCGGCGCCAGAGGCAAGGGCGGGGCGGGCTGAGCTGGCCAAGCGCCAACGCCTCGAGGGCGGGGTAGGAATCAGCCGTCGGCTGATTCCGCCGACAGGGCCGGTTCGGAGCGCCGGGGACGGCGGGGGGCCGTCGTCCCCGGCGACGAAAGCGCATGCGCTCCTTTGACTGAGGGCGCGCTGGATCGCGTCGCAAGCGGCACGAGATGCCGCGCGTTTGCAGCGCCGTCGGCGTGCAACATGCCGAGACTCAGATCGGTATAGATTTCGACCAGTTGATCAAGTGCCAGGCGGCCTTGCGGACGATACCAGCGGGTCACCGCCGTGAGCATCTGGACGAGTGCGAAGGTCGCGATCTCGGAATCCGCCACCCGGAACGCTCCCTCGGCGACGCCATCATCGACGATGCGGTGAACCTTATCGGTATAGAGTCGCTGGAGTTTGGTGATCGCCTGAAAATTTTTCGCAGTCAGGCTGCGAATTTCCATTTGCAGGACCGAGGCCTGTTTGCGGTTTACGATGTGATAGCCGAGGTGGAACGCGACGAATTTTCTGAGGCGTTCGGCGGGATCCTGGACGCCCTCAAGCGTCTGATCCAATTCGAGCGCCAGAGCGGCCGTGGTCTCTTCGCACAACAAAAAGAGCAACTGTTGTTTGCTATCGATATAATTGTAAAGCGAGCTTGCCTGGATGCCGACTTTTTTCGCGAGCATCCGCAGGTTCATCGCGCCGTAGCCATGTTCGGAGAGTAACTGGATCGCGGCGGTGCGCAGATTGCGCAGCGTTTCCGCACCTTTGGAGCCGGGTTTCCGCATGGTTACTCCTGTTCTCCGCGCAGCCACGACATCGGCGTTAATCCTTGTCCCGCTTGGGGAAGCAAGCGCACGGCGGTATGCTCGCCGGGGGCACTTGTGACCGCGGGTTGTGCCGCGATTGACAAACACTTTAATGGATTGCTAGAACTATGTCGATAGAAACGAACAGCCGTTAGTTTTAAACGACGGACCAGCATGGGGCGGGACAAACAAATTTATCTGAGCAAGGAGACTTTGAGATGGCGGAATTTGATCTAGTAGTCAAAGGCGGAATGATCGTTGACGGGACGCTGGCACCGCGTTTCCGTGACGACATCGGAGTCAAAAACGGCAAGATCGCCAAGATCGGACGGATCGCGCCGCATGAAGCGAAAAAGGTCATCGAGGCCGACGGCCTGGTGGTCGCGCCTGGCTTCATCGACCTGCACACGCATTACGATGCGCAGATCTTCTGGGATCCCTATCTGACGATTTCGGGATGGCACGGAATTACCTCGGTGGTCATCGGTAATTGCGGTTTCGGCTTCGCGCCGGTGAAGCCCGAAGAACACGAGCGTGCGATGCGCACGATGGTCCGCACCGAGGCGATTCCGCTGGCCTCCATGCAAGCGGCGATGAAGTTCGACTGGGAATCCTATCCGCAGTTCATGGACGCGCTCGATCGTCAGCCCAAGGGGATGAACCTGCTGCCTTACGTGCCGATGAACCCATTGATGGGTTACGTGATGGGTATCGACGAGTCGAAGACCGGCCGCATGCCGACCGACGCCGAGCATGCGACGATGCGCCGCCTGCTCAACGAGGCGATGGACGCGGGTGCTTGCGGATGGTCCGCGCAGCGACTGGTGCCGAACGGCCCTTCGTCGGTGCAGCGCGACTATGACGGCTCGCCGATGAACACCGACTTGATGCACGACGAGACCTGCATCGAGATGGCGCGGGTATTGGGCGAGCGAGGCGAGGGCTTCCAGGAGCTGACGCTGTCGAGCTGGGATCCGAAGGCTGACGCGAAGCACTTCGAGACGCTGGCGGAAATCAGCGGCCGGCCGATCATGTTCGAGGCGATCGCGACTCAGGATCGTTTCCCGCATCGCCATCGCAATACGATCAAATGGCTCGAGCGCTGCCGTCAGAAGGGACTGCGCGTTTACGGACAGGGCGTCACCACCGATGCTGGCCTGAGCTTCACCTTTGAGGATTGGAACCTGTTTGACGATTCCGACGCGTGGCGGGAAGCGACCACCGGCACCGTCAAAGAGCGCGCCGAGAAGCTGGGCGATCCGCGCCGCCGCGATGCTTTGAAGAATCAGATGCCGCGTGAGAGCCTGATTACCAGCTACTTCGACGAGATCATCATCACCGAATGCACCAAGGCCGAGAACAAACACCTGGAAGGCCTGACGCTGCGCAAGGCGGCGGCACAGACCGGCAAACATCCGGTTGACACGATGCTCGACCTCGCGGCGTCGGAAGGTTTGAAGACCGAGTTCTTCGCACCGGCGGTCAATCAGGACATGAACCTGATGAAGGAACTGATCGACACCTCGCACATCGCGTTTGGCGTCTCCGACGGTGGTGCGCATACCAAGTTCCTGACGGCGGGCCGCTTCCCGACCGAGGGCATCGTGAAGTACGTGCGCGAGAACCAGTGGATGTCGCTCGAGCAGATTCACTGGCGGCTGAGCGCACTGCCGGCGTTCTGCGGCGGCTTCAAGGATCGCGGCTTCCTGCGCGAAGGCGCGGCGGCGGACATCGTGGTTTACGACTTCGACAAGCTCAACGTGCTGCCGATCGAGATCGTCCACGACCTGCCGGGCAACGAATGGCGCCGGGTCCAGCGCGCGACCGGCTACAAGTACACCATCGTCAACGGCGAAGTGACGTTCGAGGGTGACAAGTGCACGGGAGCGACCTCAGGCAAGGTGCTCCGTCACGGCGTCGGCGCGTAAGCGATCGCAAACTGAACGAACAACGGGCGGCGGGATCATTTCCGCCGCCCGTTTCTTTTGTGGACGGTCGCGCACTCGTCGCGCGAGCTTGCTTTGAGTAACCGCGCGGTGCCTCTGGCCCCTCTTGTGGCAGAGGCCGGCACGAGCGAACGAAGTCAGCGTTGCGCCGGTAGAGGTCAATCGCTCACTGCGCCAAGCACTTTCGACGCAGAGAGCCCCCCAGGACAGTGCGAGGGTTTAAGAGCTGCGCTCGACGCGCAAGTTAGTTGGCCTGGTGGGCGCCGTACATCGATTCGATTTCGGCGCGGTAATGTTCCTGCACGACGCGCCGCCGCAGCTTCAGGGTGGGCGTCAATTCGCCGTTTTCCTGGGTAAAGGGTTGCGCAATGAGGCGGAAGTCGGTGATTGCTTCGACGTCGGAAAGGGGCTTGTTGAATTCGCGTATGCGAGTGAGGAAGAGTTCGCGAAATTTCGGATCGGCAACCAGTTCCTCATGCGGGCGCCCGACGAAATCCACCGTCTTCAACTGTTCCGCCAGATTTTCGAAGTCCGGTACCAGCAGCGCCGCGAGGTGTTTGCGGCGGTCGCCGATGACGCAGGCCTGCGCGATAAACGGGTCGCTCGCGAGGCGCGTTTCGAGATTCGCCGGCGAGACATTTTTACCGCCTGAAAGTACGATTATTTCCTTTTTGCGGTCGGTGATCTTGATGAAGCCGTCGGCATCGATCTGCACCACGTCGCCGGTATGCAGCCAGCCGTCGGCGTCGATTACCTCGCGGGTGTCCTCTTCGCGATTGTAGTAGCCGGCCATCACGTTGGGGCCGTGGACGAGCAGTTCCCCATCGTCAGCGGTCTTCACGTCGATATTCTTGAGCGGGCGACCGACCGTGCCGATGCGCGTACGCCCGTGCAGGTTGACCGCGACGACCGGCGCCGCCTCGGTCAGGCCGTAGCCCTCGACGATGGGGACTTCGGCGGCTGCGAGCAGTCGATTGACCTCGACCGCGAGTGGCGCGCCACCCGAAATGAGATAGCGCAGGCGGCTGCCGAAGATATCGCGGATGCGCGCGAACACGAAACGGCGATAGAGCGCTATCGCGAGCGCGATGTGTGGCGGCGGGTTCTTGCCGCGATGCCGATATTCGGCCGCGCGCGCCCCGCTGGCGAGCGCTGCCTGAAACAACATCTGGCGCATCGGCGAGCCCGCTTCGATTGTCCGCATGATGCGGCTGTAAATCACTTCGAGTAGCCGCGGCACGGTCAGCACCACCGTGGGTTCAACTTCGAGCAGGTTTTGCGCGATCTGCGTGAGTCCTTCCGCGTAGGCAATTGTCCCGCCGGCGACCATCACTGTGTAGTACCCCGCGGTGCGCTCGAAGGCGTGCGCGACCGGCAGGAACGACAGCGTCATGTCGTTTTCGCCGAGGCCGAGTGCGTCGAGATTGGAATCGCAGTTCGACAGGATGTTGCCATGCGTGAGCATCACGCCCTTGGACATGCCGGTGGTGCCGGAGGTGTAAATCAGCGTGGCGAGGTCGCTGCGATCGCCCGCGATTGCCGGAATCGGATCGAACTTGCTCGCCTGTTCGAGCGTAATGACTTCGAGGCCGCCGTCATCGATTGCGACGGCCCCCGGATGCATTGCGATGACGCCCTCGACCGCCGGGATGCCGCCGAGGCCGCGCACCTTCTCGACCATCGCATCGCCGTACACCCCGATCAATCGCGCGCCCGAGTCAGTGATGACGTGGCGCGTCTCTTCGAGTCCGCTGGTGGTGTAGAGCGGGACGACCACGGCGCCGAGTCCGAGCACCGCCTGATCGAAGACCACCCAGGGCGGTCCGTTCTCGGCGAGGATCGCGACGCGATCGCCGGCTTCGATGCCGATGCGCGTCAGGCCGCCGCGCAGTTTCATCGCGGCGGCGTTGAGGGCGTCCCACGAATGGTTGCGCCAGGCCTTTTGAGGCTTATCCTTGAGGAATTGTCGGGCGCCGTATTTCTGTGCTTGCTGCTCGAAGGTTTGGGCAATGGTGGCGGCTGCACTCGACATTTCGATGTTCCTCTTCGTATTCCGGTTCGCGACTGGAGTTGTACCCAAATGCCGCGCGAAGGCCAACCATGGCGCGCCAAGGCCGCCGTGTGATTGTCGCCGGCAGTGTATAAGCGTCTGCCGATCCAAAGTTCTGCTTGAAATCGCGAGCGACTTAATTTAAGTGTACTAATAATGCTCTGTTCCCGCCGCAGCCCAATCGCGGTGCGTCCGACTGAATGAATTCAGAGAAAAACGACTCCATCAGCCAGAGCGCGCCAGCGCTGCATCGTTTTGCGATTGTCTGTGCTGCCGCGACCTTCATCTTGATCTTCGTCGGTGGACTCGTGACTTCGACCGGCTCAGCGCTTGCCGTTCCCGATTGGCCGCTCGCCTACGGACACCTGGTGCCGAAACTGGTCGGTGGGGTGCGCTTCGAGTACGGCCATCGCGTAGTGGCAGGAGTGGTCGTATTCCTGACGATTATACTCGCGGCGTGGACTGCGATGGTCGAGCGTCGCTCGTGGGTGCGCAAGACGGCCTTTGCGGCCGCCGTGATCATCGTCGTACAGGCCATCCTCGGCGGTATCACGGTGCTCTACCTGCTGCCGTTGCCGGTCGCAGTCGCACATGCGGGGACGGCGCAGGCACTGGTCTGCGTGATGGTCGCGATGGCGCTCTTCACGAACCCGAAGTTCGGCCGCGGACCGGGGCTTGCGCCCGATGCCGGGCGTCCGCGGCTTGCCGTACTCGCGACGATAACCACCGCCGTCATCTATGCGCAGATCCTGATCGGCGCGGTGATGCGCCATCTCGGAGCAGGCCTGGCGATTCCGGATTTCCCGACCTCCTTCGGGCACTTGACGCCGCCTTTCGTCTCGGTCGGTATCGACGTGAACTTCGCGCATCGATGCGGTGCCGTGGTCGTCTCGATCCTGGTCCTGTGGACGGTCGCGAGGGTGTTTCGCCGCTATCGCGATCGGCCCGAACTCACCCATCCGGCGTTGCTGCTGATCGTGTTGCTGCTGATGCAGGTGATGCTCGGGGCACTGACGATATGGTCAGGACGCGCCGTGCTTCCGACGACTACGCACGTCGTAACCGGAGCCGCGGTGCTCGCGACCAGCCTTACCTTGACGATTCGTATTCGTGCGCTGGGCGGATTGGCATTGCGGACGGAAGCGGCTAAAGTGCGTTCGCCAATCTCACCCTCGATGGAACGCAAGGTAACCGTGTGAATCCCGACGCCGCCGCGATCGACAGCAATTTTTCCTCGCTTTACGGGCGCGCCGCCGCATATTTTGAGCTGACCAAACCGCGCGTATTGCTGATGGTGCTGATCACCACGCTCGCCGGATTTTACATGGGCGACGGCGCCGTCTTCGAGTTCGGCGTTGCGTTGAAGGCTTTGATCGGAACGGCGCTGGCCGCCGGTGGCACGCTCGCGCTCAACGAGTATATCGAGCGCGAGTTCGACGCGAAGATGAACCGCACGCGCCATCGGCCGCTGCCGTCGGGGCGTTTGCGTCCGATCGAGGCGCTGATCTTTGGGCTCGCGATCACCGTCGTGGGCATCGTGTATCTGTGGTCCGCGGTCAATCCGCTGACTGCCGTCGTCACCGGATCGATCACCGTGCTCTACCTCGGCGCCTACACCCCGATGAAGCGCTATTCGTGGGTGTGTCACGTGGTAGGTGCGGTGCCGGGCGCGCTGCCTCCGGTCATTGGATGGGCGGCGGCGCGCAACAGCCTCGCGGCCGAGCCGTGGATTTTGTTCGGTATAATGTTCCTGTGGCAATTGCCGCACTCGCTTTCGATTGCGCGGCTCTATCAGCAGGATTACGCGCGCGCCGGCATGTACCTGATGCCGGGCGACCGTGCCTACGGCAATCCCGCCAATATCGTGATGATCGCGGCGACCATCGTGCTCGTCGCCTTCGGCACGTTACCGACTGCGATGGGCTTCGCCGGCATGATCTACCTCTCGATCGCGATCGTGCTGGGCATCGTGATGCTCGCCTATACGTTGACGCTCGCGCGCACGCCTACCACCGACGATGACGCCCGGCGCGTGATGCGAGTATCGTTGATTTACCTGCCTTTGGTTTTGTTGGTGATGGTGCTGGACAAGCTCTAGCCATCGCTCGTCAAATTCCCGATCCGCCCTCGAGGCTACTTGCCCGCTGCTTCACGCTGTTGAGCGCGGCTCGTTGCGGCTTTCCTGCGTCCGTCCGGGGGTCTCATTCGATTCATTGCGTCCTCCGCGAGGCGCCAGCTAATTGCAGGTACGATCATTGAGCAAAATTTATTGACAGGAGTGAGCAGTGGCGCTAATGCCATAAATTAGGAAACGCGGATACTACATCGCGTCGTTTGGCAGGGGGTAAACAGAGATACCACCCAAAACCGCTGACTGAGATCATTGAAACCCCGGAAGGGAGGATAGGCGTATGGTCACTTTGCGCAAGTTGGCTCTCCTACTCATCCTGGTGATTGGACCATTGATGGGCTTGGCGAGCGCGGATTCGGTGCAGGATACGATGAAAGGCTGGCTCGCCGACTCGGCGAACCAGACCACGATACCGCCCGGCACCACGATCACGATGCAGAACTGGCAGCAGTACAAGCAGTTCATGCCGGTAGGAATGATCGGGTTTTTCAGCGGAAGCTATTTCTGGAAGATGCCATCGGATGTCGAGATGCCGGTGGGCCCGACCGTGATTCATCAGCTACCGCGAGGTTACTTGGAGGCGAGCGAGAAATACGGCAACCAGACCCGCGTGGTGCACATGCCCGACGGCACCATGAACCTCGGCAACTACGTGGCCGGGATGCCGTTCCCGAATCCGCAGCAGCCCGACAAAGGTTACAAGATTCTGGCCAATGTATGGTTTCCCGGCGGCCCGTATCTGCTGGTGCTTTCGCCGGCGTCCGGCTTCGGCAGCTTCTGCACTGCCGACCGCTTTAACAACACCTCCTGCACCAAGACTTCGGTGGTGTACCGATCGCTCGCCTACAACTGGTCGCCCGATGTCCCGCGCACGGAACCGGAAGCGGCTGGTGCCTGGTATTCGGAGTGGTTGATGGTGGAGCAGCCGGAACAGTCGAGATATACCGCTGACCTCACGCTCTTCTGGCAGGATTTGTCGAAGATCGAGGACAGCTTCGTGTTCGTGCCGTCGCTGCGCCGGTCGCTGCGGCTGGCGGTGTCGGCACGCTGCGCGCCGCTGTTTGGCAGCGACATGATCCACGACGATCAGCGCGGTGGCTACAATGGCGGGCTGTCGCTGTTTAACGCGGATTATCTCGGCACGCGCAAGATTCTGGCGATGACCGATCTGACCAATGCGGACGGTGTGTGGCCCGGCAATTATGATATGCCGCTCGGATGGTCGAAGCCCTCGTGGGGGCCGTGGAGTCTGCGTGATGCCGACGTGATCGACGTCCGCCGGGTGCCCTCGCAGCGCGCCGGTTACTGCTACGGCAGCAAGATCATGTACGTCGATCATCAGTTCTACCATCAGCTTTGGGAGGAGATATACGACGCCAATATGAAGCTGTGGAAGATCGTTCATGTCGGTTTGCATCCGGCCGAGATTACTCCGGGAGAAGGCAAGACGCCGCTGGACGGTTCGTTGATCGAGAGCTATTGGGACCTGCAGAATGATCACGTCAGCCACGTGTTTACCGCGAACCCGGATGGCAAGACCGACGGCTTGACCTACGACAAGGGCGCGCCGGCCGAATACAACAACATCTCCAAATATTCGACGCCGGGTGGTTTGATGTTGATTATGCGCTAGGCGGAGGCTGCATCTCCTCGAAGAGTGGCGGCGGGCGTGCATGAGGCGTCTGCCGCCGCTTCATTTCCCCTCGCATCCCTTTCCTATAGGCTGGTTGTCCGCCCGCCAGTCTTATGCGCGAGGGAGAATTGCGATTGCCGGTTGACGAAAATCACGACAAGGAACAGGCCGATCAACTTGGCCGTCATGCCGTCGAAGTAATTTCCCACGCCGAGTTGGCAGCGAAATTGGGCGAGGGCCGCCCGCTCAGAATCAAGCTCGGGATGGACCCGACGGCGCCCGACCTGCACCTCGGACATTCGATCGCGCTGAAGAAGCTGCGCGACTTCCAGCGCGCGGGGCATACGGTGATCTTCCTGGTCGGCGATTTCACCGCGACGATCGGCGACCCGACCGGCCGCTCGGAGACGCGCAAACCGCTCACGCGCGAACAGATCGAGGCCAACGCCAAGACCTATCAGAACCAGGTCTCGATGGTGCTCGATCCGGCGCGCACCGAGGTCCGCTTCAACTCCGAGTGGATGAACGCGGTCGATACCCGCAAGCTGATCGAGATCGCGGCGCGGCTCAGCGTCGCGCGGATGCTCGAGCGCGACGACTTCGAGCGCCGCCTCGAAAAGCAGGAGCCGCTCTTCCTGCACGAACTGCTCTACCCGCTGATCCAGGGTTACGATTCGGTTGCGCTGAAGGCCGACGTCGAGCTGGGCGGCACCGATCAGAAGTTCAACATGCTGGTCGGCCGCGAGTTACAACGCGCCTACGGGCAGGCGCCGCAAGTGGTCATGACGATGCCGCTGCTGGAGGGACTCGACGGCGTGCGCAAGATGTCGAAGTCCTACGGTAATTACGTCGGGCTGACCGACAAGGCCGAGGACATGTTCGGCAAGCTGATGTCGATTCCCGACAAGCTGATGTATCGGTACTTCGAGCTGCTCACCGAGACCGACGCGGCGGAACTGGCGGCGGTGAAGTCCGGCGCAATTCATCCGATGGAAGCGAAGAAGCGGTTGGCGACGTCGATCGTGGAGGAGTATCACGACGAGGCGGCCACCCGCATCGCCCGCCAATACTTCGAGGCCAAGTTCCAGCGCCGCGAGGTTCCGCAGGACGTCCCGGTCTATCGCATCAACGAGGCGCTATGGGTGTGCGAGCTGATGAAGCAGTTGAGCTTTGCGCCTTCGACCAGCGAGGCGCGCCGCCTGCTCAGCCAGGGCGCCGTGCGCGTTGACGGTGCGACCGTGACCGACGCCAACTTCCGTTTCGTTCCCGGGGAACATCGCGTTCTCGAAGTTGGCAAGCGCCGCGTCGCCCGTATTGAACCCTAACCGCGCCGGTCTTTGCGAGCGAAGGTCGCATTGCTCTGCGAGAGCCGTTCGAGAGCGTTGCCCTCGACGCGCCATACGGTCCATTCGTCGATTGGGTACGCTCCGATCGATCGATAAAAGTGCTGGGCCGGTTCGTTCCAGTCGAGCACGCGCCATTCGATTCGCCGATAGCCGCGTTCGTGCGCGATTTGCGCGAGCCGCTGGATCAGCAGGCGGCCGGCGCCGTGCCCGCGATATTTTTCATCGACGAAGAAATCTTCGAGGAACAATAGCGGCTGTCCGAGCCACGTCGAGTAGCTGCGAAAATAGAGCGCGAAGCCGATCGCATTCGTGCCGTCCTCCGCGATCAGACACTCAAACGGCGGCGCCGCACTCGCCATCT